>Ga0247727_10011680_pt1 | contig 15254 bp, 16 predicted proteins | sample WisWelCaveWW1625_FD_202498 | JGI IMG/M metagenome (GOLD analysis project Ga0247727, IMG submission 202498) | Biofilm microbial communities from Wishing Well Cave, Virginia, United States - WW16-25 | ecosystem: Environmental > Aquatic > Deep subsurface > Groundwater > Cave microbial mat | place... | reverse complement strand
TTTCCTTAGTTAATTTATTTTTCTTTCCGTTAAGTGTAAGGGCTAATTCTTCTATGGGGTTTGGCAAGGCAATCGTTGTGTTTACTAAATCGTAGGCCGGAGACAATTCAATCTTACCATTTCTGCGGATCAGGGAAAAATTTTTAAGATGCATGTCTTCATTACCGCATAAGAAATTAAAAAGAGTAAGCCTGAACAACTTTTGCTTTTCGATCAATGGAAAAGAGCAATATTCTTCGATAACTCCAGCTACTTTTTCCATGGAAGACCTGTATTTTGTTTCCCGGGTTTGTCCACTGAGTTGAGCGAAATCCTCCACAGCCACTTTCTTTTTCCGAGGCAACCGGTCAAATCGCTTAATAAAATAAGAGCGCGAGCCATCTTTAGCGTAAATCATTCCATGAAAAGGAACTTCAATACCAACAAGTGCTGCCAATCGCATAGTCAAATCTTCATTCTCGGGCAATTCCAGGTACGAGTCATTCTGTGGTTTCAATATGTATTCGCCACCCTGATCAACTACTTCGAAGATTTTTCCCGCCTTATTTAATTTAACGCTCAACTTAGGTTGCACTCCCTGTATAGACATGTTGGAAGCCCGGGCTATTGCTTCGCGTAATTGCTCGCCTTTGTCGTAAGGGAAATCATGCAGTGCATCTAGCGATTGAGAGAATCTTTTCAATCCACTTAGAGAATATTTTTCTTCTCCACACAATTCGTAACTGATCGGACAACGATTCATGCAGACAATTTAACTGTTACAGCACCCACTAAATCATTCCCCACGGCAACTAATTGACTGAAGTAATCTGAACGATCTAATTTATTTTGGCGGAGTAATCCTTCCAACTGTTGACCTTCAGGCAGCAGACCATCAAAAAATGGAGGAAAGTTTTCGAACGTATAGTTCCGTTTGCTCACCGGCATCGTCAGCGACACAGGTTGGCCATCATAGTCCTCCACGTACTCAAAAGCGAAACGGTTGTTGTCTTCTGTCAAGTGGCCTGCCAATATAGTAGACACGTAAACTTCCGCTCGCTTCATACTTTGTTGGTTTTAAGAAATGGACTTTCAAGTCGTACTGAAATGTTTAAACCGTTAAGGATTTTTAATAGAGTTGAAAGCTTTACCGTGTCTTTTCCCTTCTCCAGATCAAACACAACAGTTTTACCAACACCTACTATTTCAGCAAGATCTTGCTGAGTAAGTCCACTCTTTTTTCTGTGCTCGCGGATTAAGTTGCCAAGTTCTGGTTGTGAGATCATTCTTTACTGTTGTAACAGTAAAAATAGATATTATTTATAATTTGCATGGTGATAAGTGCAAAAATTTACTGGTAAAGCAGTAAAAAATACCATTATTAATCTAAAGTAGTCTATTTAGCTATATAATTACTGCTGAGGCGGCAATTACAGGGCTGACGCATCTAAATTTGTGACTCTACTCTACTACAAGCGAAAAAACGCAGAAACCGCAAAGAATCGCAGAGAAAAATTCAAGTAGAGTGCATAAAATGATAGCTGAAAATTTACTCTGCGGTACTTTGCGTGTATTTGCTTTGCGGACTTAGCGGTTTAAGCTTTAATTTAGATGCGTCAGCCCTGGCAATTATAAGTCATAATTCTTTTGCCATATCCCAGTACTTATCCATTTCCGCCAAACTCATCTCCCCCATTTTCTTCCCGTCTTTAGCAGATTCACTTTCGAGGTACTGAAATCGTTTGATGAATTTTTTATTGGTGCGTTCCAAAGCTTCTTCCGGATCGATGTTTACGAAGCGAGCATAATTGACAAGCGAAAATAGCAGGTCACCAAACTCGGCCATGGCCTTTTCTTTATTGATGGCTTCATCGGATTCTGCATTTCCCGAAGGGATACCTTCGCAGAATTCCTTTTTGAACTCCTGCATTTCTTCTTCTACTTTTTCCCACACCTGTTCTTTCTTTTCCCAGTCAAACCCAACACCCCGGGCTTTGTCTTGTATTCGGATTGCCTTCACCAAAGCTGGTAATGATTTCGGCACACCTTCCAGCACAGATTTATTTTCGGTTCTTAATTTTATTTTTTCCCAATTTTCTTTTACCGTTTTTTCATCATTCGCCACCACATCTCCATACACATGTGGGTGACGTTCGATGAGTTTGTCACAAATACTGTTCAACACGTCTGCTATAGTAAAGGCATTCTTTTCTTCAGCGATGCGTGCATAAAAAATATTATGGAGCATTAAGTCGCCCAATTCTTTCTTTATCTCATTCAGGTTTCCATCTAAAATAGAGTCCGATAATTCGTACGTTTCTTCAATGGTTAAATGACGTAGACTTTCAAGAGTTTGTTTTTTATCCCACGGACAATTTTCCCGCAATTCATTCATAATGGTAAGGAGGCGATCGAATGCTTTTAGTTTTTCTTCGCGGGTACGATCAGGAGCGGAAACGGGTTTCTTCATGGTTTCAAAAGATATAGAATTCACTCGCGAAGGTAGTTGAGGTGTCCTACACCTCAAAGCCTGCCTGACGGCAGCTATGCCTTACCCAAATTTTATAATGCTATTCAGGGTACAGAAGTTGATTTACGAATGCAGAACAAGGATTTAAGATTTTTGACTTAGTCACAAATCATATTTACGGACTAAATTTAAATGCAAACTCTGCTTCTTAAATCAAAAATCGTTGATCCTTGTTCGTAAATCAATTATTACGACCTAATAACAAACCTGAATGAGGGCACATTCTTCCATTGAACCAAAATTAGCCACTTAAATTTGGGTAACGAATAGCTGACGGTAGGCAGGGTGTAAGACTCCTATTCTCCAACCTCAGTCTGTATCCACAGACTGAAAAAAATCAATTGCCAAATTGGTCTGTGACACAGACCAAAGATTTTGGACTCATTACGGATACTCATAAATCCGGATTATCTTTGCAGCCGATCTAAGCTTAAAGCAGAATTTGTGGCATTAATTAAATCTATTTCGGGCATTCGGGGCACTATTGGGGGTAAAACCGGTGATAATCTTACTCCCTTGGACGTTGTAAAATTCACCGCAGCCTTCGGCACCCTGCTCAAAAAAAATAGAAACAAAACCAAGATTGTTATTGGTCGCGATGCCCGCATGTCGGGCGAAATGGTGAGTTCGTTGGTATGCTCAACCTTGCAGGGACTGGGTATTGATGTTGTTGACCTGGGCCTTTCTACTACACCTACTGTTGAAATTGCTGTTCCACTTGAAAAAGCTGCAGGAGGAATTATTCTCACGGCCAGTCATAACCCGGCACAATGGAATGCGCTGAAACTTCTCAATGAAAAAGGAGAATTTATTTCGGGCGAAGATGGGGAAGAAGTGTTGCGAATTGCCTCTCGCGAAGATTTTGATTTTGCTCCGGTTGAAAAACTGGGCAAGTATTCATACAACGATACCTATATCAAAAGACATATTGCCCTGATACTAAAGCACAAGTTGGTAGATATTAAGGCAATCAAAAAGGCCAATTTCAAAATTGCAGTGGATGCTGTGAATTCAACGGGAGGGGTTGTAGTACCGAAATTGTTGAAAGCACTTGGCGTAAAAAAAGTAGTGAAGTTATATTGTGAACCTACCGGCAAATTTCCGCACAACCCCGAGCCGCTGCCCGAACACCTGAAAGAAATTTGCAGAATAGTGAAGGAGAAAAAGTGTCATCTGGGAATTGTAGTTGATCCGGATGTGGATCGGTTGGCCTTAATACAGGAAGACGGAAAACCATTTGGTGAAGAGTATACGCTTGTTGCTGTCGCTGATTATATACTGAGTAACCTGCCTGCCGGCAAGGCAGGGAAAAAAGGAAACACGGTTTCCAATCTATCGTCTACACGTGCGCTTCGCGATGTGACAGAGCTAGCGAAAGGAAGTTATACAGCCGCAGCTGTTGGAGAAGTGAACGTGGTGACAGCCATGAAAGAAATGAAAGCAGTGATTGGCGGAGAAGGCAATGGAGGAATTATTGTTCCTGATTTGCATTACGGCCGCGATGCACTAATTGGCATTGCGTTATTTTTAACACACTTGGCCAAATCGAAATTGAAAGTTTCTGCCTTACGTAAAACTTATCCGACATATTTTATCTCAAAAAATAGAATTGAACTTACCCCACAAATTAATGTTGACCTGGTATTGGATTCTGTAAAAGAGAAATACAAGAGTGAAAAGATCAATACGATAGATGGCGTGAAGATTGATTTTGAAAAAGAAAAAGAGTGGGTACACCTTCGCAAATCAAATACAGAACCTATCATCCGTATCTATGCGGAATCGAGCAAGGAAGAAAAGGCTGATCAACTTGCAAAAAGAATTATAACAGACATTCAAGAAATCATTACTGAAAAAGTATTCGCATGAGAATTTATTTAGACAATGCCGCTACTACTCCGCTTGACCCTGAAGTCTTTGAAGCCATGAAACCCTTTATGATGGACGACTTTGGGAATCCATCTTCAACTCATTCACACGGACGGAAAGTGAGGGCTGCTATTGAATCTTCACGAAAGAAAATAGCTGAACTCCTGAACTGCACTCCGGGCGAAATCATTTTTACTTCAGGAGGTACAGAGGCCGACAACACGCTTATTATTAGTGGAGTTAAGACTTACGATATCAAGCACGCTATATCTTCGCCTATTGAACACCATGCGGTAACGCACACACTTGACACTTTGGTGAAACAAGGTACTATTCAATTGCATCATGTAAACCTGGATGAGAATGGCCATGTTGATTTAACTCATCTTGAAACGCTACTCAAGCAGTATCCTAACGCATTGGTTTCATTAATGCAAGCCAATAATGAGATAGGAAATTTATTGGACATTCAAAAAGTCGGAGAGTTAACTGAAAAGCACAATGCTTTTTTTCATTCCGATACGGTGCAAACCATGGGACACTATCGTCACGATATGAAGTCGCTTCATGTGTGTGGTATGACGGCTGGTGCGCATAAATTTCACGGACCAAAAGGCTCGGGTTTTATGTACATCCGCAAAGGCCGCAAGATCGAACAATTCATTCACGGTGGTGCACAAGAAAGAAATATGCGTGGTGGAACAGAAAATACCTACGGCATTATTGGTCTTTCAAAAGCACTTGAAATTGCTTACCGCGATATGGACGAGCACAGGAATTATATTTTGGGATTAAAATCACGAATGATTGAAAAACTCAAACAAGAAATTCCAGGAGTAGATTTTCATGGTGACTCGGCCAGTCTTGAAAAAAGTTTATACACCGTGTTAAATGTATGCCTGCCTGAATCAGAGGAAAATGAAATGTTATTGTTCAACCTTGATTTGCAAGGAATCTCAGCATCTGGCGGAAGCGCTTGTTCCAGCGGAGCATCAACAGGTTCTCATGTACTAGGTGCACTTTATCCCGGATCAAAAAAAGGAGCGGTACGCTTTTCATTCAGCAAGTATAACAAGCCTGAAGAAATTGATTTTGTAGTAAGTAAGCTGGCGGAACTTTATAGAGTAACTGTCTGAATCAGGGTATCCCGGATTTTAGGATTTTCAGGGTAAATCGTCTGAATCAGGATTTTTGGGATTACAGAATTTTCAGGATGGAGATTAAAGACGAAATTACCTACAGGATTATTGGATGTGCAATGAAAGTGCATACAACTTTAGGTAATGGATTTCAGGAAGTTGTTTATCAGCGATGTTTAGCGATTGAATTAGAAAAAGATAACCTTGGGTTTGCTCGTGAAATTGATCAGACTATTTTTTACGATGGAACTGATGTTCGAACAAGAAGAGCAGATTTTATTGTTGAAGAGAAAACTCTTGTTGAACTAAAAGCCCTCATTAAAATTGAAGACGTTCATTTAGCGCAGATCAAGAATTATTTAGTTGCCTATAATTTTGATACCGGCTTATTACTGAACTTTGGCGGAACAAGTTTAGAGTACAAGAGAGTGTACCATCCAAGGCTGCGAAATCCTGAAATTCTTCAATCCAATAAATCCTGATTCAGACAATGGACGTTAGCTTTATCGGTTCCGGCAATCTCGCGTGGCATTTGGCACCGGCACTGGATAACGTGGGATATACAGTTAAAGAAGTATATAGTCAAAATACCAAGCATGCCGGTGCATTGGTTGGGAGATTATACCAGGCAGATGTAAAAGCTACGCTTGATTTTTCTACGAGCCCATCTGATATTTTTATTATCGCAGTTACAGACGATGCCATTCAGGATATCGTACGTGAAATTATTCTTCCGGAAGATGCCATTCTCGTTCATACTTCAGGAAGTCAGCCGTTAAGCGTATTGGGGTATGCGGCTACACCCAGCATTGGCGTATTCTATCCGCTTCAAACATTCAGCAAAGCAAAAAAGATTGATTTCAAAGATGTTCCCATTTTTATAGAAAGCGATGCCGAAGATACAATTCAGGTATTAACAAAAATGGGGAAGGCTTTGAGTAATAAAGTAAAGCGGATAACATCGCACGACAGGAAAGCTTTACATGTGGCTGCTGTGTTTGCTTCAAATTTCTCTAATCACATGCTTACCATTGCAAAGGAAGTGGCAGATAAAAACGGACTTGATTTTGAATTGCTTAAACCCCTCATAGCGGAAACGCTGAATAAAAGCCTCACCATTGATCCCAAAAACGCTCAAACCGGCCCGGCTAAACGGGGCGATCTTGAAATACTGGACAATCACATCGAATTCCTGCAGGACGAACCTGAAATTGTTGAGATCTATAAGATTGTTAGTCAGCATATTATTAATCAATCGGAGTAAGTGACAAATTATGCTTCAACACAAATACCTTCCCGATTACCACTTCAATGAAAAGCATGGCATCATAATTTCCTCATCGCCATCAAAAGTGTATTCCATAATTTGTGAACTGGATGCATCCTCCTCGTGGATTGTACGAGTATTGCTTGCGTTGCGCGGAATTCCGCGAGACACCACTGCAGGCATTGAAGGATGGAAAAAAATGGGATTTACCGTATTGGAGCAAAAGAAAGACAAAGAAATTATTCTCGGACTGATTGGCCAGTTCTGGAAAGTCAGTGGAAAAATTCAGCCTTGCACAGCAGAAGAGTTTACATCCTTTAATAACCCAGACTTTGCAAAGGCCGTTTGGAATTTTGAAATCACTCAACAAGGAGAAAATCAGGTTCTGCTGGAAACAGAAACACGAATCTTTTGTCCAGTTGAGACCATTCGAAAAAAATTCGGACGCTATTGGTTTTTTATCAAGCCTTTTAGCGGCATAATACGAACTGAAATGCTTAAAGTCATTAAGCGAAAAGCAGAAAATTAAAGTTGTCTTCGCGGCCTCCGTGCCGCGATCCCCTTATAGTGATCTGAACATGGGGATGCCGGAACAGGTCCGGCATGTGTACTACCTTTAAAAAGTAACAGAAACTGTAATCACTTCTTCTCCTCGCTTTAGTTTTACTGAAATGGTTTGACCTTTTTCAAATTTACCCAGCGCTTCCATATAATTCTGAATGTCTTTGATGACCAGGTCACCCATCTGTACAATAACATCACCGGTTTGAATGCCTGCTTTTTGAGCTGGTCTTCCTTCGGTTACTCCATCTACTTTTAACCCCTCAGCATCTGAACTGTAACTTGGCATTACACCCATGGTGACTTTGAATGCACTGCGGGTTCCCATAGGTTTAGTTTTTGTGGTGAGGAAGGCAAGTTTGGGTTGAGCATCCAGGGACGTGATTACCTGGGCAATTAACGAAAGTACATCAGCTTCACCTTTCAGGTTTATTTTTTCCAGGTCATCAGATGGTTGGTGGTAGTCGCTGTGCGATCCGGTGAAGAAATGAAGCACGGGTATATTCTTTAAATAAAAAGACGTATGATCAGATGGCCCAATGCCCGAAGAATCGGTTTTGATTTTCACCTTCTTGTTTTCAAGTTTCTTGACCAAAGGTTCCCATACCGGGCTGGTACCGGTTCCGTGCACCAACAATATTTTTGTTTGCTCATCAAGTCGGCCAATCATGTCCATGTTGATCATGTAATTCACTTTTGTAAGGTCCACGGTGGAATGTTCTGTAAAATATTTGGAACCAACCAATCCCAACTCTTCACCGGAAAAGCACAGAAATAAAAAATTATTTCTCTCTTTTACTTTATTGGTAGCAAAAAACCTGGCGAGTTCAATTACTCCGGCAACTCCCGAAGCATTGTCATCGGCACCGTTATGAACTTTTTCTTGTGGATTCGCATCTAATGAGCTACCCTGGTCACCCATTCCCAGGTGATCGTAATGGGCGCCTATGATAATGGTGGTGGAAGCTTTGTTATCCAGAAAGCCCGCAATGTTATTGGCCGTACCTCCTTCTCCTTCCCCATGCGCTCCGCCTTTAAAAGTAAAGGGCTGTAAATAAGAATTATTATCGCGCTTGTGTTGAAGTTTTAGCTTTTTGAATTGTGCCTGAATGTAGGCAGCCGCCATTTTCTCACCTTCTTTTCCGGTGCCTCTTCCCTGCATGGAATCGCTGGCCAGAATTTTAATATGTTCCCGGATTTTAGCTACATCAAATTGTTGCGCATTTGAAATCGATAACGAACAAATCAGAAGGAGGAGAACAATGTATTTCATAAAAACCTGGACAGTATAATGCAAAATTAAAGAAGAAATGTCATTCTGAGGGAGGAACGACCGAAGAATCTCATCATTGATACACAAAATCTAAAGATTCTTCGCTCTGCTCAGAATGACATATAAATTTTAGTTCTGCTTTTTCTCTTTATCCAAATCGGGTAACACAAAATCATCAAGGGCACTGGGCTGTTTCATCAAAGCTTCAATCTCGGCAACCGTGCGCGGAGCAGCAGTTGAGAGCAGTTCATAACCATCTTTCTTTACTACATAATCATCTTCGATGCGTACGGCAATGCCCCACCATTTTTTATCGCATTTGGCATTATCTGGAATATAAATACCAGGCTCAATCGTAATCACGCTATTTTCAGGCAACGCCCCACGCGTACCACGATCATGTACATCCAACCCAATGTGGTGGCAACAGCCATGCGGGTAGTATGTATGAAGTTCATTCTCATCTTTAATGATACCCAACTCTTTCAAGCCTTTATTAACAATCTTACGGGTAGCCTGCGTGAGATCTGACATGGTTACACCTGCCTTACAAATTTTCATCCCTTCTTCCTGGGCAGCCAACACCAACTCATAAATCTGCCTTTGTTCAGGCGAAAACTTTCCACTTACGGGAATGGTGCGCGTAATATCTGCGGTGTACCCACGATACTCGGCTCCTAAATCCATTAGGATTAACTCCTTGTTGGTAACGTTGGGCTTATAGTTTTCAATGTAATGTAAAATACAACCATTGTGTCCGGCTCCCACAATAGAAGGATAACCTAAATCCTCCGCTTCATATTTCTTAAACACATATTCATGAATGCCCTGGATTTCGCGCTCACTCATACCGGGCTTCATAGCCTTCATCACTTCGCGCTGACCCATGCACGAAATGCTTACTGCTTTACGGATCATCTCCAGCTCTTCTGTTGTTTTGATTCCACGCAAGTCGGCCATAATTGAGCTAAGCCCATTCATATTAAGATTGTTCTTATTCGGCTCAGGTTTAATGTTCAGTGATTTATCGTTTGACGGATAATTTACCTTTGTTTTAAACATTTCGACCAGGCTATACAAGTCTGATGAGTCGGCAGGATTATCACGAACATCATTTTTAAAATCAAAAAACAAAATCTCGTCAAACGTTGAAAAATCTATATTGTATTTTTTAAACTCAGTGTTGTTGAATGCCTGTTCGAGCCCCAAGCGTTCTTTCACACCTTTATCGCCCAGCCTTCTGCCGTTCCACATTTCCCGAAACGTATTGAGGGGTTGTACGAAAATAATTTCATCATACTGCTTTCCGTTGTTGGCAGTTTGTTTGTCTTTGAACACAAACAAAACAGCATCCGGCTCTTTGTACCCGCTGAGGTAATAAAAATCAGGGTCTTGATGGTAGACATAGTCCACATCGTTGGAACGGTTGCGCACGGCATTGGCAAAAAATACGGCTACCGAATTAGCCGGTAATTTTTCGCGCAGTTTTTGTCTACGTTCTTTATGCCAGCCTTTACTTAGGAAATCCTCAGGCAGGTCAGCGTTTTGTGCTAGTGTAAAACTTGCCGACAATATGAAAAGAAGAAAAAGCGAAATAATGCGGTTCATAAGTTTTGAATTATTGGGGTGAAGTACGTAAAAAATCGGAATACCTGCGAGTGAAGTGTGATGAGCGGTTAGACCTCTGCGAACCTTTGCATTTCATTGCGGTAAGAACTTAACCGCGGAGGGCGCGGAGGTTCGCAAAGTTGTACGCTATTTTTTTACTTTTTTCTCCAGCACCACAAACTCCAGTTGCTTTTTAGGAATGCCCCAACGTTCGTCAGGCACGACAAATGGTTTACGTTCACCGGTGAGCGCATACCCATGACGGATATACCAATCGATCAGTTCCTGGCGACCGTCAATCACAGTCATGGTGATGGCTGAACAACCAACTTGTTTAGCGTGCTCTTCTCCGGCTTGTAACAATTTTTTACCGATTCCTTTGCCTTGCGTGTTGGGTTTTACCGAAAGTGTTCCCAGATAAAGTTTGGTTCCTTCAATGCGTAACTCTACGCAGCCAAGTAATGAGCCATCCTCTTCATATTTTAAAATAGTCGTTCCGGGCTTTTGGATGAGATCGCGAAGGGCAGCTTCATCAATCCGGGTGCCTTCGAGCATATCGGCTTCGGTGGTCCAGCCTTGTTTGGATTCATCGCCACGATAGGCGGAGTTGACCAATATATTTAGTTCGGCAGCATCATCGGTGGAGGCAGGTGTAATTTGAACTGACATTTTTAAAAATTTAGGTGAAAGTTAATTCAGTGATGTTAAACAAGCATTTCAAAACTAATGTCAGTTTGAGTAAACCATCGCCCCCTGGTCGATACCCGTCAACCTGACATTCATTTTGTATTTGTGTAAAATCACTTAATTCAGAGGCAATTGAACTTCAAACCGGGCGCCACCTTCGGCTATATTATGCGCCTGAATTTCGCCTTTTAGTTCACCGACTAATTTTTTTACAATCTGCATTCCCAGTCCGCCACCCTTGGCAGCCACTTTTTTCATATCACCTTCATCAAACAGGCTCACTCGAATTTCTTCCGGAATGCCAGGCCCCTGGTCGGTCACCTGAATTTTCACCCAACCATTTTGCTGCGTTACTTCCAGAAAAACTTTTTTACCGGTGCTGTACTTGATCGCATTTGTTAAAAGGTTTCGTACAATCACTTTCAAGGCATTTCGGTCGGATTCATAACTCAATACGGCAATATTTTTTTCAATCGTAACGTTGAGCGTTAAGGCCACACTTGAAAGTTCATGCAGGGTTTCACTGATCAGCGAGGGCACATCGATCGTTTCTTTTTTGATTAATGCTTCATCGCGTTGCAACGCTACCCACTGCAACAGGTTGCTGAAATTTTTGTGATCACCAAAATCAGATAATTTTAAAAACACCGCGATGAAATTATTATCGCGACCGGTGGCTATACTTTTTATTCCTGCAGGTTTTATACTGATTACGCAAATCATGCTTCGCCCGTATTTTGATGAAATAACTTTTTCAATTATTTAAAAGTTTAGCTTACTCCATCTCTCGAATCTCAAAATCTTTACCCCGTCCGAACTTGATCAGGTCTTTTAACAAATAACGTTCTAACGTAAAGATATCCTTCACTTTAAAATCGTGGTTGATAAGGATGCTTTCAATTTCAAACTCGTGCGTTTCTCCATAATTAACAAGCCTGTATTTTTTGCCCACACGCAGGGAATCCAAGGAAAGTCCCGCCATACTACGCCTTGCGAATTAACTTAGCCATGTAAAATCCATCAAAGCCTTCGCTTGGCCAGAGACGTTTTTCTTCCTGCAGTTCAAAGGAATCATTTTCGCTAATGAATTTTTTTACCTGCTCTTCATTCTCGGAATATAAAATGCTGCACGTAGCATACACTAATGTGCCTCCGGGCTTCACCATCATGCTATACGAGGAGAGAATTTCCTGTTGCGTTTTTTTCACATCTTCTACAAATGCAGGAGAGAGTTTCCATTTGGCATCCGGGTTTCTTTTAAGCACCCCAATACCTGAGCAGGGAACATCCAACAACACTACATCAGCCGATTTTTCCAATCGCTTAATTACTTTAGAAGAATCAATTATTCTTGTCTCTACTGTGGATACTCCTGCTCTGCGTGCACGCTTTTTTAATTCGTCCAATTTCCATTGCTCGGTGTCCATCGCGATAATGCGTCCTTTATTTTGAAGCAACGCTGCGAGATGAAGTGTTTTACCTCCACCACCCGCACACGCATCAATGACTCGCACACCGGGTGCTGGATTAACAAATCTGCTTATGGCTTGTGATCCGGCATCCTGTACTTCAAACAAACCTTCTTTAAATTCAGGAAGTTGAAAAACGTTTTGACGTTCCTCTAAAATCAGTGCGTCTGGAAAATCCTTATTTACTTCCGTAAAGACTTCCTGTTCCTCCAGCTTTTTTTGAAGCTCTTCAACAGTTGTGCGCAACGAATTCACACGCAACACCACCTTTGCCTCTTCATTCAATGCGGTTAGCTCGGCATCCCAACGTTTGCCTAATTCTTTTTCACCCAGCTCATCCAGCCAATCGGGAATGGATTCATTGATTTTGCGCACCGGATGATTTTGTGTGACGCGTTCTTTTAATTGTTTGTAGGGAATACCAGAAAATTCTTTCCAATCGGGAAGATCAATATCCCGTGAACAACACCAGGCTGCCAACAACATCCAGAAATCATCACCTTTAGCGTTTGTTGCACTTCTGAAAAAACGATACCAGCGTACAATGTCGTATGTGGTCTCGGCAATGAACTTGCGATCGCGTGCGCCCCAGCGAGTATCCTTTTTTAGTGTTTTCTCAATTACTTTATCGGCATATTTCTTTTCAATGAAGATTTGCTCCAGGGATTCAACAACAGCTTGGCAGGTAGTTCGGTGGAGTCGCATGAATAAAACGCCTTGATTATTTGGAGCGTTGCATGTAATCGGTCAACAGCTTTCGCGTTTGCTTCTGCAATTTATTCTTAAAGAATGAAGTGTATCCTAACAGGAAGCCAGAAGCGCCCAGTGCCTGGCTCGACCACTTCCATAAATTGAAATGATCGTGATGACGGAAGATCTTTCCGTCTTTAAATTCGAAGCGGGCATCTATTTTATTGTGTACGTTTCTTCCCGTTTTACTAAAAACATAAAATGCTTCCCAGTGTGCACTTCCAGTTTGCGCGTCTGCTTGTACATCGCTGAACACCACTTTCAGTTTTCCTTCCGAGCGTTCAATCAGCATCTGCCACATGGCTTTTGCCTGATCACCTTTCAAAGTGCCAAAGGCTGGGTCGTTGAATTCAATGTCATGGTGGTAGCATGCAATCATTTCTTTATAATTCTGATTGGCAAAAGAGGTGTAGAATTCGGTAATGAGATTTGTGTTGTTCATGTTTCTCTTGACTTCGTGCCTTTGTGTCTTAGTGGCTGATTGTATTGCCACGAAGGCACTAAAACACAAAGCTTGGTTAATTATGGCATTTAAACATCTTTAAATAATTCGGGCTGTTCTTTTTTTTCTTTTTCGGAAGGCTCTGTATACAACGGGAGTTTGTTTAAACTCTTTGAAATGTGAGACTCTTCCGTATAGATGCCTCTTTGTGACGCATCAGTCGTGGTCTTATTGGCATCTGCTTCCAATTCCCGGTTGCTGATTTGCTTCGCTCTTTTATCGGTAGGCGGGTTCAGTTTTTCATTGCGCTCAAACTCACTGGCCTTTTCCAAAATATCTTTTGGCAGGTCAGCTTCACTCCGGTACACAAGTTCAAAAAACTGTTTGGCAAAAAATCCATCGATTTGAATCCTCCTCTTGGAGAGGTGAACAAACTTTCCAATCACGCGGCAAATATTCTCTCTTTCTTCCGGACTTAACGACTCAGCGAATTCGTAATCTTCAATTTTCCGTAACGCCAGGATGATAGGTTCCAGGGAATCAATCGAAATCACGTATACTGTGTAATCACTTAACCGAAACTCAAATTGTTCGAGTATCTCCAATGTATTAGCAGGTACAACTAAAAATATTTCTCTTCTAACTTCTTCCTCTTTTGCATACTTGCTCACGCTTTCAGCCTGATTCCTGATATAAATCGGGAAATTAGTCAGGTCATCGCCGGCAGGGCTCTTGGCATCAAACACAATATACTCATCATTTACTTTTAGTGTATTATCCGGTTTCCCTTTAAAAGGAACTTTCTCTACATATTCAACACCGTGCTTATTACAGATTGTTTTAATTCTGCTTTTTACATTTTCCTCATGGTTAGACCAGGTTTCTTTCTGCTTTAGTAGTTTTTCAATTTCAAGCTCATGCTGCTCTTCCTTTTCTTTGTTTCTTTCTTGTTGGATGCGCTTAATGGTAACATCCAAATTGTTAATCGAATTTTCGTGATTTCTTCTCCGTTCTTCTTCCGCACTTTTAAACTTTGTATTTTCTTCCCGCAAATAATTTAATTCGTTTTCCCGCGATTCCAGTTTCTGTTTCAGCGCACTTAATTCACTCGATAGTTCAGTTCCCCTCTTTAGATAAATTTCATTCTTGCTTTCCAGGGAAGTTTTCTCCGTCAATAATGAATCTTTTTCGGAACGCAGGAATTTAAGGTCGCCCACAGAGGCTTCCATCGATTTATTTTTATTCTTTTCAATCTCCAATTCATGATTCACTTTCGAAAGCGAATCAAATCCTATGATCAATTTTTGAAGATCAGCGCTTGCATCTATTAAAAGTGTCCTGATCCTGTTCCACCGAAAGAGTCTGTCCCAAAACGTGAACGACTTTAAATCATTAAAAAGCTTCCTGATGTTATCCAGCCCTGTTTCCATAATCGTAAAGTTAGCGTAAATCTGCTTTTAGCGTGACAAGGGTAAGAATTGATCGTGACAAACTGTGTCACCTCACCCCATTTCCGTTTGTGCGTTCGCCAAGTTTGGCTTCCCCTCTCCATTTGGAGGCTCGAATAAATGCAATTTAAAAAAGCATTACATGAACGGGGGGATTATCTTCGTAGAAATATCAAAGGGCAAAATGGCACAGTCCTTATTAGTGTTAAATACCTGTTCTGGAGGTTTGTCG
>Ga0247727_10011679_pt1 | contig 15255 bp, 12 predicted proteins | sample WisWelCaveWW1625_FD_202498 | JGI IMG/M metagenome (GOLD analysis project Ga0247727, IMG submission 202498) | Biofilm microbial communities from Wishing Well Cave, Virginia, United States - WW16-25 | ecosystem: Environmental > Aquatic > Deep subsurface > Groundwater > Cave microbial mat | place... | reverse complement strand
GACGGGGCCGATGCTCTGGAAGACGGCGAGTGCCGCGCTTTGGATTTTAGGCCGCTGCCGTTCGCGCAGCGTTGATATAGACACTCCATCTCTCCTCCTTTTCCCTTCACGGGCCATGCGCTAGCCCGCATTTCTCACCAGGTTTCGTCGCGAGGCGGCGGAGATGGCCGTCTGGTCGGGCGAGTGGAGGGCCGAGTGGGTGAGACGTACCTAAACGGTACGTTGAGCCCGCGAGGACCTCCACTCGCCCGAAGCGAAGCGGCCAGATGGCCAGATCCGTCGCCGCAGCAGAAACCTGGTGAGAAACGCGGGCTAGCGGGTTACCGTCGTCAAATGGCTTCGGTTGCCTGCGTGCCGTTGCGGCAGATCGCCTGGGTATTCCTGCGAATCGGTGCCACTGGTTTCGGCGGGCCCATCGCTCTCGTCTCGCTCATCGAGCACGAGGCGTGTCGAAGGCGCGCCTGGCTTTCCCCTGAGGAATTCCAGCGCTCCTACGTGCTTTGCAAGCTGCTCCCGGGGCCGTTGGCGTTTCAGATGGCCCTGTCCGTGGGCCGCAGCTCGGCCGGTACCCTTGGGGGGCTCGTGGCCGGAGTGGGCCTCATCCTTCCCTCGTTTCTCATGATGCTGGGCTTCGCGGCATGGTACTCGCGGGGCTCCCTTGCGCCGATCACCGTTGCGTTCATCGAAGGAATGCGCGTGGGCTCGCTCGCCGTGATCGTGGAAAGCGTCGCCGGGATGTGGCGCCCTTACGCCCGCGACCCGGTCGCCGCGGCGTTTGGAGCGGCGGCGCTCGTTCTCTTCCTCCGCTTTCCCCACCTCGAGCCCCTATGGATCGTGGGAGCCGGTCTCGTGGCCGTGTGTGGGCCGCGCGCCGTTGCCGGCCGCGTGGGTTGTCTGGCGTCTCCCGCTCTGGGTTTATTGTGGACGCATTTCAAGGCGGGGGCCGTGGTTTTCGGCACGGGGCTCGCCGTGGTGCCCTACCTGCAAGCCAAGGTTACGGCCGCAGGCTGGCTTACCCATCAGCAGTTTCTCGACGGCCTGGCCCTCGCCCAGGTGACTCCGGGCCCGATTACCACGCTCAGCGCTTTCATCGGGTACAAGGTTGCGGGGCTCACGGGTGGAATTGCCGCCGCGATCGGGATGTATCTGCCCGGCGTGATCCTGGTGCTGGGACTCCTCCCGTGGCTTCTCCGGCGGTCCGAGGGCAGCCCCTGGCTCCAGCGCTTTCAGCGTGGGGCGCTTCCAGCGGTGATCGGCTGTATCCTCGGCGCGTCGCTGGGTCTCGCCCCCTCGGCGCTCGGATCGGCTTTCGCGGCGGTGTTGTTCGCGATGCTGATCGTGGCGACGTGGCTTTTATCGCCGCCCGGGTGGCTCGTGATCATCCTCGGAGGCGTGGTGTGGGTCGCGCTCTAGTAACGGGGCTCTGCTCAGAGCACGAACGCGATCGTCCCGTGTGTTCTGAGAAGCGTGTACCGCGAGAGCGGAGTGTCCTGGAAGTGGTAGAGCCAGTCGAAGGCAAATCCCAACCCCAGCTTGACCGACCAGGGCCGTACGAAGAAGTAGTAGTTCAACCCCGTGCTCAGCCGCTGCTGTTCGAAACGCGATCGGGTCGCGAATTCGAGCCAGGGCACGACATAGTGGTGCCCCCACAGAACGAGATTCGGCTCCACCAGCACCGAAAATTGGGTGTAACGGCGGATGGCGGCGGTGGGAAATGCCGTGAAGCCCGTCTGATTGAACAGGATGTCGATGCGGTAGATGTGCGGACGCCCGAAAATCGGGCCGTCTCCGTGCCCGTACAGCCTGAAGCCTGCACCGATCCTCAGAAAGGTGATGTTCTGCTGGGGGTCCAGCGAGTGCAGTGAGACGATAGCCGAGCCGCGGATGAGGATGCGGTTATAGAGCGTCAGCGGCATGTCCACGCCCAAAAAGAATCCTGAATACTGAACCCCGTGGTGGATCCGGAAGGCGTAGTAGCCCAGCTCCGCGCGCGGATCGAGCTGGACGGTGGGGAGGTAAGGGTGCGCGAGCACGCTGCTGCCTTCGACGGCCGAAACCGTATTCGCGACCCCCTCATATACCGTTTCATCCTTGTAGAGATTCAGGCGGTAGGTGTACGTGCCCGCCGCGTGGATCTTGGAAGCGACGGATTTCCATTCGATGTAGGGGGGGGGGCGGCCGAACTTCGCCACTTCGCCGGCCAGGTTGTTGCGCGAGTCGCGGATGGTGAGTCGCCAGCCGTCGTATCCCGGCTCCACGAGCAGCGGGGGAAAGAATCGGAAGGTCAGCGAAGCATGGCGCAGGGAATCGAGATCGACCGTCGTGGTGGGCGAGGTCGTCGCATATAGCTGAACGAACGGCGAGCCCTTGAGCGAGACTGAAAATCCCAGGGCCCGCTGGATCAGTGGGGATTTGCCTTCGATAAGTTTGAGATAGGCCGGGGGCAGCTTGAGCCAGAAGTGGGCGATCCGGAATACGGAGAAGGTCCGATCCGGGGCGAAGAGTTTGAGCCGGTGGATCCGCGGATCGGTCGGCAGCGAGACCTTGATCTGAAAGCGTAGGTCCTGCAGCGGCACGAAGCGATCTCCGAAAGAGATCTCGTACCCCGGCTTCAGCACTCCGGTGAGAAAGAGGTAGGGCGCTTCCGAGGGTGAAACGTAAACGAACTTGGCGCTGCTGGGGTCCCATTGGATGAGGTTTTCATCGACAGGATCGAGCGCATGAAAGTCGACATACTCATCGGTGCTGACGATTTCCGGTGAGGTCAGCGTCGCCATGGCCGCCTGGACGGGGGTAGGGCGCTTGGCGGTGGCGGGCTTGCGGGCCGGTTTGTTCGGAGCGCGCTGTTTCCGGCGGGGCGCGGGCTGGTCGATCTTCTGAGTGAGAAAGTCGGCCTGATCGGCGTCGCGATCGGCCATGGCGCTGCCGACGAGGGCGAGGGTAAGTAGCAGGGGGAATAACAGACGCGGAGCGTTCATTGGATTGCCCCATTTTACCCCGCCGGCACCGCCAGTGCATGGACAACGCGCTGGAGTGGAGGGATCATGGCTCGCCGTGCTGAGCTTTCTTCACCGCCTGCTCCTCCTCCTGCCGCCCGATGCCGCCCACCGGCTCGGCATGGTGGGACTTCGGCTCTTTCAGTGGACGAGGGTGCCGCGCAGGGTTATTGCCGTTCCCTCGATCGTCGTGCCAACGCCGGGATTGGTGTTTGCCTCCCGTGTCGGGTGCGCCGCGGGCTTGGACAAGGATGCCCGGGTGGTTCCGGCGCTGGCTGCGCTGGGCTTCGGCTTCATCGAGGTCGGCAGCGTCACTCCCAAAGCCCAGCCGGGCAATTCGGGAAAGCGTCTGTGGCGTTGGCGGGGAGTGGGTCTGGTGAACCGAATGGGGTTCAATAGCTGCGGGCTGGAGGAGTTCCGCCGGCATCTGGAAGCGCACCGGAGAATCGTCTCGGGCATCCCTCTCCTGGGAAACATCGGCAAGGGAAGGCAGACGCCGCTTGAGGAGGCCGTCGAGGATTACGCGGCCGGGTTTGCAGCGCTGGCCGGGGTGGTCGACGCTTTCGTGGTGAACGTGAGCTCGCCCAATACACCGGGCCTGGTCGGTCTTCAGAACGTCGGCTTCGTGGAGCGCATCGCTGCCCGCGCCCCCCCGGGGGTCGCCGTGTTTCTCAAGTTCTCGCCGGATCTCCCCGACGCCGAGCTGAGCGACCTTCTGCTGTCCGTGCGCGACGAGCCCCGTTTCAGTGGCGTGGTCCTCACGAACACTTCACGGGAGCTGGCCCGGTCGCTCGGGGGCTTCCCGGAGGGGGGAATATCCGGCGAGCCGCTCAGGGAGCGGGCGCTCCATTGCGTCGCCATGGCGAGGGGGATTCTCGGAGGACGCAAGACCATCATCGGAGTCGGCGGCATTATGGACCGTCCCTCGGCGAAGCGGTTCCGCGAGGCGGGGGCGGATCTCGTGGAGATCTACACGGGCTTCGTGCTGCGGGGGCCTAGGCTTCTGAGGGAGCTGGAGGGGCTGGAGTGACTGCATTCTACCCCGAGGTTTGATATTCGATATTTCGTTTTTGGCTTTTAGAATTTTCTATAAGTACGAACATGGACTTGCGGCATCCATGCTCGTACTTATAGAAAATTCTAAAAGCCAAAAACGAAATATCGAATATCAAAAGTCAGGTCGAAGGTTAACTAAGAGCCTGTTCGGAAAGTGGCTTCGTAGCGAGGCGCGGTTGATTGGCCGGCATCGAGGACGCAGGAGGGAGGCACCGGAGGCGTGCCAACAGGCACGTCGAGGATGCCGACCGACGAGGACGAAGAGGCCGGCCAATCAACCGCGCCGCAGCAGAAGGCACTTTCCGAACAGGCTCTAAGACTGGTCACTTCCCCACGAGCTTCCTGAGCCCGCTCTCATCCAGCGTTTCGATGCCCAGCTCTTTCGCCTTGTCGAGCTTGCTTCCCGGGGACTCCCCCACCACGACGTAGCTCGTGTTCTTGCTGACGCTGCCCGTGACCTTACCTCCATGGCGCCGGATCATCTCCTCCGCCTCGCCGCGCGAGAGCGTGGGCAGGGTTCCGGTCACCACGAGAGTCTTGCCGGCGAGCGCCGTGCCGCCCTTCGCGGTCTCCGCGAAAGGCGAGATGCCCTTTTTCAGCAGTCGCGCGATCTCGCTTCGGTTGCGCTTGTCCGATAGGTATTCCACGATCGCTTCCGCCACCGTGGGGCCCACCTCCTCGACGTGCAGCAACGCCTCGTGGTCGGCGCCCAGGAAACGCTCCAGCGATCCGAAGTGCAGGGCGAGCAGCTGGGCGGTGCGCTCGCCTACCAGGCGGATCCCCAACGCGAAGATGAACCGGGCCAGCGGAATTCGCCGGCTGCGATCGATGGAGGCCACGAGCTTCGCGGCGAGCTTTTCACCCTGCCGATCGAGCTTGAGAAGGTCGTCGGCGGAGAGGTCGAAGAGGTCCGAGAAGTGGCGGATGAGCCCCTTGGCCAGGAGAATCTCTATCCACTTGTCGCCCAGGCCCTCGATGTTCATCGCCCGCTTGGAAGCAAAATGCTTGATGCTCTCGGCCAGCCGGGCGGGGCAGGCCACATTCGGACAGCGGTGGGCGGCCTCTCCCTCGGCCCGCGCCAGGCCGTCGCCGCATGAGGGGCACCGTTTCGGGAACTGGATGTCGGTTTCGCCTCCCGTCCGCGCGTCGACGACCACCGAGACTACGTCCGGAATCACGTCGCCCGCGCGGCGAACAACGACGACGTCGCCCACCTTGAGCCCCAGCGATCGGATCTGATCCTCGTTGTGAAGCGAAGCGTGCCTGACGATCACGCCACCGATCGACACGGGATCGAGCGACGCCACGGGCGTCACGGCGCCCGTGCGACCCACCTGAAAAACCACTTCCCGCAGGCGGGTGTTGCCCTCGTGCGCGCGGAACTTGAATGCGACTGCCCATCGGGGGGAGCGTGCCACGGCGCCCAGCTCCCGCTGACTTGCAAGGGAGTCGATTTTGACCACGACGCCATCGATCTCGTACGGCAGGTCGTTCCGTTTCGTGTCCATTACCGAGAAATAGGCCGAGACGTCCTCGGGGGAGCGGACCGTCCGCCAGTCGGGATTGGTGCGCAGCCCCCACGCGGCCAGCTTGCCGAGGATCTCCGTCTGCGTCGTGATCTCTCTCCCGTCGAGGGTGCCGGCGCCATGGCAATAAAGCTCGAGCTTGCGCGACGATGTCACGCGGGGGTCGAGCTGGCGGATGCTGCCGGCGGCCGCATTTCTCGGGTTGGCGAAGGGTGCTTCCCCCTCCGCGACGAGCCGCTCGTTGAGCGTGCGAAGGTCTTCCCGCAACAACACGATCTCGGCGCGGACCTCGAGCCGGGGCGGAGCGGCACGGCGCAGGTGCAACGGCACGGAACGGATCGTGCGCACGTTGGAGGTGACATCCTCGCCGGTGATTCCGTCGCCCCGGGTGGCGGCGGTCACGAGGAGCCCGTTCTCGTAAACGAGCTCAATCGCCAGCCCGTCGAGCTTCGGCTCGACCACCATGGCGAAGTCCGGCCCGAGCGCTTCGCTCCAGCGCTCGTGGAACTGGGCAAACTGTTCGACGCTGTGAGCTTTTTGAAGGCTCAGCATCTGCTCCCGGTGAGTGTATTTGCGGAACTTGTCCAGAGGGGTGCCGCCGACTTTCTGCGTCGGGGAATCGGGCGTTATCAGGACCGGGAAATCCGTCTCCAGGCCGCGGAGCTGGTCGAAAAGCCGGTCGTATTCCTCGTCGCTGACGGTCGGGCGATCCAGAACGTAGTAACGGTAGTCGTGCTCGCGAAGCTCTGTCCGGATGTCGCCCGCGCGCCGTCGTGCCTGGGAGAGGGTCATCCGTCTACCGGTGTGCCTGGCCTTGGGATCTCAGCAGCCACACCCGGCGGGCCGCCTCGAACACGATCGAGCTCGACATTTTGGACACGCCAAGGCGGCGATCCGGGAAAACGATGGGGAACTCGGCGAGTGTTTTCCCGGCGCGGAAGGCGCGGTATTTCAGCTCGACCTGGAAAACGTAACCCACGGAGTTCACCGACGAGTAACGGATCGCCTCCAGTGTCCCGCGGCGCCACGCATTGAACCCTCCGGTGAGGTCCTTCTGGGTCATCCCCAGAATCGCCCGGGCATAGATGTTGCCTCCCTGGCTGATGAGCCGCCGCGACAATGACCAGCCCTCGGTTCCCCCTCCGGGGATGTAACGGGAGCCCATGACGAGATCGGCGGAGTCCAGGGCGGAGAGCATCGGCGCCAGGTACTTCGGATCGTGCGAAAAGTCGGCATCCATTTGGATGAGCCGCTCGTAGCCGTGCTCGAGTCCCCACCCGAAGCCGGCAACATAGGCGGCTCCCAGGCCACTGCGCGCCGATCGGCTCAGCAGGCTGACCTGCGGGTGTTTGCGCTGCATCTGTAGGACAATCTCCCCCGTCCCGTCGGGAGAGCTATCGTCCACGACCAGGATGTCGAGCCCCGGTTCCTTGGCCACAATCGCATCGAGCAATGCTGCGATGTTCTCCGCCTCGTTGTAAGTGGGGACTATGACGACGGCCTTGCTCATCCGTTTTCTACCACTCCATCGGGGTGCAGGGAAAACCGTGGGCGGCCGCGATCTGAGGGTGAACGACCTTGCCCTGATGAGTATTGAAGCCGGGACGGAGCGCGGGCGCTCGACCTGCCGCCGGCTCGATCCCCTGGTCGGCGATGAGCAGCGCGTATCTCAGCGTGACGTTGGTAAGGCTGATCGTGGAGGTTCGCGCGACCGCGCCCGGCATGTTGGTGACGCAGTAGTGCACGACGCCGTCGACCAGGAAGGTGGGCTCCTCGTGCGACGTCGGTCGACAGGTTTCCACGCAGCCGCCCTGATCGACGGCGATATCCACGATTACCGAGCCCGGCGACATGGCCGAGACCATCTTGCGCGTGACCAGCTTGGGCGCCTTCGCGCCGGGCACCAGCACCGAGCCCACGACCAGATCGGCGCGGGTGACGCTCTCCTCGATATTGTCGAAGTTGGACATCAGCGTGAGCAGGCGCCCGCGGTGGATCTGTTCCAGAAACTCGAGCCGGCGCACGTCCAGATCGAGAATGGTCACTTGGGCGCCCATGCCGAGCGCCACCATGGCCGCGTTCGCCCCGGCCACTCCGCCCCCCAGGATCACGACGTTTCCCGGCATTACGCCGGGGACGCCGCCCAGCAGGATTCCCTTGCCCGAGCTCATCGCCCCCCAGCTGCTCTGAAGGTAGTACGCGCCGATTTGCACGGACATCCTTCCGGCCACCTCGCTCATGGGTCTGAGCAGAGGCAGGGAGCCGTCCGTCTCTTGAATCGTTTCGTAGGCAATCGACGTGACCCGTCGCTCGAGCAACACCTCGGTGAGATCCTTCTCGGCGGCCAGATGAAGGTAGGTGTAGAGCAGCAGTCCCGGCCGCAGAAAACGGTATTCCGCTTCGAGCGGCTCTTTTACCTTGATCACCATTTCCGCGCCCCAGGCCTCGTCGGTGGAGACGAGCTGCGCTCCGGCGCGGTGGTAGGTCTCGTCGGCAATGCCGCTGCCCAGGCCCGCGGCCCGCTCAACGAGCACGCGGTGCCCGTGTGCCACGAGCGCTCTCGCACCCGCGGGCGTCAGCCCTACCCGGTTCTCACGATTCTTGATTTCCTTGGGAACACCGATAATCAAGCAAGCCCCCCGTCAACTCCCCGAAATGAGGATGTCCAGGATGTCGTTACAGTCGACCTCGATCTCGCCCTTTTCCTCGGACTGGAAAACGACCTTCCCGCGCAGCTTCCCTCCGGAGACGCGGACCCAGGAGTCCACCATCTGGCCGTGGTGGTACTTGCCCATCTTGTCGATCAGGGTGCACCGGACTTTCGTCTGAAGCACGCGATCGATCTTGTCCAGGACGGGAAACACGCGCGTCGGTTTATAGCATGGGGTCCGGGCGTTTACCAACCGGGGGCCGGGTATGGCCGGTAGACTTCTTCGACCTGAGGTTTTGATATTCGATATTTCTTTTTTCGCTTTTAGAATTTTCTCTAAGTGCGTGCACGGATTCACAGTCGTGGGGGGTCCGAACCGGAGACATAGGTGACAAACTCCGTGCTCGTACTTAGAGAAAATTCTAAAGGAGAAAAACGAAATATCGAATATCAAACCTCAGGTGATAGGGATCTCTGATCGCCGGTCCCGCTCCGGTTTCCGTTGAGACGGCTACCAGTAGTTCTTCATCGGAACCCGTCCCGAGAGCGGCACTGGCGCGGAAATCGCCGTCGGTAGCAGAAACTCGGCCACCAGCTCCTGCCCCTGCTTGGTCAGGGGGACCCCGATGGGGGCGACCCGGGCCGTGAACCCGACGAGCTTTCCGAGGATGCCGAGCAGATCTCCCGCCACCAGAAACGGCTCCACTCCCTCGCCCTCGGTTCCCTGGTGGATCAGATTGGAGTCGGTCACCCGGAGGACGGTCCGTCGTTCCCTTGGGTTCCACTCGATGAGGTCCGCGTCGTGAATGGCGATACCCCACTGCAACTCCCGCGCGGTGTCGTCGCATGCCGCGTGACCCTGAAGCCGGATCCGCCAGGGCGCCGGCACGGCCGGGCCGTTCCAAGCTGCCCGGCGGCAGTTGCCTGTCGGCTCTACTCCCAGCTTGCGGGCCGTCAAACGATCGCAGAGCGCCGCTCGCGGGTGGCCGTCGGCGAAGAGCGTGACGGCGTGGCGCTCGGTTCCCTCGTGATCGACGCTGCCGGGGGCGCCGTCCTGCACCACGGAGAACGCCATCGGCTGCGGCCAATCGGCATGCCGCAGCCAGCTGCCGCTACCCGACATCGTGTCTCCCTCGAAGGCTCGGAGGAACGGAATGAGCAGAGTCGTCAGCGCGCGGGGGTGCCAGAGCAGGGGGACCTCGCCTTCAGGGCAGGGCCAGGGGGGATCGGTGCGCAAAGAGCGCTTGATCGCACGTTTGAGATCTCCGCCGTCGCGCGTTTGTTCGATCAGGCTCTGGGCGGAAAGCCCGAAGCGGCCGAGCGAATGCAGCAATCTGCGGCCGCCGGTCTCGGTGTACCAGCGCGCGGTAAGCTCACCCCGGAAATCGACGCCCGAGCGGGGCTCGGCATCCGGATGGGTCGAAACGAACGAGATCTCTTCCTGAGCGTAGGCCAGCCCGACGCCGTGCAGGCCGGAGACGTCGTTGAGCAACGACAGGTGCATATCGACGAGAACCGCCCGTATCTCCGCCTGGGGATCTCCCGGTGTATCCGCCAGCACGGCGCTTCGCGCGCCGGTGATTCTGCCCAGTCTGGGCCGTCGTGGGGGACGGCCTTCGAGCAGCGCGCTGATGCCTTCGGTCGTTACGTCGTCGGTAAAAAACAGCCGCTCGACTTCGCCTGATCGAGCACAGACGCAGCAGCCGGCGCGGGACCCGAGCCAGGCATGCTGGACTTTTTCGTGCGCTTCGAAGCGAAAGATGCGGCTCGACTCGGCGTACCAGGATTCGAGCCGCAACCCGGCGCTCGAAGCGGATCGTGCGAGCAGGGCCGGTTCGATCGATTCTGGCATCGGGGCGAATGTGCGCTTCCCCTTGCCGCGGGATTAGCGGCCGGGGGCACCAAAGCGGTAAGATAATACCATGCGGGATGGAGCGCCTCAAAAGGCCTGGCGGGGGAGCGCGGCGCGGATCGCGCGGCGCATTATCGCCCTCCTGGCGCTTCTCGCGGCCGGGTGCGGATCCCCCCGCGCCGAAGAGCGGGTGCGGCTGTTGCAGGCCCTCGATGACCTATCGATGGCGCAGACGCAGCTGCGCGATCAGAAGTCGGACCTCGCGCGACTCGAAGCGGCGATCGCGGCGCTCGGGCCAAAGCGTGGCAAGCACCGCAAGGCTTCCGCTCCCAAGCCCAAGCGCTTCAGGATCGTGAAGCTGCGCCCCTCGCGCGAGGCAGAGCCCAACCCGGGGGAAGAGCCTCCTCCGCCGCAGGCCGAGGCCTCGGATCAGTCGGTGGCCGACTCCACCCACGAGGTGATGCACCTTTACTACCGAGGCCTCCAGCTTGTTCGGGAAGGGCGGTACGAGGAGACTGTGCGGCCGTTTTCCCTGTTCCTCAGCTCGGCGCCGGATCACGTCTACGCCGATCGCGCGCAGTACTGGCTGGTCGAAGCGCACTTCCGCAACCGCGACCACGGCCTCGCCGTCATCGCCGCCAACCAGTTCGACTCGCGTTTTCCGAAAAGCTTTCGCCTTGCCGAGTCGATGTACACGCGGGCCCTCGCCTACGAGAGCATGGGGGAGACCAAGCTGGCCCGCGGCGCCTTGCGCGAAGTCATCAAGCGCTTCCCTGACGACGTGATGGCCGACGCCGCCACCCGTCGGCTCGGCCAGGTGGAGCCCGTGCGCGAGCCCCCGGCCCTGCTCGCCGAGCCCTGACAGCCCTAACCCCTTTGAGGTGTCGATGCGTTTACCCGGATTTGTGAGATGCGCTCTAGTTCTCGCGGCGATCTTCCCGCCCGATGCCCTGGCGCGCTACCGCTACTACCTCGACGCGCGTCGGGCCGAGGAAACCATGGCCGGACTCACGCTGGGCCGTCGTCTGTTCTCCGACGAATGGGTCAATATCGTGGGTACGAGGAAAGACGAAAAGTACAAGATCCGTCGTGGCGATACGCTATGGCGCATCTCCTCGCGCAAGCTGGGCAGCCCCCGGTACTGGCGCAAGCTCTGGCAGATCAACCCGTTCATCCTCAATCCCCACGATCTGGAAGTCGGAACGCTGCTCAAGTACTACAACGAAGGCCCTGACGCCAAGGGCGACACACCGGAGACGTTCCGGGTTCCCCTGGTGAAGCTCGTTCCGGGCGGGTCGGGGAGCGCCAGCGATCTCGATAACGATTCCTACGTGAACCACGGGCTCAAGAACCGCTACCGGCCCATCGTGGTTGTCGTCGAGGACCAGGAAATCATCGGTGAAGTTACCGGGGCGTACACCGAGCGCGAATGGCTTTCGCAGCACGACTCCATTTACGCCACCTTCTTCAGCCCCGGCGTGCTCAAGAAAGGAGACACCTACTCGATCGTGCGTTTCGAGCGGGCGATCGTGGATTCCTCGCAGACTTCCCGCCCCGTCATCGGGAACCTCATGCGCGTGGTGGGGGAGTACAAGATCACGGCCTTCGGCGAGACATTCGTCGTCGGCGAGCTTTCGGGGCAGTACGGGATCGTCAAGCGCGGGGACGCCCTCATTCGGGTCGTTCCCACGGTGTCGACGAGTATCGTCTTTTTTCCCCCGTCCGAGCTGTCCGTCCGGGTCGTGATGGGAGAGGAGGCGGAGCGCAAGGTCTTCGCTCAGGGCGATCTGGTACTGCTCAACAAGGGAACGTCGGACGGGATGAAGGAAGGGTATCTCTTCCGCGTCTATCGGGATCAGGATCTCAGCACGGGATTGCGCGCGTTCGTCGAGCCCAGCTCCAAGGGAGAGATCCAGGTCATTCAGGCAGGCCAGTTCGCGAGCGTGGGCTACATCGTGCGCAACTCCGAGCCGATTCTTCTCGCGGACACGGGGATTCCGTCTCAGGCCTTCCTCGATCCTCCCCCACCGCCTTCCCGCGCGTCCCAGTCTTTGGAGCTCACGGACAGCGCCGCCGCTGTGCTCCCCCCACCCCGTTGACGGCCGCCCCCCGTGGGCGATGGATGCCAGATGGAGTGTTGGCAGTCCGTGGCGCGTGAGTTTTTTCCGGGCGATCCCTCGGCTCCGGCTCGTCTGAAGGAGCGTTGCCTCGCGCTCGGCATTGCGCTTCTGGAGCCTCCACCCCACCCGCTGCTTTCGGAGATCTCCCGCCCTCCCCGCGCCTTGTTCGCGCTCGGGGATTGGGGCCGGCTGTCCGGGCCCGGAGTGGCCGTGGTGGGCACGCGCGTCCCCTCCTCCTACGGGCGTAGAATGGCGGCCGGCATCGGCGCCGATCTGGCGGCGGTCGGACTGGGCATAGTGAGTGGGCTCGCGCGAGGTATCGACGCTTTCGCGCACGCGGGGGCTTTGTCCGCCGGGGGATACACCGCGGCGGTTCTGGGCCACGGCCTCGATCGGATCTACCCTGCCGAGAACCGGGGGCTGGCCGCCTCCATCTTGCGCGGAGGCGGCTGCCTGCTTTCCGAGTACCCGCCGGGCATTCCCCCGAGGCCGGCGCATTTCCCGTGCCGCAACCGGATCATTGCCGGGCTTTCGCTCGGCGTGGTGGTGGTCGAGGCCGCCGAGCGGAGCGGATCGCTCATCACGGCTAGGCTCGCGCTCGATTCGGGGCGCGAGGTTTTCGCCTTTCCGGGCCCCTGCGACGGAGCTTCCTTCCAGGGCAGTCACCGGTTGATCCAGCAGGGCGCGAAGCTGGTGACCCGGGTTGAGGAGGTGATCGAGGAGCTGGGGCACTTCCCGCTGCCGCGCGCGGCCCGTGTTTGCGCCGGTCCCCTCGCCCGGGCTTTCGAGCGGTGCGGTGGAGAGGCCACCCTGGGGGAGCTTGCGGCGGTTTGCGAAGGGTCGTTGGGTAATCTCGCGGGGGAGATCGAGCTCGCGCGCCAGGGTGGGTGGATCGGGGAGGTGGGCACCCAGCGTTTCGTCTGGTTGAGGCCTCGCCATCCGCCGCCTTGCCAAACAGGAAACTTTTCCTAACAATGATTGGGCGGCGGAAGTCATCACGGGTTTCCGCTCTCGCTCCAACTTTCAGCTGTAAAACGACGGCTTGAGAGACAAGATACTAAATATTCTCGGAATTCTTTCGCAGTCCGTGCTGCGGAACAAGGATCTCGTGTACGACGCCCAGGAGATCTGGGACGAGCTGATGCATCGCGGATACTCCGAAGAGGAGATCGAGCGCGCGGTCCAACATATCGAGAAGACCTCGCTGGGCGTTCCAGGACAGTTTTGGAGCGATGCTTTCCCCGTCTACCGAGCCTACACCTCGGAAGAAATCTCGCGGCTATCATCGCGGGTGCGCGGTTACCTTTGGAAGCTCAAGTGCCGTGGAATCATCGACCACTGTCTCGAGGACGAGATCGTGCAGAAGGCGATGAATCTGGAGGACTCGCCGGGCTTGCGCGAGATCAAGACCGTTGCGGCGCTTACCGTATTTGGCTATGAGCACAAGTTTCATATTGACAGGGGCGGCGGCGTTAATGCTGATTCGCTCTTGAATTGAAAGGGTAAAGAGAACTTAAGTCCCGGCCCGACCGGGGGACTGTAAGTTCCTAATCGACGAGCTGATGGAAAAGACCAAGGGGAAAAAGGGAAAACCTCGTGCCGCCGCGGCGGCCAAGGCGCCGGCCTCGGCTCAGGCGCCGGACTCCGTGGAGGCCGCCACCCCGTCCCGTCCTGGCAAGGGGCTCGTGATCGTGGAGTCGCCCGCCAAGGCCCGCACCCTGAAGAAGTATCTCGGGCGCGGCTTTGATGTGAAGGCCAGCGTGGGTCACATTAAAGACCTTCCGAAGAGCTCTCTCGGGGTCGACGTCGAGAACGACTTCAAGCCCACGTACGAGCTGATCAAAGGCAAGCAGAAGGTGGTAGAGGACCTGGTCCGCGCCGCTGCCTCCGCCGCCAAGGTATATCTCGCGGCCGACCCGGATCGCGAGGGGGAGGCCATCGCCTGGCATGTCGCCGAGGAGCTGGGCGTTCCTCGCGAAAGGCTCTACCGTGTTCTTTTCAACGAGATCACCAAGCCCGCGGTGCTCAAGGCCATCGAAGAGCCGGTGCTGCTCAACCGCGACCGTTTTGAGTCGCAGCAGGCGCGCCGGATCCTCGACCGGCTGGTGGGCTACAAGATTTCGCCGATCCTCTGGACCAAGGTCCGCCGGGGGTTGTCCGCCGGGCGGGTGCAGTCCGTGGCGGTTCGTCTGATCGTCGATCGCGAGCGCGAGGTGCTTGCGTTCGTTCCCAAGGCTTACTGGACCATCGAAGCCGGCCTGAACGGGAACGGACATTCCTTCCGCTCGCGGCTGGTGAAAGACGGCGACGATAAGGTCGAGCGCACGTCGATCGAGACCGTGGAAAGAGCCGAGCGGATCGTCACGGAGTCGCGTGGCGCGAGCTGGAGGGTGGTTTCGGTCACCCAAAAAAGCCGCAAGCGCAATCCCGATGCTCCTTTCATCACGTCCACCCTCCAGCAGGAGGCTTCCAAGCGGCTGTACTACAGCGCGAAGAAGACGATGATGATCGCCCAGCAGCTCTACGAAGGCGTGGAGCTGGGCGAGACGGGCGCACAGGGTCTCATCACCTATATGCGCACGGACTCCACACGGTTGTCCGCCGACGCGCTTGCGGACGCCCGCAAGCTGATTTCCGAGTCGCTCGGCAAGCAGTACCTCCCCGAGTCGCCGGTGGAGTACAAGAACAAGAAGAACGCCCAGGACGCCCACGAGGCCGTTCGTCCGACGTCCACCGAGTTCACGCCCGAGCGCGTGAAGCCGTTTCTCGACGCCGATCAGTGGAAGCTTTACGATCTGGTGTGGCGCCGCTACCTGGCGAGCCAGATCAACCCGGCCGTCTTCGATCAGACTTCGATCGAGCTCGAGGCCGCCGCCTCCACGGGCCGACGCTACGGGTACCGGGCGACCGGATCGGTCCTGCGTTTCGACGGGTTTCTCGCGGTTTGGAAGACGGAAGAGGAATCATCTCAGGAAGACGTGTTGGGTGATCGGTTGCCCGATCTTTCCGAGTCGGCCCGCATTGGCTGCGAAGAGGTCAAGCACGAGAAGCACAT
>Ga0247727_10011678_pt1 | contig 15256 bp, 12 predicted proteins | sample WisWelCaveWW1625_FD_202498 | JGI IMG/M metagenome (GOLD analysis project Ga0247727, IMG submission 202498) | Biofilm microbial communities from Wishing Well Cave, Virginia, United States - WW16-25 | ecosystem: Environmental > Aquatic > Deep subsurface > Groundwater > Cave microbial mat | place... | reverse complement strand
GCGAGCGGCGCGATGTCAGCCGAAATGATCCTGCTCGTCCGCCGGATCGCCGAAGCGAAACAGCGGTTGGCGAAGATCGAAGCGGACGTGGCGGAGATCACAGCCTCGGAGATTTACAAACTCAAACTGCGAGTCGAAAACTCCGAGGCGATGGGCATTGACCTGTTCGCCGATTTAGTTGGGCAGGTTGACCGGCAAATCAGGAAAGCCCGCAACCGGCTTGAGCATTTGCAGGGTGTGATGTTGACGAGTTGAATCGTTGGGTGCGCCCGCGTCCTCGCGGGCAGGCTGACGAAAGGGACCATTTCATCGCAGTGAGCGGCTTAGTCAGCCTGCCCGCGAGGACGCGGGCGCACCAAGCGCAACGCCGATTATTTCTGCGGAACCCATACTCCTCAGCCCCATCAGGTTTTCCTCCGAATCGCGCAAGATCGCTATCCACACGCCAACCTTGCCGAGGCTGCCCGCCTTCGCCATCTCGTCAATCGTGACCGGCTCGTCGTCTGCTCGCCGCACTGTCCACTTTTATCGGTCATCAAACTGTTCGGGATTGAGCCGAGCGCCAATTTCACTCACCAACCTGCCGAGCGTCGTTCGATCAATCGCCGAAACCGGAATCGCATTGTAGACGCGGCAAAGATTCTCCAACTCTTCCGCCTCAACCAAATCCATCTTGTTGAGCGCCAGCAACCGTGGGATCGCGTCGAGTTGCAGCTCGCCGAGGATGCGGTTGACCGAGACGATCTGGCTTTCCAGTTGTGGACTCGACGCGTCAACCAGATGGACGAGCAGGTCGGATTGTTCCATCTCTTCCAGCGTGGCTTTGAACGCGGCGAGCAAGTCTTTCGGCAGGTCGCGGATGAAGCCCACGGTGTCATTGATGATGATCTCCTGCTCGTGCGGTAGGCGCAACCGGCGGCTGGTCGGATCGAGCGTGGCGAACATCCGTTGTTCGGCGATCACCTGGCTGTTCGTGAGCGCATTGAGCAATGTGCTTTTGCCCGCGTTGGTGTAACCGGCGATTGAGACCACCGGCATGTCGCGGCGCGTGCGTTGAGCGCGGCGTTGATTGCGGCTTTCGCGCACGCGCTTCAGTTTGTTTTCAAGCAAGGCGATGCGTTCGCGCACGCGGCGGCGGTCAACCTCCAGCTTCGTTTCGCCGGGGCCGCGTCCGCCGATGCCGCCCATCAAACGCGACATCTCCGTGCCAGTGCCGGTCAAGCGCGGCAGCAGATATTTCAACTGCGCGAGTTCGACCTGGATGCGGCCATCGGCGGTCTGCGCGCGCTGGGCGAAGATGTCCAGGATCAGTTGCGAGCGGTCGAGGATTTTCAGATCGGTGGCGGCGCTGATCGAGCGGACTTGCGACGGCGAGAGTTCGCGGTCGAAGACGATCATATCGGCGCCGAGCTGCAGGCTGCGGATGATGATCTCGTCGAGTTTGCCTTTGCCGGCCAGCGTCTTCGGGTCGAGCGATGAACGGCGCTGAATGATTTCGTCAATCGCTACCAGGCCGCCTGAGATCGCCAGTTCGCGTAATTCATCCATCGAATCGCGGGCTTCGGCCACAGCGCCCGCGGTCACGCCGACCAGGATCGCGCGGTCGCGGTTGTCCGCCGCCTTGCGCGCGCCGCGATTGCGCGCCATCTCGGCTTCGAGCGAGTTGATCAGATCGAGGAAGTCAACGTCCATCTGACCGGGCAGTTGCGGGTCGAGGAAGCGATAGGTCTGCCGCTCGCCGTTTTCGTCTTCGTTGTGGTTCGCCAAAGCGGGCAGCAGATGCGCGGCGCGAACCAGTCCGGGCAAACCGGTTTTCGGATCAACGTCAATCGCGGCCATCAGGTCGAGCCGCAGCAGCGCGAGGTCGGCCAAGTCGTCGCGCGTCAGACCTGCTTCGCCGCGAAGGTGCGTGTGCAGACAGCGCAACCCGTTGAAGCGCGCGTGGCCCAGTCGCGAACGATCCTGCGCTGGCAGCACGATCTTCGTCGCATCGCCAACAACCACGCTTTCAACCCGGCCTTTGCGGTCTAGGAGCACGCCGACCTGCCGTCCGATTTCGTGCGAGATTTCGGTCAATTGACGCGCGAATTCCGGCGTGACGATCTCGTTCGGTGGGATGCGGCGTTGATACATCTTCTCCAACCGCCGCAATTGGTTCGCCTTCAGCCCCAGTGTCTTGCCTTCGATTTGTGGAATAGCCTAGACTCCCTGAAAATTTGAGATTCGAGATTTAAGATTTGGGATTTGCCAGCTTGATCTGCGAGCGGCGCGGAAGCGGTTTTCCTGCTCCACGTGACACAAGCTCAAATTCAAACCTTGCGCGATTTATGATGCCGCAGATGACCGGAGTCGCGCAACCGCAAGGAGAGAGGGCGATGAAACACTTTTCGCTCGAAAGGAAGAAGATGGTAATGAAACGCTTTTTGCTCCCCCTAGTTCTGGTTTTCATTGCGAGCGCAGTTGCGTTCGCTCAACCCGAACAGCACTCTTCATCGGGCCATGAGCCGGCCAAGCTGATGCCGGGCTTGAGCGATCTCCACCATCCGGTCTCGACCAAAAACGCGGAGGCGCAGAAGTTTTTCAATCAGGGATTGGCGTTGATCTACGCGTTCAATCATGAAGAGGCGCGGCGTTCGTTCGAGCAGGCGGCCAGGCTCGACCCGAAGCTGGCGATGGCGCAGTGGGGGATCGCGCTGGCCGTCGGGCCGAATTACAACGAGCCACAGATTGATCCTTCACGGTTGCTGGCCGCTGACCGCGCTCTGGAAAAAGCGAACGAATTGGCTGCGGGCGCATCGGAGAAAGAGCGCGATTACATTGAAGCTTTGACCAAACGCTTCCACATCCTGACTGATCTGAAGAAGAGCGCGGTGGATTACAAAGACGCGATGGCCGCGCTCCACAAAAAATATCCCGACGATGTTGACGCGGCGGTGTTGTATGCCGACAGCCTGATGAATCTGATCCCCTGGCAGTTGTGGACGAAGGACGGCAAGCCGGCTGAGGGCACGCTGGAAATCGTCGCCGTGTTGGAGGCGGCGATCAAACGCGATCCGAATCACATCGGCGCAAATCACCTCTACATCCACGCCGTCGAAGCGTCGAAGACGCCGGCGCGCGCGCTGGAGAGCGCGAACAAGCTCGGCAAGCTGGCGCCGAACGCCGGGCACCTGGTTCACATGCCTTCGCACATCCACATCCGCACGGGCGATTACGAAGCGGCGGCGAAATCGAACGAAGCTGCGGCCGAGGTTGACCGCGCGTACATCAAAGCCACGGGCGCGCGCGGAATGTATCCGGCGATGTATTACAGCCACAACCTGCATTTTCAGGTCGAGGCATACAACCGCATCGGCAAGTATGCGGAAGCGAAGCGCGCCGCAACGCAGCTTCGCGACAACGTGCGCGGCCACTTGAAGGAGATGCCGATGCTGGAAGGCTTTCTGCCGTCGGCGGTTTTTGTTGATCTGCGGTTCAACCGCTGGGATGAGATTTTGAAACTGGCAGCGCCGGGCAGCGAAACGCCGATCACGAGCGCGCTGTGGCATTACGCACGCGGCGTGGCTTTCGCGGCGAAAGGCACGCTCAGTGAAGCGGAGACGGAGCGACAGCTCTTTGCCAATGGGTCGAAGGCGATTTCGGGTGAAACGCCTTTCGGATTGAATACGGCTGCGAGCATTTTCAGGATCGCAGAGCAGGTGCTGGAGGCGCGCATCGCGGCAGCGAAAGGCGACCGTCGAGCGGCAGTTGATCATTGGCGCAAGGCTGGCGCGGCGCAGGACGAGCTGAACTATGACGAACCGCCCGGTTGGTATTATCCTGTGCGCGAATCGTTGGGCGCGGCGTTGCTGATGGCGGGCAATGCGGCTGAGGCCGAGAAGGTTTTTCGCAAAGACCTGGAGGACAACCCGCGCAACGGACGCTCGCTTTTCGGTCTGGCCGAGAGTTTGAAGAAACAGGGCAAAGCGCAGGATGCGCGCGAAGCCCAAGCCGAGTTCGAGAAGGCGTGGAAGAACGCCGATGTGAAATTGAAGATCGAAGATCTGTGAAATTGAAGTTCGTAGTCCCGCCTTCAGGCGGAAGGGCTTGGTGGCCGAGGCCCTTCCGCCTGAAGGCGGGACTACGAACCCGAGGAGGAACAATGCGTAGACAGAATCTGCTTTCAATTATTTCGCTTACGGTGGCCGCGATGCTGACCGTTCAAATCAACGCGCAGGCGCAAGCTCCCGCGCAGGCTCAGGCCGCCGCCAAACCGATGAAGAAGGACGAAGTCTATTTCAGCATCGCGCGGCGATTGAATTCAATCAGCGAATCACCGGTGAGCGCCATCGTCGCCGAACTCGACGGCGTGATCGAAGTCACCGGAGTGACGATGCGCCCCGACGGCAAGGCCGAAGCGACGGTCAAAGAGCGCGCGCCGTCGAGCGCCGCTTACACCAACCGATCAACCCGGCTGCTCTTCGCTCCGCCCGCCCCCGGCGACAAACAGGAGAAATGGACGTGGGAACAGTTCGAGGAGAATCGTAAATTCTATCCGGTTGACAAACTCTTCCCGTACACCAAAGACGAGCTGGGTAAACGCAGACAGATGACGGTCGCAAACTGGAATGCGTTCCTCGGAGCGATCAACAAACAGGGCGAAGCCGCGGGCAAGGCGCTCGAAACCGCCAAGGCGATTCTGAAAGGCGATCCGCCTCCGCTGGCCAATGTCACCAGCGCGCGCAAGGCTCTGACCGAAGCGATGAAGGAGAATAGAACCGACGACATCCTTAACACCTATCGTGATCTGAGCCAGCAGACCGATGCGATCACCGCGCTAGGCGATACCTACAGCGATTTGAAGACGAACGACGCTTATCTGCGCTTGCTCGAAGAATTCAAGAACGCGGTGAACGTGACCAATGCCGCGCGCAAGAATTACGTGCAGACTGTCGCGGCTTACAACGAGGCCTTGCTGCGGTTGCCGTTCACGTTGGCGGCTTACGGACTTCAGTTCACCAAGATCGAAGCGAACATCGCGGAAGAGTAGGTGGCGGTTGGCTGCCGGCGCCGGAACAAGTTGCGATCAGTTGACGTATATGATGTCGCCGAAAAAGCTGAAACTGGCAACCAACAACCGGCAACCAAACAAGGAGGCGAAATGAACGAACATCAGAATGATCCGAACCAGGAGGGTGGGCCGCTCACGCCGCAATCACAACCGCAATCTTCGGGCAGTCGCGCCGTCGAAACAATCGAAGAGATAGCCTCGACGCTGCGCGATCTGTTCAGCCGTGTGCCCGACACGGTCAGCAAAGCCGTCGAGCGCGCGATCAACGTGCGCGATACCACGGCGCTGGTTCGGTTGAGCGATGCGTCCTCGGATTCGATTGACACGCTGGTCTCGGCGGGGATTTTCAAAAGCCGCTCCGAAGCCGCGTCGTTCCTGATTGACGAGGGCATCAAAGCGCAATCGTCGTTGTTCCAGCAAATTCAGGACAAGCTGACCGAGATCGAAAAGCTGCGCGAGGAGCTGAGAACCAGCATTTCGCCATGAAGCGTGAGGCAACAATTGATTGCGTCTCGACCGAATAAAAAAAGCGCGGATGGAGCTATCCGCGCTTTTTTTGTGGGACGACCTGAGTAGATATTCACCGGCGGCGATCCTGGCCGTCGTGTTTCTGGCGATAGATGTGGCGGCTCGATTGATTCAACTCACGCTGGATTCGGGCGCGTTCACGCAGGGTGAATTCGCCGCCCGAACGACGCGCGCGCGCCTCTTCGGCTCTGAGGCGCGCCTGTTCGGCTTCGAGCCGCGCAGCTTCAACCCTCGTCAGCTCGCCGCTGCGAACGCCCTGACGGATTCGCAGTTGCTGATCGCGCTCACGCTGGTTGATGCTCGTTCGGCGATGGTGTCTTCCGCCCTGCGCCAATCCCATCGCCGGAATCATCGCGGCCACGAGCGCCGCCATTGCAAACCATTTCATCAAGCTTTTCATACGACCTCCCTGAGCCTGATGCGAAAGATGATCAATCGCAGTAGGCTCTCTTTGACAGTTGCGCTTGGGGGCGCAGTGCATAAGACCGAAGTTGAGATCGTAAGGTCGAAAAAACTTCGATTAAAGCTCTCATTGACCGTTGCCGAAGACACGGAGAATGGCGTTTATGAAGATCAATCGAATTATTTATGCTCTGTTGGTGCTTTGCGCAATGACCAATCTTAAATCGCTGGCGCAAAGCGATGTCGCATTCCCGCGCGAAGTTTACGTCGAACGCCGCGAGCGTCTGGCCGCGATGATTGGGCGCGCGCCGATGATCGTGCCGGGGCGATATTCAATCGGCGAAAGCGGATTGTTCAAGCAGGACCCGAACTTCTGGTATCTGACCGGAGTGGAATCGCCTTACGCGATACTGGTGATGGTTCCGGTACCGCCGAAAATGCGCTCGATCCTCTTCCTGCCTGAAGCATATCAATTCGCCGGAGCGCAATATCCGATGTCCGACGCGGCGTTTCGCCACGCTGTCTGGAATCGTCCGAAGCAACGCCTCGCGCCGGGACAGCCGGCTGTGAGTGCGACCGGCGTTGATCAGACCTATCCGATAGATCAATTCGCCGAACGATTGGTCGAACTCATCAGTGAAGCGCCCGTGGTCTATTTTCCGCGTGACAGCAATCAGCTTTACGCGCCGCCGGGAATGCGGGCGCCGCTCACACTCGCTCAGCAATTCGAGCGAGCCATCGCCGAGCGGCTCCCGAAGGCGAAGATCGAAGACCTGACGCCCGCGATCAGACAGATGCGGATGATCAAAGACTCTTACGAAATTGCCGCTCTGCGTCGCGCCGCCGAAATCAGCGGCAAAGGAATGATCGAGGCGCTCGGCGCGCTGCGCCCCGGAATGAACGACCGCGAGTTCGCAGGCTTGATGGAATACGTCTGGAAGCGCGAAGGATCGCCGCGCGCTTCGTTCGCGCCGATTGTCGCATCGGGGCCGAACGCGATGACGCTGTTTACGCTGATGGGCGAAAGCTACAATTCTGTTGATCGAGTGATGCGGGCGGGCGACCTGCTCTTTGTTGATTACGGCGCGGCTGAATATCGAACCTACACCGCCGATCTGTGCCGGACGTTTCCGGTCTCGGGCAGATTCACCGCCGAACAGCGCAAGTATTACGACATCGTGCTCGAAGCGCAGGAGGCCGCCATCGCCGCGATCAAGCCGGGCGTGATGATGATTGACGTGATCAAAGCAGCGGCGCAGGTCTTTCGCAAACATGGGCTGGAACAGTTCGAGGACATCGCGCGAATGGGCGAAGACCGCGTGTGGGGCATTATGCCTTCGCCCACGCATTACCTGGCGCGCAATGCCGGAATCGTGCGTTACAGCGCTGCCGGTTTCGGCGTGCGCGACCTGGGCCACCACATAGGGATCGAAGTTCAGGACGGGCGCGATTATTCAATGCTGCTGCAACCGGGAATGGTGATCACCATCGAGCCGAAGCTCTACATTCCCGACAAGCAGATCGCGATTATGATCGAGGATATGATCTTGGTGACGCGCGACGGTTACGAGAACTTTTCCGCCAGGACGCCCAAGCAGGCTGGCGAGATCGAGCGCATCATGGCGGAAGGGAAGAGGCGATAGCAAAATCCTGCGCCACCCCGGCTAGCTGGCTGTTCGCTATCGCTCATGGAAGACCGCCTGCTCATCGCCCGCTTCGCGCTTGCCGCGCCGCCGGGCGTAAGCGTAGAGCGCGAGTCCGATCACTCCCCACGCCAGCGCCAATTCCAAACTCGTCAACGAATGGCTCGCGATCCTTTGCCGCAGACTCAGCGTCAGCAAAGTCCTGATGTCTTGCACGATCTGCACTGCGATCAATCCACCCATCGTGATCAATGAAAGCCAGGCCGCCGCGCGCCGAAACGATGGGTGGATGGCCACTGCGATTGAGTTGAAGAGCTGTGGATTCCGGCGCGGCAACAGCAAATAGGTCAGGCTGTGCAGAAAATAGAGCAGCACCAGCGCGAAGACCGCGATGTTGAGTGTGAGGGAGAGTTGATTGCTGAGGAGCAGCAACGCCGACGCGGCGAGCGTGAGCGTCAATCCCAGCGCCGGTGTGCCAGTGCGCGGATGAATTGCGCCGATCCATCCCGGAGCCAAACCATCGCGCGCGAGAATGATCGCCAGCCGCGACGGCACCAGCATCGTCGAATTCATCGAAGTCGTCAGGGCCATAATCGCGCCGAACGTGACAAACCACGCCGCGCCGGCGGGCAGATAGACCGCCGCGACTTCGGCCATCGGCGCTGGACTGTTCTGCAACTGCGCTCCGGGCAGCACACCGAAAGCGACCGCAGACATCAACCCGAAGATCAGCGCGGTTACGCCGATGCCTTTCAGAAAGACCATCGGCAGCCGCTTCGTGCTTTCCTTCACCTCTCCCGCCGTCTGCGCCAGCGACTCGAAGCCGGCGTAAGAGAAGAAGAGCGGAGCGAGGCTGGAGAGGAATCCGCTGACGCCGTGGGTGAAGAAAGGCTGGTAGTTGTTCGTCTCGATTGCGAAGAGTCCCGGCGCGACGAGCACGATGAGCGAAAGGCCCAGCAGCGCGCACATCGTCACTTGAATCCGCCCGAACCATCGCACCCCGATCACGTGCACAACGTAGAAAAGGACCAGGCTCGCCAGCGCCAATGGCAGGCGGAGCGCTTCGGCGTGCGAATGGGCGCCCACAAATTCGATCAGATAATCGGCCAGCGAATTGGCCAGAAACGCCTCTGCGCCGATGTAAGAGATGATCTTCAGCCACGCGCCGATGAAGGCCAGCCGGTGTCCACCGAGCGTCCGAGAGATGTGCGTGTATTCGCCGCCCGGCTCGCGTCCGAGCGGCGTCGAGAGGAAGGCCGCATACGGCACCGAGGTCGCCAGAATGATTGGGAAGAGCACGACGTAGCCGAGGATCACGCTCGGGCCGGTGAGCGTCCAGGCGCGGCTCGTCACCGTGAAGATCCCGGCCCCGATCAGGATGCCAATCAACGCGGCGTAGGATTCCAGCGTGCCCAGGTCGCGCCGCAAATGGCCGACCTCTTGATCGCGCTCAGCCATCGGCGCGCTCCATCAAGCGGTTCGCGGGCAGGCTCGGATCGAGCACTTTCTCGGCGCTCTCGACTCCGGCGACGGGCAGGCTCGTGGCGGCGATCAAACCGAGCTGCGCGAGCACCGAAGCCTGATCCCAGTAGATGTGCTCGTGCGCCAGCTTGCCCTCGCGGAAGTGCACGATCACCACGAGCGGGACCTTGACGTGCTTGCCCGTAGGCTGAACGCCCGGCAGCATCCAGTCCATCTTGATCGTGTGGGTGAACTCGAAGACCATCTCGTCTACCACGCGGTCGGGGCCGATGGTGCGCGACACCGGGGTCATCGCCGTGTCGGGCGACATCTGCGGGATGAAACGCTGCGAGTAGAATTCCCGAAGCTGCTCGCGCCCGACTCCGCCGGTCAGCACGGGAACGTGGTTGACGTAAGCGTCGGCGACCATAGTGTTGAGCGTGTCTTCCGTGTTGCGTGTGGCGAACTCGTACTTGACGTGCTCTTCCCACAGCTCGGAGAGCTTCGACGGCACGTAGCCAGCGCTCACTCCGCCCAGGTGTCGCACGAAAAACTCCAGCGTGCGCAGGTTCGCCAGCTCAGCCGCCTGCGCGTCGTAATGGACGCCGTTGTTGCGGGCGAAGGCGTGGTCCTGATCCGGGTAATCGTGCAGCGTGGCGAGCGGGCGCTGGTCGAGCGCCGCGTGAATCTTTCCTTGCGCCTCCGGCGGGCAATACTGATCCTTCTGCGCGATGTGAAGCATCAGCGGATGGCGCAGGTTGGCGATTTCATCGAGAGCGTTCTCGATGCCCACACCGTAATAACCTACGCTGCAATCGGGATGATGGCGCACGGCCAGCAGGTAGGCGAGCTTCCCGCCCAGGCAATAGCCGGTTGCGCCGACCTTGCCGGTACAGGCCGGATGCTGATGGAGAAAGGCCAGCGTCGCGCCTGCGTCGTCAACCGCCTTGGCTTCGTCCAGCCCACGGTAGAGCGCGAAGGCGCGCTGCCATTCCTCGTCCGTTTGATCGGTCAATTGCACTCCACGCTCCTGCCGCCAGAAGAGGTCGGGGCAGGCCACGACGAATCCGCGCTCGGCGTACCAGTCGGCGGTCGAGCGCATGTCCTGATTGACCCCAAATATCTCCTGCAAGAGCACAATGCCCGGCCCTTGGCCGCTTGCCGGCAGCGCGAGGTAGGCGTCGAATTCGCCTCCGTCGAAAGCCTTGATTGTGATCATAAGAGTTCCTTTGGTTGGAGAGAGAAGTGTGTCGAGCGACCGGCTCAGGGCCAAGCCGCTTCTGCTTGAACTCATGCTTGCTCAAAAACGCGGATGACAATCTATGAAACAAGCGCCGGAGTCAAGAGTCATCAGAAGATTCCGCTTGACTCTGCACTCTCATTTTGAGAGAGTTCCGGTGAAAGGAGCCCCAGTTGCACGTCATCAGTAAGAAGAAGCTGCGCGAATTTTGGGAGCTTTATCCTGATGCGCAAGCGCCGTTGGACAAGTGGTATCGCGTAGCCTCCAAAGCCAACTGGCAATCGCTGGCTGAAGTGCGACAGGTTTTTCCGCCCGCCGATGCTGTTTACGAATGCACGGTCTTCAACATCGGCGGCAATAAGTATCGGCTGATCGTGAGCATCGATTACGCGCGACAGGTGATTTATGTTAAACACGTCCTTACGCACAAAGAGTACGACAAAGAAGACTGGAAGAACGACTGCGCCAAGTAAACTGGCCAAGTTCGACGCGGCCAAGTACCGCCGTCTGGTGGCGCGAGCAATGCCAGTCATCATCGAGACGGAAGCCGAAAACGAACGGCTGCTGGCGATTGTCGAGAAGATGATGAACCGCGATCTGTCGGTGGAAGAAGAGCGGCTGTTCAACTTGTTGGTCAAACTGATCGAGGATTTCGAGGCGCGACATTACCCGATGGGCGAAGCCGCGCCATACGAGATGTTGCAATTCCTGATGGAACAGCGCGATCTGCGACAACGCGACGTCGTGCATCTGTTCGGCTCAAGCGGCATCGCTTCCGAAGTGATCAACGGAAAGCGCGCGATCAGCAAGGCGCAGGCGAAAAAGCTGGCCGAGTTTTTTCACGTCTCGGTTGAAGTGTTCGTTTGATCTGATTCGCGTTCCATTTTCCCATTCGCCTTCAAGCCCAACCCATCTTCGGATGCATCGTATGCCACTTCGTCGCACGCTCAAAAGCTAACGCCACCCGCAGCGGCGCGGCTTCGTCGTAGAGATTGCCGGTGAACATAATCGCCTGCGGCAGGTTGTTGATGAACCCACACGGAACCACGACCGCTGGGTGGCCAGTCAGGTTGGTGATCAACAAGCTTGCGCTGCCCGGAGCAGGCGTGACGAAGACATCCCACTTCGACATCAGAGAATCCATCTCGCGCATCAACAAAGTTCTGGCGCGCTGCGCGCGGAGGTATTCGACCGCCGGGATGAAGCGAGCGGTGCGGAAGCTGTTCGGCCAATCGCCGGGATTTTGCCCTGACAACTGATTCACCCGGCCGTCGCGCGTGATGTCGTCGAATGCGGTTGCGGCTTCCGCGTTCAGGATGACCCGCAGGCTCTGAGTCGAAAACTTCGGCAACTCCATCGGTTCGAGCTTCGCGCCCGCTTGCCGCAAGGCATCGAGCGCTTCCTGGTACATCTTCTTTCGCTCGTCGCTGTTGCCCTGATTACCACCCTGAGTGTTGCCTTGCTCGAACTCGGCTTTGACGTAACCGATGCGCATCTGCGCGAGCGGGCGGTCGGGGTTCCAGTTGAACGCGGCGTCACCGACCGTGATGTCGCGCCCGTCGGGGCCGTAGATCGCGTCGAGCACGAGCGCGCAATCTTCCACGCCGCGACAGATCGGGCCGATCTTGTCCATTGTCCAACTCAATCCCATCGCGCCGTAACGGCTGACGCGGCCATAAGTCGGGCGCAAGCCCGTAACCCCGCAGCGCGATGAAGGCGAAACGATTGATCCGAGAGTTTCAGTGCCGATGGAAAATCCGACCAATCCAGCCGATGTCGCCGAAGCTGAACCAGCGGATGATCCGCTCGAACCGGTTCGATCCTCTTCGGGTTGCCACGGATTGCGCGTCACTCCCGCAAACCATCGTCCACCCTGCGCCAGCGCGCCCATCGAAAGTTTTGCCAGAAGCACTGCGCCTGCGTCGCGCAAGCGTTCGACGACCGTCGCATCCATATCAATCATCTGATCGCGGAATGGCTCGGCGCCCCATGTGGTCTTGATTCCTTTGGTGGCGAACAAATCTTTCACGCCGCAGGGAATGCCGTGCAGCGGGCCGCGATATTTGCCGCGTTTGATCTCGCGCTCGGCTTCTTCGGCTTGTTTGATCGCCAACTCTTCGGTCAGCGTGACTACGCAGAGCAGCTTCAGAGAGTATTTTTTCAGCCGCGCCAGATACATCTTCGTCAGTTCGACCGGCGAGACCTGTTTGGTGCGGACGAGCTCGGCCAGTTGCGCGACGGTCGAGAAGGCCAAGTCTTCGACCGATGTGAATTTCGGCGGCTCGGTTTTGCTGATCCTGATTTTGGTTTTTGCCGGGTTGAATTTTTTGCCTGGCGGAGCGGGATGAAAGGCGATGGCCGGTTCGGTGTCGAGCGGCACGTCAATTTTGCGCAGCGTTTCGTAGCTTCCCAGGTTGCGGTTGACGCCGGGCAGCGCCATCGCCTCCTGCGCTTCGGTCAATTCGATGCCGATCAGTTGCTCGGCGCTGCGCAGCATCTCCCGCGTGATCCTCTGCGGCGTTTGCTGCTGCGGTGGTTGCGCCTGAGCGATTGCTGCGCCGGATGACGCATCGAGGCCGGCGATTGCGCCTGCGGCGGCAACTTGTTTGACGAATGAACGGCGGTTGATCTTTGCGGATTCTTCCGAAGTGTTTGCAGTTCGACGGGTGCGCGATTTTTTCATATGCCTCCTGATTCAAATGCGGGTTAAAGCGGGTTTTCAATTCACTCTTCCGCCGCTCCAATCATCGAAAGTCTGTTTTCGTGACGGGCGTTCGGGAGCGGCCTGGCCATACTTTGCAGCACCGTGTTCTTCGGTGCGCGCCAGTCTCTTTTGCGCGTGCAATCCTTCGAGCACCAGCTCGCAAGCCGAAACGATTGCGCCTTCGGTGTCTTTTTCGATCTTGCCGCTGCGAGCCATGCTCGCCGCTTCGATCAGGCCGCTGACGGTTTGAAGCTCTCCGTAGACCGCTCTGTCGCTGGCCATATCGCTGACCGTCAGGGCGTTTCCGTGATTGAAATGATCGAGCACCTGGCGGAAATCAATGCCCGCGTAGCGCGCGCTGAAGACCTCGCCGCAGGCTTTGCGGATCAGATCGCGCGCGATGCGGCCGGCGCCGATCTGTTCGCCTTCGTATTCAAGCTCCAGCTTGCCGGTGATTGCAGGTATCGCCGCGTAAATGTCGCTGATGCGCGGCGTGACCAGGTTTTCGTGGTTGTGCAGGCTGCGCCGCTCGGCGTTCGAGACGACGCTCTCCATCACCGAGATCGGCAGGCGCTGGCTGACGCCCGAGCGGTTATCAATGCGTTTGTCGTTGCGCGCGATGAATGCGATCTGCTCCACGATTTCGCGGATCGCTCTCGGAATCAGAAACGTCATTCGATTGTAGTAAGGGTGGTCCAGATAATCGCGCTGGCGATCCGCCCACGCTTCCTGCCTGGTTATCTTCATGCCGTCGGCGAGCGTCGCCGGATAATGCGTTTGAACCTCTGCGCCGATGCGGTCTTTGAGCGGCGTGATGATTTTGCCGCGCGCCGTGTAATCTTCGGGATTGGCCGAAAAGACCAGCAGCACATCCAGCGGCAACCTGACCGGGTAGCCCTTAATCTGCACGTCGCCTTCCTGCATGATGTTGAACAATCCGACCTGAATCTTCCCGGCCAGATCGGGCAGTTCGTTGATGGCGAAAATCCCGCGGTTGGCGCGCGGCAGCAAACCGTAATGGATCGTCAGCTCGTCGGAGAGCAGATGGCCTCCGCGCGCGGCTTTGATCGGATCAACGTCGCCGATGATGTCGGCGATGGTCACGTCCGGCGTCGCCAGTTTCTCGACGTAGCGGGAGTCGCGGCCAATCCAGGCAATCGGCGTCGCGTCGCCTCTTTCAGCGACCAGCCGTTTGCCGTAGGCGCTGATCGGATGGAATGGATCGTCGTTGGTCTCGGAGCCGGCAATGATCGGGATAATTTCGTCGAGCAGTCCGGTCAGCTCGCGCAGGATGCGGCTCTTGGCCTGCCCCCGCAATCCGAGCATGATCAGGTTGTGCTTCGACAGCAGCGCGATGACGATTTGCGGGATCACGGTGTCGTTGTAACCGACTATGCCTTTGAAAAGCTCCTCGTTCCGGCGAAGCTTGTTGATCAGGTTGTGCCGGATTTCTTCTTTGACCGGGCGGGTGCGATAGCCGGATGCTTTCAGATCGCCGAGAGTTTGCGGTATGGACATTTGATGGAAATCCTCGAAGAAGAATCTTGCGCTTTGGTTCGATCAGCGATTCGATCTTAACCTTCGACCGCGAGCGGCGCAAGAAAAAGGGCTGCCTCGTCAGGCAGCCCTGGGATGATTTCGGCTGTTTTGCGCCCTCGCCGGCGTTCGGGCGTTCGGAATCTTTTAGTCGCGATTGCGGTTCTTGATCAGATGGTACATCGCGCCGCCGCCGCCGCCGATCAATGCGCCCACGGCCGCGCCCTTCTTCCCGCCGGCAGCCACGCCGATGCCTGCGCCGATTGCGGCGGGAGCGGCAATCGTCAGCGCGGTTTTCAGCTTCGAGCTGCGCTTACGCCTGGCCACAGTTGCCGGGCGATAGTTCACCTGTTGCTGCGCAAGCTGATTGACGGGGCGTTGAGTCGTTTGCTGACTGGCCCGCGTCTGGTATCCATCGGCATACCCCTGCTTGAATCCCTCGTTGTAACCGGTGCGAGTGGTATTAGTGACGCCGGACGATTGTCCGTTCATTCCCGAATTGTAACCGTCGGTATAACCGGTCTTGAAATCGCTCAGATAAAACGCCTGACTTTCGGTCGCGGCTCCGTTGGCAGTTTCAGGCGCGGGTGCCGAATCGGGCGCGGATGAGTTCAGAGCCAGTTTGTTATCTTCAGCGGCTGACTTGGGTGTTTCCGCCATTCGCCCGAATGCGAAGCCTCCGATCAGCATTG
>Ga0247727_10011677_pt1 | contig 15257 bp, 14 predicted proteins | sample WisWelCaveWW1625_FD_202498 | JGI IMG/M metagenome (GOLD analysis project Ga0247727, IMG submission 202498) | Biofilm microbial communities from Wishing Well Cave, Virginia, United States - WW16-25 | ecosystem: Environmental > Aquatic > Deep subsurface > Groundwater > Cave microbial mat | place... | reverse complement strand
AAGCCGGTGGGGACAAAGCCGGTGGGGACAAAGCCGGTGGGGACAAAGCCGGTGGGGATAAGGGAGGCAGTGGAAAATCGGACAGTGGAAAGGGCGGCGGATCCAAAGGCGAGTCCAAAGGGTCCGGCTCCAGCCAATCTGAGTCTCAAGGGAAGGGTGCGGCATCGAATCCTGGTTCTTCAAAGACGGGCGGCGGGGGTGGCAACGCACCCGGCGGACAGACCGAGCGGCCGCAGCCTGGCGGCGGACCGAATCCCGGAAAGGGTCCGGTGCGTTCCAATGATCAACTCGCCGGCGACTCCGGGCCCAGCAATACGCCGAAAACAGACTACAGTAATGAGGGCAGTGATCTAGTCCTCGAACGCATCGGCGAACAACTTGACAAAGGCGAGATAGACCCCGAACTGCTCAAGCGGCTCGGCTGGTCGCGCGAGGAACTCGAACAGTTCGTCAAGGATTTTCAAGGACCCGGTTCGACAAGTTCGAACAAAGGCAAGACCGACTCCAAGTCGCGGTCGGCAAACAAACCAGTCGAATCGGGCAAGACTACACTGGACGAAAAGCGGGTAAAATCCGTGCGACGTGGACCGGGCGAGACGGCAGTCGACGCATTAGGTGAAAACTACGAAGGTCGCCGCACCAAGGCCCCGCCGGAATATGAAGATCAAGTTCGCGCCTACAACATGAGCCAGTCGAAGGAAGCCAAATCGGCCGGGGCGTTGGAAAAGAAGTCAAATTCGTCACAGCCGAAGAACAAGTGACTTCGTCGCGATTCTCAACACTTGTGATGTTCATGGCCGCCCGTTAAGATATGATCCAATTGAACCGTTAGTCGCTCTTCAAAGACCACTTCGTTGCCCCTCCGTGACTGTTGACTTTGCATCGGAGAAGCAACATGCGCCGTCTCAAGAGAGTGGTCAAATCCCTGGTTGAATGGAACCTTCTGGTCAAACTGCGATCGATTTGGTTTCGCCTTCGAGCGCCGTTTTACTCCGGCCGAAACGTGCTGTGTCCGTGCTGCGGGCGCACGTTTCGCAAATTCCTCACTGCCGGTGTTCGCCGAATCCGATCGAATGCTCGCTGTCCCCGCTGCGGCTCTTGGGAAAGGCAACGAATGCTTTGGTTGTTTTTGAAACAGCGGACGAATATCTTTTCCAATCGTGCGCGCATTTTGCACGTTGCACCGGAACACGTGCTTTCAAAGGAATTCGCCCGGATGGAGCACCTGGACTATGTGAGCGCCGATTTGTGTTCACCCTTGGCCTCGGTCCAGATGGACGTGACTCGTGTCTGTTTTGCCGAAAGTTCATTCGACTTGATTCTGTGCTGCCATGTCATGGAGCATGTCTTGGATGATATCGGCGCCATGAGGGAATTGTGCCAGGCACTTCGGCCGAACGGACTGGCGATTTTTCAAATCCCCATCAAGCGTGAGCATACGTTCGAGGATTCCAGCGTCGTTTCGGAATTCGATCGCGAGCGCGTTTTTGGACAACGAGATCACGTGCGAATTTGCGGGCAGGATTACATGAGTCGATTCGAAGTGGCCGGCTTTGAAGTCAGCGTGGTAAACCTTGCAAGAGAACTTGGGAACGCGAACGCCCAAAAGTACGGTCTCTGGGCCGAAGAGCAACTGATCATTTGCAAACGGCGAGTGGCTCAAGAGTGTGTGATCCCATTCCCCTCGAACGCACACCTGGCAATCGCAGAATAGCGTGGAGTCAAGGAACGGCCACCACTCCATCAAAACTCTCGCACTTCCGCATTCGTTCACTGCTTGACGCTCATCTCCACAAAAGAAATACTACGGAGTGGGACGATCACAAGCCGGGAGACCCGCCGCGAGCCATTCCAAGATGACACCAGCAAGACCTCATCTCGCTTCTCGATATCTGGCGTCGTTTCAACCGAAGGGGACGGCTCACTTTTTCGCCGACGTGCTTGTGATTGGCGGCGGCCTCGCCGGGCTGCGAGCGGCACTCGAGGTCGATCCTTCGCTCCAAGTGCTCGTCGTAACGAAAGACTCGCTGGACGAAAGTTCCAGCGCCTACGCCCAGGGCGGAATTGCCGGCGTGTTGGACCCGGAGGATCAATTCGAGAGCCACATCGAAGACACGATCGACGCGGGTAAGGGCCTGTGCGACCGGCAGGTAGTGGAGATGGTCGTGCGTGAGGCCCCAGAACATATCCTGCAACTCGCCCAATGGGGCACGAACTTCGACCGCGCGGGCGACAAGTTGGCCCTGGGGCGCGAGGGCGGCCACAGCTACGCTCGAATTGTTCACGCCTTGGGCGACGCTACCGGCCGCGAAGTGATGCGAGCTGTGATCGAACGAGCCCGGCAGGCGGCAAACATTCAAATCTGGGAACGGGCCTTCACGATTGACCTCATTAACGACGGCAACCGCTGCCGTGGCACCCTGATCTTCCACCCCGAGCGCGGCAAGACGCTGGTCTGGGCTAAGCAGACGATTCTTTCGACTGGCGGCGCGGGGCAACTGTATCGAGAGACCACGAACCCAACGATCGCCACCGGCGACGGACTTGCCATCGCTTACCGAGCCGGTGCCGAGCTGCGCGATCTCGAGTTCATGCAATTTCATCCGACCGTGTTGTACATCGCCGGGTCGGCTCGGCACCTGATCACTGAGGCGGTTCGAGGCGAAGGTGCATATCTACGCGACCGAACGGGCAAACGATTCATGCCCGACTTCGACCCGCGAGCCGAACTAGCCTCGCGCGACATTGTCGCCCGCGCGATCGCCGAGCAAATGGCCAGCACCCAACATTCCAACGTCTATCTGGACCTCACGCATCTTGACGCCGAATTTGTTCGCCGTCGCTTTCCGGGCATCGACCGCGTGTGCCGCGATTTTGGTCTGGATATTACGCACGACCTGATCCCAGTCCGGCCGGGCGCCCACTACATGATCGGCGGCATTACCGTCGACATGGATGGCCGCGCAACGCTCGATGGCCTCTGGGCCTGCGGGGAGGTTACGTCAACCGGCCTGCACGGGGCGAATCGACTGGCCTCGAACAGTCTGCTCGAAGGGTTGGTGTACGGAGTCCATTGTGGTGCGGGCGCGTCCGCCGCGGCCGCTCGACAGCCCGACAATTTCGCCGCCTTGGCTGCGAACAACCCCCCCTGCCCTCCTCGGCGCGAAGAATTTAACTTGATCGACCTGCGCAATTCGCTGTCCAGTTTGATGTGGCGGCACGTCGGCATTGAGCGTGACGCTTCCGGCCTGGCTGAAGCCACAGAAACCCTCGACTTCTGGTGCCGTTACGCTCTGGAAACTCAGTTCGATTCGCCCCCCGGCTGGCAGCTTCAGAACATGCTCACGATCGCCGCCCTCATGGTTTCAAGCGCCCAACAGCGCGAAGAATCCCGCGGCTGCCACCTGCGCCGTGATTTCCCCGAAACCGACGACACGCACTGGCGGCGGCACATCGCGATCCGCCGACCGTAGGCGTATAATCCGTGCGGCGTCCCAGTCCTCGCCTCGCCGCAACCGGCGACCAACAAGGAGATCGCATGAGTGTCGCAGTCAAATTCCTTCGCCGTGATCCGGCACAAATCGCACCGTGGGCCGAGACGTGCGGGCAGATTCGCTGCCTGGTGGAAGAAAAAGACGGCGCGGCCGCTGAGGTGCAACAAGTCGAAATCCGCGACGCCAGGCTGCATTACCACGAACGAACCGACGAGTTCTACTACATCATCGACTCGCTTTCGTCTTGCGCGGTACGCACAACTTCAATCCAAGTAGCGCTCTTGTCGTCTCGTCAACCTTGGCCGTCTCGACGCAAGCAAAGCCTGCGCGAAGGACCTGTGTTCTTTCGTGATCATTCTTCCATGATTTCGGCCGACTTCTTTTCGGCCAGACCGTTGACTTTGCCTTCGTACTGCTTCGTGAGATTCTGAACGTCTTCCTTGGTCTTTTCGCACTCGTCTTCGGTAAGGTCCTTATCCTTCTCGGATTGGTCCGCGGCTTTGTTGGCGTCACGGCGCACGTTGCGGATGGCGACGCGGGCCTCTTCGGCCAGGTCTTTGACACGAGAAGTGAGTTGTTTGCGGCGCTCAGTGGAGAGTGGTGGAATGGCGAGACGAATCAGCTTGCCGTCGTTCATGGGCGTGAGGCCCAGTTCACTGGTTAGGATCGCCTTTTCGATCTCTTTGAGTACTGTCGGGTCGAAAGGCCGGATGACGATGAGCGACGGTTCCGGGGCGCTGATGTTGGCCATCTGCTTGAGCGGTGTGGGTGAACCGTAATACTCGACGCGAACCGAATCGACCAACGCGGGAGTCGCTCGCCCGGTTCGCAGGCCACGCAGGGAATCCGTCAGCACCTGGACGGCTTTTTCCATGCGTTCTTCGGCGTCAAAAAGAATTTCGTCGATGGTCATGACGGCAAAATTTTCAGTTTTCAGTTTTCAGCAATTGTGGCCTAACATTGAAATCCGAACACTGAAAGCTGAACACTGAAAACTCCCCCTACTTCCTCAATTCTCCGACAAGTGTGCCGATACTTTCGCCGGCGATGGCTCGCTCGATGTTTCCTTCCTTGGCGAAATTGAATACCAGGATCGGCAGGTGATTGTCCATGCACATGCTGATCGCGGTGAGGTCCATGACGCGGAGCCGATCGCGCAGAATCTGTTCGTAGCTCAATCGTTCGTACCGCACGGCGTGCGGGTTTTTTTCCGGGTCGTCGCTGAACACGCCATCCACGCGGGTCGCTTTAAGCAGGATTTCGGCCTCGATCTCTTGTGCCCGGAGCGCGGCGGCGGTGTCGGTGGTGACGAACGGGTTGCCGGTGCCGGCGGCCAGGATGACGATGCGACCTTTCTCCAGGTGGCGCACGCAGCGACGCCGGATAAACGGCTCGGCGGCGGCTTCCATGCGGATTGCCGTTTGCAACCGGGTCGGACAGTTCAGGTGCTCGAGGGCATCCATCAAGGCGAGGCCATTGATCACGGTGGCCAACATGCCCATATAATCGGCTGTGGCTTGCGTGACGATCTTTCCGCCCATCGAGAATTGGGCCCCACGAATGATGTTGCCGCCTCCGACCACGATGGCAAGCTGCACGCCGCGATCGGCTACGCGTTTGGCCTGAGCGGCGATGCGCGAAACCTCCTCCATGCTCACGCCCGTTTGGCCCGGTCGCGTGAAGCTATCTCCGCTCAACTTGAGCAGGACGCGGCGGTAAGCTGGCCTTAGCGCAGGATTGTCGGGCATTGGAATTCACTCGACGGCCTAATTACCGACGTGGAACCTAACCATGTGGGTCACATTCGCCTGCTTGAGCAAGTCACGAATCTTGATCTTGCTGTCTTTGACAAAGATCTGTTCGAGCAGGACGTTTTCGGCAAAAAACGTGTTCAGTTTTCCTTCGGCGATCTTGTCCAGGATGTTCGCCGGCTTGCCGGTCTGAGCGGCTTGGGCCTTGGCGATTTCCCGCTCGCGGTCCACGATTTCCTTCGGCACATCTTCGCGGCGAATGGCCATCGGCTTGGCCGCGACCACGTGCGTCGCAATGTCGTAGGCCAGCTCGCGAAAGGCACCGGCCCCTTCGAGTCGCACCGCTGCCGCCTGCTGGAAATTGAAGTGAACGTACGCGCTGACCACGCCACCGTTCGCCTTCAGCCGAGCCACTTGAGCGACGCCCATGTTTTCTCGGATGAGATTGACCACTTCGAGCAATCGCGAGTTCGCCTTCTTCGCCGGGTCATCCACGTCGGGCTGATCCAACAAGTTTTCCACAGTCGGTTCGACCGGCTGCAACGCCGTTTGCTTCGCCAGTGCCTTCGTCATGGCCACGAATTGATCGCTCTTTGCACTCTGAGCCTGTTCGCACTTCATTTGGACCATGCCTATCACCTCGCCTGCTGCGTCGGTGTAAACTTCAATGCGACCCTGGCTGGTTTCACGGCCGCTTTTCTTGTCGGCGACCTTCTCACCCTGCTCGCGCAGGATTCTGATCGCGTCGTCCATGTTGCCCTTGGCCTGGGTCAGGGCCTTCTTGCACTCCATCATCGGCAACCCAGTGCGCTCGCGCAGATTTTTCACTTCGGTCGCCGATGGTTGATATCCGCCGTCCGAACTCGACATCTCTTCAAACTCCTCGCAATGTGTTTTCGTTTTCGCCGATTGATTGCCTACGTGGACAGTCTCTAGCCCCGGCCGGATCCTTGTGATCGGTTCCGCGCGGTCGTCGCCGAGGATTCTCCAGAACTGACAGTATTGTAATTACTCGGCTGCCTTCGCTTCCGCGCTGGCTGGTTCACGCGGGGCAGGTGCCGGGGTCGCGGCCGGCCGGGCCTCGCTTGCTGCGGAGGCCTGGGCCTGGAACTCAGCGGGCAGGCTCGCGCGCCCTTCCAAAATAGCACTACTCAACCGCGTCAGTACCAGCTCGATCGACCGCATGCTGTCGTCGTTGCCCGGAATCGGCAGATCGACCAAGTCTGGATCGCAGTCAGTATCGAGCATGGCCACGACCTTGATTCCCAACTTCTGAGCCTCGGCCACGGCATTGTGCTCGCGGCGCGGGTCGATGACGACCAGGGCCACCGGCAGTCGGTTCATTTCGCGGATGCCGTGCAAATTTCGGAAAATCTTGCGCCGCTCGCGGTTCAGCGACGAGATCATCTTCTTCGAGTAGGTGTTGATTACGCCGGTTTTTTCCAGGTTTTCGAGTTCCTCAAGCCGCTTGAGCCGGCTGCGGATCGTGCGGAAATTCGTGAGCGTGCCGCCGAGCCATCGCTCGTTAACGAACGGCATACCACAGCGCTGCGATTCGCGCTCCACGATGTCTCGCGCCTGTCGTTTCGTGCCGACGAACAATATCAAGCTTCCCTGGGAGGCGACCCGAGCGAGATACTTGGTGGCCCGCAGCACACCACGCACGGTCTCACGCAGGTCGATGATGTGGATTAGGTTTCTTTTCCCGTAGATGTATGGCCTCATTTTCGGGTTCCATCGACTGGCCCGGTGGCCAAAATGGACGCCCGCGTCAACCAGTTCCTTGAGCATTACCTGAGACACGTGGTTCCTCCCGTCGCTGTCATGTGGGATACTCCAGAAAGTACCAGGCAGGTCCACTCGCGCGGCACATCGCTTGCGAGCGGCCAAAGGAAGGGAATCGTAGCAAGGTGTGGCGGGCCGGTCAAAGGGAAATAGGGGTTGGGGGTTGGAGGTTGGGGGTTGGGGAAGATGGATTAGAATTACTCATACGAGGATTCCTGAATCCTTGAATTACGAGAATTACTCATTGCAAAGATGCTGTTCACCGCGTTCAGATTTAGTGGCCATCCTGACTCCAACACCCAACCCCCAACTCCGATCCCCTACCTGCATTGGCCGCCGAATCGCGTGTTGAGATCGTTGAGGATTCGCGATTCTAGTTTCCAGTCGCGTCCCTCGTGAATCCAGCCGCGTGTCACGGGCAAGGGACCAACGACTTGTTGTTCGCGGTGCAATGCCATCTCTGTGCGAAACATGGCGTCGCCCGTGTTGGCGTAGACCGGATGCGGCAAATCTTCTAATTCGCGATGAACCTCAACTTGAATCGAAAAGCCGCCGGAAACTCGCGTTAGAGTCACAAAGGCCCGACGGCGATAGGTCTGAAGCGTGTTTTCCAATCGATCCCGCCCGTCCGTTACATCATTCCGCCACGGTTCCAGGAAGGTGGCCGAAATTTGGGGATAGGTTTCAATCTTTCCGTCGATGCGGTTTTCGCCCGCGATGTCGAAATACTCGTCGATCACTTCGATGGTTTGCCTCCAAACATACTCGAAGTCGTCCAGTGAGACGATCAACGGGTTCTCAGAAACGGTTGGCAGGCTGGTGCAACTTGCAAAACCAGCCAAGACGACAAGACACAGGAAGTGAGATGATTTGCGCATGCCTTAATCCTCATGTTCCGTCCCGATTTCGGCCGCGGGAGAGCACGTCGACGGCCTGATCTGGGTTGAGGCGGAGTCTGCCAGGAAGCCTGATTTCGTGCAAGTCCAGAAGCACACCTGCAATCGGAGCAATTGCAGCGATTTGAGAAAAGGGTTAGGTTTGTTATTGGAAGTGGAGACGAAGACGCAATGAAAAACAAGAGCTGGCTGGCGCCGGCAATCGTGGGTTTTAGCCTGTGTTCGCTGGCCTTTTCGCGAGGCGACGAGCCGCGGGAGGTCAACATGGCGGGGGAAAAGGGCGTCGTTTTTCTAATTGACGGCGTCGGTGGTTTCGGATTTGCGCCAAAGGTCATGGAGAAGGTGCTCGTCGAGGCCGGGGTGCCTCATGAGCTGCGTCACTTTTATTGGAGCCATGGGTTCGGTCGCTGGCATGCCGATTTGACGGACGATGAGAACATCCGTCGAAAGGCGTCGGAGCTGTCCGATTCGATCATGGATACACGCGTGCGTGCCCGTGAGCGTCCGATCTACGTCGTGGCCAAGAGCGGCGGCACCGCTATCGCGCTGGCGGCCCTGGCACAGTTGCCGGCAGAATCGGTCGATCGCGTGGTGCTACTCTCCAGCGCGGTCTCGCCAAATTATGATCTCGCCCCTGCTCTGCGATCGGTCCGAACGGATTTGGTTTCATTCTGGTCGTCGCGCGACAAGTTGATCCTCGGCGTAGGCACTACGATTTTCGGTACTGCCGATGGGATGATGGGCGAGAGTGCTGGGCTGGTGGGCTTCCGTGTGCCGGAACAGGCCGATGCTGCCACCGTGCTTCAGTATCGCAAGCTCCGACAGATCGAATGGGGGCCGTCGATGCGCAAAACGCACAACTACGGCACTCACATCGGCACAAGCATGCCGCTCTTTGTTCGAGAGTACGTTGCGCCACTCATCGGAGGGAATCCTTGACGGCATCTGGTGTCGGTCATACGATGAACCAGGTAACCTCTCGGGGTAGCCCTTGGCCCCTGTCCAACGCCGCGCGGAGTAAATGCTCATGAGCACTTCCCAGCGTCTCTGCAGATTCGGTTCTTTGCTTCTACTTCCCTGCGGGCTAATGATCGCCAGCCTTGCGCTGCCCGGTCAGGCTGCTCAACGACCGACCAAGAGTGCGGCCGCTAAGAAAGAGGCGGATGACACCGCCACCAAGAAGGCCGAGGCGGCCAAACGTGACTCGAAGCCTGCCGGGCCAAAATCAGACCAGGACGAAAAGTCCAAGCCTCAAGCGCACGACTTCGACACGGCCGACGGCGTGCTCATTGCTGCCACGTATTTTCCTCCGTTGCGGCCGGGCAAAGATGTACCCGTAGTGATGCTTTTGCACGGCTACGGCGAAAAGCAATCAGTGTTTTGGCCCACGGGCTCAGACCGCGATCTGGCGTTTGCGCTCCAAGATAAGGGCTACGCGGTTCTGACATTCGATTTTCGCGGGCATGGACACAGCACATCGCGAGTTGGTGCAGCCCTTCGACCTCCAGATGCCAAAGGTGGACCGGCCGGCGGCAAGCTCGATTTTCGCGACCTGGGAACGAGAATCTCGTTCGCCACCTTGCTGGACGATATCGAGGCCGCCAAGCGGTTTCTCGTGCAGCGAAACGATGCCGGCGAATTAAACTTGGCCAAGCTCGGCCTGGTCGGCTGCGAGTTGGGCGCGAGCATGGCCGTCTTGTGGTCATTTCAGGACTGGCAATTCGTGCCCCAAGTGGGCTTCACCGGCAAGCAAGGGCAAGATGTGCAATCGCTCGTGTTGGTCTCGCCCCAATACAACTTCAAGGGCATCGCGATTACGAACCAACTCACCTTCATGCAAAAGGCGGTTCCCATGCTAGTGGTGGTCGGAAAGAAGGACTCAAAGGCTTTTGGTGAGGCGGACAAAATGTATCAGGCAACTCGCAAAGCCAGACCAAGCTCCGGGGAATCGGACTCCAAGCTCGTCGATCTCAACACCAAGCTGCAGGGAGGTAAGCTGCTGAACCCGGACCCGGAACTGGACCTCAACGTGGACAAAGAACTCATCGCATTCTTCGATCAAACGCTGAAACGAAAGGCCGCCAAGTGGGAGAAGCGCAAGACCGAAGGCGATACCGGCAACTAACGTTTCAAATGTCTAAGCTCCCTTGCCGGCAGCTTTGAATGACGAATGCCTAATGACGAATGTCAAAAGAATAACGAAATCTAAATGACGAGTCCTCTGAGACAATTCGTCATTTGTCATTCGGGCTTCTCTAGACATTCCTCATTAGGCATTTTTCGTTTGGCCCATCCATCGATCGAACCATCCGATCACGCGTGCGAGCATGTCACGTTGGAGGTTCTTTTCTTGGATTGCGTGCCCTTGGCGGGGGTAGGTCACCAATTCGGTCGGCACGTTGAGGTCCCGCAAGGCTCGATAGAACTCCTGCGATTGGGTGGTCGGCACACAGCAGTCGTCAGCGCCGTGCAGGATGAGCGTGGGGGTTTTCGCGCCCCGAACATGCGACATGGGCGAGTACCGCAGGTAGCGACCTTCCGGCTCAAACGGACTCTCGCGCCAGAACAGCACATCCCACGAAGAGATTTCGGCCGTGCCGTGAAAGCTGGCCCAATTGGATATTCCGGCGCCCATAACGGCCGCGCGAAATCGATCGGTCTGTGTCACCGCCCACGCCGTCATGAATCCGCCGTAGCTCCAACCGCAGATTCCCAGCCGGCCGGGGTCGGCAATACCGCCGGCAACGAGATGATCGACTCCCGTCATAATGTCTTGAAAATCCCCGCCACCCATGTCGCCCAAGTTTGCTTCGGTAAACTCAGTGCCGCGACCAAAACTGCCGCGGAAGTTCGGCAAAAAAACCGCGTACCCGCGAGTGGCTAGCAGTTGACCCCAATCGTGCCAGTTTGCAAACAACCTGTGCGGCCAGATGTTCGCTGGCCCGCCGTGTACCTGGACGATCAACGGATACGGTGGTCTTATTGCTGGATCAACGGGCCGGATGAGGATGCCCTGAATCGTCCGCTGGTCTCTGGACTGCCAGGAGACATCCTCGGTCGCTCCAAGCTGGAATTCCTCGACTCCGGCATGAACTCGCGTGAGCTGTTGCCAACCATTTCGTCGCGAATAGGTCCAAATGTCTCGCGGCCGCTGCGTATCCTCTCGGGCCACGGCGAATATCTGGGCCGCGCGATCGGCGGAAAACTTGGGTTGGCTCCGCTCTGAAAACGTGAAGTCGCCTGAAAACAATTGAACTATCGCCCCAGTCCGCAAGTCGAGTTCGCTAAGCCCAACGTTGCCGACCTCGTGGGCCATGAAAATGAGACCACTGCCGTCCGGCTTCCATCGCCCCCATGAGACGCTGAGTTCTCGGCCCGCCGTCAGATTCTGTACTGAACCGCTTTCGGCATCGACCACGAAGAGATCGCCACCCACCAGGCCCGGATCGCTCCATGTACAAGAAATAAATGCGATTCGCTTCCCGTCGGGCGACCAAGACGGCGATGCAAACTGCTTTCCGGTCTTGACCAGTCGCCGCGGCACGCCGCCATCGGCCGACACCAGGCTTAGCTCCGAGTCGAACCAACCATCATCGCCCGGCCGCGGCCCTGTCAGGAGGACAAACGTCGATCCGTCCGGCGACCAATCAAATTCCCAAACGTGAGCGTTCCCCTGCGTGACCTGGCGAAATGTGTGGGCCGCCACGTCCACCACCCACAGCCGATCGAACTTCAAGTTGGCATCGGCCACGTGCGGATCATCATGCTGCTCTTTTCGTTTTTTCTCTTCCTCAGATTGCGAATCTGCAGCCACGAAAGCAATAAGTTTGCCGTCAGGCGACCACGCAGGCTGGCTCACTTTGGTCGGCGTCTCAATCACTCGGCGCGCTTCGCCGGCCTGGACATCAATCACATAAAGTTGCAGTTTCCCTTTTTCGTCCCGGTCGCTAGTAAAAGCCAACTGCGAGCCGTCCGGCGACCACCGCGGCTCCTTGTCGGCCCGCGGCCCGCTCGTGAATTGCCGCCCTGCCCCGCCGGCACCGTCCACCAACCAGATGCGACTCTGCGCCGGCTCATCGTGCGGTTTGAACCCAAGGGCCAGGACAAACGCAATGCGATCGCCGCCAGGGGACATTTGGACGTCTGAAACAACTTTCAGATCCAATACGTCGTCAACAGTCAGGATTCGCATGATGTTCCAGTCCGATTACTCCAGCAGAAACGCACATTCTTCCAGCCGGCCTTGTTTGCCATCGTGAACTGCGAATTTCCCGCCCTTGTAGAGCGAGACGCCGGTGTAATCGCCATCTTTGTTCAGGGCATAAAACTTGAGATCGAAGTTCGGCCGGCCGGGGGACTTGAGCAGTCGCGGCTCGGTCTTGGCCGCGATGCGTTGGCAGACAGCCAGACAAGCGTCTTTCGGCGACATGCCGCGGCGCATGTTTTCGACGGCGAGAAAACTGGCGCAGTTGAGCAAGTTCGCTTCGCCGCGGCCGGTCGAACCGCACGAGCCGACTTCGTTGTCGACGTAGAGACCGGCCCCGATGATCGGCGAGTCGCCGACTCTGCCAGGCAGCTTGAAGAAGAGTCCGCTTGTGGAGGTGACACCGGAGATATTTCCGTCCTTGTCGAGCACGCCAACATGGACCGTGCCGTGTTCGCGGATTCCGAAAAATCTCTTCACTGCCGGATCGAGATCTTTCGTCGGCGCGGGCAGCCAGTTGTCTTTCTCGCCGCGCGTCGCGCGCCAGTGCAACCAGAGCTTTCGTGCATTATCGGTGAGCAGGTTTTCCTCCGGGAACCCGAACGACTTCGCGAACTTGAGCGCCCCTTCGCCGACGAGGAGCAAGTGGTCGGTGTGCTCCATAACGAGTTTCGCGATGCGCGACGGCGTCTTGATCCCCCGCAGGCTGGCGACCGCGCCGGCTCGATGAGTCGGCCCGTGCATTACCGAGGCGTCCAATTCGACGACGCCCTCTTCGTTCGGGATACCGCCGTAGCCAACCGTCATGTCGTTTGGATCTTCCTCGATCAAAACCACGCCTTCGACGGCCGCGGCAAGCGTGTCTGCTCCGTTGGCCACCAGCTCCATGGCTCGTGCGACCGCTTTCGCGCCGTTGGCGCTCGATATCGCCAGCGGGCGACGGGGCGCTCCAGGCACACTCACCGATTCGCCGGCAAGCGACGGCGCGATTCCGATCGCCGTTGCCCCCTGCAAAAACTCTCGCCGACTAACAGCACCGTCGTCCATTTTAGGTCCTCCCAAAAGAAGGTCAGGCACGGTTCCGCATGCTTGAATAGAATAAGATTCGCCGCACGAGCCGGACAGTCAAAACTCCGATTTCCGCCCTGGCCCGAACCTACCCCCGACCGATGAGGCAAGCGCGGCTCGACGATGCTACACTGGTCAGACTCGATCATCAGCCCGAGAGGATTTCATGAACGAAAATATGTTCGACAATTTGCAGAGGCTCGCTCAGTCGACGGGGGCCGATGCAGTTTTTGAGCTGTTGGCTCGTCGGTTTCGCGATGAGAAACGCTATCCGCACCTGTTCGAAGCACGGCTCATGCACAAGCGACGCGAGCTGGGGCTGCCGTTGATTCAAGTCGAATCACTCGGGGAACTGCCAGATGACAAGCGTCGAACCTATGAGGATGCATACATCGCCGCCGCGCGCGAAGTCGGCGGGCTGTTCCTGGCGGAAGGCGACATCGTGCGCGCCTGGCCGTACTTTCGAGCGATCGGCGAAACAACCTCGGTGACCGAGGCGATTGAAAAAGTCGAACCGAGTGAGGGGTTGGAACCGATTATTGAGATCGCCTACCACGAGCGGGCCAATCCGCGTAAGGGGTTCGAGCTGATCCTGGCGAATTACGGAACCTGCAGCGCGATCACGAGCTTCGAGCAGTTTCCAGGACGCGAGGGTCGAGAGGATTGCATTCGGATACTCGTGCTGCGACTGCACGGCGATCTGGTCGAGAGTTTGAGAAATGCAATCGCCTCTCGGGAAGGCCAGGCCGCAGAGTCACGAAATATTCCCTCACTCATCAGCGGCCGCGAGTGGTTGTTTGCCGACAACAATTACCATATCGACACCTCGCACCTGGCATCCGTAATTCGATTCAGCATCGACTTGCACGACCGCGAATCGCTGGCGTTGGCATTTGAGCTGACGAAGTATGGCGAGCGGCTCTCACCGCTCTTCCATTACCGAGGGCAGCCGCCCTTTGAGAGCATTTATACAGACTACGGAACTTACCTGCAGGCCCTGCTTGGCCAAGATGAAACAGCCGCAATCGACCATTTTCGCCAGAAGGCCCGGACGGCCGATCCCAACGAGGTCGGCAGCGGCCCGGCCCAAGTCTTGGTGGGCTTGCTGTCACGACTTGGTCGTTACCTTGAAGCAATCGATGCGTCGCTGGAGTTTCTCGGCGGGGTGGAGCCTGGTCATCTCGCATGTCCATCGGTCGTGCAGCTATGCCAGTTGGCGGGCGACTACGAGCGATTGAAAGCTGTGGCCCGAAAGCAAGATGATTTGCTGAGCTTTGCCGCGGCCTTACTCGCCGCCGATTCCAAGCCCGATGGATCGCCAAGTGGCTGATGAGATTCACACTTGCGACGAATCGGAGACAAGCCCACAATGGAATGTGTGGTTCAGTAAAGGGTGTCGGCCGTTGCATTGACACTCTTTTGGACGAGGGCTATTATGCCGAACTCTTTTGCACCAAGAAGCAGCACTGAGAGGAGCCGTTTCATGAAGAAATCGGAGATGAATGAATACAAGGAGATTCTGCAGCGACTCCGCGCGCGGTTGCGGGGCGATGTGACGCAATTGGCGGACGAAGCCCTGAAGCGCAACCGTCAAGAGGCCAGCGGCGACCTCTCGACCATGCCCATCCACATGGCGGACATCGGCAGCGACAATTTCGAGCAGGATTTCACTTTGACGCTTCTGGAGAGCGAAGAACAAACGCTGCAGAAAATTGAAACGGCGATAGTTCGAATTGCCGACGGAACTTACGGCACTTGTGAGAATTGCGGCGAAGTGATTCCGCGGACGAGACTGCACGCAATTCCCTACGCCCTGCGCTGTGTTACCTGTGCCCAAAAAGAAGAGGGAGAGCAAGTGTGAAACGAGTGCCGCCGGCCAACATAGCAATCTTCGTCCTGCTGGCGGGAGGCAGCGCGGCCTTGGATTTGTTCACCAAGTGGTTGGCCTTTACCAAAATCGGCGCGCCGCCCCATTCACGACCGCTGGTTCTATGGGACGGAGTATTTTCCTTCACGACTAGCTTCAACAAGGGGGCACTTTGGGGATTGGGCGGCTCGT
>Ga0247727_10011676_pt1 | contig 15257 bp, 11 predicted proteins | sample WisWelCaveWW1625_FD_202498 | JGI IMG/M metagenome (GOLD analysis project Ga0247727, IMG submission 202498) | Biofilm microbial communities from Wishing Well Cave, Virginia, United States - WW16-25 | ecosystem: Environmental > Aquatic > Deep subsurface > Groundwater > Cave microbial mat | place... | reverse complement strand
TACGGGCTTAAACGTCTTCAATCCCATGCCATCCTATTCCTTAACTGGCCTTGGCCGCGCCAAAGAAGTTTATCGTGTCGCCTTTGCGCAAGGTGACAATCGCCTTCTTCCAATCGCGGCGAAATCCCCGGGTCAAGCCGCGGCGGGTGTTCATGCGCTTGGACTTGCCCTTGACATTGATCGTGCGCACATGCACGACGATGACTTTGAATTTTTCCTGAATCGCCATCTTGATATCGTGCTTGTTCGCCGCCAGCTCCACCTCAAAGCCGTAACTGTTGGTAGAGTCCTGCTGCTTCAGCATCTTTTCAGTGAGCAGAGGGCGACGCAGAATGGTCTCGGCCGATTTCATGCCTGGCTGACTCCCGCTATCTTTTCAATCGCGCCCTGTTGAATGAGCAACTTGCTGCAATCGAGCAGTTCATACGTCGAGGCGTGTTCGGCCAACTGCACGCGCAAGTTGGGAATGTTGCGCGAGGCGAGCAGGGTTTTTTCATCGTGCGCCGGAAGCAGCATCAATACTTTTTGATCGCCGATCTCGAAGTTGCTCATCACCGTTGCCATGTCGCGAGTTTTGCCGCTCTCGATGCTGAAATCCTCGAGCACCAGCAGCTTTTGTTCTTGCAATTTGGTGGAAAGCACCGAGCGCCGCGCCAAACGCTTTACTTTCTTATTCAGATCTTGGCTATAATCGCGCGGCCTTGGGCCAAAGACGCGGCCGCCGCCAACCCACAACGGCGACCGGATGGTGCCGGCGCGCGCCACGCCGCGCCCTTTTTGTTTCCAGGGCTTTTTGCCGCCGCCACGCACTTCTTTGCGGGTTTTGGTTTTATGAGTGCCCTGGCGGGCATTGGCCATCTGCGCTTTGACCGTCAGATAGACCGCGTGAGATTTTGGCTCGACGCCAAAAATCGCCTCGGGCAGATCGACTTTCTTGCCGGAGGGTTTGCCTTCTCGTGTGTAAACGTCAACGACCATAGTGAACTTACCTGGAAATAATCACCACGCCATCGCGAGCGCCGGGGATTCCTCCTCGCACCATGACGACGTTGTTCTCCGCATCGACGCGCACCACTTTCAAATTCCGCACCGTGACCCGTTCGCCGCCCATGCGCCCGGCCATGCGCAGACCCTTGAGAACGCGCGAGGGGTAGGAACTGGAGCCGACCGAGCCGGGGGCGCGCAAGCGATCGCTTTGGCCGTGCGTCTGTGGGCCGCCCTTAAAATGGTGGCGCTTGACAACGCCCTGAAATCCTTTTCCCTTCGAGGTGCCCGTCACTTTGACGCTTTTCGCGCCCTCAAAAATCTCCGCCTTGATCACATCGCCGGGCTTGAAGCCGGCAACGTTGACAAACGTGCGGAATTCTCTCAAGTAACGCAGAGGCTTGATGCCGATCTTTTCGAAAATCCCGCGCTCCGGTTTTTTGACGCTCTTCTCGCGTTTTTCTTCAAAACCGAGTTGCAGGGCGTCGTAGCCATGTTGTTCCTTGGTGCGCACGGCGGTGACGAAGCACGGTCCGGTTTGAATCACCGTCACCGGCACGCTGCGTCCACGCTCGTCAAAGACGCGCGTCATCCCTAATTTTTTGCCAATGAGACCGCTCATGGTTCGCTCTATTCAAAAGTCTCCGTTCATCAGCCTTTGATCTCGACATCAACGCCGGCCGGCAATTCCAGATTGCGCAGTGCTTCGATAGTTTTCGCCGTGGAATTCAGCACGTCGATAAGTCGCTTGTGCACCCGCGTTTCAAATTGCTCGCGGGATTTTTTATCCACGTGCGGCGACCGCAGAACCGTGTATACCGAGCGGTTCGTTGGCAGCGGAATCGGCCCCGAAATCGCCGCGCCGGTGGCCTTGGCCGTGCGAATAATCTTGTCGGTCGATTTATCGATCAACCGGTGATCATACGCTTTTAATTTGATGCGAATCTTTTGACCACCCACGGCTATGCGCTCCACACTTAACGAACATACACTTGCAAAACGTCCGTGAACAACTATTTTTACGCCACGACTTTGGCCACCACGCCGGCGCCGACGGTACGACCGCCTTCACGCACGGCGAAGCGCAATCCCTCTTCCATGGCGATGGGGGTAATCAATTCGACTTCAATAGTGATATTGTCGCCCGGCATCACCATTTCCACGCCCTGCGGCAACTGCGCCACGCCAGTCACGTCGGTCGTCCGGAAATAAAACTGCGGGCGGTAGCCGTTGAAAAACGGCGTATGGCGTCCGCCTTCCTCTTTTTTCAACACGTAAATCTCGGCGGTGAATTTGGTGTGCGGGGTAATCGAGTTGGGCGCCGCGATGACCATGCCGCGCTCGAGCTCTTCCTTCTCCACACCACGCAGCAACAAGCCAACATTGTCGCCGGCTTCGCCGGCATCCAGAAGCTTACGAAACATTTCGACGCCCGTAACCACAGATTTTTTAGGCTTTGCACCCTTTTCGCCCAAGCCGACAATTTCCACTTCTTCACTGACTTTGATTTTGCCGCGCTCGATACGGCCGGTACCCACCGTGCCGCGTCCGGTAATGCTGAAGACGTCCTCAATCGGCATCAAAAACGGTTTGTCGATATCACGCTTCGGCGTCGGAATGTAGGAATCCACCGCTTCCATCAGATCAAAAATGCACTTGTTTTTCGCTGCGTCTTTGGGGTTGTTCAGCGCTTCCAGCGCGCTGCCGCGAATGATCGGAATCTCGTCACCCGGGAATTTGTATTCCTTCAAAAGCTCGCGCAATTCGAGCTCCACCAACTCGAGCAGTTCCGGATCGTCCACCATGTCAACTTTGTTCAAAAACACGACGATATACGGCACGCCGACTTGACGCGCGAGAAGAATGTGCTCGCGGGTTTGCGGCATGGGGCCGTCAGCGGCGCTCACCACCAAGATGGCGCCATCCATCTGCGCCGCGCCGGTGATCATGTTCTTGACATAATCCGCGTGGCCCGGGCAGTCGACGTGCGCGTAGTGGCGTTTCTCCGTTTGATATTCCACGTGGGCGGTCGCAATCGTAATACCGCGCGCTTTTTCCTCGGGCGCGTTGTCGATGGAGTCGTACGGGCGGTATTCGGCGAGACCCTTGGCTGCCAAGACCTGTGTAATGGCAGCGGTGAGGGTGGTCTTTCCGTGATCCACGTGGCCGATGGTGCCGACGTTAACGTGCGGCTTGGTGCGTTCGAACTTTTGCTTGGACATGCTGGTCCTCCCGATTGAAATCGATGGGATTTGAAAAAATGATAACCTATGCGATGGCGCGTCTGGTTTTCGACTCGACGAAATTAGGCGCCTTTGACTTTCTCCATAATCTCTTCGGCGAGCGCTTGCGGCAACGCCTGGTAATGCGAAAATTGCATGGTGAAAATGGCCCGGCCTTGAGTCACCGAGCGCAGGCTGGTGGCATAGCCGAACATGTTGCTCAACGGAACCGAGGCGGCGATGACCTGGGCATCCCGGCGCGGCACCAAACCCCGAATCACGCCGCGACGCGAATTCAAATCGCCCATAACCTCGCCCATGTACTCCTCCGGCACCACCACTTCCACGTCCATGATCGGTTCCAAGATCACCGGGTTCGCCTTTTTTGCCGCATCTTTGAAAGCAATCGAGCCGGCAATCTTGAACGCCATTTCTGAAGAATCGACATCGTGATAGGAGCCATCCAGCAACGCGGCTTTTATATCCACCATGGGATACCCCGCGAGAATGCCGTTTTGCAGGGCTTCCTTAATGCCGTGCATAGTTGGATTGACGTATTCTTTAGGAACCGTGCCGCCGATGATTCGACTTTCAAACTCAAATCCCTTGCCCGGTTCATTCGGTTCAATCTCGATGACCACGTGCCCGTACTGCCCGCGTCCACCGCTCTGGCGGATGAACTTGCCCTCGGCCTGCACTTTTTTGCGAATAGTTTCTTTGTACGCCACCTGCGGCTTGCCGACGTTCGCGTGCACTTTGAATTCTCGCAAGAGACGATCTACGAGAATTTCCAAATGGAGCTCTCCCATGCCGGCGATGAGTGTCTGATTGGTCTCCTCATCGACGCGGACGCGGAAGGTCGGATCTTCTTCAGCGAGCTTGGCCAGCGATTCGCCTAACTTGTCTTGATCGCCTTTGGTCTTCGGTTCGATCGCCACCGAAATCACCGGCTCGGGGAAGTGCATGGATTCCAGAATGATCGGCTTGTGCTCATCGCACAACGTATGGCCAGTGCGGGTGTCCTTCAGGCCAATGGCGGCCACGATGTCGCCCGTCTCGACGTGCTTGATGTCTTCCCGATCATTCGCCATCATCAGCAACAGGCGACCGATGCGCTCGCGTTTTCCGTTGCTGGAGTTGTAGACGTAACTGCCGGCATCAAGCTGGCCCGAATAGACTCGAAAATAAGTGAGCTTCCCGACGTAAGGATCAGTCACAATCTTGAAAGCCAGCGCGGAAAACGGCTCGTCGAGACTGGGCTTGCGGCTGATTTCTTCATTGGTCTTGGGATGATGTCCCTTGGTAGAGGGCACATCCACGGGCGAAGGCAAGTAGTAGGTCACCGCATCCAACAGACGCTGCACGCCTTTGTTTTTAAACGCCGAGCCACACATGATGGGTACCATGCTGACGTCGATGGTAGCTTTGCGAATCGCCGCGCGAATCTCTTCCTCGCCAATCGGCTGATCGTGCAGGTATTTCTCAAGCAGCGTGTCGTTGTACTCCGAAACGGCCTCGAGCAAATGCGTGCGATATTCTTTGGTTTTATCGGCAAAGGCGCTGGGAATTTCGATTTCTTCCCACGTCGTGCCGAGCGAGTCGTCCTTGTAAATAACCGCCTTCATTTTGATGAGATCGATAAGGCCGGTAAACAAATCGCCCTCGCCCATCGGAATCTGAATCGGCACGGCATTGGCGCCCAGACGTTCCTTGATCATCTTGACCGCACCGTAAAAATCAGCGCCGATGCGGTCCATTTTATTGATGAAGGCCAACCGCGGCACGCCGTAGCGATCGGCTTGGCGCCAGACGGTTTCCGACTGCGGCTCGACCCCGCCAACGGCGCAGAACAGCGCAATCGCGCCATCCAATACCCGCAGCGAGCGTTCCACTTCAATAGTAAAGTCAACGTGACCCGGCGTGTCAATAATATTGATGCGATGATCGCGCCAGGCACACTGAACGGCCGCTGAGGTAATCGTGATGCCGCGTTCGCGCTCTTGATCCATCCAGTCCATGGTGGAAGCACCATCGTGCACCTCGCCCATGCGATGAATTTTTCCGGCATAAAAGAGAATGCGCTCGGTCGTCGTCGTCTTGCCGGCATCAATATGCGCCATGATGCCGATATTTCGTGTATACGTTAGGTCTGTTTTAGGCATAAAAAATCCACACCTTTGGGGAGAGAAAACCTGTAACCATTTCCTCCCCGGAACGTGTGGAGAAAGATAAATGGCAATATCCAGGCACTCTCTACGTGGCTGCTATCCTCACCTCAGTGTACCGTTTGAAAACCCTTGGGCATCACGACTGCCCGGTTGCTTGACGTATGTTGTATTTGGCGGTGCAAATTCGGTCAGGCGATGGGCTTACCATCGGAAATGAGCAAACGCCTTGTTCGCCTCAGCCATCTTATGGGTGTCCTCTCTTTTCTTAACCGCGCTACCCTCATTATTTGCGGCGGCGACAATCTCTGCCGCCAGCTTATCCGACATCGTGCGCTCGCTGCGCTCTTTGGCATATTGCACTAACCACCGAATGGCCAGCGCCTGGCGCCGTTCCGATCGTACTTCCACCGGCACCTGATAATTGGCCCCGCCTACTCGTCTTGATTTGACTTCGAGCATGGGTTTGACATTATCAACCGCCTTTTGGAAAATTTCCATAGCTGCTTTTCCGGCACGCTTTTGAGCGAGATCAATAGCATGGTAGAAAATTTTTTCAGCTATGCTGCGCTTGCCCTTGCGCATCAAGCCATTCACAAATTTTGTCACCAAAAGACTGTTATACTTTGGATCGGGCAATACCTGTCTTTTGTCAATCCGTTTTCTGCGTGACATGCGTGCTTAGGACTTTTTCCGTTTCGTTCCGTATTTAGATCGACCTTGATTCCGATCGTTCACTCCACTGGTGTCGTAGACACCCCGAATGATGTGATAGCGCACACCGGGAAGGTCTTTCACGCGCCCACCCCGGATTAACACAATCGAGTGCTCTTGCAGATTGTGCCCTTCTCCCGGAATATAGGCTGTGACTTCAAACCCGTTGGTCAACCGCACACGGGCCACCTTGCGAAGCGCCGAATTCGGTTTCTTCGGGGTGGTGGTATACACGCGTGTACACACCCCGCGTCGTTGGGGTGAGCCGGTCAATGCCGGAGCCGTTGTTTTTTGCAACAAGCGTCTCCGGCCAAAGCGCACTAACTGATTAATCGTCGGCAAAGCCGCCTCCTAAAATTACAGCCCGTAAATATAAAACAACGGCCTTGAAAAAGCAATGCTTTTTTCAGATCCACCGGACAAAAAAACTGGATAAATCGCAAATTCGCTCACGCTTATCCAACTGCTGTTTGCAGCGCCTCATCCACACTGGCTTCCGTGCCCTTCGCATTTACGCGGACCTTCTTAAATTTGCTTAAGCCGGTACCCGCGGGAATGAGATTACCCATGATCACATTTTCCTTGAGGCCCAAAAGCTTGTCGGTTTTTCCCTCAATCGAAGCATCGGTCAGGACACGCGTCGTCTCCTGAAAGGAGGCGGCTGAGATGAAACTTTCCGTCGTGAGCGAAGCCTTGGTAATGCCCAACAAGAGAGGCTGGAAAGTTGCCGGACGCGCCTCACGCACCGTCACCTGCTCTTTGCCGGCCTTCTTGAGTTTTTCATTGACTTTATCGAGATCGAGCTTTTCCAGTAGTTCATCGACCTTCAACTTGGAGCCGCCCGGTTCGACAACCACAACCATGTCGCGAATCCGTTCGTTTTCATGAAGGAATTTAATCTTGTCAACCTGCTCGCCTTCAAGATAATTGGTATCGCCCGGATCTTCGATTTTAACCTTCTGTAGCATCTGGCGCACAATCACCTCGATGTGCTTATCATTGATGCGAACGCCCTGCAGACGGTAGACTTCTTGAATTTCGTTGACCAAGTACTCCTGCACTTTGTTCGGCCCCATGATGTTGAGAATATCCTGAGGCGCTACCGAGCCTTCGGAAATTTTCTCACCGGCCTGCACCCAATCACCATCGTGAACGAGAACGTGTTTGCCGTAGGGGATCTGATACACCTTTTCCTCCTTGCCGTCGCGCGAGGTGATGCTGATTTTTCGGACGCCTCGACGAATCTCGCCAAACTTGACCTGCCCGTCGATTTCGCTGACGATGGCAGGCTCTTTGGGACGACGGGCTTCAAACAACTCAGCGACGCGTGGCAAACCGCCGGTGATATCCCGAGTTTTGGCAATCTCCCGCGGAATTTTGACCAACACATCGCCGGCCTTGACGACGTCGCCATCATGAATCTGCAGGTGCGAGCGGGTCGGCAGAATATAACTGCTCAACTTCTTCCCGTGACCATCGACGATGTGAATCTGCGGGCTGAGATTGCGTGATCGCGTTTCTATAATCACCCGCTGCTTGAGACCGGTGGTTTCATCAAGCTCCTCGCGCAGCGTCACGCCGTCCTTGATATCGACGAACTTGACCTGGCCATCGTGGTTCGAAAGAATGCTGGCCGTGTAAGGGTCCCAACGGAAGACCACCTTGCCCTTGGACACCTTTTCATCCTCGGCCACCAACACCACCGCGCCGTACGGGATGATGAATTGGGCGGCCACCCGATTGTTATCGTCGACGATTTTCAACTTGCCATTGCGGCCGACCGCCACCGTCGTTCCATCTTCTTGCTGAACGAATTTGATGTTTTCGAAATTGGTAAAGCCATCATGCTTGGAAACGACTTGCGACTGCGCCGCAATACGCGATGCCGCGCCGCCGATGTGAAAAGTTCGCAGCGTCAATTGCGTGCCCGGCTCGCCGATGGATTGCGCCGCCATAACGCCGACGGCCTCACCTATATTGACCATCTTGCCGGTTGCCAGATTTCGGCCAAAGCATTTTCCGCAGACGCCGCGCGTCGCCTCACAAGTCAACACCGAGCGAATATTCACGGTTTCGATTCCCGCGTCGGATATTCTATCGGCGACCTCTTCATCAATCAATTCGCCGGACGAGATGATAATAACCCCAGTATCGGGATCAAAGACATCTTCTGCCGCCACGCGACCGAGAATGCGATCCCGCAGCGGCTCGATGACCTCTTCTCCTTCTTTTAAGTCGCCGATGCGCAAGCCGAGAATGGTGCCGCAGTCGTCGGAGGTGATGATCACATCCTGAGCGACATCAACGAGACGGCGCGTCAGATATCCGGCGTCGGCGGTCTTGAGTGCGGTATCCGCCAAGCCTTTGCGCGCGCCGTGCGTGGAAATGAAGTATTCGAGCACCGACAGTCCTTCGCGGAAGTTCGCGGTGATCGGGTTTTCGATGATTTCACCCATCTGGCCGGTCATCTTTTTCTGGGGCTTGGCCATCAGGCCGCGCATGCCGGCGAGCTGTCGAATTTGCTCTTTCGATCCGCGCGCGCCGGAATCGGCCATCATGAAAATGGGGTTGAATCCCTGGCGGTCGACTTGCAGCCGCTCGAACATTTTTTCGGCTACATCGCTGGTGGTATGGGTCCAAATGTCGATAATTTTGTTGTACCGCTCGCCGTCAGTAATGACCCCTTTCTCATATTGGCTTTGAATGGTATTGGCCTTCTTGGTAGCCGCATCGAGATAACCCGGCTTCTCATCGGGGATAATGACGTCTTGGATGCCTACCGTAACTCCGGATTGCATCGCCATCTGGAATCCCAGATCCTTCAATTCATCGAGGAAGTGAGCAGTCCGATAGTTGCCCAGTTGCTTGTAGACCTGTGAGACAATTTCCTCAAGCCGCTTCTTGGTAATCAATTCATTGACGAAGCCTATCTCGCTGGGGACGATTCGGTTCAGCAGAACCCTTCCGACCGTGGTTTCCACACGCTTGTCGCCCAAGCGCACCCTGATCTTGGTGTGCATACCGATCTTGCCATTATTGTACGCGATGATGACTTCATCCGGGCCTGCGAACAACTTGCCTTCATTCGGATCGCCGGCGCGCATCTTGGTCAGATAGTAAATCCCCAACACAATATCTTGGCTCGGAATCGACAACGGTCGACCACTCGCTGGCGATAGAATATTGTGGCTCGACAGCATCAGGAGGCGGGTTTCTACCTGCGCATAGTATGACAACGGAACGTGTACGGCCATCTGGTCGCCATCGAAGTCGGCATTAAATGCAGCACAGACCAGCGGGTGAATTTGAATCGCCTTGCCTTCGATCAAAATGGGTTGAAAGGCCTGAATTCCCAACCGGTGCAAGGTTGGCGCACGATTCAGCATCACGGGATGGTCTTCGATGATCTCCTCAAGAATATCCCAGACATTCGCCTCGCGCCGATCAACCAGCTTCTTGGCGCTCTTGACGGTCTTGGCGGTGCCGCGCTCCACCAACTTGCGAATGACAAACGGCTTGAACAACTCCAGCGCCATCTCTTTCGGAAGGCCGCACTCATGCAGCTTCAATTCCGGACCGACGACGATCACCGAACGCCCGGAATAGTCGATGCGCTTGCCAAGAAGATTCTGCCGAAACCGGCCCTGCTTGCCGCGCAACATGTCCGACAGTGACTTCAGCGGACGATTGCCATCGCCGCGCACTGCCGCGGACTTGCGGCCATTGTCAAATAAGGCATCCACGGCTTCTTGCAACATCCGCTTTTCATTGCGGAGAATGACTTCCGGCGCCTTGATCTCCATCAACTTTTTAAGGCGGTTGTTGCGAATAATCACCCGACGATAGAGATCATTCAGATCCGAGGTTGCAAAGCGCCCGCCCTCCAGCGGCACCAACGGCCGTAGCTCCGGCGGGATGACCGGGATAACCGAAAGTACCATCCATTCTGGGCGATTGGAACTCTTCTTAAACGCTTCGACGACCTTCAGGCGTTTCAGGGCATCCGTCTTGCGTTGGAAAGAGGTCTCGGTTCGAATCTGATAGCGCAGTCCCAGCGAAAGCTTTTCCGGATCGATACGTCGCATCAGATCGAGAATCGCTTCGCCGCCGATCTTGGCGACAAATTTATCCGGCTCTTCCTGATCGTTCCCCTCCATTTCAGAAAATTGCGACATGACCTCGAAATACTGATCCTCGCCGATCAGATCTTTTTCTTTCAGTCCGCTTTGCCCCGGCTGAACGACGATGTAGGATTCATAGTAAATGACTTTTTCAAGATCCTTGGAACTCAACCCAAGAATGTAACCAATCTTAGAGGGCAATGACTTCCAATACCAAATGTGCACCACCGGCACGGCCAAGGTAATGTGACCCATGCGCTCACGGCGGACGGATTTGGTAGTCACTTCGACGCCGCAGCGGTCGCAGACAATGCCCTTGTAACGGATGCGCTTGTACTTGCCGCAATGGCATTCCCAGTCGCGCACCGGACCGAAAATTTTCTCGCAGAACAAGCCTTCTTTTTCCGGCTTGAACGAACGATAATTGATGGTCTCCGGCTTGGTCACTTCGCCATGCGACCGCTCAAGAATTTTATCAGGCGAGGCCAAACGAATGGCAATCGCCCCGAAAGTACGCCGCGTCGGCGTTTCTGGTTTTGGGAAGTAAGTCAAGAGATCACCTCCACAAGTTCGAGGGAGTGTGCAACGTGCCGCAAGCTCACTGGCTTGTCATGCGTGTATCGATGAGACGGATCACCGGCTGCCATTGGCGCCGTTCAATCCGTCATCTATTAATTCAATATCAAGGCCCAAGCCTTGGAGTTCGCGAATCAACACATTGAACGATTCGGGAAGTCCCGGCTCAGGCAAGTTGTCCCCTTTGACGATCGCCTCGTAGACCTTCGAGCGGCCTCTCACGTCGTCAGACTTGACCGTGAGAATTTCTTGCAAGGTATGGGCCGCGCCATACGCTTCCAAAGCCCAAACTTCCATTTCGCCGAAGCGCTGGCCGCCGAATTGCGCCTTGCCGCCCAACGGCTGCTGGGTAATCAGCGAGTACGGTCCAATCGACCGGGCGTGAATCTTGTCTTCAACGAGGTGCGATAGCTTCATTATATAAATATAACCCACGGTCACTTCATTGTTGAAGAGATCGCCCGTGCGGCCGTCGTAGAGCGGGATTTTGCCCGTTTCCGGCAATCCTGCTTTGCGCAGCTCTTCCAAAACTTCGTCGTAGCGGGCTCCATCGAAAACCGGCGAAGCGTATTTCACTCCCAGCTGCGCCGCCGCCCAGCCGAGATTGGTCTCGAAAATCTGGCCGAGATTCATGCGCGACGGAACGCCAAGCGGATTGAGCACGATGTCGACCGGCGTGCCGTCGGGAAGAAACGGCATGTCTTCCATGGGAACGATTTTGGCGACCACGCCTTTGTTGCCATGGCGCCCGGCCATTTTATCGCCCACCATCAACTTCCGCTTCTTGGCGACGTACGCTTTGGCAAGCTGCACGATGCCCGGCGGCAATTCATCGCCCACGGTGATTTTGAGCTTGCGGCGTTCGTATTCGTCGTCAACGTCCATCACCGTCTGTCGATAGGCATCGAACACCAACTCGACCATTTCATTGACGCGCTTTTTTTCCGTCCAGCCCTCGCTGCGATCGAGTGAATCAACGTCCAGCTCATCGAGGCGCTCGCGCGTAAACTCGGTATTTGCACGAATCACTACTTTGCCGTCGTCAATCTCACGAATCGTCGTCGAGGACTCGCCCTCGAGAACTTCCTTGAGCTTCTCATTGCGCAGCTTCAAAATACGCGCGCGCTGTTCCTTGTACCAGATTTCGATTTCATCCAGCTTTTTCTTGTCTTGGCGCTTGGACTTGGTATCCCTCTTCTTGCGCGAAAAGAGTTTGGTGTCAATGACGATCCCATGCAGGCCCGGCGGCGCCTTCAAGGAGGCGTCTTTCACATCGCCGGCCTTCTCGCCGAAAATGGCTTTGAGCAGTTTCTCTTCCGGCGTCGGATCCGTTTCTCCCTTGGGGGTCACTTTGCCGACGAGAATATCGCCAGACCGCACCTCCGCCCCTTCACGGATGATGCCGTTCTCGTCAAGGTCTTTGGTGGCTTCTTCCGATACGTTGGGGATTTCGCGGGTCAGCTCTTCTTCGCCGCGCTTGGTATCCCGCACCTGCAGCTCAAACTCTTCGATATGAATCGAGGTATAAACATCCTTTTGCACAATCCGTTCGGAGATGACGATGGCATCTTCAAAATTATAGCCGCGCCACGGCATGAAGGCTACTAAAACATTTCTGCCCAATGCCAACTCGCCGCCCTGCGTGCTGCATCCATCGGCGAGCACCTGCCCGGCAACCACCGTATCGCCGGCTTTGACGATGGGTCGTTGATTGACGCACGTGTCCTGGTTGGTGCGCATGAATTTCGTGCATTTGTAAGTGACCAAATCGCTTTCATCAAAGCTCGTCAGCGAAGCGGGATCCAGCTTCTTGCCGCGCCCGCCTGGGCTGTCTTTGCGAATGACAACGCGATCGGCGTCTACGTATTCCACAACGCCGTCATGCTCGGAGACAATCATGGCGCGGGAATCGCGCGCCACTTTTTCTTCCATGCCGGTACCCACCAGCGGCGATTCGGGGACCAACAGCGGCACCGACTGCCGCTGCATATTGGAGCCCATGAGCGCGCGGTTGGCATCGTCATGCTCCAGAAATGGAACCAACGCCGCCGCCGCCGACACCAACTGGTTGGGCGACACGTCCATGTAATTCACTTGATCGGGCGTGACCACCGGATAGTCGCTCTTGATGCGCGCCTTGATCCGATCATTCGTAAAGTTGCCTTTGTCGTCAATCGGCGCGTTGGCTTGCGCGATGATGTATTGCTCTTCATCATCGGCGGAAAGATAGAAAATGTCTTTGCGCACCCGGCCGTTATCCACCCGACGATAAGGCGTTTCGAGAAAGCCAAAATCGTTGATGCGCGCGAAGGTGGTGAGCGAGGAGATCAAGCCAATGTTCGGACCTTCGGGCGTTTCGATGGGGCACAAACGCCCATAGTGGGTATAATGCACGTCGCGCACTTCAAAGCCGGCTCGTTCCCGAGTCAACCCTCCGGGCCCAAGGGCGGAGAGGCGGCGTTTGTGGGTCAGCTCCGCCAGCGGATTGGTTTGATCCATGAACTGCGAGAGCTGGCTGGTGCCGAAGAAGGTATTGATCACCGAAATGATGGTGCGCGCGTTGACGAGATCCTGCGGCGTCAATTTTTCGTTATCGCGCAAGTTCATCCGCTCTTTGATCGTGCGCGCCATCCGCGACAACCCTACGCTCATTTGCGCGGAGAGTTGTTCGCCCACTGTGCGGATGCGCCGGTTGCCGAGGTGATCGATATCGTCCGCCGTGCGCTTGCCGCCGCGCATGTCAAGCAGATATTTGATGATGGCCACGATGTCCTCTTTGGTGAGGACGGTGGTTTCCAAGGGAACCGTAGACAAGCTGAGTTTTTTATTGAGGCGATAGCGTCCGACGTCGCCGAGATCATAACGCTTGGCGTTGAAAAAGAGCCGATCGAAAATTTGGCGCGCGGTTTCCAGATCCGGAGCATCGCCGGAGCGCAGATGACGATAGATCGCTTCCAGGGCGTCCTTTTCGCTTTTCGCCGCGTCACGCTTGAGGGTATTGGCGATCACCTCCGGGCCAAACACGCCATCGGCGCGCAGAAGCTTGATGCTGTCGATCTTGGATTTCTTAATCTGCTCCAAGGCCTCTTCGGTAATCTCGACGTCTTTCTCGACCAACACTTCGCCGGTCTCGCGGTCGATGATGTCGGCAATCGATATCCGTCCGGCGGATTTCTTGAATTTGGGATCAGAAACTTTGACCTCTTCGATGAGATCGAAGAGTTTTAAGATTTCTTTATCCGTGGAGAAGCCCAAGGCCCGCAGCAGCGTGGTCACCGGAAATTTCTTGCGACGATCGATGTAAACGAACATGACGTCGTTGATATCCGTGGTGAATTCGACCCACGCCCCGCGCAACGGGATGATGCGCGCCGAAAAAAGCTTCGTGCCGTTGGGGTGCTTTTCCTCATCGAAAAATACGCCTGGCGAACGATGCAATTGGCTGACGACGATGCGTTCGGCGCCGTTGATGATGAACGTGCCCCGGTGCGTCATGTATGGGATGTTGCCCAAATAGACGACCTGCTCGGTGGTTTCGCCAAACTCACCATTGCTGCGGCCCTCGTCTTTCACCGACAGGCGCAGCTTCGCCTTCAAGGGCACCGAATAGCTTACGCCGCGCTCTTGGCATTCGTCGAGATCATACTTGGGCTTCTCGATGTAGTATTCGACGAATTCCAAAACGAAGTTTTCCCGACTGTCATAAATCGGGAAAACTCCGGTAAAGACGGCTTGCAAACCTTTGTTGGCCCGCTTGCCGGGAGGAGTATCAGTCTGCAAAAACTCGTTGAACGAGCGCAACTGAATGTCCAGCAAATCCGGCAAATCGATGACGGTTCTCAGCCTGGAAAAAGAATAACGCTCGGCTTTTGTCATGTCCATGAATGAACCACCTCTACGCGGTTCGAATGATATTGTCGTTACCCCGCTTTTGGTTGTCAGATCAGCGAAGAAGGATTCGGGGCAGGGTGTTTACGCGCAAATGAGAATGACTACTTGACTTCGACGGTAGCGCCAGCTTCTTCGAGTTTCTTCCGAATGTCGGCGGCTTCATCTTTCGAAGCGCCTTCCTTGATGGCCTTGGGCGCGCCGTCGACCAGGTCCTTCGCCTCTTTGAGGCCAAGATTGGTTATCGTCCGCACCACCTTGATCACTTGAATTTTGTTGCTGCCGGCATTGGCGAGAATGACGTTAAACTCGGTTTGCTCCTCGGCCGCTGGCGCGCTCGGCGCTCCCGGCATCGCCATCGGCATGCCGGCCATCACCGGCGCGGCGGCAGAAACCCCGAATTCCTTTTCGCATTCCTTGACCAAGTCGGCCACTTCTACCAACGTCATGTTCTTGAGAAGCTCAAGCACTTGCTGACCATTCGTGCCCATAATAAAAACGCCTCCTGAGTTTCAAAAGCGAATGATATGAAATTGCACCCGCCCACAGCGGGCCTCTTGTTTCACAAATTTACTAATAGAGACAAG
>Ga0247727_10011675_pt1 | contig 15258 bp, 11 predicted proteins | sample WisWelCaveWW1625_FD_202498 | JGI IMG/M metagenome (GOLD analysis project Ga0247727, IMG submission 202498) | Biofilm microbial communities from Wishing Well Cave, Virginia, United States - WW16-25 | ecosystem: Environmental > Aquatic > Deep subsurface > Groundwater > Cave microbial mat | place... | reverse complement strand
CGCAAGCCACGCCCCGAAAGATCATCGGTAAGCCGTGTGCGGGAAAACCGCAAGCACGGTTTGAAAGGGGGTTCATGGAAACGGGCCGGCGCTAAACGCTGGTACCGCGCCATAATCTACCAATGCCGCCCACTTTGCGGCAGGTCGGCGGTTCGAATCCGCCCGTGCCTACCACCCCCTTCTGCTCACCAATTGCCGACACGATGCTTGGTGAACCCACGGGCGGGGAAAGCAGTTCGCTGGCGGCCGGGTCGGGGTTGGGCGGCAGATCGAAAGTGAGGATCGAGCGGGGCAGAAAAGCGTTCGGCCGTGCGTCGTGGTCAGCGATCCGGATGTCACCGCGGACCAGAAGTTCCCCCTGCTCGCCGTCGTCCCAGTTACTGGCACGGCCGGGGAGGGCGCTCTTTACCCACCGCTGGCTCCTGGGCGAAGCGGGCTAAGCAAGCGGTCCTTCGCCCCGGTGGATCAGGTTCGCTCGATTGACAAGCGGAGGTTTGCAACGCGTCTTCGGGCAGATTACCCGGGCCGAGCTGGCTGCGATCGACGCTGGCCTGTGTCTCTACATGGGGCTCGAGGAAAGGCACTGAAACCGCGTTCCCTACGTCGTTTCCCCGACCCGGCTGGTACTTCCGGCTAACCCAGAAATGAGACGGTCGTACTCTGGCAACGACAGCCCTGCCAGGACTACACTACCTCCAGGAGAATAAAATGAGCGCCCCCAAACGCCGGCTTGCCTACATGCTCCCGCTGGAACCTCGCGACGCCTCCGAACACGCCCCTGAACGACTGCCGGACATCGCTCTGAACGCGTCGCCGGAGCTGCTTCGAGCCACCCTCGCGACAGAGGCCGTCGCGACCAATGCCCACCCGCCTCGCGTGCGCGTCTTTGTGTTCCGCACCCGCTGGGTCAACTGAGCGGCCGCCGCGCTACTTCGCCGACGGGTCGTGCTGATAGACTCCGAACATGTTGCCGTCCGGGTCCAGGCAATAGGCGACGTAACCCACGGTGGGGATCGCCATTTTGGGCACGACGTTCTTCCCGCCGCTGGCGGTGATGCTCGAGACGGCGGCGTCGACCGAAGGCACGCCCACCGTGTTCACGGTCGTCGCGCCGGCCTGGCGGCGCAACAGCCCGCCGTTGATTCCGGGCGTCGAGTCGGGGCCGGTGGTGACCAGCCAGTATTCCATGGGGCCTTCAAACTTCTGGAACTGCCAGCCGAAGACCTTGCCATAGAACTTGATGAGACCCTCGGGATTATCGGCGGGGATTTCGAAGTGCACGATTCGGGACATGGTGTTGTTCTCCTTGGCGGATAGGTTCTGCCGCCCCGGAAAGTCCGGAGCGGCTTTGACTTCGTGAATCTGCGCGACGTGGCGCTCGGAATGGGCCGAGAGGAACAGCAGCCACCCGTAGGCGTCGAGCATCTGGAACGCCGGGTGCGCCGCGGCGTGGTCGCGCAGGCCCGCGGCCGTCCCGGCAAAGTCTAGTGTTCGGGCGCGGCTTTGCTGAAAGCTGCGGATCACGGCCTCCCGCGAAGACCAGCGGCCGCTCGGACGCACCGGTTCCGGCGCCTGGAACTTCTTGGCGCGGTCGGCGAGGAACTTGAGAACTTGGTCGTCCTTGCCCGCCGCCTGCCGTTTCTCGACGGCGCCGGCCGGCGACTTCATGACCTTGGCGGTGACCATCTCGAAGATGAAGTCTTCGGAAGCGGCGATGTGCTCGGCGCATTCGGCGACGGACCAGCGGTCCGCCGACGCCTTGAAACTCCATTGCGAGTCGGTCAGCCCGGCGACGGCCTCCAGGAACGCCAGCCGGGTCGCTTCCAGGTGGCGAACCAGGCGGCCGGATTCCGTCGAAGCCGGCGCGGCGCCGCGGGCGGCGGCCCAAGAGCATAGCAGTAATAGGAAGACACGCCTCATGAATGTTCTCCTGGCGCGAATCCGCGCGCTTACTGGGCCGCCGCGGCGCGCGGCTGGCGCTGCGTGGCGTAGCCCACAATCAGGCCGACCAGACTCCCCGGGAGCATGATCTCGAGGTAGTACGGCCGGCTCATGCTGGGATCCGGCATAGCGGCGACCGCGTAGGAGAGCAGCAGGCCCACCGCCAGTCCCGGATAAGCGCCGGGCCCCCAATTCGGGGGATTGACAATGACTCGCGGTACAGCCGCCTCTATCTCCAACAACTCCACGTCCCGTCTACCTGTGTTCGAGATCCTGAATCGAAGAAGCGGATTCGCCCCGCCCCTCTCCTCCAAGAAGGGCTCGAGGATTATGCCGCGTCGCAATACCCGCCCGATGGCTGCACCCATGTCGGCAAGATACTCTTGCTCCTTGATCGGGGCGGAGCTCAGACCCGTCACTCTCTCAATATTCCCCAGCATGCACCCTCCTTCAGGCCCGTCTTGTGTTAGAAACAGGCGTCCCTTCAGGCCCGTCTTGCATTAGACAAGACTGCGGCGGGCGAGGCGACCGGCGCTACGCTACCCTGAAGAAATGGCCGCGGACCGGATCGAGCGGCGCAGCTTCGCGCTGCCGCTGCGCTGCAACTACCTGCTGCGGGAGCCCCAGAGGCGCGGCGATGGCACGCTGCTCATACTGTTGCTGCACGGTCACGCCATGACGCCGGAGCAGATGCTGAAGCTCTCGGCGCCGCTGTTCGGCGAGGGGCACGTTTTGGCTTCGCTGCAAGGTCCCTATCAGCTCTGGGTGCGCGAGGCCGGTAACGCGCGCTCGGACGTGGCTTTCCATTGGTCGACGCGCTTCGAGGCGGAGCACTCGCGGCGGCTGCACCACGACATGATCCTGCGGGTGATCGCGGAGGCGGGGATGCCGGCGGCGCGCACGGTTCTGGTGGGCTTCTCGCAGACCGTGTCGCTCAACTATCGATTTGTTTGCACCCACACGGACGCGGTGCGCGGCGTGATCGGCATTTGCGGCGGCATCCCCGGCGACTGGGACGAAGCCGCCTACGCGGCAACCGAGACGGCGGCGCTGCACATCGCCACGCGGGAGGACGAGTTCTATTTGCCGGCGGTCACCGCGCCCTACGCGGAGCGGCTGCGCCGGTATGTGGGCGACGTGGAGTATCACCTGCTCGAGGGGGGCCATCGGATTCCATCGGCGGCCCGCCCGATCGTTCAGGCGTGGCTGGAGCGGGTGGCCGGACCTCCGGGGACAGGCTCGTCCCCGGCGGGATCACCGTAAAGGGCAGGGTGTTCGAGGTGTTGTCCTGAGTATTGGTGTCACCTATGCTCTCCAGGATGACGCCGAGGAAGTAGCTGCCGGGGGCCAGCGTGGCCGGGACGACGTTGTTCTCCCGAAGTGGCCTCGGTGGATTCTCTGCCGTCCAGGGTCACGGTGCGGGTGTTGACGAGCGGATCGGCGGTGGTCAGGACGGCGTCGGTCGAGAGATAAATGGAGCGGTTGTAGATGCCTACCGAGCGCGAGGTATTGCGGACCGTGTAGTTGATGGTGAAGCTGCCGCCGGGGGCGACGCGGCCGGGGGAGACGTTGTCGAGTTGTGCGCCGATGTTGAACGCCGCCCGCTGCGAGACCACTTGTAAGGGGAGCGCGGTTGAGACATTGTTGGCGGGATTGGAGTCGCCTTCGGTTTGCAGAATGACGCCGACGAAATAGCCGCCCGGCGCCGTGTCGACCGGGATGCGGTTGGCGGTGGAAAGAACCGTGGCGGCGCCGCCGAACAGGTCCAAGAAGCGGGTATTGATGAGGACATCGTTGGTGTTGATGACGGCGTCGATCGAGAGATACAGACTGCGGGTGAAGGTGCCGGAGAGCTCGTTGGCGCCGGTGATCGCGTATGCGACGTCAATGAGATCGCCGGGGCCGACCGAGAGCGGCGTGAGGCTGCGCAGCTCGACACCCAGGTCGAAGGGCGGGCGTTGCGCGAGCAGCGTGACGGGCAGGGCGTTCGAGACGTCGTTGGCCGGATTGGGGTCTCCGGGGAAGGAGACCGTGAGGAAGATGTAATGCACGCCGGGGGACAGTCCGGCGGGAAGAGGACTGGGGAGGGTGCGGGGGTTGAGATCGGCGCCGGCGAGGGTGGCAGTGCCGGCGCTGACCTGGCGGGCGGTGGCCATGGAGAACGTAGGTTGCGTGGATATGTAGAGGGTCCGGGAAACCACGCCCGAAGCGCCGGTGGGGTTGAGGATGGTGTAGTCGGCCACCACGTTATCGCCCGGCACGTTGACGCTGGGGAGGACCGGCGTCTTGGGGAACACGTCGCGCAAGCGGGCAGCGATGTCGGGTCCGGGGAGCGTGCCGCCGATCGAGACGGTGACGGTGTTGGCGGGGCGGCCCTCGACGGTGAGGATGAGGGGAATCTCGCCGCGGCCGATCAGGGTTCTGGGCAGGGGGCCGATGTTCACCTGGTCGAGGCCGACGAACACGCTGTGTGGCACAGCCCCGAGCACCGGAACGTTCTGGCCGCCGGCGGTGGCGGTGACCGGCGAGCGGGCGCCGCGGATGCCGGTGCCGAACAGCAGAAGATATACCTGATCGGTAGGAGGACCCAAGTCGATGGGGGCGGGGACGAAGCCCGCGGCGACGAGCTGGAAGACGGAGGGAGCGGACCGCGTGCCGTCGGCCGCGACACGCAGGGCGAGGGCCGCGGGCGCGCCGCGTCCGCTGGAGTTGGCGGTGAACAGCCCCGGGACGGTCGGTTCGACCTGCACGGTCCCGGCCGCGAGCACTTCGCTGCCGCGCAGCACGGTGACGGTGGCGCGTCCGGCGGCCGTCTGCGGCGGCACCCAGAAGTTGATCTGGCCTGGGGAGACAAAGAATAGCCCGGCGAGGCGCTCGGCGCCGGCGCTGTCGGTGACGCGCACCGAAACGCCGCCGAGCGTGGTCAGCAGCGGAATGGCGGTGGCCTCGGCGGTGACCTGACTCAATCCCGGGCCGAAGGCCGAGACGATGGAGTCGGGGGCCACCGGGCCGCCGGGGGCGAAGGTGGCCGCTGAGACGGTAGCGACGAAAGGCGTGACCGGCGCGTCGGCGAGGCGGGCGATGAAGGCATCGCCGAAGTCGCCGCCGTAGGTTCCTCGCAGTGGGTTCATGGTCGGGAAGTTGCTCGACAGCGTGAAGCCGGCGACGGCGGCGTTGCCGGCGGCGTCGAGGGCCAGGGCCCAGCCGGATTCGGAGCGAGTGCCGCCCAGGTATGTCGAGTACACAAAGGCCGAGCCGGCGGGGTTCAGCTTGGTGACGAAGGCGTCGCAGGCGCCGCCGTAGGCGCTCTGGCTGGGATTCATCGACGGGAAATCGGTGGAGCAAGTTTGCCCGGTGAGGTGGGCGTTGCCGGCGCGGTCGACGGCCACGCCGAAGGCCGTTTCGTCGTCGGTCCCACCCAGGTAGGTGGAGTAGATCAGCGCCGAGCCGGCCGGATTCAGCTTGGTGACGAAGGCGTCGGCGTCGCCGCGCAGGGCGGTCTGCAAGGGGCTGGCGGTGGGAAAGTCGTTGGAGCTGGTTTCGCCGACAGCGTAGACGCTGCCGGCGGCGTCGACGGTAAGCCCGTTGACGAGGTCGATCTGGAATCCGCCGAGGTAGGTGGAGTAGAGGAGCGCGGAGCCGGCGGGATTGAGTTTCGCGACGAAGCCGTCCATGGCGCCGCTATAGCGGGTGCGGAAGGCGCCGGGGGTCGTCGGGAAGTCGCTCGAAATACATCGGCCCCCGACATAGGCGTTGCCGGCGGCGTCGACGGCGATGGCGGTGGCGAGGTCGCCCTCGCTCAAGTCCGTCTCGACGAGCTGGCTGCCGCCCAGGTATGTCGAATACTCGAGAGCCGAGCCGGCCGGGTTCAGCTTGGCGACGAAGGCGGTGCGGCAGGGGATGCCCCGGATGGTGATGACAAAGGATCCGACGCGCAGCCGCAGGGTGCAACTGGAGGTGGTCCGGCGCGTGGCCTGCACCGGATTCCGCGTGGGGAAGTTGTCGGAGGCCGTGGCGCCGGCGACGTAGGCCGCGCCGGCCGCATCGACCGCAATGGCGTAGCCGGTTTCGTTGTTGCCGCCGCCGAGATAGGTGGAGTAGAGCAAGGCGCCGGCGGGCGTCAGCTTGGCGACGAAGGCGTCGCTGTTGCCGCTGCGGGCGGGCTGCAACGGGCTGCGGGTCGGGAAGTTGTCGGAGCTGGTTTCTCCGGTAACGTAAACGTTGTCTTGCCGGTCGACGGCCACGTCGATAGCCTCGTCGCCGGCGGTTCCCCCGAGGAAGGTGGAGAAGACCAAGGCGTGGCCGGCGGCGTTGAGCTTGGTGACGAAAGCGTCGCCCAGCTCGGACTTGGCGGCTTGGGCGGCGTTGGCGGTCGGGAAGCCGGCGGACGAGGTCTTGCCGGCGACCACCAGGTTGCCGCCGCTGTCGACGGCGATTCCCATTTCACGGTCCGCGCCGTCGCCATCGCTGCCTCCAAGATATGTTGAGTAGGCTAAAACCGGATCGATCACCAGGGGCAGCGCCGGATCATAGGGGCCGACACGGAAGGCAGCCTCGCTGGATCCTGCGAGTTGGTAGCGCGCGGGGATCGGCCGGCGTTGGCCGGCGGCCAACTGGTAGACGACCGGCCGGCGGTGCCGCACGGTGGCGCCTCCGGCGCGCAGCTCGAGGTCGCCGTCCGGCGTCAGGCGCACGCGCGGCGCGCCCTCGTAGGCTATTCGGATGGCCCGATCGGCCCCGGGAGCGACCACAAAATCGTACTCCAACTGCCCCTGGTTGCCGTAGAAGATCAGGTCGATGCCGGGGTAGACGGCGCGATAGCGGACCTTCGCATAGTGGGGCACGCCGGCGCGCCATTGCGAGGGATCGCTGCCGACGTAGTAGTTGCTGCGCGCTGCGAGATCCTCCAAGCCTTCCACGACCGGCCGGGGGTTGGCGCCGACGAGCTTCATGCGCACCGCGGCGCGGCCCACGGTCAGCGCCGACTCGGTGGCGGTGAAAAACAGCGCGGCGCCCGGCCCGCGCGACAGGAATTTCACTCGCGGATCGGTCTGTCCAACGTTGGCCTCGAAGCTGAGGGGCTGGCGCGAGAGCAGTTGCGCGGCCCGGTCGAGGCGGCGGGGCTGGGGATCGGGAACCTTTACGACAACCCATCCCAGCAGGGTTACGAGGGACAGGTATTTCGCGACGGCGGCGGGGGGATCGCATGGAGCGAATCTATTCATACCGCAAAACTTCGGCCGGGGCAATGTGGGTGGCGCTGCGCGCCGGGTAGATGGTGGCCAGGAAGCTCACGAGTACGGCGGCGGCGGCGACCCAGACGCCGTCGACGCCGCGGGCTTCGAAGGGCACGTAGCTCAGGCCGTAGATGTCGGAGTCGAGGGTGATCCAGCGGTAGCGGTCGCCGAGCCAGCTCAGGCCGTAGCCGAGGATCAGGCCGAGGAGCGTTCCGGCGGCCCCGATGAGGGTTCCTTGTAGCACAAATACCTTGCGAATCTGCTCGCGGCGCATGCCCATCGACATCAGGACGGCGATGTCGCGGTGCTTCTCCATGACCATCATGACGAGCGAGACGAGGATGTTGAGGGCGGCGACCATCTCGATCAGGCCGATGGTGACTACCGATACACGGCGCTCCATTTTCAAGGCGTCGAGCAGGGCGCGGTTCTGCTCCATCCAGGTGGTCGTCGAGAAGCGCGAGCCGGCGATTTTTTCGATCTCGCGGCTGACGGCTTCGGCCTGATCGAGGTCGTCGAGCTTGAACTCGACGGTGTTGATGACGTCGCCGAGCGACAGCGCCTGCTGCGCGGCCTGGAGCGTCGTGAAAGTCCACAGGGAATCGAAGTCGTAGAAGCCGGACTCGAAAATGGCGGCGACGCGGAAGCGCTTGTAGTTGGGGACGGCGCCGAGCGGGGTCATTTCGCCCTGCGGGCTCATGACGGTGACGAGCGTGCCGAGGCGCAGCCCCAGCTCCTCGGCGAGCTTGCGGCCGACGATCAAACCCGGCCAGCGCTCGGTGGATTGGAGCGCCTGGAGCGAGCCCTGCTGGATGCGGCGCAGCAGGTCGGCGACTTCGAGCTCGGCGGCCGGGTCGATGCCTTTCAGAACCGCGCCGCGGGCCTGGACCGGCGAGGAGATCATCACCTGGCCGTAGAGGGCCGGGGCGACGGCGACGACGCGCGGCGTGCGGCGGAGGCGCTCGAGGAAAGGGCGCCAGTCCTCGATGCCGGCGCCGCGCTCGACCTCCAGTAGGTTGACGTGAGAGGTAGCGCCAAGCAGGTGGTTCTGGAGCTGGTGGCGGAAGCCGTTGTTGATGGCGAGCGCGATGATCAGCGCCATCACGCCGGCGGCGACGCCCAGGATGGAGACGGCGGTGATGACGGAGATGACGGCCTGCTTGCGCTTGGCGCGCAGGTAGCGGCGGGCGATGAAGAGCTCAACGGGCATGGGGGATTAACCGCCAAGACGCCAAGACGCCAAGAAGATCACACACGCATAGGGTATTCGCTTTTCTTGGCGCCTTGGCGTCTTGGCGGTTAAGCTACTCATCGAGTTTCCTCAGCAGCTCCGCGATCGCGACGTCGCCCTCCGGCCGCAGCAGCGGGAACAGGATCACGTCGCGGATGGTGCGGGAGCCCGAGAGGATCATGGCCAGGCGGTCGATGCCGATGCCTTCGCCGCCGGTGGGGGGCATGCCGTAGCATAGGGCGCGGAGGTAGTCCTCGTCCATCTGGTGGGTTTCCTCGTCGCCTTGCTCGCGCAGGGCGGCCTGGGCCTCGAAACGGCGGCGCTGTTCCTGGGGGTCGTTGAGCTCCGAGTAGGCATTACCAATTTCCATCCCGGCGGCGTAGATCTCGAAGCGCTCGACCCAGGCCGGATCGCCGGGCTTGCCCTTCGCGAGCGGCGAAATCTCGACCGGGTAGTCGTAAATGGCGGTCGGCTGAATCAGGCGGCGCTCGACGACCGCTTCAAAGAGCAGCCCGACCGACTCGCCGGCGGAGGCGCCGGGCGGGACGACGATTTGTTCGGCGGACGAGCGGTTGTGGGCGGCGAGGATCTCACGGACCCGCGCGGCGTCGTCGAGATCCGCGGCCGCCGGGCGGGTCGCCGCGTCCGGCCAGAACTCGACGACCGCTTCCTTCATGGTGTAGCGGGCGAGCTTGCCGAAGTCCACCTGGTGCTCGCCGTACTGGACGGTGGTATTGCCGTCGCCGGCGGCCGCGGCGGCTTCGCGCAGCAGCTCCTCGCTGAAGTCCATCAAGTCCCGGTAGCCGGCGTAGGCCTGGTAGAACTCGAGCATCGTGAACTCGGGATTGTTTTTGAACGACAGGCCCTCGTTGCGGAAGTTGCGGTTGATCTCGTAGACGCGGTCGAGGCCGCCGACGATGAGGCGCTTCAGGTATAACTCAGGGGCAATGCGGAGGTAGAGGTCGATGTCGAGGGCGTTGTGGTGGGTGCGGAAGGGCCGCGCGATCGCCCCGCCGTGCAGCGGCTGCATCATGGGGGTCTCGACTTCGATGAAGCCGCGGGCTTCGAGCGCGCGCCGCAGGGCGCCGATGATCCGCGCGCGGGTCACGAAGACGCGGCGGACTTCGGGGTTGGCGATCAAGTCGAGGTAGCGCTGGCGGTAGCGGGTCTCGACGTCCTGCAAGCCGTGCCATTTTTCCGGCAGCGGCAGCAGCGCCTTGGCCAGGAAATGGAGGCGGTCGACGTGGACGGAGAGCTCGTTGGTGCGCGTCCGGAACAGGTACCCATCGGCGCCGATGAGGTCGCCTTGATCGAGCATCTTGTAGAGGCTGAAATCTTTCTCGCCGACGGCGTCCTCGCGGACGTAGATCTGGAGCTTTTCGCCTTCCTGGAGCAGATGGGCGAAGCCGGCGCGGCCCTGGCGGCGGATCGTCAGCAGCCGGCCGCAGACGCTGACGCCGACGCGCGAGGCCGCCAGCTCCTCGGTCGAGGCGTTCTGGTAGCGCGACTGGATCTCGCCCAGGGTGTGTGTGAAGGCGAAGCGGTGCGGATAGGCGGGGAAGCCCAGGGCCTCGAGCTCGCGGATCTTGCGGTAACGCTGCTCGACGAGCTCGCGCTCAAAGGACAAGACTCATTATAGCGAGGCCATTAACCGCCAAGACGCCAAGACGCCAAGCGGCGATTCAGATCGTCGAACCAGTTCTGAATGATGCGGATCTCGGTGGGCGGCGGGCCTTCCTGGATGAAGTAGAAGCGATCGCCGGCGGGGCTGACGTCGTAATCGCGGCCGGCGAACCAGTAACGGCCCTGGAACAACACACGGGGGCTGGCTGCTTTGAAAGTAGGCTTCGTCTCGATCGCGACGGCCATCATCTTGTCGCCGTTGCGGTAGTAGAGCTCGCGCCCGCTGGCGGCCCATACGGGGACTCTCCCGCCCTCGGTCGAAACCTGCACTCGCGCGCCCGGGCCGGGGTAGGCCTGGACGTAGTTTTCTTCGTGGGCCGACTCGATGGAAGTGTATGCGAGCCAGCGGCCGTCCGGCGAAAAGGCTGCAAAATTCTCGTCGAATTTCGTCTTCACCAAAGGTCGCGGCTTGCGGTCGCCCGGGGCTCCGCCGAGCGGAAGCAACCAGATGTCGAATTGTGTCTCGGGAGGGGCTTCCCCATATGCCAGGACCTGCCCGTCGGGCGACCAGGAAGAGGGCCCCTGGTAGTATTCGCTGCTGGTGAGCTGCTCCTCGGGACCGCTGCCGTCGGCCGGCTTCCAGTAGAGGCCATAGCGGCCGTTGCGGAAGGAGGAATAGGCGACCCGCTTGCTGTCGGAGGTCCAGAGCGGATCCCGGTTGTCGTGCTCCAGCGTCAGGGGAGTCAGCGTGCCGCGCGCGATCTCCAGGATCCAGATGTTCCAGGCGGGGCCTTCGATGGTGAGCGCCAGGCGGCGTCCGTCAGGCGACAGGCTCATATCCTCGTAGGCTCGCCGCGCCCCGGTGAGCAGCTTAGCCACGCCGCTGCGGTCGACGCCCACCAAGGATCGCTCGGCGTGGAGCGCGCTCGACGGCAGGTAGACGAGCGTTCCGTCGGCTCCGACCGAGAAATGCGCGGTGCCGCTAAAGGAATTCGTCAGGACGCCTTCGAGGACCGGCAGCGCTTGTCCGGTCAGGGCCAGCCGGGCCGGATCGAAGGGCGCCGCCAGCAGGGCTCCGCCGCGGGCGTAGACCAGATGACCAGTGGGCAGGTAGCACGTATTGCTACCGCCCTTGGTCAGGACGCGGCGGACGCCGGTCTTCAGCGTGAGGGCCTCGATCACGGCGTTTTCCGTGCTGGGGCCGCTGCGTGCCGTAAACAGAATTACCTCCCCGTTCGGGAGGTGCTGTGGCAGGCCGTGGCTGCTCTCGCTCTTTTTGGGATCGGGCTTGGTGAGGGGTTCCGCTTTGCCCCCGGCCGCAGGCACCCGCCAGAGGCCCTGCGCCCAGGAGTCGGGCGCAAAGACGATAGTGTCGTCGCGTCCCCAGCTCCCGCCGTCGGGGGTGGGAGCTTCGGCCAGAGTCGTCGCCGGACCGCCGGCAAGAGCCACCTTCTTCAACTTGCCGGCGGCGAAGAAGCCGAGCCACTGCCCGTCGGGGGAGAAGAACGGTCCGTAGGCGTCCTCGGTGCCGGCGATCGGCTTGGCCTCGAATTGGTCGATCGGGCGGAGATAGAGCTGGACGGTGGCGCCCGTGCGGCCGAGATACACGAGTCGCGAGCCATCGGGTGAAAGCGCGACCGCGGAGGCGTTGCCCATTGAGGTTTCCAAAGCTTGACCTGCCGGCAGCGTGACGGCGCTGCGGGTTCGCGCCTCCCCGGACGTTGCGGGTCTGAGCTTCCACACCGCGACGCCGGCGGCGAACGCGCCCGCGAGTACAGCGCAGGCGGTCCAGAGGACGGCGCGGGACGGGGGATGGGGGATGGAGGTTGGGGCGTGGTCCTGGAGTTCGAAGCGGGCGTCGCCGATGTCGCGGATGCGGGCGTGGGGATCCTTTTCGAGGCAGCGGCGCAGCAGGCCGCGGATTTGCGGCGGCGTTTCGGGCGGCAGCGCGTTCCAGTCCGGCTCGGCGCGGAGGACGGCGGCCAGGATGTCGGAGATGCTCTCGCCGGCGAAGGCGCGACGCCCGGAGAGCAGCTCGTAGAGCACGCAGCCGAAGGCCCAGATGTCGGCGCGCTTGTCGATGGGTCGGCCGCGCGCCTGCTCGGGGCTCATGTAGGCGGCCGTGCCGAGGATGGTGCCGGCGCGCGTCGGGGCGAGGCTGAGAGTGGGCGACTGCGCCGGGTCTGCGTGCGGCGACTCGTCGCCCAGGGCTTTGGCCAGGCCAAAGTCCAGAACTTTGACCTTCTCGTCAGGGGTGATCTTGATGTTGGCGGGCTTGAGGTCCCGGTGGACAATGCCCTTTTCGTGGGCGGCTTCGAGCGCCTCGGCGACTTCCAGGCAGATCTGCCTGGAAGTTCCGAGTTCCTGCGGCCCGCCGGCAATCAACTGGGCGAGCGTCTGTCCCGGAACGTACTCGAGCACCAGAAACGGCACATCGTCGGCCCGCTCGAACCCGTAGATCGCAGCAATGTTGGGGTGGTTGAGGGAGGCCAGCACCCGCGCCTCGCGCTCGAAGCGCGCCAGCCGTTCCGGGTCGCGCGCGAACGCCGGCGCCAGGACCTTGATGGCGACTTCGCGGCCGAGCTTGTGGTCGGTGGCCCGGTAGACTTCCCCCATGCCGCCCGCGCCGAGCAGGGAGAGGATCTCGTAGGAGCCGAGCCGCGTGCCGGGGGCGAGAGTCATACTGTCACGGCGATTATAACCGCCAGAACGCCAAAGCGCCAAGCAACCGAAGTGGCACGCCGCCGGGTGTATAATCTCAGCGATTCCCAATGACGGAGCCGGCGGGCAGAGCCGAGGCGCAGCGGCGCGCGAACCGCATTCGCGCTTTCCGTGAAGAGCTGCAGGAGCTCGAGCGCGAGGGCGCGCTGCTCCTCTCACCGGAGCAGCGGAGCGGGCTCGAGCAACACCTTGCCGGCACGCTCCAGGAACTCGGCCGGTGCTTCGACGTCGACGCCACCGAGTCGCAGAGACAGATCTCGTGGGGCCTGCGCATCGTGTCGACCTTGGGAGGACTCGCCTTTTGCGCCGCGGTGGTCCTTTTTTTCTACCGCTTCTGGGGCCTGCTGGCGACGCCGGCGCAGGTGGCGATTCTCGCCCTGGCGCCGGTTCTGGCGGTCGCCGCCACGCATTTTGCGGCTCGCCAAGAGAAAACGCTTTACTACGCAGCGCTGCTGAGCATGGTCGCGGTGGCCAGCTTCGTACTCAACCTCGCAGCTCTTGGAGAGATCTTCAACCTGGCTGCCGGACCGGCGGCACTGCTCGCCTGGGGCGCTTTTGCGCTGGTGTTGGCCTACAGCTTTGGCTTGCGCTTGCCGCTGGCCGCCGGGTTGGTGAGCGTTCTCGGCTACCTGGGAGCGAGCCTGGCCGAGCTCAACGGCGCTCACTGGATGTTGTTCCTCGAAAGGCCGGAGCAAGTTCTGCTCCCCGGCCTGGTCGTTTCGGCAATCGGCCTGGCGACGTCACACCGGGCGCGCCCGGAGTTCCCGGCGGTCTATCGCCTGATCGGCCTGCTGGCGGTCCTTGTTTCCATCTTCGCAATCTCGCGCGGCGTTCCCAGCTACCTGCCGATCCAGCCGAATCGCGCCAAGGCCATCTACGACGCGCTTGGTTTCGGCGCCGCCGGGGGCGCCGTCTGGCTGGGTATTGCGCGCCGCTGGAGCGGCGTGGTCAACCTGGGCGCGAGCTTCTTCGCCGTTTTTCTGTTTTCCAAGTACGCCGACTGGTGGTGGGAGTGGATGCCGAAGTACCTGTTCTTCCTCGTCGTGGGGCTGACCGCAGTCGTCATGATGGTGGCGTTCCGAAAGTTGCGGGCTCGAACGCCGGAGGCGCCGCTGCCATGAGTTATCGGGGCGCCTTTCTGGCGGTGGCCGTGGTTCTGGCCGGCAACGTCGTGGCGCTGATCGGCGTTGTCCGCAACCGCTCCGGCGGGCTGCGCGCCTCGATCGAGCTGACCGAGCGCGAGCTGCGGATTCCGGCCGTGGAGGAGGAAAACACCGGGTTGTTTCTGGAGCTGCGGTGGGAAAGCGGCGCGCGATGGTGGCCGCACCGCTTCGAGGACGGACCAGGATGGTTCGACCGGCGGAAGCTCGAGGAACTCGGTTACGACTGCCGCCTGGATCCCGCGGATCCCGCCGCGGAGAAGCACTACCAGCGCGCTATGTCGATCGAGGCCTTCGTGGTGCTGGAGTACGAGGGCGAGGCGTGGCGGCAATGGCTCGCCAAACCGCCAGAGCCTCCCGCGACACGATTCAGGGAACCCGCGATACCTCCGGATCCGGAGCGAGAACGCCTCTCCCACACCCGCCTCTTCGCCGTAGATGTGGGGCGGGACGCCTCGCCGCTCCGTCAGAAGTACGCCGATCCGAAACGATTCCTGATTGTCCGCGGTGTCGTTCGGTTGGTTCGCGAATGGCGCGCCACCCAGGTCAGCGCCGCGGCGGGCCCGTATCTGCGAGGCGCGATTGCCGAAGTCCTAATTCAGCGGATCCACGTGCCGCTCGAACACCGCGGCGCGCTCGAGGCTTTTCGCAAGGAGTCCAGCCTGGCGTATTTTGGTCGCAGCCCGCTCGAGAGCCTCGCGCCGCGCTTTGCGGTGACGGTCGCCATCGGGTCGTTGTACGACCCGTGGATCGTGGCCGTCCAGCCGCGGCAGCGGTGAGGCGGCCCCTCGTCGCGACCGCTCGCGGCCGGCAGCTCGATTCCGGAGTATACTGAAACTGGAGTGAAAGATAGCGCCCATGGGTATCACCGTCAAGATCCCCGACTCAGTGGTTCAGGGCCTGCGTCTGCCGGAGGTCGAGGCGGAGCGGCGCATCAAGGTGGAGCTGGCACTAACGCTTTACGCGCAGGCTCTGCTCTCGCTGGGCAAAGCGGCTGAATTGGCCGACACGTCGCGCCTCCTTTTCGCTGAACTTCTGACGGAACGCGGCGTTGCGCGCCATTACTCCGATCAGGATTTGGCAGACGACCTCTCCTATGCTCGCGGTGAGTGACACTTCACCGCTTTCCAGCCTTGCCCAAATCGGCCGCCTCGACCTTCTCCGAAAGCAGCTTTCTCAGATCCTAATCCCGGAGGCAGTGTCTCAGGAACTCGGGCAGGGAGGGTGCCCCGAGCGTAGTTGAAGGTGGCAGCGGCGGCTGAGTACATCTTACGCTACTTTCTCCTTCGTTGACGGTTCGGTTTTCCGACCCAGGATGGCGGCCAGTGCCCACAGGTTGGCGTGA
>Ga0247727_10011674_pt1 | contig 15259 bp, 13 predicted proteins | sample WisWelCaveWW1625_FD_202498 | JGI IMG/M metagenome (GOLD analysis project Ga0247727, IMG submission 202498) | Biofilm microbial communities from Wishing Well Cave, Virginia, United States - WW16-25 | ecosystem: Environmental > Aquatic > Deep subsurface > Groundwater > Cave microbial mat | place... | reverse complement strand
CAACCGATGGCATGCTCGACGCCGATCGACGCCGCGATTTCGCGCTCGAGCGCCTCCACTTCGGGCCCGAGAACGAACTGTTGTGACGCCGCGACGGCCAACAACACCGGCTCGATCTCGTGGCGAATGGAAGCGTATTGCGCCTCGAGATCGAGCACCGGAACACGCATGCGAGTCCTCCTTCGCCGCGAGCCTAGCGACGGCGGCGCGAAAGATCCAGGCCTGGTATACTGCGCGCGACCGACTCCCAGACCGGATGTACACGAAGGAGATGGAGTGCGGTCTGCGTTCACGGTTCTGCTGTTGGCGGCGTTCGGTGCCGCTATTGCCGCTCCTGCTTCCGCACGTACCGCCAGCCGGCGCGACGTGCAATCCGATCCGTTCTACGCCGCTTGGGTGGCGACGCTCGACACGCAGGAGCGCGCAGCCGCGAAGTTGCACGAGCGCCCCGGCGACACACCCTGCGGCACCCGCGACGCGCTTCTCGACGAAGAACTCGCGAAGCACCACGCACGCGAAGACCTCTTGTCGTCTTTGGCGCGACGAGGCTTCGTCCGCACGGATCCGCCGCCGGGCGTTGCCCCGTGGCCGTGGACGGCTGGTGCCAGCGCTCCACCCGCCGCGCCCGCGACCCTCGACACCGCCGCTGTCTCGGTGCTCTTCAATGATGGTCACATCGCGTACACGAATCGATACGGTCAGCCCGAAGTGGATCCGGTGCGCGCGGCGCGCGCCTTCTACGCCGCGCACCATGACGAATACGATCTCTTCGCCGTGTTCACCAATTTCCGCTCGACGCTCGTCGGTGGCACGTTCATCGCGTACCACATGGCGGTGGCGAATGAAATCACCGGCTTGGGCTACACGCACTGGCGCGTCGACGGCGAGGATGCCTTCGGCGACCCGACCCGATTCACGCGGTTGCCGGAAGCCGGCCGCTTGCAGAGTTTCTTGCACATGAACAATGTGGAGGACTTCCCCGACGACCCTCATGCGATCTACTGGCGGCGGAATTCCACCGTAACGCTGCTCGGCCACGAGGCGGCCCATCGGTGGTTGGCGCGCGTAATGGTGCCGACCCCCGGAATCGGCATTACGTCCATCCTCCTCGGCCGGCAATTCTCGCACTGGTCGTTCTTTTTCGATTCACAGGGATCGGCGCTCGAGGGCAACAAGTGGGACTTCGACGGCGAGCGCTTCGGCACGCTCGACGTCCCGTTCACTTACGGACCGCTGGATCTGTATCTCATGGGGATGATTGGGCCGGACGAAATCCCGACCGGAACGCTGTGGTACGTGGACCAATTCAGCGAGACCGAACCCGAGTCGGATCCGTTGACTGGTTTCCCGTTCACGCTCGGGTCGGCACCGCTTCCCGGGGTGACCTGCGTCGGTGGGCGCGCCGACGTCGAGATCCAAGATGTCATCGACGCCAACGGGCCGCGCTTCCCGGCCTATCCCGAAGCACCGCGAACCGTGCGCATCGCATGCGCACTGATCGCCGAGAGCCCGGCATCGCTCTTGCCGCGCCATCTCGATCGGATCGCGGTGCTGCAGGGCGCCTTCGCGACCTGGTTCGCGGACAACACCCGCGGGCGAGGCAGCATCGATTTCACCCTCCATCGGGTCCCGGCACGACTGCTGTTCACGCACCGGCCACGCGGTGATTTCGAGGATCCGGCACGCGCCATCCCGGTCACGACCGAAATCCAATTGGGACCCGCGAGCCTGCCGACGCGACTCGAAGACGTGCACGTCGATATCCTGGTGCGCGTCGACGACGGCCCCGAGCAAGTGGTCCCCATGACCGCGACCGCGGTCGGGTCGTTCGCGGGCGAGATCCCGCCACAACCGCTCGGCAGCCGCGTGCGCTACGTCTTGCGAGCCGGAAGCAATTTCCCCGGCCACGAAGCGCGCTGGCCGGAAACCGGCGCGTTCGAGTTCCGCGTTGCCGCCGATGGTGCGGGCCCGACGCTGACCCATGTCGAGCGGCATCAATGGTCGCGACTCGCCGAACCGCCGCTCTTCCGCACCGTGGCGTTCGACGCGCACGGCGTGGCTTCGGTCGCCATCGAGTACCGGCGTCGCGGTGACATGGTTTGGAGTTCGCAGCCGCTCGCAGTGCAGGGCACGACCAACGTCTGGGAAACGCGCGTTGCGCTTCCCGGACGCATCGGCGACGTGGTCGAGTATCGGTTCGTGGCGGAAGACATCGCCGCGAATCCGCACCGCACTTCCACTCCCGCGGCGGGTGCGTACACGATCACGTTGCAACGCACGACCACCGAGGGCGCCGAGTTCGAAGAACCCATGTGGCCGCACTGGAGCTTGAACTACGAAGGCCCCGATCAATGGCACCGCGAGATCGTCAACCCGCACTCGGGCGCCTACAAATGGAAGATCGGGCCGGCGAACAACACGGTTCCCGGCGTCATCGAACCCAACCAGGACGCGGTGTTGGAGAGTCCGGTGATCCAGGTGTTCCCCGACGGCAAACTCACCTTCTGGCACCGCTACGCATTCTTGACCGACGAGTTCGAACCGCGCGGTTACGCCGACCACGGCGGCATCGTCATGTGGCAGGACTTCATGCGCGACGGGCCCATCGATCGCTGGGGCTATCTGGAACCGGACAACGGTTACACGCACCTCATGGATTACACCGCCAACACGCCGCTACGCGGCTGGCCGGTGTTCTCGGGCGTCGAACCTTTCTGGGTGTTCGAGACCTTCACCTTCCCGCCTCATGTCGTGAACCGCACGATTCGCCTGCGCTTGCGGGTGGTTACGACCGAGATCGACAACCGCCGGCCGGCGCTCGACGGCTGGCAAGTGGACGACATCACCATCGATCCAGGACCGCCGACGACCGCGGTTGCGCTCACCGATTTGGCCGCCCTGCGCGCCGAGGATGGCGTGCATCTGTCGTGGCGCGCGCAGGATCTCGAGAGCGGCGACCGCTTCCGAGTCGAACGTGAGGTGGATGCGAGCGATTTCGAGTTGCTGGTCGCTATTGCGGCCGAAATCGGCCGCGAAGGCTACGTGTTCGTGGATACGGATCCGGCCGGTGATCGCGAGCGAACTTACCGCGTGACCCTGCTGCGCGACGACGTCGTGATCGCGGCGCTCGAAACCCGCGTCGCGGCGGTGCCGTTCCGCCTTGCGCTCGCGCCCAATGTCCCCAATCCATTCAACCCTACGACGACGATCCGCTTCGAGCTGGCACGCGCCGGCACGGTTCGTCTCGCCCTGTATGATGTGCGCGGCCAGCACGTACGCGATCTCGTCGACGGAGTTCTGGCCGCCGGACCGCATCGGGTGGCGTGGGACGGCACCGATGCGCACGGACGCCCGGCGGCCTCCGGCGTCTACTTCGACCGCCTCACGAGCGACGGACGCACGCTCACCCGCCGCATGTTGTTGGTGCGTTAGCCGGTCATCTCATTGCATCAAGTCGAGGGCCGCGGCATCACCGGCAATGAACCCGGCGATGTGCGGATCGATGCAGCCGCGCAGCGCCGCGGCGTCGCCGTCGAAGAGAATGCGCCCCTTGTGCAGCATGAGGAAGCGGGTGCCGACCTTGAAGGCGCTGGTCATGTCGTGAGTCACGACCACCGAGGTCACGCGCGGGCGCTGCCCGTACTGCAAGACCAAGTTGTTGATGACGTCCGCCATCACCGGATCGAGGCCGGTGGTCGGCTCGTCGTAGAGAATGATGCGCGGATCCATGGCGATGGCGCGCGCCAAACCGGCCCGCTTGCGCATGCCGCCGGACAGCGACGACGGCATGGTGTCCTCGATGCCGGGCAACCCCACCTCGGCGAGTTTCGCCGCGGCGTGCTGTCGCAACTCGGATTCGGAAAGGTCCGCGTGGGTGCGCAATCCCAGCGTCACGTTTTCGTAGACGGTCATGGAATCGAGCAGCGCCGCACCCTGGAACAGCACACCAACCTGCAATCGCAACTGGTACAGCGCCGCGCGCTTCAAGCCGACGAGTTCTTGTCCGAACAGGCAGATCGAGCCCGAGTCGGGCTGCATCAGGCCGACCAGATGGCGCAACAGCACGCTCTTGCCGCCGCCGCTGCGTCCCAAGATGACGGCGCGCTCGCCTTCGCGCAGCGCGAACGTGACGCCTTCCAGAATGTGGTTGGCGCCGAACCGCTTGTGTAGATCGCGCACCTCGACGACGGCGGCACCGCGTCCGGGACTGGTCGGTCTCGCGCCCATTGCGGCACTCACGCGAACACCACCCGCGACAAGATCTCCGCCAAGACATAGTCGTTGAGCAGGATGAGCACGCACGCCGCGACCACCGCGCGGGTGGTCGCGCGTCCGACGCCTTCGGCGCCGCCGGAGGTCGCCATCCCGAAGAAACATCCCATGTGCGCGATGACGATGCCGAACACGAACGCCTTGATGAGCCCGCCGAACACGTCGCCCATTTCGAAGAACGTGCGCAGGCCCGACACGAAGATCTGACTGCTGACGCCGAGCGTCGTCACCGCCACGAACCAGCCGCCGGCGATGGCGAGCAGGTCGGCGCACGCTGTGACCGCCGGCAACATGAGGGCGGTGGCCAGAAAGCGCGGCACGATCAAATAGTCGGTGGGCGGAATGGCCAAGGTTTCGAGCGCGTCGATTTGTTCGGTGACGCGCATCGTGCCCAGTTCCGCCGCCATCGACGCCGAGACGCGTCCCGCAACCACCAGCGCGGTCAGCACCGGCCCCAACTCGATGAAGACCGACTTCGCCACCACGGTGCCCAAGAACATGTCGGGCACCAAGTTGCTGAACTGGTAGCGTGCCTGCACGGTTGCCACCGCGCCGGTGAACACCGAAGTCAAGGCCACGAGCCCCATCGAGCCGACGCCGACGCGATGCATCTGCTGCACGGTTTCGCCGGCATAGCGCCCGGCGCGCGGCAGTCCGCGCGCCACTTGCAGTAACATGATGGAAACGCCGCCCAAGTGCTCGAGCTGGCGTAGCGCCAAGCGCCCCAGCGCTCCGAAGATTCGTAGGACGATCACGTGGTGCGCGCGAGGTTCTCGAACCGCGTGTACTCGGAGAAGAACTTGAGCTTGATTTCGCCGATCGGTCCGTTGCGCTGCTTGCCGATGATGAGTTCGGCGATGCCCTTGGTGTCCTCCGGACAGTCGCGGTCGTAGACCTCTTCGCGATACAGGAACAGCACGACGTCGGCATCCTGTTCGATGGCGCCCGATTCACGCAGGTCCGACAGCATCGGGCGCTTGTTCCCGGCGCGCGATTCGACCGCGCGCGACAACTGCGACAGCGCCACGACCGGCACATCCAGCTCCTTGGCGATGCTCTTCAGCGAGCGCGAGATCGACGAGATCTCCTGCTGGCGATTCTCGGACCGTCCCGGCGCCACCATGAGCTGCAAATAGTCCACCACGACCAAGCGCAGGCCTTTTTCCATCTTCAGCCGCCGCGCCTTGGCGCGCATCTCCAGCACCGACAGCGCCGGTGTGTCGTCGATATAGATGGGGGCTGCAGTCAGCAGATTCGCCGCGGTCATGAGCTGCCCCATCTCGTGGTTGCGGATGGCGCCGCGCCGGATGCGATGCGCGTCGACGCGCGCCTCCGAGCACAGCATGCGCATCACCAACTGTTCCTTCGACATTTCCAAGCTGAAGAACGCGACCGGCACCCGCGGCGGATCGATGGACACGTTCTGCACCAGCGACAACACGAAGCTGGTCTTGCCCATGGACGGGCGCGCCGCGACGATGACCAGGTCGGAGTTGTGCAACCCGGCGAGCAGCGCGTCCAGATCGTCGAACCCGGTGCGCAGACCGCTGATCTCCTCCGGATTGTGATGCAGGTTCTCGATGTCGCGGAAGTTCTTCACGACCACGTCTTTGACGTGCACGAAGCCTTCGCGCAGACGACCCTCGCTCAACTGGAAGAGCGCCGCCTGCGCCTGGTCGAGCTGCTCCGGCGCCGGCGAGCGATCGGCGTAACCTTCCTCGATCACGTCTTTGGACGCGCTGATCAGCCGCCGCGCCAAATACTTGTCATAGACGATGCGCGCGTGTTGCTCGACGTTCGCGGCGGTGACGACGCTGGAGAGCAGCGCCGACAGCGCCACCGAACCACCGACGGCGTCCAAGCGTCCCATCTGCCGCAGCGCATCCGTCACCGTGACGATGTCCGCCGTCTCGCCACGCTCGAACAATTGCACTGCGGCCTGAAGAATCGAGCGATGCGACGCCTTGTAGAAGCAATCAGGGGTCAGGATCTCGAGCGTGCGCGGCAGCGAGTTGGGTTCGAGCAGAATCGCTCCCAACACCGCGACCTCGGCCTCGAGCGAATGCGGGGGCACGCGCCCGGCGGTCGTTTGATCCACCGCCTGCATGACGGACTCCGTTCACGATCGAGGAAACTCAGCAACGCAGCGGAACCCCGCGCGCGGCATCTGGGTCGGATTCTAGCCGTTGGGAGCGCGTCGTGCGGCGCCGGTTTCGCGTCCCGCGTCGTGGGCGGCGCGCACTTTCTGGATATCTTCCCAAACCGGTCGTTTCCACTGTGGGTTGCGCAACAATGCCGCCGGGTGATAGGTGGGGAAAACCCGGATGCCTTCGTACCGATGTTCGCCGTTGCGCAATGCGGCCATGGACACGGCATGCCCGGTGAGGGTCGCGCCCGCGTGCCGTCCCAGGGCGCAGATGACCGCCGGTTGCAACAACTGCAACTGCCGCCGCAGATACGGTTCGCATGCCGCGACCTCGTCCGGTTCCGGATCGCGGTTCCCGGGCGGCCTGCACTTCACGATGTTGGTGATGAACACATCGGCGCGTTGGAATTGCACCGCGGCCAGAATCTTGGTCAGCAGTTGCCCGGCGCGACCGACGAACGGCAGACCCTGCTGGTCCTCTTCCGCACCCGGACCTTCGCCCACCACGACCAACCCGGCATCGTGCGGGCCGACTCCCGGCACGGCGCGCGTGCGCGTCTCGTGGAGCCGGCAACGCGTGCACGCCGACACTTCCGCCGCGATGCGTTCGAGCGAATCGTCTGGTGCGACCGTGGTCGCCGTCGTCGTCACGGGAGCAGCGGCGGGTGTCACCGCGCGCGGATCGGGTGGCGCGGCCGCCGGCGCCTCGTGATCCGGTTGTGGATGCGCCGCGGCAGCCGCGTCGCGAGTGGCGGCGGGAAGCAACACCACCTGCTCACCGGCTTCGATGCGCTGGCGCAGATAGCGTCGTACGTCCTGCCACAGTTCCGAGTCAGACACGCGCTGACGTCTCCTTGCGTGCAAGCATGGTTTCGACGACATCGAGGATCGCGAGTGCGATTTCAGCTTTGGGCAGCAGCGCGGTCTCGAGGACCAGGCCGTGCGCGTCGTAGATCCACACCTGGTTGGTGTCGGTATCCGGGCCGGTATCGACACCGACGCGATTCGCGACCACGAGGTCGAGCCCCTTGCGTACCAGCTTGGCACGCGCTTCGGTTTCAGGCGCTCCGGTCTCGAGCGCGAACCCAACGAAGAGCCGCGCGCCCTTGTGCGGCTGCAACCCCGCTAAAATGTCGGGTGCCGGCTCGAGTTCGAGGCGCACGGGTTCGCTGCCGCGCTTGATCTTCTCGGTCGCGACGCGCACCGGCCGATAATCGGCAACTGCCGCGGTCATGAGCAGGACGTCGCAGCGCGACACGCGCGCTTGCAACGCCGCCGACATCTCGGCCGCCGATTCGACGCGTTCGATCTCGGCGATGCCCGCGGGTGTGTCCAGGTGCGTCGGTCCGCTCACCAGCAAGACGCGGGCGCCGCGCGCCGCCGCCGCCGCCGCGAGTTCGAATCCCATCTTGCCGCTGGAACGATTGCCGACAAAGCGCACCGGATCGATGGCTTCGCGGGTTCCTGCCGCCGAAACCAGCACCGTGCGGCCGGCGAGCGCTCCGCGCGGCGACGCCTGCGGCGCGTTCGGCACCGGGCTCGAAGCAGCGTGGGGCCGTGCGGCGACGAACGTGCGCAGAGTCTCGACGATGGCGTCGGGCTCGCGCATGCGGCCCTCGCCTTCCCAACTGCACGCCAAGCCGCCGCGCTCCGGATCCACGATGCGGTATCCGAGCGCGCGCAGGCCCAGCACGTTGCGTTGGTTCACCGGGTTCTTCCACATCAGGTCGTTCATCGCCGGGGCCAGGAACACCGGCGCGGCGGCCGCGGCGAGGAAGGTGGTCACCGCATCGTCGGCGATGCCTGCATGAAGCTTGCCTAACACGTCGTAAGACGCGGGTGCGACCAGCACCACATCGGCCCACGTCGCCAGATCGATGTGCTCCACCGCGCCCATTGCGTGCACGCGTTCGAAGCTGCTGGTGACCACCGGGTTGCCGGAAAGCGTCTCGAACGTGAGCGGCCCCACGAACCGTTGTGCGTTCGGCGTCATGATCACCATGACCTGCGCGCCGGCGCGCACCAGCGCCCGGGTCAGATAGGCGGATTTATAGGCTGCAATGCCGCCCGTGACGCACAGGACGACCCGTTTGTCGCGTAGAGCATCGCTGGGATCGGCCGTCTTAGACGTTGGGCTCGGGCTCATGCGACGACTCCTGGACCGGCGCGGTCTGGGTGTGCTCGTCGATGTAGACGAAATCCACGTCGCCGCGGATGACGCGGTTCAGCGCTCGCGACGTCACCTTCTGCTTGGCATCGTCGCGTCCGACCATGCGCTGGATGGTGTTGATGTGTCGGGCCTCGCGTGCCGCGACCACCACCGCTTCGTACTTGTTCTTGACCACGCTCGTGACCTTTTCCACCGGGACGTAGGACATGTTGCTCCCTTCGCGAACAGCAATCGGCCGCAGCATCGACTCACGGATGCGATGGCCGCGGCGACTCACCCAAGTACTCGGCGACCGGATCGCCGGTGCCGGCATCGTCCGTCAACCGAGCACGGCGCAGGCGCTCGGCGGCGACGATCGTTTCCAACTCGCGCTCGGCGATCTCGATCCGGTCGTTGACGACGACATAGTCGTACTCGACCAATTGCCGGATCTCGTCGGGCGCGCGGCGCAATCGCCGCTGGATCGTTTCCTCGGTCTCGGTCGAGCGCCGGCGCAAGCGCCGCTCCAGCTCTTCCATCGACGGCGGCATCACGAAGATCAGCACGCACTCCGGCAAGGTGCGTTTGATTTCGACGCCGCCCTGCACGTCGACGTCCAGGAGCACGCCGTATCCTGCGTCCAACGTGCGCTGCACTTCGCTCCGCAAGGTTCCGTAACGCGCGCCGTAGACCAGCGCGTGCTCGAGGAAATCGCCGGCCTCGACCCGAGCCAGGAACTCCGCGTCATTCAAAAAGAAGTACTCGCGTCCATTCTCTTCGCCGGCGCGCTTCGGTCGCGTCGTCGCCGAGACCGAGAAGCGCAAGTCCGTGAAGCGCTGCATCAAGTGCTGGACGCAGGTGGACTTTCCCGCCCCCGACGGGCCCGAGATCACGATCGCGAACGGCTTGCGGCGCACGCGCCCTCCAGGTCCCGGCACGCTCGGGGTCATTCGAGATTTTGCACCTGTTCGCGAAGCTTCTCGATCTCCTCCTTCATGAGGAGAACTTCGTGGGTGATGTCGAGCTGCGCCGTCTTCGAGCCGATCGTGTTGACCTCGCGATGCATCTCCTGCAGCAGGAATCCGAGCCGGCGCGCACCCTGTTCCGACGACGCCATGGTGGAGCGGAATTGTCCCAAGTGGCTGCCCAGACGGACGCACTCCTCGGTGATGTCGCTGCGATCGGCGAGCAGCGCGACTTCCGCCGACAACCGCTGCGGATCGATGTCGGCACCGTCCATGAGCTTGCGCAACCGCGCTTGCAAGTTTTGCTTGGCTTCGACCGGGACGCGCGGCGCCAAGGTCTCGACCCGCGACAGACTCGCGGCCAAGAGCTCGAGCCGGCGCGCCAAGTCCTCGCCCAACGTGCGACCTTCGCGCCGCTTCATCTCATCGGCCTGCGTCACCACCGCGTCGATACATTCGAACAAGGAGCTGCGGACGGCTGCCTCGTCGAGATTCTTCGGGGTTCGGGTCAGGACTTCCGGTTGCGCCAAGATGGCGGAGATGACGCTGCCGGCCGCGGCCGGGTGCGCGTCGAGACCACCCTTCAAACCGAGCCGTGCCGCGATCTCTTGGCCGGCCCGGGTGTAGGCGGCGACCAAACCATCGTTGAGCGCGACCTCCTCGACTTCGGCGCCGGCCTCGAACGAGAAGCTGAGGCTGATGCGCCCGCGATCGACGCGCTCGCGCAGCCTCGATTTGATCTCGTCCTCGAAAGGAACCAAGGCGCGCGGCAGCCGGAGAGCGATATCCAAGAATCGGTGGTTCACGGATCGAAGTTCGGCCGTGACCTTATATCCACGACCGACGACTTCCGCGATGCCGAACCCCGTCATGCTACGCAGCATCCTGGCCTCCGGTCAGAACTTCCGACTCTAGGAGGGGGCCCGCGGGACTGTCAACCCGAGCCGTCGTGGGTCGGAACGGCCCACATCTCCGCGTGCTGGCCGCGCCTTCTGGGATGATTCCGGTGGGCAGCGCTCTCGTGATCGTGCAACCACCGGTCTCCGACATCGATAGTATGGGACGCGTTTCGCAACACACACCCGCGAGGCTGAGGACATGAATTCGAAGCTCTACTTCCGGCAATGGCTGGCTGGGCGCGACTTCGCCACCAACGACGCGACCGCGGCGCAGATGGCGAACTTCGTCTACGCCATCGGCGACAATTCGAGCCGCGAATGCATCCTGGTGGATCCCGCTTGGGATGTGAGCGGCTTGCTGGCACGTTTGGATGCGGATGACATGCGATTGACTGGAGTGCTCGCCACCCACTACCACCCCGATCATGTCGGTGGCGACCTGTTCGGGTTCGAGGTCAGCGGACTGCGCGAGATTATGGTTCAACGTCCCGTCCCCATCCATGTTCACGCAGCCGAAGCGCACGGCATCGAGGTCGTGACCGGGCTGTCGGCTCGTGACCTGGTGGTGCATGCGGGGAGCGACGTGGTTCGCGTCGGCGACGTTCCGATCGAACTCGTCCATACGCCGGGACATACGCCCGGAAGCCAGTGCTTCCTCGTCGATGGCCGACTGGTGTCGGGCGATACGCTTTTCGTCGGCGGGTGCGGCCGCGTGGATCTTCCCGGCGGCGACCCGGAAGAGATGTACCGCTCCTTGACGCAGCGGCTGCAGCGCCTTCCAGACGACGTGGCGGTGTTCCCCGGGCACGACTACGCCGACCGGCCGTCATCCACTCTCGGGGATGAACGCCGCGACAACGTTTCGATGCGGGTGCAGAGCCTCGATGCTTGGTTGCGCTTCATGCGTTGAAGAACCGCACGCGTACAGTCCGACCAACATTGTGATGAATGCATGAAGAAATCATGTGCACCTCGCGCGGTCACTTGCGTTGCGTGTTGGTGATTTGTGATTGCAAAGGCCGGCGTGTCTGCCGCAGCATCGGCGCGGTTTCAGCCCCCCGGATCGACGGCTCGGCCCGTCTGCTGGAACGATCTTCTGAACTGGAGGTTGGGAGGATGCGGAGAATGACAGTCGGGCTCACGAGCGGCCTCGTCCTCGGAGTCCTCGTCGCCACGAACGCCGTGGGCGTCGAAGTGGAAAGCAAAGCTTCGAAACTGAATGTCACCGGTCGCGTGCAAGCCATGTGGAGTCACTCATCCATCGATAACGGCGACCCCTCGAACGAATTTCTGCTCCGCCGGGCGCGCCTGGCGATCAAGCTGTCGGTCAACGATTGGGTGAGCGGCATGGTCGAGCCCGACTTCGCCGTGGTCGATCAGAAGGTGGAATTGAAGGATGCTTACTTCAAGATGGAGCCGAGCGACCACCTCGCCATTGTCGTCGGCCAAACCAAGCGTCGGTTCGACATCTTCGAACTCACGTCATCGACCCAGATGCTGATCATCGAGCGCGATGGCCGCATCGGTCGGGTCAAGGTGCCCTCGTACTCCTTGCTGACGGAGTCACTCGGATACGCCGATCGCGACATCGGTGTGTTCGTGATGGCGCACGACGAGAAGGAGCGCTTCAACGTCGAAGCCGGCCTTACCAACGGCACGGGCGCCAACAAGAAGGCGGAGCTCGGCGAGAAGGCGTTCCAGGGTCGTGTGTCACTCAAGCCCATCGCCGATCGCGACTTGACGATCAATGTCGGCACAAGCGTCAAGCCGTTTGCGAACGGCGCGACCGCGGTGGACAGCATCGAGGTGAAATACGCCGCTGCCTTCGAAGGTTCGCTCGAGTACGGCAACTTCAAGTCGGGCCCGCACGTGCAAGCCGGCGTGGTGGTGGGCACGAAACATGATGATTACAACTTGGCAACCGATGAATCGCCGTCGTTCACCGCTTTCCAGGGCATCGCGACCTACAAGCGAGCGTTCGCGGACACGAAGTGGTTCGAGGCCATCGAGCCTTTGATCCGTGTCAGCTACGCCGATCCCAACACCGACGTGGATGACGACGGCGGCATTTTGGTGACGCCGGGCGTCAATCTCTTCCTCGTCGGCCGGACGCGGTTGGCGCTGAACGCGGACATCTTCTTGCCGCAAGAATCCAGCCTGCCGATGGCGCCGGCGGAAAAGACCGAGGTCGGCGTCAAAGCGGCGACCTGGTTGTACTGGTAGTCGAAGTTCGCAAACGTTCGACGTCGGGGGGCACGGCACTCGCCGTGCCCCGTTCGCTTTCCGCCCCGCATTGAAGCAGTCATTCGCCGAGCGTGGTCGGAAGACTGTGGCGCCAGGTCGCGAGGAGTGTCGCGCGCTCGACGGCGGGTCGGTCGGCGACCAAGCGTTCGAGGTCGGCGTCGGTGGCGCGCGACAGATCGGCCAGCGTCGGTGCTTGCATGGACGCCGCCACGGCCGGCGCTTCGCTCGGGTGGCGCAGGGATAGGACGTAGAACGCCAGGTCCCACCTCTCCGCATCATCCAGGGTTTCGAAGCTCGCCATCGCCGTGCCGGTGATGCCGAAGGTCAGCACATTGAATACTTGGTACGGCGACAAGCGCTCGGCGGCTTGAGGCGACAGGAAGTTCGTCGGACGAGGTTCCAGCGTGCGTGCACGCTCGGTGTCGGCGCGCCCGTCCTCACCGTGGCATTGCACGCAGCCTTCGCGGTAAAGAATTCGTCCGGTGGCGAGTGACGGCACGATGCGCGGCACGAGCGAGACCTCGAACAGGCGGATGATGTCGCGATAGAGCCGCTGCGCCCGCGGTTTGAACTCCGACGGCGGCACGTGCTTGCGGGCCGCCGCATGCAGCCGGCGCGCCTCGGTTGCGAGCGGTGCGACCCGCGCGTCGCGATGGGCTCCCAAAGTCGTCTCGATCGATCCCAGGAGGACGAGTTGCTCGTCGAATTCATCCGCCGAAACGAGTTTTCCGGCTTCGGAGACCGCCGCGCCGTAATCGCTCGAAACATATTGCAACAGGCCGAGCACGCGTTCGAGTTCGCGTGAGAACGCCGGTGGTGACGCCATTGCACCGCGCGCCCACAGCGTGAGCACAACCAGGCCACACAGCAACCATCCAGACATCGTCGCACTCCTCCGCTTCCGGCGCTGTACCGCGGTGATCGCGCAGGCGGTGTGTATACTGGCGTCGCTCGCCCGACGCACGATTCACTCGTCTCCAGGCAACCGATGTGCCACCCGAGGAGCGCGCATGGACGGAGCATGGGTGCGCCGATTCGTGCATGAACAACGGCACGCGTTGGAGAATCGGCTCGTACGCCGCGTCGCGCCCACCGCCGAAGGCCTGCTGCTGGCGCTCCGCGGCGATCAGGCCGAGATCGAACTGGGAATGGCGGCGCTTCCCGGCGCGGCATGGGCCTGGGCGCTGCCGCCGGCATCACGGGCAACGCTGCATGCCGAAATCCTGACGTTGCAACCCGAGTTGGTTCGAACCGCACCCGAGTTGGGCTGGCGCGAGCCGGATGCGACACCCCTCGATGCGCTGCGCGCTTGGCTGTCACGCCCGGGCCCCGCCGGCGCTTGGTCCGCACTGACCGGCGCACGACTGGTGCGCTGCGATGCTCTGGGCACCGACCGCATTGTCGAGTTCGGCTTCGAGACACAAGACGCCCTGGGCGATGTCACCACACTCGACTTACGAGCGGAACTGTTCGACCACGGCGCCAATGCATTGCTGCGGCGGCGAGACGGCACCGTCATCGCGCGCTGGCGCGATCGCGCACCGGTGGAACCGCGCGCGGCCACGGGAACGGAAACCGACGACACAACCGCCCCCGATCGCGCGGTCGCAGCCGCTGCGTTCCTCGCCTTGGCGAACGTCGCAGCCGGGATCCTTGCCGGTGAGTTCGCACGCGCCAACCGGCGTGACGCCGCGCGTCTCGAGCGGCTCATTGCGCACCTCGAGATCGAGCGGCAAGACGCGGCGGCGGCCTCGTCGTGGCGGCAAGTGGGCGACCTGTTGGCCGCGAATCAGCATCGTCTGAAGCGTGGCATGGACGCGATCACCGTCGAGGATTTCTTCGCCGGCGGCGCGCCGCGCACCATCGCGCTGGACCCGCAGCTCACACCTCAGGACAACGTCGCCGCGTACTTCAAACGTGCCCGACGGGGTGCTCGCGGTCGCGCCACGATCACCTCTCGGCTCGAAGCCGGCAAGGCTCGGCTCGAAACCCTCAGGAGCCGGCCGGCGCCGGATGACGCATTGTGGAGCGCCGCACTGTCAGCGGCACCCGACATCTGGCGCGATGCGGTTCCGCGCGCAACGCTGGCGACGCCACTCACGCGCTTGTGGGCTACAGGCGGGCCCGAGTGGTCCATGCCGCGCGCAACACCTTCGCAGCCGTCGCGCGCATCCGGCCCGGGCCGGCGCTACATGCTGCCCGGCGGATGGGAAGTGCGCGTCGGTCGCGACAACGCCGACAACGACACGCTGACCCACCGGTTCGCGCGCCCGGACGACGTGTGGTTGCACGCGAGCGGTGTCGCGGGATCGCATGTCGTGTTGCGCATGCAGGGACGCGATGGCAACCCACCGCGTGTCGTCTTGGAAGCCGCGGCCGCACTTGCCGCGCGGTTCAGCAAGGCGAAGCACGCCGGTAGCGTGCCGGTGATCTGGACGCGCAAGCGCTACGTGCGCAAGCCGCGCGGCGGCGCTCCCGGACTCGCCGCTTGCACGCAGGAAAAAACGCTCTTCGTGCGCCCCGCGGTGCCGGAAAGCACTGCCTCGGACGACGAGGACTGACGCGATTCACCGCCCGCTTGGAG
>Ga0247727_10011673_pt1 | contig 15260 bp, 19 predicted proteins | sample WisWelCaveWW1625_FD_202498 | JGI IMG/M metagenome (GOLD analysis project Ga0247727, IMG submission 202498) | Biofilm microbial communities from Wishing Well Cave, Virginia, United States - WW16-25 | ecosystem: Environmental > Aquatic > Deep subsurface > Groundwater > Cave microbial mat | place... | reverse complement strand
ATTTTGCCAGACGAGATACCGGCCCATCGCGCGTTCGACGACATCGAAAGCCATTTCGCCGAAAACCACGAGGCCAATGACGAGGCCGGCGAGCAGGTAGTGGCGATAGACGAGTTTTTGATATGCGGCGAGGAGTTCGGACATGATTCAGCCGTAAATTGAAAGATTTTCCAACACAGCTTTTACAAAATACATCAACATACACAAAATGTCAATAAAAAATAAAAATTTACTTGTATTTGTAATAAAAATTTAGTAGTCTACTCTTAAGCAGACTGATTTAAAGTAGACTCATGGAGCCAACTATGTTTGTCAATCGCACGAGAGAATTGGCGGCGCTGGAGAAAAGCTATGCAACCGAGCGCGCGAGCTTTATCGTCTGTTACGGGCGCCGTCGGGTTGGGAAAACCGAGTTGATCAAGCGATTTTTGGAAAACAAATCCGGCATTTATTTTCTCGCGGACCGGCTGACGGAGAAAGAAAACCTGCGCGCCTTGACGCGCCTCGGCCGCGATTTTTTTAACGACCCGTTTCTCGGCGAATTTTCGGACTGGTATGCTTTCTTTATTTACCTCAAAGCAAAAATTTCATCGCCCACAGTCGTGATCATCGACGAATTTCCATATTTAGTCGAGACCAACAAAGCGCTTTCTTCCGTTTTCAGAAAAGGATGGGACGAGACGCTTAGACATCTACCTATCACGTTGATCCTGTGTGGCTCAAACAGTCGCATAATGGAACGTGAAACTCTGGCATATAATGCACCACTTTATGGTCGCCCCACCGATCAATTATATATTCAACCACTTCGTTTTGTTGATTTCAGCCAATTCTTTCCCAATCTCAATTTTGACCGTCGTTTGGAATCTTTTGCCATGATTGGAGGTATTCCTGTATACATCAAACAATTGGATAAGAAATTGAGCTTGCGCCAGAATTTGATTCAAAACTTGCTGGAACCGGATGCCTATCTTTACAACGAAGCGGAATTTATTCTCAAAGAAGAAAGATGGGAGTCACACCAGTATTTTTCTATTCTCCGAGCGATTGCTTTAGGCAAGCATAAATTCAGTGAGATTGTCAATGAAATCGGTATTGAAAAGACCTCGCTGCACAAATACCTCTATTATCTGGAAGAGCGGCAGATTGTTCAAAAGCGCTTCCCGGTTACCGAGAAAAACTTCGAAAAATCACGGCAGGGGCTTTATTATTTAGCCGACAATTATTTTTCATTTTGGTTCGATATGATTTTTCCTTATCGCAGCGAGCTGGTGCTTGGCAACAAACGCCCGGCGCTCGCCCGTTTTGATGAAGCTTTCGTGCATCATGCGGCCGCGGCTTACGAGCAAATTAGCGGCGAGATTTTACGGCGATTTCAGGATGATCTTTTTGCCTTTTCCCGTGTGGGAAAATGGTGGCATAACAATCAAGAGATCGATCTTGTGGCGCTTGGCGACTCGGGACAGGATATCATTTTTGCAGAGGTCAAATGGTCGACAAAAAAAGTCGGTACTGATATCCACCAGCAACTCAAAGAAAAATCACAGTTGGTGGCGGGAAATTATCGCCGTCGTCATTATGCCTTGTTTTCTCGTTCCGGCTTCACCGCCGCAATGGAAAAATTGGCCGGCGAAGAAAAGGTTTTGCTTATTCACGGCGAAACCAGAGTCTAATCACACCTTCCGATTCGGCGTCGAAACCGAATGCGTTCCATCCGGCAATTCGGTCAGTTGATAATCCCCGAACAAAATCGGCTCGATCTCGCGCAGACAGAGAAAGACGCGAACCGCCAGCGCGCGAATTTCCAACTCGGAATGATCGCTGGCGCGCATTTCGATGACGTGCCGCCACGCGCGTGCGTTGCCGGTGATCACCATGATGGTTTCGGTTTCATTGGGCAAAAGCCCGCGCGCGGCCTGATTTACTTTTTTACGCAGATCGGTTTTGGCCTCCGCGCTTAAAATTGCGGCGCCGCTTCCCTGCTCCGCCAGCAGGGAAGCGGCTAATTGGTGATAATCGGCATAAGCGCGGTCGATTCTCTCTAAAAACAGTTGATGAAATTTCCCGCCGTCCTGAAATTCGGGGCGCTCGACGAATCGCAGAACGCGGCCCGAGACGTAGCGCTGCGAAAGCTGCGAAAAGCCAAAACCGGCGCGGTGACGAATCAACTCGTGGGTCAGGCTGCGCGAGATACCGTATAAAAGAAAGGAAAAATTCGCATGTTCCAACACCGAACCGTGACCGCTCTCCATGATGTTTTTGAAATACCGCTCGGCCTCGCGGTTCATCGTGCGCTTCGGGCTGAAACTCGCGTAGCACGTTTGCCCGGCAATTTTACAAAGCTGCGCACCGGAAGATAACACCGTTGGGTCGTCTAAATAACTCGCAAATTCCAAACCGGAATCAAATCCCTCCAGAAAATTTTTGACGCCGGAAAGATCAACTTGTGGTTTGGCGATGAGCGCGACGCCCGGCGCGGTGAGATAGGGCGTGTTCAGCGGTGATTTGAAAACCGGCGCATGCACGGCGGGAAAATTATTTTTGCTCTGGCCGCCGAAACGATGAAAAAGTTCCTGTGTGGTCATTGAAAAATATTATTGAGTTTTACCTGGCATTTCAATAAAGTAACAAAATTTCAATTGAAAAGCAATGTTGATTTCCATTTAATCCGGCGACTAAAATTCAGTTTGAACTGCCTGTCGGCGGGAATGTCAAGTTATCGGTTTACAACCAGCGGGGCGAGTTGATCAAAACACTGGTCGATGGCGAACTGCCGGCAGGTCGTCATGAGGTCAGGTTCGAGGCAACGACTCTCGCGACGGGAACCTATTTCCATCGTTTAGAAACTGAAAATTTTAGCGCGCATTTGGAAAGTCACTGACCGGTCACTTTTTGTGCGTAAAATTTCGTCATTTCCACAACTTTAAGTGACCGGTCAGTCTTGATTTCTAACTTTTCAAATGCGCTCTTATTGCGCCAGCCGGACTTCGCCTGGCCCGAGATTGCCAAGCAGGAGGGGGAGATTTTTACTCAGCCTCTCTTTGAAGTCGGTAGAATAACCCTTTCCGTGCAGCACAATTTTTCCATCTTTGTTAATCAAGACGTAGCGCGGCAATTTATCGGCATCGTATTTTTGCGCCACGAGGCCATACGTATCCAATAAAACGGGCAACTTGAAGCCGTGCTTTTTCATAAATGCCGTCACCAGCCCCGTCTTCTCGGCGACGTCGATTAAAAATATCTTTAAATTCTGCCCGGCAAATTTCGCGGCAATTTCTTCCAGCTCGGCAATTTCTTTCAAACAAGGTTCACACCACGTGGCGAAGAAGCTTAAAATTACGACGGCCGGTTTTTGGTTTTTCCACGGCTCGCGCAAGTTGCCGCAATAATTGCTGAGATAAAATTCCTCGCCGTTCAAATTTTTCAGAAAAAATGTCGGCGCGGCGCTTCCCACCGTCAAACTATCGTTCTTGTGGCTCTGGGCAAACGCCGTGTCGGCGTGCGGCAAAGGAATGATAAAAAACAGGAATAAAAAAATGCCATCCCGCCAAAGGCGGGATCCTTTTTGTCGCCAACGAGCTCTTTGAATTTTAAAAAGATTCCTGCGGAATGACATCGTCATGACGGCATTTTTAAATATTTTCATTCGGCGCGGGCCACAGTCATGTCACAACTGCCGGTTTTCGACGGCCTGAATATTCCGGCGGATCGCCTCCGGCAAATCGGCTTTTCGTTTCTCATGATAGTTGTACGAGACTATAATCCCTTTACCTTCAGCGGCGATTTTTTGCAGACGGTGGCTGACGAGGCGATATTCCATGGTGAACCGGTCGTTGCCGATTTCCGTGACGCGCGCGCCGATCGCCACCGTGTCGGGATAGGCCAGCGTTTTGCGGAAATCACACTGCGTCGAAGCGAGAATCGAGCCGACGCCGTTATTGGCCGCGGGATCGATGAAATTGATTTTTGTTAAATAAGAGACGCGCGCGCTCTCGAAATAGCGAAAATAGACGGTGTTGTTGACATGCCCCAGCGCATCCATCTCACCCCACGCGACGGGGAAGTGCACGAGGACGGGAAAATCGTGAAGGAGAGCTTCCATACAAATTAATTTTCAAACGTTAGGACGATATTGCTGCAGACGCTCCTGCACCCACAAATTGACCAGTGTTTGCATGGAAACTCCCTCGCGGCCGGCTACTTTATGCATTGTTTTGTTTAACTCGTCGGACAAAGTTACAATATATTGACGTGTCGGTTTGGGAGCAATTTTGAACTTGACCTCATGCAATTGGTCCTCATAATCGGTCAAATCATGAGTCTCCCAAAAATTGGCGAGTTTTTCAAAGCTGGTGAATTGCTCGGGAATTGGATCGATTTCACGTTTACTTTTTTTCATAGCGTCTTCTTTCTTTGGCGGTCATATCGCGTGCAGTGTTGATTAATGCGCGACGATCGTGCTTATAAATAAAAATTACGATCACATATCGGCCGGCATCGGTTCGGCCCCACGCATCATAGACATCTTCACCCTCATAATGACCCTTTTCAATACGATGGATTCGCGGCTTATTTTGAAAGATTTCTTCGACTTCATCGGTTGTTAGATTGTGTTTCCATGCCAACTTATCGACAACATCGTCACGCCAGATAAAACTGGTGAGATTAATCATAGTCTTACATTCAAAATAACAAACCTTCGCTTTCAATTCAAGTCGGAAATCATTCTAATGTTTCAATTTTGATTTCAGTGCAACGGTCAAGACGGTGGTCGTTGGTGAGAAAAACTTCACAGGCGCTGGTAATGGCAGCCGCAAGATGAAGGGCATCGGGGGTTTTAAAATTGTATTTGGCTCGAAGCTCGGTGGCTTTGTCAATGACCTCAAGTGAGATGCCAATCTCTAATATTATTTTGCTGCTAAAGAAATCTTCAAATTGTTGCAGACCGTCCTGATTTTTTTCGCGCAGCGGCTTCACTCGCGTTTCCAATCGCGATAGAGTAGAAGTGGCTAATAAAATATGCGGCTTTCGCAAACGTTCGGAAGCGCGCTCATAAAATGGCGTTACTTCTTCAACCAAATATATAATCGGCGCTGTGTCGAGATAATAAAACATTCCAATCTAATCTCCCCAGCCATCGCGTTCTTCCTGAATCCATGCGTCAGCCTCTTCTGTGGTCAACGACTTGACGCCAAGTTGCTTTCTACGTTCATGAAGTTTGTCGAGCCATTCAAAAAAAGTTTTGCCATTATAGCTTTTGGGGGTATCGGGCTTGACAATAACAGAAACTCTGGTAGTAGAAAACGGCAGCGGCTCATCCAAATGAATAAGCCGGCCATTCTCCACCGTGCCAGTGGCTACATAAGATTGTTCCATAAATTTACCTGTAAAGTGAAATCCATAAACAAAATAGCCATTCACCACGACAAAAGCAAGCTCGAATCACGCCGCCCATTTTTCATCGGCGCAGCCATGGCTGCGACCGACGAGCACGAGATCGGCGCGACCGATAAACAGGCCGACTTCGAGGACGCCGACGATGCTTTGAAATTTGGGCTTGAAAAGTATTAACGATTTTTGTACTTTGTCTTATTCCGGCCGTGATAAAATGAGATAAAAAACCATGACTAAATTCGTTTAAGGAGAAACATACATGACCACCGCCACTCAACCTCATCCCAAAATCAAAGGCCTTGAACTCAGCGAAAATTTATCGGATACGGAACGCGAGGCTTTGTGGGGTGAAATTACCTGGCTGCGTCCGAAAGAGCATGTCGAAAAATTGCGCCATTTCATCCGCCTCGAATTTGCGCTGACCCGCCTGCTCGCGGGTTGGGTTCCAGCCTGCGGCAATTATGATTGGAAAACGCAGATTCCGCAGCGGTTGTTTGAAGATATGCAACACCTCCGTCGTCTGCACGAACGGCTGCAGGAATTGCCCGGCGGCACGGCGGAAATTGCGCCCGATCCGTCGCTCGTCGAGTTCATCAATGCCGTCGGCGCCGCAGACAGCCCCGAGAGTTTTTTGAGCGCGTTCTACTTCGAGATTAAACGCGATTTGTTGCAGGCTTACCAGGATTACAAATCGCTCTGCGATCCGATTTTTGATGCTCCGGCGATTTACATTTTAGAAACCCTCATTCCCGAGAAACAGCGCCAGTTGGATTGGGCCGCCGGTTTACTGCAGCAGATCAAATTCAACACCGGGCTGATGCCGTGGGTGACGCGATGGCGTGAATTCGTGCGGCAATGTCTCACGACGCTTGGCGGCGTTGCCAATACCGCGCCGGATTGGGACGATCTGACAAACTCATTATGTCCCGTGCTCGAACCCGCCGGTCCGGCGCCGCTCAAGCCGAGGCAAGATGCGCGCTTCAAGCTGATGAATCGTTTTCCGCTCAACCAGCAGGAAGATCCGACTTACGGAACATTGAAAGACATCATTTTCCAAAATGCGACGGAGTGGCAAGTCATCGATCCGATGTGTTATATTTTTTACGGCGTGCGCAACATGCCGCTCGATTTTTTTGTCGATTTCTCGCGGCATATTTGGGACGAGGCGCGCCATTCGCTGATGGGCTTGCGTCGCCTGCGCGAGCTGGGTTACGACATCGGCGATTTTCATTGGCCGCATTACGCCAATCGGGTGGAAGCGCTGGAAGAATATTTTGCCGAATTGACGATGGTGGGTGAGGCATGCAGTTTTACGCGCAAGAAAGGCAGTATCGTGCCATTTCTCAAATTCAACGATCCGCAAAGCGCCATGTTGCCGGAGATCGATTGCGTTGATGAACGCCTGCACGTGCGCTTCGGTCGCAAATGGCTGCCGGTGATGTTCAAAAACAACAAAGGCGATGATCGCCCGTTGGAAGTCATCGCCGACACCACGCGGCTGCGGCTGGCGCAGGATTGGACGCAATTTGAGGGACTAACCGAAGAAGAGCGCGAGAAGATCGCGCAAAGCGTTGCGGGCTTTTGCACGACGATTGAGTTTTCGCTGGATTTTACGGTGTATGAATAGGCTGGGGGCTTGTTGCCAGCTTCTTGCGGAATGTTCCTTTAGCGATCTTGTCATTTAGAATTTTCTGCGTACTCTTTCCAAACGGCTTCGAAGCGATGGATAACCTCATCACTTTCGAGGAGTAAGGAAAATTCTTTTGATGCATCTCCCACGCCGCTTCATAGATCGGCAACATTTTTATTTTTCCTCTGCGCCAATCCTTGCCCAATTTTATCCCAAAGACGCCGGCGTTCAACCAAATACTGAATGTGAAGTTGGTCCAATACCGCCTCGCCTTTGAGATCGGGATAATACTTGCGGGTATGATCCCAAACCGAGCAAAGCTCTTCGTATTCCCGGCGGGACTCGTTCTCCGTTATTTGGGGCAGATTCCGCTTTAGTTCTTCTTCGACAAACTTATTCATGCGACCATAGCCTGCAAACGCCTCTCGAAGCAATTGCCGGCTTGCGGAATCACGAGGAAGTTGCGTTGGATACTTTTTCTGCATATATTGTCTCACCAAACTTGATACCGAAAGATAGCGCAGAATAATCTAAATTGCAAATCCAAAATCATGGACCTCAACTACATCGCCCTCGCCATTCCCGTTTTTTTGCTGCTGATCGGCATCGAAGCGCTGTTTGCCTGGCGCGAGCAGCGCGAGTATTATCGCTTCAATGACGCCATCAACGATTTAAGCTGCGGCATCATTCAGCAAGTCATCGGCGTGTTCATGAAGACGATTCTCGTTGCCGGCTATCTTTTTCTTTTCGACCGTTTCGCGCTGCTCGGCATTTCCGAGAAATCCGTCCCGGCGTGGGTGGCGCTCTTCTTCGGCGTGGATTTCTTTTATTATTGGTTTCATCGCCTGAGCCACGAAATGAACGCGCCGTGGGCCGCGCACATCGTGCACCATCAAAGCGAAGAATTCAATCTCGCCGTCGCGCTGCGGCAGGGAACGTTTCAAAGCTCGGTCTCGTGGATATTTTATTTGCCGCTGGCGATCATCGGCTTTCCGCCGGTGATGTTTCTCGCCATGTCTGCGTTCAACACGCTGTATCAGTTTTGGATTCACACGCGCGCCATCGGCAGGCTCGGCCCGTTGGAGTGGGTGCTCAACACGCCGTCGCATCATCGCGTGCATCACGGGCGCAATCCCAAATATCTCGACAAAAACCACGCCGGGACGTTGATCATCTGGGATCGGATGTTCGGCACCTTTCAAGCGGAGGAGGAAGAAGTCGTCTACGGCGTAACCGAGCCGTTGAACAGTTGGAATCCGATGTGGGCGAATTTGCAATATTGGGCGAAGCTGTGGCGCGAGATGAAAACGCTGCCGCGATTAATCGACAAAATAAAATTCTGGCTCAAGCCGCCCGGCTGGCGTCCCAAAGAATTGCCGCCTTTGCCGCCGCATCCCGAAGTCACGCCCGCCACCATCGTGAAGTACGACGTCAAAATTCCGCTCGGCTTGCAACTGTATGTGTTGCTGCATTTCATGCCGGCGATCTGGGGCGTCACGCTTGTCTTGAATCACGAAAGTCATTGGCCGTGGCCCAAGCTCACCGGCGTCGCCAGTTTGATTTTGCTCACCGTGCTCAACATGGGCGGCATTTTAGATAAAAAATCGTGGGCGCTTAAACTCGAAATCGCGCGCCTGATCATTCTCACGGTTGTTGCCGGCGTTTATTTCGCTGCGCACAATTTATTCGTGCTGCTCACGGCGGCCGTGCTCGCTTTGATGATTGGCTCTATTCTGTGGTTGATTCGTTTTCAAGATATTTTTGAAACCGCCCAAACCCCTGAAGCCGCTTTGGAAACATAGCGGAGATTACATACTATAAGCTGAAATATAATAAAAAATCAGAATCATGCAAAATGTTTTTGACAATCTTTTGAACTTTGCTATATTGTTTTCTGCCATCTAAATCAGATTGTCATTGCGAGCCCCGCGCTTTTTAGCGGGACGAAGCAATCCCTTGGTTTTCAAAGATTGCTTCGCTGAAAATCGCTCGCAATGACGCTTTTTTAGCAGCCTGCCTTGATCAACCGAGAACGAAAATGAACCTCATCCAGGAAGTGCTCAAAGCCGAGCAACGAATTCGCCGATACATCAAAGAAACGCCGCTGGAGTATTCGCTGGCGTTGAGCCAAATGACCGGCTGTCAGGTTTTTTTAAAACTCGAAAATCTGCAACACACCGGCTCGTTCAAGGCGCGCGGGGCGATGAACAAGCTGCTGGCGCTCGTGGCGGAGCAGCGCGCCAAAGGCGTCGTCACCGCTTCGACGGGAAATCATGGCGCCGCGGTCGCTTTTGGTTTGTGCGCGCTGAAGATGCAAGGGATGGTCTTTGTTCCGGAAGAAGCTTCACCCACCAAAGTTGAGGCGATTCGCCGTTTGGGCGCCGAAGTGCGCGTGCATGGCAAAGATTCGGTGCAGACCGAAATCTTCGCGCGGCAATATGCCGAGCAGCACGCGATGGTTTACGTTTCGCCTTACAACGATCCGCAAGTCATCGGCGGCCAGGGCACCATCGCGGTGGAATTGGCGCGCCAGCTTGATCATATCGACGCGGTTTTTGTGTCGCTCGGCGGCGGTGGCATGATCGTGGGGATTGCCGGTTATCTCAAAGCCGTTTTTGAATCGACCAAAGTTATCGCCTGTTCGCCGCAAAATTCCTGCGTGATGATCGAGTCGATGAAAGCCGGACGAATTTCGGAGATCGATTCGCTGCCAACGCTCTCCGACGGCACGGCCGGCGGCGTCGAGCCGGATGCGATCACGTTTGATCTTTGCCGCCGGCTTGTTGACGAGTCGATTCTCGTGACAGAAGAAGAAATTCGCGAAACCATGCTGATGTTCATTGAGACGCATCATTTGTTGATCGAAGGCGCGGCCGCGGTGGCGGTCAAGGCGTTTCTCAAAACACACGAGAAGTGGCGCGGGAAAAATGTCGTGGTGGTGATTTGCGGCGGGAATGTGAGCTTAAAAACGCTTCGAGCAATTTTGTAACCATAAAGGAGATGCCGTGCTGTTCATGGTCATTGAAAGATTCAGGAATCGCGATGCATTGCCGATCTACCGGCGGGCGCGCGAGCAGGGGCGATTGATGCCGGAGGGCTTAAAATATGTCGGAAGCTGGATCGAAGCGAATTTCGACCGCTGCTTTCAACTGATGGAATGCGACGATGCGCGGCTGTTGCAGCAATGGGTGGTGCAATGGCGCGATCTGGTTGAATTTGAGATCGTCCCCGTCGTGCCGTCAAAAGAAACCGGCGAAACATTGGCGCCGCTGCTTGGCTGATTTTTGTTTTGAGGCGGAGTGTTGCCAATGTGTTTTATTTCGACAGGATTTTGCGGCACTTCTCTTTACCAGTTTACCCGAATAAAAAATATCGGCGCGGCGCAACGCGGCAGTCAGGTCATTAAAATTAAAAAAGAAAAAGTGAATTACCGCCGCATTGCCACGCTCAAGACGCCCGACGACTTCCGCAATTATCTTGCGCAGATAAACGTCGATTTGCCGTTTGACGAGCAGGTTCAAACCGGCCCCGAGGCGCCGCTCGCGCAGCCGTATCGTTTGAGCAACGGCTTCACGATCGGCAATCGTTTTTCCATTCTGCCGATGGAAGGCTGGGATGGCACGGCGGACGGCAAGCCGTCCGAGCCGACGATTCGGCGCTGGCAACGCTTCGGCGTGAGCGGCGCGAAACTGATCTGGGGCGGCGAGGCCGTTGCCGTGCGCGAAGATGGGCGCGCCAATCCGAATCAACTTTTAATTAATGAAAAAAATCTCGGTGATCTTGCGGCGTTGCGAGAAACATTGATAAAAGTTCATGAGGCGCTGCATGGCCGCAGCGCTGATCTGCTGATCGGCCTGCAACTCACACATTCCGGCCGCTTCGCGCGTCCCACGCAAAAAGGCCTCGAACCGAAAATTCTCTATCATCATCCGCTGCTGGACAAAAAATTTCATTCGACCGCGACGCCGATCATGAGCGATGATGAAATTGCCCGGCTCGTGGATGATTTTATCAACGCGGCAAAATTGGCGCAGCGCGCCGGCTTTGCGTTTGTCGATATCAAACATTGCCACGGTTATCTCGGCCACGAATTTCTCAGCGCGGTTGATCGCGCCGGTCGCTACGGCGGCAGTTTCGAGAAGCGCACGCGCTTTCTGCGTGAAATCGTCGCCGGCATTCGCGCGAATGTGCCCGGACTCGATATCGGCGTGCGGCTGAGTGCATTTGATTTCATTCCATTTCATCCCGGCGCCGATCAAATTGGAGAGCCGGAACGAATTGAGGAAAAATATCGCTACGCCTTTGGCGGCGACGGCACCGGCGTCGGCATTGATTTAAGCGAGCCGTATAAATTTCTCGACTTGCTCGCCGAATTGCAAATTCAACTCGTGTGCATCACTGCGGGCAGTCCTTATTACACGCCACACATTCAACGGCCCGCGCTCTTTCCGCCGTCGGATGGCTATCAATCGCCGGAAGACCCGCTCGTCGGCGTCGCGCGGCAAATTCAGGTGACGGCGCAACTCAAACAATATCGCCCCGATCTCACTTTTGTCGGCACGGGCTACACCTATTTGCAGGAATGGCTGCCGCCGGTCGCGCAATATTTCGTTCGCACCCAACAGGTTGATTTCATCGGCTACGGACGTCTGGTTTTGAGTTATCCGGATTTTGCCGCCGATGTTTTGGCGGGCAAACCGTTGCAGCGTAAACATTTTTGCCGCACCTTCAGCGATTGCACCACCGCGCCGCGCAACGGGTTGATTTCGGGATGCTATCCGCTGGATGATTATTATAAGGAAAGGCCGGAATCGGAAATATTGGCCGGGATCAAACAAAAGCAGTAAAGCGCGTGAAATCGCAACAAACCGAACTTGACTTTTCCGAAAAAGTTATGTAGCTTTTTATAAACTTATTGAAGGAAAATGCGCTGACATGGAAACGAACATCCAAACCTACACTTTGCCGCGCGAGACTTTTAATTTACTGGTCAACGCGTTGGGCGGGCAACAACAGGCGGAGGGCTTTGCCAGATCAATGGAATCCTTTCTCGTTGCCATCGACAACAAAACTACAGCGGGAATTATTGACAAAAAGGAAATGATAAAAATTGAAATTCGGGAGGAGCTTAGAAAAGAGCTGGTAACCAAAGAGCTTTTTGAGGGGCTGTTGAAAGAAATGAGAGAGAGATTTAATGTCGTCGACGAGAAATTCAAAGGCCTCGATGAGAAATTCAAAGTCGTCGACGAGAAATTCAAGAGCCTCAATTTCAAGCTGAATCTTTTTTTGGCCATTGCGCTCATTGCCCTGACGTTTGCCAATCCGACTTTTGTCGAGTTGATCAAAAAAGCATTTTAAACCGAGCCATACCAAATGCCGAACCATCGTTTATCCGACGCGCAAAAACTTTTCTTTGAAGAAAACGGCTATTTGACGGGTCTGCCGCCGGTTTTTAATTCCAATCAAATTCGCGAAATGAACGCTGGATTACAGGAGTTATTAAAACTCCTCCGCCCCGGCGAGGATGCAAAAGAGATTCGTGAATGGCATGAGAGCAGCCGGTTTCTGTATGATCTTTGCATGAACGAAACGATCCTGGATTATGTCGAAGATTTGCTCGGGCCGTTTTATCTGTGGGCGTCTAATTTTTTTATCAAAGAGCCGCACAGCGAGTCGACGGTGGGCTGGCATCAGGATGCTTATTACTGGCCGCTGGAGCCGCATGAGTCGTTGACGGTGTGGATGGCCTTCGACGACACGGATGCGGAAAATGCCGCGATGCAAATCATCCCCGGCTCGCACCGGACCGGTTTGTTGAAGCACGGGCGCTCGCAGGCAACCGACTCGGTGCTCACGCTCGAATGTGAAAAAGGTCAGTTCCGCGAAGACAGTGCGGTCTCGCTCAATTTGAAAGCCGGGCAGATTTCGATTCATCACGACAATGTCGTACACGGCTCACCGGCGAATCACTCCAGCCGTCGTCGCGCCGGATTGACCGCGCGCTTTTCGCGCACGAAAGTGAAATGCGATTTATCCGTCAATCCGCATTTCAAAACGTATCTGTGTCGCGGTGTGGATGCGTATCGCCACAATCCGGTGGGAACCGCGCCGACGCAAATGTATGGCCGGCTGGAGCGCAAGCATATCAGCGTGGAAGAAGCCGGGGGCGAGGCGGAGAGAAAGCTGGGGCTCAAAAAATAGATCAATTGTAAATTCGGAAAACAGAAATTTTGCCCATGGATGAAAAGCGGCCCACTAATTGGCTTAAATCCGTTGGCCGCTTTTTATCCGTGGTTAATTTTTTCAACGTCATTTATAACTTTGCCGCCTCTTTCACCCCCTCCAAAACCCGATTCACTTCCTCGAACGAATTATAAACATGCCACGAAATCCGCAGGGCGTTGACGCCGCCTTCGCCGACGCCGCGTGTACGCAGCTTGTGCTTCTCCGCGAGAAAACTTTGCAGCTTCAGATATTCAATATTTTTCATTTTAAACGTGATCATCGCGCTGCGTTCGGTCTGATTGAGCGGGGAGAGAATTTCGACCGGTGGAATTTCCTGTAAGCCGTTGAGCAATGCCGTTGACAACGCAGCATCACGCGCCCACACATTGTCCATTCCGATCTCCATCAGAAAATCGATCGCCGCGCCGAGGCCGACGAAGATCGGTGTGCTCACCGTACCGTACTCGTAGCGTTGCGCCGACGAGTGCAGCGTCAGCTCGCCGGTTTGCAAATCATGGCTCTTGTCGGAATACGCGCCAACTTCGAGCGCTTGAATCGCGTCAAATCGATCTTTGCGCACATAAAGCAAGCCCGTGCCCTTCGGCCCGAGCATCCATTTGTGGCCGCTGGTGGCGTAAGCATCGCAGCCGATTTCGTGCAGATTAAAATTCAGCATTCCGGCGGTTTGCGCGCCGTCGATAAAGAACCACAGATTTTTCGCTTTCGCCAGCGCCGCGATTTCTTTAACCGGCAAAACCTGTCCGGTGGTTGTCGTTGCATGCGGCACGCTGATGACGCGCGTGCGTTTGGAAATCAGGCGGTCGAGGCGGTCGAGATTTTCCGGCGCGGATTTTGTCGAAGGCTCAAATAATTTGATCACAATGCCGTCGCGTTTTTGCCGCGCCAGCCACGGCACGGCGTTGCCGACGTGTTCGTGCGTGGTTGTAATGACTTCATCACCGCGCTTTAATGGCAGGCCGTTGCAAACAATGTTGATTCCCTCGGTGGCGTTGCGGGTGTAGGCAATTTCTTCGGCATCGCAGCCGAGCAGCATGGCGATTTTTTGTTTAATGCTCGACCAGACCTGCTCGCTGTGCCCGGTCTCGGAAATTTTTTCGAGCTCGTTGATGCGGGAAACCACAGCGTCGATCACCGCATACGGCGAAGCGCCGAGGCCGCCGGTGTTGAGATAAACGCGTTCGCGGGTCAACGGAAATTGCTCGCGGAGGAACGACCAAAAGCGTTCGTCGATTGAATTGCCGTCGCGAGGAATAAAGATATCGCGCGTTGTTGTATTTTTGTTATGAATCACCGGCGCGCCGATCAGCGCGGCTAATCCACGGGTGAGTTGATTGACGAATTGGCGGCGTTGCATGTCAGTTTTTGAATGTTAATTGATTTTTGCGCGGTGGAGAGAAAATCAAAGCTCGGGATTGAGGTAAATCAACCCGAACTTGCTGCGCAAGGCGACGGCGGCATGGTCAAAGAAGCCGTTATGGCCGAGCAGATTGCGCGGGATGGGATATTCGGTGAAAAGCACTTCAGTTTTGTAGTGGAGGGTGGGTGCGATTTCGATTTTAATTTCGTGGCCATAAGCCAGCAATGAGCCTCCTAACGTCGTCAACCGCTGAACGCGCCCTTGTACAACCTCAATTGCTAATTCGTCCGCGAGCACGCGAGAAAATATGGAAAAGGTCGATCCCGAATCAATTAATGAAAGAGCGGTCCTTGTCAAATCATTATAGGACAGTTCTATTTCGATCACGGGAAGAGGCGGCGTCAGCGCCATTTGACTGCCCGGTTCGAGAAACAAGGGGCGGTAATTGAAACGATGTTCGAATTCCAATTGGGTCATTGTTTAAGGCTCGACCAAAGGTTGATTCGACATACCCAGAAACCATTCGTGTTCATGCTTGGGCAGGTATTGCACAAAAGGAAATTTGATTCCACGCCGCCGAGCTTCGGCATATACTTCTTTTGCGTTTTTGCTAACGGCGATCATCTCATAGCC
>Ga0247727_10011672_pt1 | contig 15263 bp, 16 predicted proteins | sample WisWelCaveWW1625_FD_202498 | JGI IMG/M metagenome (GOLD analysis project Ga0247727, IMG submission 202498) | Biofilm microbial communities from Wishing Well Cave, Virginia, United States - WW16-25 | ecosystem: Environmental > Aquatic > Deep subsurface > Groundwater > Cave microbial mat | place... | reverse complement strand
GAACTGTCCGGTTGCGACCCACGATCTCCGGACTTGCCCGAGCATTCCGCCGAGCCCTTACTCTGGCTATTACCTGGTGTTCGAGAAGGGCATCGGCAAGGGATGGCGGCAAGACGGTGGTTGGGCGAACGTCCTCGGGGACCTGGACCTGAATACATGCGCGCCGTACAGGTTGATTCATGTACGGCGGCTGGCCAAGACCGACCTCATCCCGCTTCCCTGCGATTAGCCGGTCGCGCGTCGCGGTTGCAATTCTCTGCAAGCTTCGCTGCCGTTCGTGCGGCTGAGGCCCGCGGGGCTGCACGACGCGGCGTGTTCGGGTCGTCCGCAGGAGTTTTCCCCCCGAAGAGCGGCATGAGGTTCCCGGGCTGGCGTGTCACCCCGCGAGCGAACTGGCGTCGACGCGTACACACCGGGCCCTGCGGCCGTTGGCCGAAGCGGCGCGGCGCGGGCGTTTCGTTCAGCAGCCGGTCAGCGAGAGCACGGCAGGACGATGGCTCCAGGACGCGGCTCTCAAGCCCCACCGTGTGCGGCGTTGGCGGCACAGCCCGGACCCGGACTTCCGCCGCAAGGTCCGCCGTGTGGTGCGTCCGTACATGCATCCGCCGCCGGGGGGGATGGCTCCCCAGGCGACAGCCCCCTCGAACCTCCGTTCAGACGGCAGCCGCCAGGTTTTCCTTCAGCACCCGAGGATGTCGGGCGGCGATTCGCAGCAAGGCGAGCGCCGGCCCTTCGGGGCTCCGGCGGCCCTGTTCCCAGTTGCGCAGTGTGTGGACACTGATCCCAAGAGCGTCCGCGAACTCCTGCTGGGTCAGCCCCGTGAAGCGTCGGAGCGCGATGACATCCTCACCGCCAGCGAGCTGGCCGCGGAGGATGCGTTCCCGCTGCCTCCTTGGCATCGCTCGAGCGAAGTCGTGCTCGGTCAATTCACGAATCTCGTCTTTCATGTCTCTCCCTTTCGAACCGCTCCAGGCGCTGGCGCTCCTTCTTGGTCGCCATGCGTGCGCTCACGATTCGCACCACATCAGCCTCACGCTCCGTGTAGGCCACAACCACCACGCCTCGCCTGATCGGGCCGATGGCGATGAATCGATCCTCCTCGTCGGAGTGTTCCTCATCGTAGATTTCCAGGTAATCGGCGTCGGTCGTGAAAAGCTCGAAGGCCTCCTCGAAGGACAATCCATGCTTCGCCCGATTGGCGGCATCCTTCGCCGGATCCCACTCGAATCACCTCGCACGCGGAGAATCTACGCCAATGACGCACTAAGTCAATGGACGACTTCGGGATCGTGCGGGGGCTCCCTGTGCCTGGAGACTATCCTGTCTCCCACCCTTCGGAATCGCATGCCCATGGGAGACTCACCTGTGCCCAGGATGCCGGTCCACCCTCCAGTCCCGGTACCGCGCGGCTGGCCGGGCCGCGTCCGCTCCGCGGTCGTGCACGCCATTTCGCTGGCGACGGCGTCGATGACCTCGGCGCGTGGCTGGGCGGCCGACAGCTGGAACCCCCGAGTCCGCATGAAAGAGGAGAACGTCGGCCTCCGCGGCGAAATCGCCCTCCTGCGCGAGGAGCTGCGCCTCAAGGACGCGCGCATGGCGCGCATCCCCGCCCAGCGCCGGCCGCACTACCCGCCCGCCGAGCGGCTGGCCATCCTCGAGCTGCGCGCCGCCCGTGGCTGGTCGCTGACCCGGACCCCCGAGCGACTCCTGGTCACGCCGCTGACCGTATCCCACTGGATGCGGCGGCTCGACGAAGAGGGACCCGACGCGCTCGTGCAGATCCCCAAGCCGGTGAACCGGTTCCCGGAGTTCGTCGGCTACCTCGTCAGGCGCTTGAAGACGCTGTGCCCCACCATGGGGAGGGTCAGGACCGCCCGCGTGCTGGCCCGCGCCGGCTTGCACCTTGCCCCGACGACCATCCGACGCATGCTCCGCGCGCCCAGGCCGCCGGCGCCGCATCGCGCGCCGGAGCCGGAGGCCCGTCGCATCACCGCGCGCAAGCCGAACGATCTGTGGCACCTCGATCTAACCACGGTCCCGACCGCTCTCGGGTTCTGAGCTTCGTGGGTCCCATTCGCGCTGCCCCGGACTTGGCCCTTCTGCTGGTGGGTCAGCCTCGTTGTGGACCACTGCTCGCGGCGCGTCATGGGGTTCGAGGTCTTCCGCCGCCAGCCGTGCTCGGAGGATGCGCGCCGATTCCTCGAACGGCTGATCCGGACCGCCGGTCGCCAGACGGCTGTGACGGAAGTCTACCGGCGATCGAGGGACCTGTTCCAGGCGCAGAGATTCGCGCGACACGTTTCCACGCTCACAACGACGGTGTACACGCACCCGAGCGACCAGGAAATGTGGGAGAGCGTCAGGACCCTCCGGTGTTGAATCCACTGTTCCGTCTGGGATCGGCACGCGGCTGGGCGGGGGACACATCCTTGGCTGCGCCCAGCCTTCGTATCGTGGTAAAGTTCGCCGACCGAAGGCCGTCTGGCGCTTGACAGAATCGCCCACCCGCACTCGTTCATTGGCAGGAGTCGAGGCGATGCGCCCCAGCCATCTGCAGCAGCGGGATCCGGCGATTCGCATCCTGGCCTCATTCGTTCCCGCCGTCTCTTTCTACTTCGTTTTCCATGCCTACCACTATTTCGACAAAGCAGCCAGGATCGGCAAGGTTGATTTACGAATCCCCCCCTCCGCATGGGCGGACCACGACCTCGAGTTTGCTGGGCGCGTCGGTGACCTCCTGGCTCGCATAATGTGGGGGTTATCCGGCATGCTTTTCGTTCTGGTTTGGGGAATCGGTGTTGTAGGGCTCTGCGGGATAATGTTGTCGGCCCTCGCCAATCGCTCTCGAGGACTACGCGCATCTGTAGCTGGACTAGCCCTCCTGGCAGCCTGGATGATCTACCCTGCGTGGAACAAGAACCCGCTCACGCTTAAGGCGATCGCGCCAATCCTCCACGACACGTTTGCGCAAATGGGCCTGGTGAAGGGACCCATGATTCTTCATCTGACTACGGCGATGGCTCTCGCTTGTGCGATCCTCTTAGTGATCGCCTCGTCCGCCATCCTCGCACCACCCGCATCGGCGGTGCGCTCACAGGAAGAGACATTGAAGCAGATAAGGCTTCTTCGCTGGACCCTCTACCTGGGAGCTGCGGTTCTCGTGGTGGGGGTCTTCCATGCGACCGCCACGCACCACCTCCCAGTAGCCTGGCTCAAGTCGCCCTTTTCGGAAGACTTCGGGCGAATCGAGACCGGCGTATCGGCCGCCACAGGCTCCCTCTGGACGCTTCTACTCTTGTCCATCTACCTCCCGTCGGTCGCTATCCTCAGGTGGGATGCGCTTCGACTGGCTCGCCAATCCCTTCCGTACGGATCCCACGAGGAACGCGCTATCTGGCTCACGACGGCTGGTTTCGTCGCCTCACCTTGGCAGCACCTCGCCCGTCTTGGGGCCCTTCTCGGCCCGGTTTTGGCGGGTGGGCCGGTCGCAACTCTTCTCCAATCGTTGCGTCATTAGCACCACCGCGAATTAGTCCACTTCGCAACCATTCGCCTGGTGCATCCTGCTCGTGCTGTGCTGGCCACTCGCACTTCTCGCGCTAATCCTCTACCCCATCGTCTGGCTGGTGCTGCTACCCTTCCGTATCCTGGGTATTGCCGTGACCGGGGTCCTTGAATTCTTCCGGGCCGTGGCGACCCTGCCGGCCCGTGTGCTTCGAGGGCCGGGGCGCTCCTGACATCTTCGCGCCACGCGCTGCCCGGCCGACGAGGGCGCATACGCGTCCGACCGATCAGGGAATGTGTGTGCTCGGTAATCCTACCGATTCCCGGCCGCGCATCAGGCCCGATACTCCATCACGACCGACGACCACGGAATGAGGAGACGGTCGATGGCGGCCATGCTCGTAGTCGATGACGACCGAGACATAGTCCAGCTGCTCGCCGACTTTCTCAGGCATCGAGGGCACGATGTCTGGGAGGCCCGCAGCGGCATGGAGGCGTTGGCCCTCGCGCGCCAGCGGCGATTCGACGTGGTCTTCCTCGACATCGCGATGCCGGGGATGGACGGCATCGACACCCTTCGACGGCTGAAAGCCGAGTTCCCCGCGACGATCGTCGTCATGATCAGCGGCATCTCAGATGAGCACACGGCGACCATGTCCCTGGACCTTGGCGCATCCGATTACATCAGGAAGCCCTTCGACTTCGATTACGTGGACAGGGTCGTATCGCTCAGCCTGCTGCTCGCCGCTTGAGGGCGTGGCGCAACTAGTTCGGGGTTCACCATCGCCCAAGGCGAAATACCGATTAGGTCGTGGTGTACTGGTGCACCGATTCTTGCGGGCCAGATCGCTGCCGGGAAGCCTCCCTTTGCTGGAGGGCTATCCTGTCTCACAGCACGGAGAGAGGGGCCCGGCCACCGTGAGCACTGCCGTGCTGAGGCTCTGGCGGGCCTCCTCGATCGTCGGCGTCGGATGATCCCCGGGGTAACGGAAGGCCCACGCGAACTCCGTCAGAGGGACGGCCGGGTCGATCACGCTGCGGAGGCTCGTATCGATGACCTCGCAGGCCGCCCCGAGCTCCTCGAGGCTGTGCGTCTTCCTGAAGGGTCTGTCGTGCCAGGCAAGGAATGCCTTCAGGGTCTTCTCCACGGCCTGTTGGCAGTGGAACAGGGTGTCCTCGAGAAGTGGGGGCGCGGCTTCGAGGTCGATGCGGGCGCCCCTCAGATCCAGGGCCGCCTTCGCAAGCTACTCGCGAGTCTCGGCGACGCGCGCCTGGTCAGGCTGCATAGAGAAGCCGGCCTTCGGATGAGACGGTTGCCGACAGCGAGGCTTTCAGGTGTCGCCTGCCTTCGAAGTAGCCGCGGGTCCACACGAGGACATCGGCGGCGACGCCTGTCCCCCTGAGCACCTGGTACGCGAGCCTGCTGCTGCGCCGGTTGGGAGGTGCGTCATCCGGCACCACCACCAGGATGTCGAAGTCGCTATCCGGGCCCGCGTCCCCTCGCGCGTGCGAGCCGAAAAGGTAGATGCGCTCCGGGGCGTACGCCCGACGGAGACGCTCCACGATTTCGCCGAGTTTCGATCCCATGACTACCCCATCCACGATGGCACTCCCTTCGCGCAATCCCGGCAACCCGCCCACTACGGCCATCTGGGAATCCACGCACGTCAGAATACCGATGTTCGAGCATCCGATCCAGAGGGGACGCTGCTCCTGACCTCGTGTCGCACAACGCAGCGCCCGGCGTCACTCCGCCACCATGAGCAGTGCGCATATCCTGTCCGGACCCAGAGCATCGCCGCCGGGACTGCGGAGGACCCTCATGGCTCCGAGTCGGGTCAGCGCCCTTCCTCGTAAGCGTCCGGCCTGCCCAGGGTCCCGCTCTGCCACATGGCTGGCCGCGGCGAGTCCGCTCCGCCGTCGTGCACGCCATCTCGCTCGCCCACATCTCTCTTACCGCCACCCGCGGCTGGGCGGCCAATAGCTGGAACGCCCGCGTCCGGCTGAAGGAGGAGAACGACCGGCTCGGCCAGGAGATCCGCCTCCTGCTCGAAGAGCTCCGCATCAAGGACGCACGGATGGCGCACATCCCGGCCCAGCGCCGGCCACACTACCCGCCCACCGAGCGGCTGGCCATTCTCGAATTGCGGGCGGCGCGCGGCTGTTCGCTGGCGCAGACCGCTTCGCGGCTGCTTGTCACTCCCGTGACCGTGGCCGCTTGGATGGGCCGGCTCGATGAAGGATGGCCCGACGCGCTCGTCCAGATCGCTCAGCCCGTGAACCGGTTCCCCGAGCTCGTCGGCTACCTCGTCCGGCGGCTGAAGACCCTGTGCCCGGCTATGGGGAGAGTCAGGATCGCCCGAGTTCTCGCCCGTGCCGGTCTGCACCTCGGGCCGACGACGGTCCGCCGGATGCTGCGCGGACCCCGACCACCGGCACCCCGACATGTCGAGGAAACGGCGCCCCGCATCGTCACCGCCGGGAAGCCGAACGACCTCGGGCACGTCGATCTGACCACCGTCCCGACCTCGCTCGGCTTCTGGACATCGTGGATTCCCTTCGCATTGCCCCAGGTCTGGCCCTTCTGCTGGTGGGTGAGTGTCGCCATCGACCATTGTTCGCGCCGCGTCATGGGATTCGCGGCATTCCGCCGCCAGCCCACCGCGAGTGCCGTGCGTGGGTTCCTCGAGCGCCGCTTCCAAGAGGAAGGCGACCGGCCCCGCTATCTCCTCACCGACCAGGGACAGTAGTTCGTCGCTCGGGAGTTCAGGCGCTGGTGCCGACGGCGCGGCATTCGACAGCGCTTGGGCGCCATCGGCAAGTACGGCAGCCTGGCTGTCATCGAGCGTTGCATCCGGACCCTGAAGACCGAGCGCACGCGGCGGTTGACGATCGTCCCCTACTGGCTGGTCGCGATTGAACAGGAACTGGCGTTCTACTGCATACGCGCCTCGGCGCCGTGACGCCCGACGAGATCTACTACCGTCGCCGGCCCGCAGCCCTGGCGCCACGCTTCGAACCGCGCCGCCTATGGCCGCGGCACTCGCCGTGCGCGTTGCCCCAGGCTCTCATTCGCGGACAGCCGGGGGTCCGGTTCACCCTCGACGTCCGCCATCTCGGCGGGCGCCGGCATCTGCCGACCGTCACGCTGACGCGCGCCGCGTAGAAGCCACCGATCGTCCCCACCGCTTTCGGTCAGGAGGCCGTGTGTGGAGTTCCACGTCGGACGGCGGCGCCCTTCGGCATCCGGCGGACCAGAGCTTGTCCCCGCCGCGCCACTTCAACCGCCTTTCGCGCTATCGCTGGCCCGATGGCGCCGCACTGCTCGCTGAAAGCCCGCGCCTACATTCGCTGGACCACTACAAGGGACCCTGATCCCGGCAGCGGCAGTCCTCCGGCTCGTCGGCTTCACCTTTGTGACTTTCCTCAATCCCAACCGGATGGACGTCCTTATTGTGCCTTGCCCAGGGTTGCCTCAATCGCTTCCATCATTTCCTGGTTGGAGAAGGGCTTGGCCAGGACCTGTGCCGCACCCATCGCCTTGGCCATCTTCAGGTGGTCCCCTACGATCGTCCGGGCACCTCCCGACATGGCGATGATCTTCATATCCGGCTTCTGGCGGCGCAGATCCCGGATGGTCTCCAGCCCTTCCTTCTCCGGCATGATTAGGTCCGTCATGATCAGGTCGAACGGCTCACGCTGGTGAAGGGCGAGGGCTTCGTTGCCGTTGCGAGCAGCGACGACGTCGTAGCCGAATCGCTTCAGCGTGGTGTGCAGCATTTGGCGGAACAGATCATCGTCATCAACCAGGAGGATTCGAATCATGGGCTTCATGGCACCTTCGTCTGGGTCAACACCCGGTGAACGGCCTCAGCAAGGCTCTGAATGGTGTTCGGCTTCACCAGCAGCCCCCTGATGCCGAATTCGCGCACACTCGCTTCGGTCATGCTGGCGACGTAGCCGGTGGTCAGGATGATCGGCAGATCGGCGCGGATTTGCAGCAGCCTCTGCGAAAGGGTCACTCCGTTCATGACGGGCATGCTCATGTCAGTCACGACCAAGTCGAAGCGGCCCGGCTGTTCGCCCATCATGGCGATGGCTTCCAGAACGTCCGTGCGCGAGGTCACGTCGTAGCCCAGCCGCTCGAGTGCGTTCTGGCCCCACTGTGCGAGTGGTTCCTCATCGTCGACGAACAGGATGCGCTCTCCGTGCCCGCGCGGGACAGCCCCGCTGTGAAGCTCGACCTCCTCGGTCACATCGTCCAAGGCGGGAAAGTAAAGATGGAAGGCGGTGCCCTCGCCCGGCTGGCTGTAGACGATGATCGCCCCATGATGGCTTTTCGTGATCCCGAGCACCGTGGAGAGCCCCATCCCGCTCCCTTTCCCCGGAGGCTTGGTCGTGAAGAAGGGCTCAAAGATCCGGTCCAGCGTGGTGCGGTCCATCCCGTGGCCGGTGTCGCTGACTGAGAGACGCACGTAGCGACCCGGGCGCAGATCCATCTGGGTCCGGGCGAAGTTTGCGTCCACGTCGATTCCGGTCAGCTTCACGTCAAGGACCCCGGGGCTATCTTTCATGGCGTGCGACGCGTTCGTGGCGAGGTTCATGACGATCTGGTGGATCTGCGTGGCGTCGGCGAGGACAAGCGATGCGGTCTCGTCGAGGGTCGTGCGGACCTCGATGGCCGACGGCAAGGTGGCACGGAGCAGCTTGAGCGCCTCGCTGATGACCTGAACCAGTTGGATGGGCTTGCGCTCCTGGTCCTCCTGCCGGCTGAAGGCGAGTATTTGTCGCACCAGGCCCGTGGCCCGCTGGCTGGCCGTGCCGACGGCTTCCAGGCTCTGCAGAACGGCTTCGTTTCCATCGGCGTCCTGCTTCGCCAGCTCGGTATAGCCGATGATCGCCCCGAGGATGTTGTTGAAATCGTGCGCGATGCCTCCGGCCAGCTGCCCGATGGCCTCCATCTTCTGCGCCTGTTGGAGCTGCCCCTCTAGCTGCTTCCGCTCCGTGATATCGTGAAGGGCAACGACCGCCCCGAGTTTTGTGCCGCCCGCGTCGAAGATTGGCTGACCGCTGACCAGGAGCGTGCGTGCTGGTCCACTCTTGGGTACGATCATCAGTTCCGCGCCCCGGACGTGCTCACCCTGCAGTGCGCGGAATAGCGGGACTGCATGCTTTTCCATGGGTGTCTTCCCGTCCGGGTGGTACAGATCGAAATGCCGTGCCCACTCTTCAGAAGGGATTGGCGTCGCCGACATCCCATGGAACTCCCGGGCGGCGGGGTTGAACACGGTCAGGACGCCACGTGAGTCGCAGGCCACGACACCCGCCTCAAGGCTTTCCAGAACGGCTTTGAGAAACTGTTGTTCCCTCTGCAGCGCTTCCTCGGCCTGCCGGCGCTTCCCACGCTCCTCTGATTCACGCAGGGTCCGGCGCACCGCAGGCACCAGGCGGGACAAGCGATGCTTGAGGACGTAGTCTGTCGCTCCACTCTGGAGACTCTCGATCGCCGCCTCTTCGCCCATCGTGCCGGAAACGAGAATGAAAGGAATCTCAGGCGCCTTGGCCCGCGACATCCGCAGGGCAGAGAGCCCATCGAAATCCGGGAGTGTGAAATCGGACAGGATCAAGTCGAATCCGCCGCGTTCAAGGGCTGCGTTGAACTCCTCGCGCGAGGAAGCCGCTTCCACATCACACATCAGCCCTTCTGACTCGAGAGTGGCCCGGACGAGTTCCAGGTCGTTCGGATCGTCCTCGAGATGCAGAAAGTGCAGGGGTCTCTCCATCCCAAAATCCTCGCCCTGATTATGTGCGGTTGGGCTGCGGCCTGGCCGCTATTTCTTCCTCTGGACGCTCTCCGGTGGCGGCTCGTTCAACACCGCCCAGAAGACCCCGAGACTTTTCACCGACTCGACGAACTCATGAAACGCCACCGGCTTGACCACATAGGCGTTCACGCCGAGATTGTAGCTATCGACGACGTCCCGCTCCTCGCGTGAGGAGGTCAGCATCACGACCGGAATCCTGCGGAGCTTCTCATCCGACCGTATTCGTCGGAGCACCTCCAGGCCATCCACCTTCGGCATCTTGATGTCGAGAAGCACGAGCGCCGGGTTGCCGTTCGCTCTCCCTTCGAACTTGCCGCGATGGCAAAGATAATCCAGCGCCTCGGCCCCGTCTCGGACCACGACGACTTCGTTGGCAAGGCGATGCTCGCCCAACGCGGCAAGGGTCAGCTCGACGTCGTTCGCGTCGTCCTCCGCGAGGAGGATCCGCTTCAATTCGGTCATCATCCGGTGGCCTCCTGGTGCCTCGGCAGTGAAAAGTAAAATGTGGCGCCCTGGTCCGGCGCTCCTTCAGCCCACGTCTTGCCACCGTGACGGTGGATGATGCGTCGCACGTTGGCCAGGCCGATGCCCGTGCCCTCGAATTGGTCCGCCCTGTGCAGCCGCTGGAACACGCCGAATAGCTTGTGGGCGTACCGCGGGTCGAAGCCGACGCCGTTGTCGCGCACGAACACCACCGTATCTCCGTTTGAGGACTGTGTTCCGATCTCGATCCGGGCTTCGGGCCGGGCCCCGGTGTACTTCACCGCGTTGGAAATCAGGTTGACGAGCACCTGCCGCAGCATTGCATGATCACCCTGGACTTCAGGCAGGGGATCGATTCGCCAGTCGATCTTTCGGCCTTTCACATCCTGCTGAATCTCACCCAGGATCTCCGCGACGATCGGCCCGAGGGGGACCCTCGCCAGGCCCATCTCAGCCCGGCCCATCCTGGAGAAAACCAGGAGGTCGTCGATCAGCTCGCCCATGCGTTTGCTGGACTTCGCGATCGTGTCTAGGTATCCCCTGGACTTCTCGTCCAGAGACGCTTCGGCGTGGCGCCGTAGCAGGTCCGTGAAGCCACTGATGTGACGGAGCGGGGCGCGAAGGTCGTGGGACACCGAATAGCTGAACGATTCGAGCTCCTTGATTGCGGACTCCAGTTGGGCGCTGTGCTGTCGTAGGGCGACATTCAGCCTCTCGATTTCCTCCAGAGCCATCTTCCGCTCGGTGATGTCCTCGGAGATGCCGAGCAGAAATGCCGGCCGTCCGCTTCCATCGAAAAGCGGCACCTTCTTCGTGTGCAGGAAGCGCCGGCGGCCGTCCTTCGTCTCGATCGGCTCTTCGGGGATGTCCAAGAGCGTCCGGCTCTCCAGGACCTCGCGGTCCCTGGACGTGAAGGCGTCGGCCTGCTCCTTAGGAAAGAAGTCGTGGTCGTTCTTACCAATAAGCGCTTCCCTCGAATGTCCCAGCAACTCCTCGCCGGCCCGGTTGAGCCGCACGAACCGCAGGTCGCCGGCTCTTTTGACGAAGATCATGTTTGGGATATTTTCGACAACAGAGTCGAGAAAAACCTGCGTCTCCCTTACTTCGTTTTCGGCGCGCTTGCGCTCGGTAACGTCCGTGGAAATGCCTCCGAGAGCGTAGATCGCGCCGGTGGCATCGCGCAGGGGGAACCTCGTCAGGAGCCGCGTGTGGACGCCATCGTTCTGCGGCACCTTCTCTTCCACGGTCAGGGGCGTTCCAGTTTGGAGCACCCGCAGGTCGTTCGCTCGGATGGCGTCGGCGGCTTCCTTCGGCAGGAGATCGTAGACAGTCTTCCCGATCATCTCCTCGACTTTCATGGGGTAGAAATATTCGAACCGGCGGCTGACGAGCAGGACACGGCCGTCCAGGTCCTGAACGTAGATGATCGCCGGGCTGTGATCCAGGATTGCTTGCAGGCGCGTCTCGCTCCTGGTGGCCTGCTCCTCGGCCCGGCGCCGCTCCCGAACCTCCCGCTCGTGAGCGATGAAGACGGCGGAAAGCAGGACCAAGCTCAGCGCGGCGCTCGTGAGCAGCGCGAGGTTCATGCGAGAGGTGCTAGCCGCCAGGGCGAGATCGCGCCCGATACTCAGCTGCCGCTCTTCCTCCTCCATGCTGGTGAGAATCTCGCGAATCTGCACCATGAGCTCTCGTCCCCGCTCGGATCCGATCCAGGCCGCGGCGGCTTCGAGGCCCTTCTCACGGCGCCGGGAGATCGTCCCGTCCGTCCAGGCCATCTTCTCCTTGAGGAGAGGGTCGAGTGCCTCGATCTGTCGTTGCTGCCGCGGATTGTCCGCCGTCAGCATACGGAGGTCCGCGATACGAGTAGGAATCCCCTCGACGGCCGCCTGATAGGGGAGGAGAAACCTATCCGTCCCCGTGATGACGAAGCCGCGCGAGCCGGACTCCAGGTCTACCACCAAGGCGAGGACCTGTTGGACCTCGCTGATGACATCTTCGGTGTGCTGCCGCGACTGCGCCGCCTCGAGCAGCCGGCCGGTCGTGCGGTAGGACAGCCAGGAGGCGCCTATCAGGAGGACGAGCGCCAGCCCGAAGCCGAGGATGCCCGGTTTCAACCGAAGGCGGGGCTTCACTGAGACCTCGTCGGGTGCAAGGATCAGCCCTCGTTGACGAAGCAAACCTGCCCTGGAGAAAAGTAGTGTCGGGCTGGGACAAAGTCAAGGAATGGGGGCTCCGGGAAACCCGGGGCGGTTCACCCTATAGCCATCGGATTCCATCCACCGAAGTTGTCTGAAGGACCATCGTTTCAGTACCCGAAGTGCGGCTCGTGCTCGGGTCAGATGGTTCTGCGGTTCCGCAAGGACGGTGGGGTGCCCTTCTTCGCATGTCCGGACATTGAGAAGTATCGCCTTGGTGAACCACATCCGATCGTCAGCTTCCGAGCCGCCTACAAGGGTGCGGTTCGGTCTGGTGGGTAGTCCACCGCACCTTCGAGACCCTGCAGCAGGCGGCCGTCTCTCATTCCCACAGAGAGCCTGAGAGCCAGGGCGGGCCGTTCGAGATAGCTCGCCGCTGGCAGGCCTCTCCGCCGACGAGCATTTCACTCCTGCGACGACTCGGTGGACGCCGACACCCGGCACGGTGGGCGGTTCTCGGACGACGGGGATCGTGCCTCTGTTAACCAACCACCCCGGGTCTTTTGGGGAGAGTGGGGGTTGGCTCCCCAAGCGACAGTCATTTCGAACCGGGACTCTCGGGGAACTCCGCCGAAAGCACAGTCGCGATCTGCGCCCGCAATTCCGGCACGAGGGTCGTCGCCGTGTCCCAGACGATCGGCCAGTCGAGGCCGAAGTACTCGTGAACCACCAGATTGCGGAACGCGACGATTTTCGACCAGGGCACCTCGGGATGGCGCCCTCGGAACTCCGCCGGAAGGCGGGCTGCGGCCTCCCCGATCACGGTCAGCTCATGGAGCACGGCGGCTCTCACCGTGAGGTCGCCCAGGAATCGCTCGCGCGAGCGATCCGCGATGTGGATTGCGATATTGTCCGCCGCCTCGACCATGTCCTGGAGATAGAGACGCTCAGGCCGCATAGAGGACGCGGGCCTCGGCGAGGACTTCAGACTTCAGCGTCGCCTTGAGGCTCCCCTTAGGGACAAGGTCCACGCGCCGGCCAAATACCCCGCCCAACTCCGCCTGCAAATCAATGAGCGTGAAGAGGGTGACGACTGCCCCTTCCGCGAAGACCACGAGCAGGTCGACGTCGCTGCCGGGCCGCAGGGTTCCTCGCGCCGCCGAACCGAACAGGGATAGCTCTGTCACGTGATAGCGGGCGCACACCCGGGCCAGAGCATCGCGGTCAACATTCAGAATCACCTGCGGGTCCATTCCTCGCTCCCGGCGGCCGGCCCCGTTCGGTCGGGTCCGTTCGCCGCTCAGTTTGGCACAAGAGGGTCCCGGGCGTCACTCCGTCGCCAAGGGCAAGGCGTTATCCTGTCGCGGCCCGGAGTATCGCCCCCGCGATCGCGGAGAACCCTCATGGCTGCCACGAGTCGGATCAACGCATTGCCTCTGCCGCACGGCTGGCCCCGGCGGGTCCGCTCGGCAGTCGTCCACGCGATCTCGCTCGCCCACACCTCGCTGACCTCCGCCCGCGGATGGGCCGCCAACAGTTGGAATGCCCGGGTCCGACTGAAGAAGGAGAACGGCCGGCTCGGCCAGGAGATTCAACTCCTGCTCGAAGAGCTCCGCATCAAGGACGCCAGGATGGGGCACCTCCCGGCCCAGCGCCGGCCTCACTACCCGCCCACGGAGCGGTTGGCCATCCTCGAGTTGCGCGCGGCCCGCGGCTGGTCACTGGCCCAGACCGCGTCGCGACTGCTCGTCACACCGGTGACCGTGGCCGCATGGGTGGGCCGGCTCGATGAAGTAGGCCCCGACGCGCTCGTCCAGATCGCCCAACCCGTGAACCGGTTCCCCGAATTCGTTGGCTATCTCGTACGGCGACTGAAAGTGCTTTGCCCCATGATGGGGAGGGTCAGGATCGCCCGGGTTCTCGCGCGTGCGGGCCTGCACCTCGGGCCGACGACGATTCGCCGGATGCTGCGAGGCCCGCGACCACCGGCACCGCGCCGAGCTCGCGAGGCTGCGCCCCGCGTCATCACCGCCCGGAAGCCGAATGAGCTCTGGCATCTCGACCGCACGGCCGTCCCGACCGCACTCGGCTTCTGGACCTCGTGGAGTCCCTTCGCGTTGCCCCAGGTCTGGCCCTTCTGCTGGTGGGCGAGCGTTGCAGTCGACCATTGCTCGCGGCGCGTGATGGGCTTCGCGGTATTCCCAGGCCAGCCCACCGCGAATGCCGTGTGTGGATTCATGGAGCGCATCTCCCGCGCCGCGGGCCGCCGACCCCGACATCTCGTTACGGATCAAGGCCGGCAGTTCGTCGCCAGGGAGTTCCGACGCTGGTGCCGGGGCCGCGGCGTCCGGCAGCGATTCGGCGCGATCGGCAAGTACCGCAGCCTGGCTGTGATCGAGCGCGCTATCCGGACACTGAAGGACGAGTGCACGCGCCGTCTGGCCACTGTTCCCTGCCGCCTGACCGCCATGGAGCGCGAACTGGACTCTTACGTCACCTGGCACAACGCCTTTCGGCCGCATGCACGACTCGGTGCCGCGACTCCCGACGAGATCCATCATCGGCGCCGCCCCGCCGCCCGGTTGCCGCGCTTCGAGCCACGTCATCGGTGGCCACGACGCGCCCCCTGCGCCTCACCCCATACACTCATTCGCGGTCAGCCTGGGGCCCGGCTGGCTCTCGAAGTCTGCAACCTCGGCGAGCGTCCGCACCTGCCCATCGTCTCGCTGAAGCGCGTCGCGTAGAAACCGCTCGGGGTCGCTCGCGCAGGCGATCGCCGATGCACTCGTATGCCCTGCCCGGCTGCAGCGCGACACCAACCGGCAATCGGCGGCCCACCCCTGCGTTCGGCCCGAGCGATCTGCAACAGATTCGACGCGTCGGCCGGCCGCGCAGGACCGCCGTCCCGGGGCAAGGTCGGCATTCAGTTTCGGTGGACAACTACACCAGGATTATCGGGACTATCGACCCGGACTATAGCCCCCTATCAGGGGCCGCCTCGCACGGCACGAGTTACATGTGGATTCTGTTTACTGTCGGCGGCTCCTGCGCCACACACCCCATTTGAGAAGTTGCAGCCTTGGGCCGTGCTATTAGTGCTTCCCCCCGTAGCCGACCAGTGGAAGGTGGGTGACGTGGGCCCAAATACCGGGGCGATGCATGGACTCCCAAAGCTACAATCCACAATCGAGGTCAACTCCCCAACGGGCGGCATCCGCCAGTCACAGTGCCCCGCGAAGCACGGCGGCGTATTCAGCGGGTCGAGAAGGTCTGTCTTGGCCGTGCCGTTGAAGCTGAACGGACAAGGAAACACAGG
>Ga0247727_10011671_pt1 | contig 15263 bp, 14 predicted proteins | sample WisWelCaveWW1625_FD_202498 | JGI IMG/M metagenome (GOLD analysis project Ga0247727, IMG submission 202498) | Biofilm microbial communities from Wishing Well Cave, Virginia, United States - WW16-25 | ecosystem: Environmental > Aquatic > Deep subsurface > Groundwater > Cave microbial mat | place... | reverse complement strand
AGTCCGTCCAGTCCCGGCCAGACCTCGGATGTGTGAATCATCCGGCCCCAAAAGTTTTTCCCACGTAGGGCGAGCAGGGCCTCGGCCTGTCCCATTTTGCTCTGCGGATAGGATTTGCGCGAATCGGTGACGTGGGGACGAAACGGCCCGCTGGCCAACGTGACGGTCGCATCTCCTCCATCATAATGCAACCGAAATCCGGCAGTCGGTGATCCTGTAACGCGCGCATAATAAGAGGGCCGAATCTCTGAAAAGTTGATCCTCCCCTGGGGATAGGGGTACAGATCGCTGCCTTCGAGATAATTCCAGACACCCCGATCAAACAGGGCGCCGATAAATTCGCCATAGTTCTTTTGGTTGCTCCTGCCACGATTGAAGACAACGACCATCAATACCGGAGTGTCAATGTTGTTGCCGAGGAATATAAATCGGTCAGAATAATAGGTCTCATCGGGGCGCGTGCGTGCGCTCCACGCCACGCCACTCCACAGGACAAGTACGATAATCAAAAGGGGAACCCCTCTGTGCATAAAATCTACGCGATCCACCCTCGAGATCTGTTGCTTAAACGCAGGTTGAGACGGCGAATCCGGCCTGTTTCATGCGACCCAGGGCCTCATGGAGGCGTGCGACAGGAACAGTCAGGGTGAGGCGGATATACCCTTCTCCGGCCTGTCCAAACCCAACACCGGGTGTGGCGACAATTCCTGTTTTCTCGATGAGGCGTGTGACAAAATCTGTGGAAGGTGTGCAATCAGGTACGGACGCCCAGACATAGAAACTTGCGGGCGGCACCGAAACATTCCAACCCAATTTTGTTAAACCAGAGACGAAAACGTCACGGCGTTCCTGATAGGTCATACGAATGGCAGTCAGGGTCTCTTCTCCAAGGCGAAGTGCTGCAATGCCCGCTTCCTGAACGGCCTCAAACACCCCCGAATCGAGATTGCTCTTAAGCTTTCCAAGCCCCGCAATCGCCGCTCTATGGCCCACCACAAAACCGATTCGCCATCCGGTCATGTTAAATGTTTTGGAAAGCGAATGAAATTCTACACCCACTTCCTTCGCTCCGGTTGCCTCGAGAAAACTTGCGGGTCTCTTCCCGTCATAGTAGATTTCTGAATAGGCGGCGTCGTGGCAGACCAAAATCTGATGTTTCACTGCGAACGCGACGACCGTATTAAAAAAGGCCAAATCAGCCGTAGCCGTCGTGGGATTGTTGGGCGAGTTGATAAACAGAAGCTTCGCTTTTCCACACACATCGGGAGGAATCTGAGAAAAATCGGGAAGAAAATTGTTTTCTTTGCGCAGCGGCACAAAATAAGATTGCCCTCCGGCAAAAAGGGTTCCCGCATGATAGACCGGATAGCCCGGACTGGTCATCAACACAATATCTCCCGGATTGACCAAAGCCAACGGCAGATGACCAATGCCTTCCTTAGAGCCGATGAGTGTGAGCACTTCGTGGTTGGGATCGAGTGTGACCCCAAAACGGCGTTGGTACCATGCGGCGATTTCGCGACGAAAACTCAGCAGACCTTCGTATGACGGATATCGGTGACAGCGGGGGTCCGCAGCGGCCTCCTGCATGCGTTTGACAATGGGGTCGGGGGTCGGCAGATCGGGGTCCCCAATGCCCAAATTAATGATGTCCTGCCCCCCAGATGCAGCCTCTTGCTTAATTTTATCCAGCGTTGCAAACAGATAAGGGGGCAAATACTGAATACGATCTGCGATTTGAACTTTAAGGTCAGTCATGATGTTTCCTGTGTGATCGTGCCCTTGGTTAGGAGATTATTCTGTAGGGTTAAAATGAGGCCACAGTAGATCAAATGTCACTTGTAGTCCTTCTGGAATGACTCGAACACCCGCAGCCACACTCATAAAATTGGTATCGCCCACCCAACGGGGAACGATATGGAAATGCAGATGTTCATCAATGCCGGCGCCTGCGGCCTTTCCGATATTGAGTCCCACATTGATGCCTTCGGGTTGATAAATTTTCTTCAGCACCATGATCGATGCACGTACGGCGATGATCATTTCATACAGCACCTCATCGGAGAGAGTTTCGAGGGCGCCGATATGCGCATAGGGAGCAACCATGAGGTGGGCATTGCTGTAAGGGTAAAGGTTGAGCATGATGACGCTGTTCGCATTGCGTTTCAGGATAAAATTCTTCGAATCTTCGCAGGCGCGATGTTTCTCGCAGAGGATGCAGTGGGGTTGTTTTGGCTGTTTGATATAGTCGGCACGCCAAGGCGCCCAGAGCTGCTCCATCACGGATCCCTCTCAAGGTAAGAGGCCCAAAATAGACAAAGCGTGGCCTTCTGTCAAATGGGGTCAAGCCAAAGCAGAGCGAAATCTGTTGTGATGGGATACGCGTCCTTGCGCTAAGCCAATCGCGCACCCTATACTGAGACCCTAGTGCCGTTCTCTCCATTGCCACCGAATGGACACCTCATGACAGCGATGGATTTGAAGCCTCCTAAAGGGCAAGGGCGCCATATTCGTACACGACAGGGATGACACTCTATAATCTGGAGCGATGTCCTTATTGCAAAATGGTGCGGGATTGCCTAGATGAGCTCGGGCTCTCCTATCAAACCATCCATGTTCCAGCACCCCATGCCCAACGCATAGCGGTACTGGCTGTTTCAGGTCAAACCCTCGTGCCTGTTTTGGTGGACGGGAATGTCGTCCTCGACGACGAAGAGAAAATCGTGGCCTATTTGCATCGCACTTATGGTGAATCGAGGAGTTAATTGATGGAACAATGGCAAAAAGACCTCCGCGATAGCATTGACGACGTCGAAGCGCTTGAAGCCGTTCTCGGCGTTCCTGCAGGCCCGATTCGCGACATCGTCAAACGATATCCGTTACGCATTACACCTCAGGTCTTAAACACCATCAAGGCGCAAGGGGACGCCATTTGGAAACAGGTAGTTCCCACGGCGGAGGAGTCTCATTCGGAAGCCACATGCGCATCTGAGGATCCCCTCCATGAAGGCGAAGACAGCCCGCTTCCCAATTTGGTGCATCGCTACCCCGATCGCGTGCTTTTGTATGTCACGCATCAGTGTCCGATCTACTGCCGTTTCTGCACGCGTAAGCGCTTTGTCGGCTCTCCCGGTACCTTGACCCCAGACCAACTCAAACGGGTCGTCGACTATCTCCATGAACACCGGGAAGTCCGCGACATTATCCTCTCCGGCGGAGACCCCTTGATGGTTGTCGATAAGGTATTGGAACGCATTCTTTCTGCGTTGCGCACTGTCCCGCATCTCGAAATTATTCGGATCGGCACGCGCGTGCCCGGAGCGTTGCCTTCGCGCATTACCCCTGATTTATGTGCGATGCTCAAGCAATACCATCCGCTTTATATGAATTTGCATTTCAATCACCCCGATGAGATTACGCCCGAGGTGGCAGAGGCCTGTGGCAGACTTGCCGATGCTGGCATCCCGCTCGGCGGCCAAACCGTGCTTCTCGAAGGGATCAATGACGACCCCGCCGTGATGAAACGCCTGATGCAGCGGCTACTCGCCATTCGTGTCAAGCCCTACTATATTTATCAGGCCGACCTTGTGGCGGGGACACATCATTTTCGAACGCGCGTTGAAAAAGGGCTGCGCATTATTTCTGCGCTGCGCGGCCACACCTCCGGTATGGCCGTGCCTCACTATGTGATTGATGCACCCGACGGCGGTGGAAAGGTCGCCCTGCTGCCTCAGGACATGCTCATGTGGCTCGACGATCAAGAGGCCGTGATTCGTAATTATGAGGGGAAGACCTACCGTTACCCGCAAGTGGCCGCATCTCCACAATCCGCATCCGAAAACGCGCCCCCCCTGGTTGTGGCTGCCCTGCCGATCGAAATGGACTAACGATGATTAAAAACGATCGCTGGATTCGTCGCATGGCCCATACGGAAGCCATGATTGCTCCGTTTGAGGAAAAGCAAGTCCGTAACGGCGGCATCTCTTACGGACTTTCTTCGTATGGGTACGACCTTCGGATTTCTAACATGTTTAAGATTTTCACTAACATCAATAGCACCGTTGTCGATCCCAAGCAGTTCGATATGAAATCGTTTGTCGATTTTACAGGGGAGGTTTGTATCATCCCGCCCAATTCGTTTGCGCTCGGGCAGAGCGTCGAATATTTTAAGATTCCCAGGAAGATTCTTACCCTTTGTGTCGGCAAATCTACGTATGCCCGTTGCGGCATTATTACCAATGTCACCCCGTTCGAGCCCGAGTGGGAAGGATATGTGACTTTGGAAATTTCCAATACGACACCGCTGCCTGCTAAAATTTATGCCTATGAAGGCATTGCCCAGGTCCTCTTTCTTGAATCAGACGAACCCTGTGAAACCTCTTATGCAGACCGAAAAGGCAAATATCAAGCGCAAGTCGGTATCACATTGCCGAAAGTCTAGCCCATACTTAGCCCCAAGTGAACCATCCCCATCCGCCGATGGCACGTAAAAAAATTTCCATCATCGGGGCCGGACATGTCGGCGGGACCACGGCACAACGACTTGCCGAAATGGAGATCGGCGATGTCGTGCTCCTTGACATTCAGCCGGGGCTCGCCGAGGGCAAGATGCTCGATCTCGCTGAATCTGCTCCACTGTGCGGAGATGACACGCGTCTGATCGGCACCACGCAATATCGAGAGACGGCCGGTTCCGACGTTGTCGTGATCACCTCCGGTGTCGCAAGAAAACCTGGCATGAGTCGGGATGACCTGCTGCGCGTCAATATGGATATTATTCGCGTGGTGATCCCTTTGGTGGTGGCGGAGTCTCCCCATGCAGTGCTTCTGGTGGTTGCGAATCCACTGGATGCGATGACCTATGCGGCCTATCGTCTCAGCGGATTTCCGTCGGAGTGTGTCATGGGGATGGCCGGAGTGCTCGATGCCGCGAGATTTCGCACCTTCATTGCGATGGAGCGGGGGGTTTCGGTGGAGAGTGTCGAAACCTGTGTGCTCGGCGGACATGGCGACGATATGGTGCCTCTCCCTCGATGTACGACGATTGGAGGGCTTCCGGTGACAGAGATGATTTCTAGGGAGCGCATGGAGATACTGATCCAACGCACAAGGAATGCCGGTGCGGAGATTGTGCAGCTGCTCGAGACGGGCTCTGCATATTTTGCCCCTTCTGCAGCCATTGTGGAAATGGTCGAATCGATCGTGAAGGATAAAAAGAAAGTCTTGTCCTGTGCGGCTTACTGCCACGGTGAATATCAGGTGGATCGTCTGTTCGTCGGCGTGCCTGTGGTATTGGGTGCAAAAGGCGTCGAGCAGATTATAGAAATTGCGTTGATGCCCGACGAAGAGGCCGCCTTCCGGCGTTCTGTGCAGTCTGTGGCCGAACTCTGCCATAAAGTGGACACGCTCTTGTGAGCCCTACAGCGCCTGTCCGACAGAATCATTCTGAGGTGTGTGCCGAGGAATCTAGACTATTTAATATATTCATTATAATGATATTTTCACTGGTTTCACCCTGACCCATGTGCAACAATAGGGTGGGTCTGACAGGCCTTACGTTGCCTGCTTTGAGTCTCTTCCCTCAGATATGAAGTTCGGATACTCCACATGACGCGTGTGATCATTATTGGTGCCGGAAAAGGAGGTGGTGCACTGATTGAAATTTTAAGCAAGGATCGCTTTGTCAAAATCGTAGGGATTGCCGACATCGATCCCGAAGCACCCGGTATGGACCTCGCCCGTAGCCTGAAAATTGAAGCGACCATCGATTATCGCAAACTGCTCCAAAATCGCCCCGATATTATTATTGACGTCACAGGGAATCTTGCCTTGCACAAAGATTTGGAACGCCTCCCTAAATCTATTGAGATTATGGGGGGACTCTCGGCGAAGTTCATGTGGCAGTTGATTGAAGAACGCATCAAAAGCCAGGCCATGGCCGAGGTCATTCAGAGAAAATATTCGTTTGAGAATATGATCGGTGAAGACGAGAAGCTCAAAGAAATTAAGCGGCTCTTGCCGAGAATTGCCAAGACGAACTCGACCGTATTGATCGAAGGGGAAAGCGGAACGGGCAAGGAGATGATTGCCCATGCCATTCATCAGTTGAGTTTGCGAGACGACAAGCCGTTTGTGTGCGTCAATTGTGGTGCGCTGGTCGAGGGACTGCTCGAAAGTGAATTGTTTGGGCATGTGCGCGGGGCGTTTACGGGTGCGGTGGCGCACCGCGTGGGGCGTTTTGAACTGGCCCATGGCGGCACGTTGTTTCTCGACGAGATTTCAGAAATCAGTCCAGGCATGCAGGTCAAATTACTGCGGGTGATTCAGGAAGGCGAATTCGAACGTGTCGGCGATTCTCGCCGTATCAAGGTGGATGTGCGAATTATCTCTGCAACCAATCGGGATCTCAAGAAGGCCGTGGAGATGGGTGCCTTTCGCCAAGACCTTTACTATCGTCTGCGCGTGGTTCCGGTCCCCCTACCGCCCCTGCGAGCCCGCAAAGGCGATGTCCCCTTCCTCGTCAATCATTTGATCTCGCGGTTTAATAAAGAAATGTTTAGGAAGGTCATCCATGTTGCGCCGGAGGCCATGGCGATTCTGATGGCCTATGACTATCCCGGCAACATTCGTGAATTGGCAAACATTATTGAACATGCCATGGTGTTTTGTACGGACGAGACCCTACATGCCAAGCATCTTGAGACCCACATTCAACCGATTCCCCAGAGTACCTTACAACATGTGATGGAGCAGGACCATCCGTTGGCTGCGGCAGAGCGCGAAATTATTGCCCATGTTTTAGCCCAGAGTGGTTATAACTACCTGCGGGCCGCGAAGCGACTGAAGATGAGCAGGACAACGCTCTGGAGAAAGATAAAAACCTACGGTTTGGATCGCCCCCAGTCTTGAGCGGATGTGTCAATCGCCCATGAGATGGCAGCTTACCCGATGTCCAGGCTGCGCTTCGACGAGGTGGGGTCTTTCATTGGGGGCATGTCCACAGAGCGGTGTAAAAGGGGGCCAGGCAGGAGGGCTGCGCCGCGCTTTCGGATGGGAGGCCGGTGTTGCCGCAAGCAGTGTCTGCGTATAAGGATGCAGCGGGGCTTGTAGCAAAGAGCGGCTCGCAGCTTCCTCTATGATGCGCCCACGGTACATCACGGCAATCCGATCCGCAAAACGACTGACCAAAGCGAGATCGTGGGAAATGAAGAGATAGCCCACATGAAATTTTTTCCGAAATTCGGAGAGTAATTCCATCACTTGCGATTGCACAGATTGATCCAGCGCCGAAACGGGCTCATCGGCCATCACCAGCTCCGGACGCAGGATCATCGCACGCGCGATGCCGATCCGTTGGCGCTGTCCGCCGGAGAGTTCATGGGGATAGCGCATGAGCATTTCCGGGGCCAGTCCGACTTGTTTCAATAAGTCTGAAACGCAATCTTCCCGTTCTGTTTTCGTGCAGGGACGACAGATATCGAGCGGTTCTGCCACAATATCGAGCAAAGTCATGCGGGGATTGAGCGAGGCATAGGGGTCCTGAAAGATGATCTGCATTTTCTCACGTAAACGACGCATTTCTGTGTAGGGTAGTGTCAAAATATCCACACCTCGAAAACGCACGGTGCCGGATTGCGGCTTGACAAGACGCACAATAGACCGCGCAAGCGTCGTCTTCCCGGAACCGCTTTCTCCAACAATGCCCAGGGTCTCGCCGGACGCCAACGTAAGCCCCACATCATCCACCGCCCTATAGGATTTGTGTGTGCGCCACCCCCATCGCGTGGGAAGAGAGAATGAGACGTTGAGATGCTCCACTTGTAGCATGGGGATCAGTGACGTTCCTGTAAGACAGTCGTCAAAAGTGCCTGGGTGTAAGGATGCTCGGGTTGCTCAAAGAGCGTATAGACATCGGTAGATTCGACAATCTTTCCCTCTGTCATCACCATGACCCGATCGGCAACCTCCGCGACAATGCCAAGATTGTGCGTAATCAACAAAACCGCCATACCGGTTTTGGCTTTAAATTGCGAAATCTTCTTGAGAATTTGCGCTTGGAGGGTCACATCGAGGGCAGTTGTCGGCTCATCGGCAATCAGAATATCAGGTTCCATGGACAACGCCATTGCAATCATGACGCGCTGCCGCATACCCCCGGAGAGTTGATGGGGATAGACGCGCGCCCTCTGTTTTGGAGAGGGCATGTCCACCTGATGGAGCATCTCGATCGCTTCTTCCATGGCCATCTTTCTGCTGCACTTGCGATGCAGGGCAATCCCTTCCGCAATCTGGGCACCGATCGTCATCACAGGATTTAAAGAAGTCATGGGTTCCTGAAAAATCATCGAGATGTGACGGCCGCGAATGTCCCGCATTTGCGACTCCGACAAGGTGAGCATATCCTCGCCCCTAAAGAAAATCTGTCCCGACGTCATCCTTGCAGAAGCAGCCGGCAGAAGTCTTAAGAGAGACAACGCCGTCACAGTCTTCCCGGAACCGCTTTCTCCAACAAGGCAGAGTGTCTCTTGAGGAGAGAGCGAGAAGCTCACGTTTGAGACGGCCATGATCGGTCGGGCGTTCTGTTGAAAACAGACGCTTAAATCGCGCACCTCAAGTACGGGCAACGTTACCAAGAGATGGCCCGGATGATCAGCTGTATCGTGTAGAACAATTTCTGCCGTTCTGCTTGGAGCGGTACAACGCTGTATCGGCACAGCGCATCAAGGTCTCGCGATGCGTTGTATCTTCGAGAAATGTTGCAATGCCAATACTCACGGTCATGGAGATCCAATGTTCCTCCCATTGGACGTGCGTGGCTTCGACGGCTGTTCGGATACGTTCGGCCATCCTATAGGCTTGTTTGGAATTCGTCTGTGTCAACACGACGGCAAATTCTTCTCCCCCATATCGGGCGACCAGGTCATTGAGACGCACCTGTTTGGCCATCACACTTGCGATCGTCTTCAGCACTTCATCTCCGGCCAAATGACCATAACCGTCGTTAATCTTTTTGAAAAAGTCGAGATCTAACAGAAGCAGAGAAAACGATATGGGGTGACGCTGGGCGCGTGCGCATTCTTCAGTGAGCCGTTCTTGAAATCGACGATGATTCGCAACCCCTGTTAAGTCGTCCGTGATGGAAAGCAGTTCCAGGCGCGTGCGCATTTGCGATTCCATCAGCGCGCTCGATGCCGTGTTGCATAAAATCGCCAGCATTTTTTGGTGTTCCTGCGTATAGGTTTGTTCCTGGTGCGATCCAAATAAGAGGATGGCGAGCACCGTATCTTCAAAGATCATGGGCAAACCAATGAACGATCGTGCCGTTGTGGACAATGGGGAAGATGCCGGGAAAATCCGTGGATCGGATTCTCCAGCCTCGGCTGGATTGGAAAAAATCAGGGCCCTCTGTGTCTTGACCATCTGATGTAAGAGACCTTCCGTCAGGGTAAAACGGGTGCCGATGATTTCTGGTGTCGTACCCTCTGTGGCCAGGACCGTGATTTGATGTTCCCCCGGCTCTATCCCAAAAGCAAAACAGAGATCATAAGCGATGATCTTTTCTGCGAGTGTGATCGTGCGATCCAGAATCTCTCGGACGCTCACACGAGAGGTCAGATTTTGGCTTGCAGCGAGAATGACCGTGTGGATGCGTGTGAGTTGATCGGTTTGCTTCTGCTGTTGGTGGTAATCGAGGATGATCCGGGCCATATCGGCAATCCATTCGAGTCTCTGGATGTCTGCTTCACCAAATGCAGCGACTTCAGTGCTATCGACACAAAGCATACTGCTGTGAATTTCTGGGTCTCCGATCGGAACCGATAAAAATGAACGTGCCCGTTTGACGGCGTCGTTGTTAAAAAAATCCTCGTCCGGATGCAAATCAGAGATCGACACGATTCGTTTTTCCCGCGCAATCCAGCCGAGGATGCCCTTCGCCCCAGGAAAGCGCGTTCCGGGAGGCATGTCAATCGTGCCGTTTTTCTCCTGTACCGCAACGAGCACAATATCCGGCCCCTCGCATGTGAAAATAAAGCCGTGATCCGCCCGGTGGCACAGGTTGAGCACGAGGTTCAATACGCAATTAAAAGGGGACGGAATATCGTTTTTAGGCAGGGGAAGCGTCTGTGCTGGGCGTCTCTGTAGCGTGTCTTGTTCGTGAGTCGATAAAGATGGGGGAACCTTGCGCCAGCGGGACGATCTGTAGCGTCTCATGCCCATATAGAAAAGGACTGGCCCTAGCCCAAGGAGGAATATCAGCCAGAGTCTTGACATCGTTTCTGCCTGCCATTGACAGTTTTATACGATCGCATTTATACTCCCACTTCTTTCGAAAGTATAGGACCTGCCGGTCGTCTTATCTCGACAGAAACTGAACTCACATGGCGGATCAAGCGGTATCTGCGTCATCGGTTGCAGGAAGTTTGCGCCGTGATGTTTCGATCTGGGGCTCTTTTAGTTGGGGTTATGCCGACGTCGGCGCGGATGTTTATGTGGCGCTGGGCCTTGTGGTGGGTGCGGCCCATGGGGCAGCCCCCCTCGCGTTTCTTGTCGCAGGGTGCGTCTATATACTGGTGGGTTTAGCCTATACCGAGTTGGCCTCGGCCTATCCCGTGGCAGGCGGCGGGCAATACTATACGCTGCGCGGCATGGGCGATATCTGGGGGTTTATCACGGGTGCGGCCCTCCTGCTCGACTACACGATCTGTATCGCGCTCTTTGCCGTTGCCTCTGCGGGATATATCAATTTCTTCTTTCCTCAAATCCAGCAATTCTCCATGGATATCGGCCCGTTTAAGGAAGTCAATCTCATCTGGGCCTTAGAGTCGCTCGGACTGATTGCCCTGCTCATGGTTTTAAATGTCCGCGGTATTCGAGAATCGTCGCTGTTCAATGAGGTCATTGGGGCCGTCGATATGCTGATGGAAACCTTGATAATTGTCGTGGGTTTTATGTTTGCCTGGAAGCCGGAACGGGTGGTCTCACAATTTCAGCATGAGTTCCCGTCCACGGAACAGTTTTTTTACGCGGTTTCTGTAGCCATTATCTCATATGTCGGTTTGGAGTCCATTTCACAGGCCGCGCAGGAGACCCGCCGTCCCGCCACCATTATTCCGCGCACCTCCGTGGCGCTGATTATTGTCGTCTTGCTATTCGCACTGGCCTTCCCGACTTTGAGCTTGGGGATCTTGCCGTGGCAGGAGCTTGCGGCACATGAATCCGACCCGGTGGCGGCCCTGGCGTCTCACATCCCCTATATCGGTTTTCTTGCGGGTCCTGCGGCCGCGATTCTGGGCGCTACGATTGTCCTCATTTCCGCCAATACCGGTGTCATGGGGGCGTCTCGCCTGAGCTACAGCATGGGCGAGTACCATTTGATGTCCTCGTGGTTTAACGCCGTACATCCGCGTTTTCATACCCCCACACGCAACATTTTTTTCTTCTGCGGCCTTGCGACCCTTCAAATCCTCTTTGCTTTTTCGTTTGGAAAGAAGGCCATGGACACGATGGTCAACATGTATGCCTTTGGCGCAACACTCGCTTATTTGTTGGGATTTGTCGCATTGATTGCGCTTCGCATTCGTGATCCTTACACGCCACGTCCCTATAAAATTCCGTTCAATCTGCGGGCCCATCGCATCGAAATTCCTGTGCTGGGTGTCATAGGCTTTTTCGCCACAGCGGCGCTTTTGGGAATCGTGATCTGGACTCACCCGCTCGGACGCGTGGCCGGTCCCGGTTGGATTCTCGCATGGCTTGTGTTCTACTGGGTCTATCGGTATCGGCAGGGACTCCCCCTTTGGAGAAGTGTGCCGCGTCAATGGGAATCGGATCAGATGGCCATATTGGAATCTGCAGAGGAATTCGAGTTGCTCGAACGGTATAAGGCGGCCCTGGCAGAGCGAGACGAACAAAATGCCAACACGCGCTGAACGCCTTTCTTTAACGTGGAGAGACCGTCTGATGTTGGTCAACATGTGCGGGTTCTTCGTCACAGGGCTGCTGCTATTGATTCGGGCGGGACTGCGGGGAGGGAGTTGGCTCGTGTATGCGATGGGATTCGGATTTCTTCTTGCCGGAGGATATCGCCTATGGCTGTATCGTCATGCCATCCATGCGCTGCGGCCATTGGATCAAGAACCATGACACCGCACGACATTCAACCGCTTGGGGCGGCCATTGCCATCGTTTTTGTCGGGACGCTCACCGCAGTGCTTTGGTGGATGCTCCATCCCCCGTCCTGGGTGCCTGCGGCTGCGGCCAAAGCCCGGCAATCTCTCTCTTCGGTGAAACGCATTCTGGTGCCCACGATTGGCTCGCCTTATGCCGAGCGTGGCGTGGAGCTAGCCTGCCGTCTGGGAGAGACCCAACGGGCGGAGGTCATTTTGGCCTATGTCATGGAGGTGCCGAGAACCCTGCCCTTAGGGGTGCCTCTCCCCGATGCAGAGCAAAAGGCTGCGGAAGCCCTCAAACGCGCCGCCTCGATTACGGTGCTGCATGAAATGCCAACCCGCAGCATTGTCCAGAGGGCACGTGTGGCCGGAGACGAAATCACGAAAATCGCAAAAAGTCTCGACGTGGATATGATCGTATTGGGTATACAGGGCGGGACGGATGTCCGAAGCGGCGGATTGGTTTTTGGTAAAACATCGGAGACGATCATGAAATCCTCTCCCTGTGAGGTTGTCATTAGCCGTCTCCCTGAGGCATCTGTGTAAATAAGGGTGACACACCTTCCCCCATTCCCTTGTTCACACAATCTGCACAAGCGACTCAATAAGGATACTCTATGCGTATTGTCATTTTAGGTTCCGGGCGATTAGGATCTCGCCTGGCCAATGTCCTTGCCTCTGAGGGGCACGCGATTGCTATCGTGGATCATGACGAAACGAAATTTAGGAGCTTAGAGGAGGTTCCAAATCTGATACGCGTTCATGGGAACATTTTCGATGATCAAATCGTGCGCCCGATCTTTTCTCCGCCACCCGATCTGTTTATTGTGGTGACCGGCAACGACAACGTGAATTTAATGGTTGCACAGGCCATGCAGCGGCAATATCATATTCATCGTGTGCTCGTGCGAGTCTTTGACCCCACGCTATCCGAGATGTATCAACAACTGGGTTTGGAGACCATCTGCCCGACGGATTTTGCGATTGCCGAGATGTGCAAGCGGGTGAGGAAGCAATCCTAATGTATATTATTGTCGTGGGTGGAGGCAGTGTGGGGTCTCATCTTACGGCCTTTCTGTTATCAGAAGGACATGAGGCCCTGTTGATCGAAAAAGATAAACACAAAATTCCAGATCTGTCTGGGCAATTTGGAGAGGCGTTGCTTGAAGGCAACGGTTCGCGCATCAGTGTGCTCAGTGAGGGTGGGGCGAATCGCGCCGACGTGCTGATTGCCGTCACAGGAAACGATGAAGATAACCTGATCATTTGCCAGATTGCCAAGACCATGTTTAAATGTCCGCGCACGATTTCCCGCGTCAACGATCCCCGAAATGAGGACCTCTTTTCCGCTCTGGGTGTCAACGCAACCGTCAATGCCACACGGTTGATCGATGCGTTAATCGAGGAACAGGTGCATGCAGACAGCATGGTCATTCCCCTCGTCGCGCTGCCATCGGGTCGTGCGGAGATCATTGAAGTGGCACTCAGCGCCTCTTCTCGATGGGTGGGCAAGACGGTGGATGCGATTCCGTTGCCCGATGGTGTGGTTTTGACGGCGATTCTGCGCGGAGAGGAGATTGTCGTGCCAACCCCTGAGTTTTCCCTCGCGGCCCAGGACAAAATTGTGGCGTTGATCAAGAAAGAGGCTGAACCGCTGTTGCGGGATTTATTTTAATCGCTATGGCGCGCGCATTCATTGGGCGCGTTTGAGGCGCGCCTGTCTGACCATCAGTATTTTCGTGCCGTTACTGAAGGCCACGGATACTTTCAAGGTTTCTCCGTGACCCTCGTAGTGTCGGATTTGCCCCATACCCAACGTGGGATGGCTGACCATTGTTCCGATGGCGTAGGTTTCTATGCCTGCTTTTGCAATGGGAGGTCTCCAGGGCGCAATCCCATTTTTGTTCCCGGCCATTTCCCGACGGGGTTGGCATTTCCCCTCGATCTCGTCAATAAAGCGGGAGGGGACATTGAAATGCAAGGCGCCGTGATATTTTCGCTCTTTGGCGCTGACCAGAAACAGCCGTTCACATGCCCGGGTCATACCCACGTAACAGAGCCTGCGTTCTTCTTCCATTTCTTTTGCGTTGGCCAGGGCACGGCTGTGTGGAAAGAGCCCCTCTTCCATGCCCACCAAGAAGACGACGGGAAACTCGAGACCCTTGGCGGCATGCAGTGTCATCAGTACCACACCGCTTTTTTGAGGATCGTCGGCACTGGTCATCAACACGGCTTGATCCAGGAATGCCGATAAAATCAGACCTCTCGTGTAGTCCCATCCGTTTTCTTGCGTGAAGCGCTCTTCAAACGCTGCGGCCGCAGAAATCAACTCAATCACATTCTCAATACGATTTTCCGCCACTGCCGCGTCCTCTCGCTTGAGGTAATCGAAATAGCCGATTTGCTCAATCAATCGTTCAAGCAAGTGCGGTGTCTTGCCCGCCGTGGCCGCAAGTGTCAGAGTCGCCCGCATCTCTTCCATGAAGAGATAGATTGCTCGTGTGTTTTTGATCATCGGCCATGCTTCTTCCAAAGCCTCTTGTTTTTGAAAGGCAACGGCCAAAGCCCGATAAAGAGGGAGACAAGACCGCCCTGCATACGCCGTCAAACGGTCGAGTGTTACAGCGCCGATCCCGCGGGACGGCAGATTGATCACACGCCGAAAGCTGATGTCATCGTCTGGACAAATCAGCAGTCGCAGATAGGCCAGGAGGTCCTTAATCTCCTTGCGGTCATAGAACCTCAATCCTCCAATGATCCGATAGGGGATTTGGGCCTTGCGCAGGGCATCCTCGAGCGTGCGGGACTGGGCGTTGGTGCGATAGAGCACGCAAAAACTCGATAAGGGACGCGAGAGTTCGCTTTGCAGCGCGCCAATCGTTTGGCAGAGCCACTGCCCTTCTGCCTCTTCATCGGCCACTTGCTGCCAGATGACCGGGCCTCCGACCTCGTTTTGTGTCCAGAGCGCTTTGGGTTTGCGGCGGTCGTTACGCGCGATCACTGTGGATGCCGCATCGAGGATCGAACGCGTCGAGCGATAATTTTGGTCGAGCACGACGACACGCGCGTCCGGAAAATCTCGTTCGAATTCTA
>Ga0247727_10011670_pt1 | contig 15264 bp, 12 predicted proteins | sample WisWelCaveWW1625_FD_202498 | JGI IMG/M metagenome (GOLD analysis project Ga0247727, IMG submission 202498) | Biofilm microbial communities from Wishing Well Cave, Virginia, United States - WW16-25 | ecosystem: Environmental > Aquatic > Deep subsurface > Groundwater > Cave microbial mat | place... | reverse complement strand
TGCTGATCATCGGCAACCTCGACGCCGACGGCTACCTCAAAGACCCTCCGCTGGAGCAGATCGCGGCCGACTCGGGCCGTCCGCTCGAGGAGGTCGAGCGCGTGCTGCGCCACATCCAGGGTTTCGACCCCATCGGCGTCGCCGCGCGCAGCTTGGAGGAGTGCCTGCTCTTGCAGGTGCGCCACCAGGGGGTCGACGACGATACCGTCGTGCAGATGATCCAGCGGCACCTCGGGACGATCGCCAAGAGGGACTACCAGGCCATCGCGCGTGATCTGGGCCAGCCGATCGACGAGATCATCGGCGCGGCCAAGGCGATCCGCGCGCTCGTTCCCTGGCCGGGGCGGCTCTACAGCGAGGAGGACCCCGTCTACATCACCCCGGACATCTACCTGCACAAGGTGGGTGACAAGTACTTCGTGGTCCCCAACGACGACGGCATGCCCAAGCTGAGGATCTCCGGCCATTACCGCTCGCTGATGAGCCATTCGCCCCGTGCCAAGGAGTACATCAAGGAGAAGATGCGCAGCGCGGCGTGGCTGATCCGCTCGATCCACCAGCGCCAGCGCACCATCATCCGCACCACCGAGAGCATCGTGAACTTCCAGCGCGAGTTCCTCGAACACGGCCTCGGGCACCTCAAGCCGCTCATCCTCCGCGACGTGGCCGACGACATCGGCATGCACGAGTCGACCATCAGCCGGGTGACGACGAACAAGTACGTTCACACGCCGCAGGGCATCTTCGAGCTCAAGTTCTTCTTCAACTCGGGGATCAGCCGCACCGACGGCGGCACGATGGCGTCGGAGAGCGTGAGGGACAAGATCAGGAAGCTGGTCCACGATGAGGATCCGCACCATCCCCACAGCGACCAGAGGATCGTGGAGCTGCTCCTGGTGGAGACCGTCGACATCGCGCGCCGCACGGTCGCCAAGTACCGCGAGCAGCTGGGCATCCGGAGCTCGTCGGGGCGGCGTCGGGAGCCCGAGGCTGCCTAGCAGACAGGGCGCTGAAAAACCGCATGCGGCGAAGCATGTTTTTCAGCGTACCCTGCTATCCGATCTCGGACGGATCAGAGTAGCAGCCTGCTAGAACCTAGCTCCATTGGAGCTTCGCCAGCAGCTCCGGCAGCGAGATGAGCGCGATGCGGATCCCGTGATCGGAGAATCCGTAGGGAAGCACCAAGGTGTCGCCGTGGATCAGGCCCCCGCAGGAGTAGAGGACGTTGGGCACGTAGCCCTCGCGCTCCGTCCCGTCCGGAGCCAGCAACGGATCCCGCAGATGGCCGATCACCCGCCGCGGGTCGGCGAGGTCGAGGAGCAGGGCGCTCAGGGCGTAGCGCCGCATCGGTCCCACGCCGTGCGTGAGCACGAGCCAACCGGCATCCGTCTCCAGCGGGGATCCGCAGTTGCCGACGTGCAGCAGCTCCCACGGCTGGGATGGTTTGTGCAGCTCGGTGACGTCGCTCCAGAACCGCACGTGGTCCGAGGTCGCCAGGTGGAGGTTCTCGCGGTCCTTTCGTGACAACATCACGTATTTGCCATCGATTCGACGCGGGAACAGCGCCATGCCCTTGTTCTGTGCCGCGGCGCCGTTCAGGGTCGAGATCGTGAAGGACACGAAGTCCTCCGTCTCGATCAGCTGCGGCAGGATCTCGAATCCGTCGAACGCGGTGTACGTGGCGTAGTACCGCGCGGTCCCGTCGTCTTCGACGAAGCGGACGAAGCGGGCATCTTCCATCCCTCGCATCTCGTTCGGCCCAACGGGGAAGATCACCCGCTCGCCCAGCTCGGAATCGGCGGGGAAGCTGGTGACGTAGTTGGACGAGGCGAGGACGCGGATGATCTTCGCGGTCTCGTAGCAGATGGCGTGAGGAGGGCCGTCGGCCTCCAGCAGCGCGAGCGAGCGCTCCAGATCGTCGAGCGTGAATCGCTCCGCGAGCCGGGAGAGCACGCCCCAGGCGATGTCGTTGCCCGCGCCAAGCTCGCTCAGCTTGGCGCCGAACAGCCGCTTGTCGTAGCTCCCCGGAGCAGTATGCAGCCCGCTGACGAGCATCGAGCCCACCGGGTCGAGCGTTACCTCGCTTTTGGCATCCAGCGTGCCCGAGCGGAACTCGATGGAAGAGATGTGGCCTTCGCCCACCGCCCGCAGGCTCATGACGAAGCGGAGGTGGCCGGGTGCGAGGTTGCTCTGGTCGGGGGCGAGCACCATCGAGGGGTTGAACAGCGCGGCCGCCTCGACCGAGTACTCGTGCGTGAAATACGCGCCGATCAGCAGGCGCCGCTCGTGGCTGATATGAGTCCCCGGGGCCACGTGATGAACGACCTGCTCGAAGTGCCGCTCCAGGATCCCAGCGTACCCCTTGTGGCGCGTCGAGAAGTCCGCCATGACGCCGGCAAGCAGCGCGGCCACTTCCGGCTCCGGGATTTCGAGGATACGGTCCATGAGCGACGCCGCCCGGGAATCTCCGCCGGACAGGATCTCCTCGCCCGGCAGGTACGGCTTGGCGATCACCCGGCGAGGATCGGGCAGCAGGACGGGCGTGGTGCGCGTTACGGCGGGCCCCGGGCTCACGTTCTGGCCGATCCCAAGGGGCCAGCGAGCGGAGCGGGTGTGTGCTCGAGGCCTTCGCCGGCCAGCTCGAGCATCTCGAGCAGCGACAGCAGAAAGCAGATGGTGCTCTCGGCGCCTTGATTCTGGTTGACCTGGGTGGCGCCGAGCCCGTCCCGGCAGCCCGCCGTCACCGGGTCGTAAAGCGGCATTCCCAGACGGTTCATGCCGAGGAACCACGCGAACGATTCACGCATGCGCTGAAGATACCGATGATCTCCGGTGGCCTGGTAGGCGCCCCGGAAGGCGAGCACGAAGGCCGCGGCATCGATGGCCTGCTCGTCGGCGGGCGGCTTCTTTCCGCCGCGGCAATGCCAGCCGGCGTTCCCCACCAGCGTCAGGCGTCCGTCCTCGAAGCAGACCTCTTCGAGGAATTCGAGCGACTCGCGCGCCACGCGCAGGCTCGCCCGTTCGCCGGTCACGGAGAACGCCTTGAAGAGCGCCAGCGGGAGGGTGGCGTTGTCGTAGGTGAGGGTGGGCTCGAACCAGCACCAGTCGGCGCTGGCCTCCTGCTGGTAGCGCCTGACGAGCTTGTCCGCCATGAAGCTCACGCCGTTGCGCGCGACGTCGGAGGAGGGCGTCGCGGCGACCAGGGTCGAGAGCCCCAGAAGGCTCGACGCCGTTCCGCGCGGACCGAGCTGGGTCGCCCTGGACAGCGCGCGCTCGAGCATCTCCCTGGCCAGCAGCTTGCAGCCGTCGTCGCCGGCGAACGCGACCGTGGCCCCCAACGCCCAGATAGCGCGGCCCAGGCAGTCTTCCGAGCCGGGGCTGGACGCCTGGGTGCGGTCGTAGCTCATCAGGTTCTTGAAATCGCCCGTGTCGTTCTGGGCGCAATGCAGGTAGCCGAGGTAGGTGGTGACCAAGGCTCTCGTCGCGGCGTCGCCGCTCAGCCGGTCCGCCTGGAGCGCGACGATCAAGGCGCGCGCGTTGTCGTCGACGCAGTACCCGCTGCTCCGCGAGGGAACGCTGTATCTGGCGTGCTGGATCACTCCGGTGTCGTCGGTCATCCGTATCAGGTGATCGAGTCGCAGCTCGGGGAGGCTGCTGGCGCGCGTCGGCTTGAGGGGTGTCAACCGGGTGGGCGCCTCGGCCACCACCGTGGTTCCGAGCTCGCGGTACGCTTCTCCGATGCGCGGCCACACCATGGACCGGGTGAATTCGAAGGCGGAGCATCCGATGCGCTCGATCTCGCCGGGAGAGCGGAGCAGGGAGAGCAACGCGGCGCCCAAGGCGGCGTGATCGCCGAAGGGGAACAGGCGCCCGTGTCCGGCCGAGAGAAGCTCCTCGGCGTGCCAGTAGGGGGTCGATACCACGGCCGCGCCCGCTCCCATCGCGTAGGACAGCGCGCCGCTGGTGACCTGCGCCTCGTTCCGGTACGGGCTGATGTAGAGGTCCGCCGCCTGCAGGTAGCTGCGCAGCTCCTCGTCAGAGACGAACTGGTCGCGGAAGACCACGTGCTCGCGGACACCGAGGCTTTCGGCTTCGCGCTCGAGGGAGGTACGGTACGCCTCGCCCTGACGGCGCATGATCGTGGGGTGCGTCGCGCCGACCACGAAGTAGACGACGTCGGAAAACGTCGCGACCACCGCCGGCAAGGCGCGAATGACCGTCTCGATCCCCTTGTTGGGGCCCAAGAGACCGAAGGTGAGCAACATCCGCCGGCCCGAGACGCCGAACTTCGCCTTGAGCCGCTGCGGGTCCCGAGGCCCCATCTCGGGAATTCCGTGCGGGATGAGCCGGATCTTCGCCTCGTTCACCTCGTAGGATGTCCTGAGCAGATCGGCCGCAACCTTGCTCATCACCACCAGTCGCGCGCACTCGCGGGACATCCTCTGGATGATGGCCCTCTGCGTGTCCGACGGCCGCTTGAGGACGGTGTGCAGAGTCGCGACGGCGGGCGCGCGCAGCGCCGTCAGGAAATCCAGGATGTAGGCGCCGTCATCCCCACCGAAGATGCCGTGCTCGTGCTGGATCGACACGAGGCGCACGTCCGAGTAGTTGACGAACTCGGCGGCGCGAGCGTAGTCGCCCTTGACGCCCTGCCGGATCTCGTACTTGACCTCGCGCGGGTACTCGTATTGACCACCCGGATCGCTCACCGCGATGATCATCGGGAGCGCGCCATCGTCGGCGGCCGTACTCGCCGCCGAGAGGTCGCGGGTGAACGTGGCAATGCCACACCGCCGCGGCGGATAGGTCCCGACGAAGGCGATCCGCGGATTGGTGTCCCAGGTCATGGCCGCCGAGGCGGGCGTCCCATGTGGCGAAGCCAACGCCAGTGCGAGGCGAGGGCGCCGAGGAAGCTCTCGTGCGCGGTGTAGCGGACGCCGAACTCGGCGCATGTCGTTTGCACGATGTCCGCGATGCCGGGGTAATGGATGTGGCTGATGCGGGGGAACAGGTGATGCTCGATCTGGAAATTGAGCCCGCCGAGGTACCAGGTCAGCAGACGATTGCTTCGTGCGAAATCGATCGTGGTCCGCGTCTGGTGCACGGCCCACGCGTCGGACATCCGCCCCGTCCCTGAGCGTGGCTCGGGGAACTCCGCCTCCTCGACACAGTGGGCCAGCTGAAAGACGACGGCCAGGATGCAGCCGACCAGCAGCGAGGTCGCGATGTAACACAGGAGCACCATCCACCAGGCGTGGAACAGCAGCGGAACAACGACCGCCCAGGAGACGAAGACGGCCTTTCCAAGAAGCAACTCGACCAGGTCCCAGCCGCGCGGCCTGGGGAAGCGGTTGCGGGAGATTCGCCCCCGCATGAGGCTCTTGAAATCGTCGATGAAGTGCCATTTTGGGAGCAAGAACCCGTAGAGCGCCCACATGTAGAACTGCTGGATGCGATGCATGCGATAGCGCGGCTGGTCTGGGGCGAGCCGGGCGAAGGGGAGGAAGTCGATGTCGTCGTCCGCGCCGTAGAGGTTCGGGTAGGTGTGATGGAAGACGTTGTGCTTCCAGCGCCAGACGTAGGAGCTCGCGCCCAGCATGTCGAGCGTCAGCCCCATGAGGCGGTTGATGGCGCCGTGCTTGGAGTACGCGCCGTGGTTGGCGTCGTGTTCGACGGCGAAACCGATGCCGGCGATGGCCAGCGCGAGGGAAAACGACGACAGGGCCGCCTGCCACCAGGTCGCCGCCACGAAGGCCAGCAACGTGTACGACACGCCGAACCAGAGAAGGAGCACAGCCGTCTTCACGTACATGCGCGCGCTGTCGCGCGGCGAGAGGCCGGTCTGCTCGAAGTACTCGAGGACGCGGCGCTTGACTTGCGCATGGAATCCCGTGTCGCCGGCGAACTTGACCTTTGCGCCTTCAAGCGCCGGCCTCTCCGCGCCCGGCGAACGGACTGTGTAGGTTGCCCCCGAGGCGAATGGGAAAAGCTCCGCCATGTTCATGACCGCCGTTCGCCGAGGTCGAGCAGCAGGATCTCGGTCTCCTCCCGAGCTGTGAGCGAAACCGCGCGCTCGGCCGTGATGCCGGCGCCGTCGCCCGCGGTCAGGACGACTTCGCCCAGCGTCACCTCGCCCTCCACGAGGTGGAGCCACGCGCTTCGCCCCTGCGAAAGCTCGTGGACCACGTGCTGGCCGGGGTCGAGCATGGCCGAGTAGATCAGGGCGTCCAGGTGGATGCGCAGCGATCCTCTTCGAGCGTCGGGCGAGGCGACGACACACAGCGCGCCGCGGCGCTGCGCTGCGCTGAAGCGCCTCTGCTCGTGGCTGGACTCGATCCCGGCCTCCGAGGGGCGCAGCCAGATCTGGAAGACGTGCGCCGACTCGGTCCGCGAGGCATTCGTTTCGCTGTGGCGGATTCCGTGTCCGGCGGTCATGCGCTGGAACTCGCCCGCGTGGATGACGCCCGAGCGACCCATCGAATCCTCGTACGCGAGCGCGCCCTCGCGAACGTAGGTGACGATCTCGGCATCGCGATGCGGGTGGCGCGGGACGCCTGCGCCCGGTGGGAGGCGGTCTTCGCTGAGGCTTTCGAGGCTTCCGAAGCCGTCGGCGGGCGCGTCCGCCCGGTCCTCGGGATGGAACGTGTGCCAGACCTCGTGCTTGCGGCGCCGATCGTGGTGGCGCTCCTTGGCCCTGCGGATCGTGGTCATCGCTCGTCTGCCCGAAGCAGTTCTTGGGCCGGATGGGAAATGCACGAAATTCAGGTGGTTACGAGGAAGGACCCTTGGCGCATGCAGTCAAGATGATGTACCCTGTCCCTCAATTCGAAGGAAAGATCATGCGCGCCGCCGACCTGGATCACAAGGAGTTGCTGGAGCTGGACCCCGAGGGAGGGGTGATCCGTTTCGCCGGGCAGCGCGCGCTCCTCATCGACGCGGTGGCGATGGGGCTCTTGCGCAAGTATCTCGTCGAGAACTTCGGCCTAACCGCCGCCCGCGCAGTGCTCACCCAGTTCGGCTTCGCCCATGGCTGGCGCATGGCCGAGGCCATGCACGCCGAGTTCAAGTGGGACAGCGACGAGGAATGGCGCCGCGCCGGCGCCCGCATCAACAACCTCGAGGGCCTCTTTCGTGTCGAGTCGGGAGGCAGGGGCCCAACCTCCAAAGAGGGATCGATGCTCGTCGCCTCCTACGAGGCGGAGCAGCATCTCCTGCACTTCGGCCGCTCCGACGCGCCGGTGTGCTGGACCATCTGCGGACTCACCAGCGGCTACTTGGGCCGCATCGCCGGCAAGGAGACCTTCGTCCTCGAGGATCGCTGCATGGGCAAGGGCGACGCGGCCTGCCGCCTCTTCGGGCGCGCGCGCGAGGAGTGGGGCGACGAGCGCGGCGAGGAGCTGCGTTTTTTCGAGCCCAAGTGCCTCAAGGAATGCCTCGAGGTCTCGCTGCACCGGGTGACCGAGACGCTGAAGGGGGCCGAGCGGAAGCTCCGCGAGCACCGCCGAGCGCTGGTCCGGGTGGCGCGCGACGTCGAGGAGCCGCTCGGGATCATCGCCAAGAGCCCCGCGATGCAAAAGCTCGTGGACTTGGCGCGCCGCGTGGCCAAGGTCGATTCCACCGTCCTCATCACCGGCGAGAGCGGATCGGGCAAGGAGCGGATCGCCCGGCTCGTCCACGAGGAGTCGACGCGCGCGGCGGGGCCGTTCATCGCGGTCAACTGCGGCGCCATCACCGAAACGCTGCTCGAGAGCGAGCTCTTCGGCCACGCGCGCGGCGCGTTCACCGGCGCGACGCAGGATCGACCGGGCCTGTTCGAGGCGTCGAGCGGCGGGACCTTGCTCCTGGACGAGGTCGGCGAGGTCTCGCCGGCCATGCAGGTCAAGCTCCTGCGCGCGCTCCAGGAGCGGGAGATCCGGCGCGTCGGGGAGAACAAGAGCCGACCGGTCGACGTGCGCGTCGTGGCCGCTACCAACCGCGACCTCGCCCACGGGGTGGCGGGCGGCGCCTTCCGGCAGGATCTCTACTACCGGCTCAAGGTCGTCGAGTTGCACGTGCCGCCGCTGCGCGAGCGCCGAGACGACGTCCTGCCGCTCGCCCGGGTGCTGCTCGCGGACGCGGCGCTGCGGATGAAACGCAAGATCTCGGGCCTTGCCCCGGGCGCCGCCGATCAGCTCCTGCGCTACGAGTGGCCAGGCAACGTGCGCGAGCTGGAGAACGCCATGGAGCGCGCGGTCGCGCTCGCGCGGGGAAGTCGCGTGGAGTTGGAGGACCTGCCCGAGGAGCTTCGTCAAGCCTTCCCCAGGCCGGTGGCGACGCGAGGGACGGTGCGACCGCTCGATGAGGTCGAGAAGGAGTACATTCTGGCGGCGCTGCAGCTGAACGGCGGAAACCAGACACGCACCGCGGAGCAACTCCGCATCGGCTCGGCGACGCTGTATCGCAAGCTCAAGAGCTACCGCTCGATTCGGCGGTAGGGGTCAGGCGGACTGGACTTCACGAAGGGCGGCCGCCACGGAGGGCGCGTCGGAGAGCGCGAGTATCCCGTCCATCGCGCGGCGCATCGGCTCGAGGCGCGCGCCTGCGAACGCCTGCTTCAAGCCGGGGATGCCGGTGGGGACCACGCTGAGCGAGTCGACTCCGAGCGAAGATCGGCGCGCTCACGTCTTGGCGGTTCTGGAGGTCCGCGGGGCGACCAGGCCTCCGTCCCGCTCGCGCCCCAACTCGAGCGCTCGGGCCACGGAGCGCGAAACGCGGTCGATCGCGTGATCAACCGCTGCGAACCGGTCGGCGTCCGTATCCTCGGCCCGCTCGCTTCGTGGACCCAGGCCAACCTCGATCCGGCAGCACTGGGCGGCGCCGCTCGGCTGGCCGCCGGCATCCGAGAGTCGGACGGTCACGCAGCCGATTCGCTCTCCGAATCGGCCCAACGCAAAGGCCAGCCGGCGCTCGACATGAGCTCGCAGGACCGCGGGTACCGCGACGTCGCGCGAGCGGATCTGGATCTTCATTCTCTCTCAAGATCCATGTTGCAGCGCGGGCATGGATTGCGGTGCTCGAGAAGCACGTGCCGATGCGCGAGCCGCGTTGAGACGTGGCTCCAGGCTGGCATCGCCGACGTGTAGGAGCCCCGGGAGCTCAGCGCGCATGCGCGAAAGCGAGGAGAACTGCTCGAACGTGAAGCGCGAGCCCCGCAGCTTGCGTGCCCGCGCGTAGCTCATCCACCGGCCCGCCCCGGTGTCGCCGGACGTCGGCCAGACCGCGCTCCAATAGCTCAGGTCCTCATCGAGTGGACATACCGGTCCGCGCGCGTCGAACGGATCCAGGGGCGGGGCATAGACGCGGTTGAACTCGTAGAAACAGCGTCCCGTTCGATCGCGGAATCCCCAGGCTGGCTGCGCTTCGTAGCCGGGAGGCAACGGCGGAAGGCACCGCGGGACGTGCGTGCGCCGCTCCCGTGCGCCAGACGAGTGCACGCTCCCGCCTTCCCCCTCCCAGCCGGCCAGCGCAGCCTCCGCCCGATTCACGGATTCCTCGCCGCGGTGTCCTTGATCGTCCATCGGCTAGTAGCCGCCCATCTCGTCCATGCCGGTGCCGTGGCCCGACGACTTCTCCCGCTTGTTCGGCCGCTCGGCGATCAGCGCCTCCGTGGTCAACATGAGCGAGGCCACCGATGCCGCATTCTGCAACGCCACGCGCACGACCTTGGTCGGATCGATGACACCCGCAAGAACCAGGTCCTCGTACTCGCCCGAGGCGGCATTGTAGCCATAGGCGCCCTTGCCCTCGCGGACCTTGTTCACGACCACGGCGCCTTCGGCCCCGCCGTTCTGCGCAATCTGGCGCAGCGGCTCCTCGAGCGCGCGACGAATGATGTTCACGCCATACTGCTGATCTCCCGCGAGCTTGAGCTGCCCCAGTGCCGGAAGCGTGCGCAGCAGCGCCACACCGCCGCCGGGGACGATGCCTTCCTCGACCGCGGCGCGGGTCGCGTGCAGCGCGTCCTCGACGCGGGCCTTCTTCTCCTTCATCTCCGTCTCGGTGGCCGCGCCGACCTTGATGACGGCGACGCCCCCGACGATCTTGGCCAGCCGCTCCTGCAGCTTCTCGCGGTCATAGTCCGAGGTGGTGTCCTCGACCTGCAAGCGGAGCTGCTTGACGCGCGCCGAGATATCGTCCTTCTTGCCCGCACCCTCGATGAGCGTGGTGTTGTCCTTGTCGATGGTGATGGTCTTGGCCCGGCCGAGATCCTTCAAGGTCAGGTTCTCCAGCTTGAGGCCGAGGTCCTCGGTGACCGCCTGGCCGCCCGTGAGCACCGCGATGTCCTTGAGCATCTCCTTGCGGCGATCGCCGAAGCCGGGGGCCTTGACCGCGCAGACGTGGAGCGTACCGCGGAGCTTGTTGACCACCAGCGTGGCCAGCGCTTCGCCGTCGACGTCCTCGGCGAGGACGAGCAGCGGCTTGCCCGCCTTGGCCACCTGCTCGAGCAACGGCAGCATCTCCTGCATGTTCGAGATCTTCTTCTCGTGAATGAGGATGTAGGCGTCGCCCAGCACCGCTTCCATCCGCTCGGCGTCGGTGACGAAGTAGGGCGAGAGGTAGCCGCGATCGAACTGCATGCCCTCGACGACCTCGAGGGTGGTGTCCATCGACTTGGCTTCCTCGATGGTGATGACGCCCTCCTTGCCGACCTTCTCCATCGCTTCGGCGATCAGGTTGCCGATGGTCGCGTCCCCGTTTGCGCTGATGATGCCGACCTGGGCGATCTCGTTCCGGCCCTTGGTCGGCTTGGACTGCTTCTTGAGCTCGCTGACCACCGTCTCGACGGCGACCTCGATGCCGCGCTTGACCTCCATCGGATTGGCGCCGGCGGTGACCAGCTTGGCGCCCTCCGCGTAGATCGCCTGCGCGAGCACGGTGGCGGTGGTGGTGCCGTCGCCGGCCACGTCGGAGGTCTTGGAGGCGACCTCCTTGACCATCTGCGCGCCCATGTTCGCGAAGCGGTTCTCGAGCTCGATCTCCTTGGCGACGGTGACGCCATCCTTGGTGATGGTCGGCGCCCCCCACGACTTCTCGAGCACGACGTTGCGGCCGCGTGGCCCGAGGGTCACCTTCACCGCGTTGGCAAGCGTATTGAGCCCGCTGGCGATCTGTGTTCGTGCGTTGCTGTCGAACAGGATTTCTTTGGCAGCCATTCTTGACCTACCTCCCTATTGTTCGAGGATCCCGAGGATGTCGTCCTCGCGCAGAATGATGTGGTCCTTGCCGTCGAGCTTCACCTCGGAGCCGGTGTACTTGCCGATGAGGACCTTGTCGCCGGCCTTGACCGAAGGCGACAGCGTCTCGCCGCTCTCGAGGATCTTGCCGCTACCGACGGAAATGACCAGCGCCTCGAGCGGCTTCTCTTTGGCGGTGTCGGGAATGAACAAGCCGCCGGAGGTCTTGTCCTCCCCGGCGAGTCGCTTGGCCAGAATACGATCATGCAATGGCCGGATCTTCATGTGCGACCTCCCTTTTTGGCGCGTTCGCGCGCTCCATCCGCGGTGACGCGGTTTCCGCGCCACCGCAATGGATTTGCACTCGCTACGACTTCGGCTTCTCGATGACCTTTACCTCGATGCGCCTAGGCTGCAGCTCCGGCTTCTTCGGCAGGAACAGCGTCAGCACGCCTTCCCTGAGCTCGGCGTGAATCTGATTGCCGCCGTCGGTACCCTCGGGCAGCGTGAACGCACGCGTGAAGCTACCGTAGGAACGCTCGCAGGCGTAGTAGGTATCCGTCTTCTCCACCACCTCCGCTTCGCGCTTGCCGCTGATGGTCAGGCGGTTACCGGTCATGGTGATCTCGAGATCCTTCTCCTTGATGCCGGGAACGTCCGCCTTGAAGACGAAGCCTTCCCTCGTCTCCTTGACTTCGAAGTCCGGCGCGAAGCGCACCGGCTGCTCTTCCCCGGGCCAGGCCGGCGACATCTCGCGGAACGGGTCCCAGCGCATCCAGCGCAGCGGCTCCCCTTCCGTTGAGGCGCGAGGGAGCTCCCCACCATTCCTTCGAAGAATCAGATTGCCCATGACTTCCTCCTTGGGTGCCCGCGTGGGGGCACGATATGTCTCTCCGTCCATCCAGCGGTCCTTATAGGACGCGGCCCATACTTTGACTATTAGGAACTTTCACGTCCATTAGTCGTAAAAACCGTCATATCAGGTTCGCCGGATGCGCCGGCCCCCGCACGCGTTTCCTGAGGTGCCCGACGATCGCGGTCGTGCCTTGGGCCACCGTGACCAGGGTGATGGCGCGCATCGCGATGACCGCGAGGCCAAGCGCGCCCGCCCCGATCATGAGTGTTTCAATCGGCATGGTGCCCCTTTCGAGGGCGCTTCTACACGATTGGGGCATATGTAGGCTATTAGGAAGTTTGAGCGTGCTTCATCGAAAAAAACGACGTATGGTGGCGCATGGAATGGCTCAACTACCACCACCTATTGTACTTCTGGGTCGTCGCCAAGGAGGGGAGCATCGTGCGCGCGAGCAAGGAGCTCCGCCTGGCGCACCCGACGATCAGCGGCCAGATCCATCGGCTGGAGGAGGCGCTCGGTGAAAAGCTCTTCGCCCGCCGGGGACGACACCTGGTGCTGACGGAGTCCGGCCGCGTCGCGTTCCGCTACGCCGACGAGATCTTCTCGCTGGGGCGCGAGTTCGTCGACACGCTCAAGGGACGGGCCAGCGGAAGGCCGCTGCGGCTCGTCGTCGGCGTCGCCGACGTTCTTCCCCCGTCGCTGGTACGGCGGTTCCTGGAACCCGCCTTTCGCCTCGGTCAGGCCGTCCAGGTCGTCTGTCGCGCGGACAAATCGGTCGAGGAGTTCATCGCCGAGCTGGCGCTGCATCGGGTGGATGTCGTCATCGCGGATGGACCCGCGGGACCCGGCGTTCCGGTCCGGGCGTTCAGCCATCTGCTGGGCGAGTGCGGCACGACCTTCTTTGCCGCCGAGAAGCTCGCGGCCTCGATCCACCGTAAGTTTCCCCGCTCGCTTGCCGGTGCCCCGTTTCTCCTTCCCGGTGCACCCTCGGCAGTGCGTCGCGCGTTGGAGCAGTGGTTCAACGCCCAGGACATCCAGCCGAGGATCGTCGCCGAGTTCGACGACAGCGCGCTGGCCAAGGACTTCGGAGAAGACGGGATGGGGGTTTTCGCGGCGCCCACGGTCATCGAGGCCGAGGTTCGACGGCACTATCGGGTGCGAGTGGTCGGGCGGTCGGACGCCGTTCGCCAGCAGTTCTTCGCCATCTCGGTCGAGCGCAAGATCAAACACCCCGCCGTCGTGGCGATCTGTGAGTTCGCACGAAAAGACATCTTCGCGGGAAAGGTGAGCACGCCCGCGCCTCCTGGATCTTCGGGCTCATAGGTGGTACCGGGCCTGAAATGGTTTCGCTCATGGAGAAAACGGTCGACCTTTCCGCCGCGGAGATCGTGGTCGCCTACCACGAGCGGACGAAGCACCATTACCACCGCTACGCCGCATCGGCCGGCGCCATGGATTGGGCTACGCAACCGGATCCGTTCCGTCGCTACGTGGGGGCACCGCTGCATCGCCTTCGCTTGCCCGAGATGGGGCGAGCGCTGCCGTACTGGCGGCTCTGGGTCCCCGACGGCGTCGATCCTGCGCCGCTTTCGATTGATTCCGTCTCGTTGTTCTTCCGCTACGCCCTCTCGCTGACCGCGTGGAAACGGTTCCAGGAAACGACCTGGTCGCTTCGCGCCAATCCCTCGAGCGGGAACCTGCACCCGACCGAGGGATATGCGCTCCTACCCGGCATCGCTGGCCTCGACGACCGGCCTGGCGTCTACCACTACGCGCCGAAGGAGCACGGGCTGGAGCGCCGGGCAGATCTCGACCCGCCGGTCTTCGCGGCGCTGATGGGTGCGTTTCCGGGAAGCTCATTCCTGGTGGGGCTCTCGTCGATTCACTGGCGAGAAGCGTGGAAGTACGGCGAGCGCGCGTTCCGCTACTGCCAGCACGACGTCGGTCATGCGCTAGGGACCCTGCGCCTGGCGGCAGCCGCCCTGGGCTGGAAGCTCTTCCTCCTCGACCGCGCTGGCGACGACGCCGTGTCACGGCTCTTCGGACTCGACCGCGACGCCGACACCCTTGGCGCGGAGCGAGAACATCCCGAGCTCCTGGGAATCGTCGTCCCGGGAGGATGGGCCGGCGACCGAGGCCTCTGCCTGTCCAAAGAGATTGCGTCCGGGAGCGCCGCTGCGCGGTGGTACGGCACGGCCAACGCCTTGAGTCCCGAGCACGGCGTCGACTGGCCGGTGATCGACGAAGTGGCTGCCGCCACCACGAATCCGACCACCGCGATCGACGAGGATTCCTCAGGGTTTCCGTCGGAGGAGGAGCTGTTCCTCGCGCCGGTCCGATCCGGTGCGTTCACCGCCGAGAAAGTCATCTTGGGGCGTAGAAGCGCGGTGAGCATGGATGCAGCCACGGCAATCTCCGCGGCGACCTTCTACCGGATGTTGGCTCGTCTCGTGCCCACCAGAGACGGGCGATCCATGCCGTGGGACGCCATCCCCTGGCGCCCACGCATCCATCTGGGCCTCTTCGTGCACCGCGTGAACGACCTTGCTCCTGGGCTCTACGCGCTGGTCCGCGATCCGGAGAAGGTCGACTCGCTCCGGTCGGCGATGCGGCGCGAGTTCCTGTGGCGGCGCCCTCCGTCGTGCCCGCGCGGGCTCCCGCTCTACCTGCTCAAAGAAGGGGACTGCCAGGCTCTAGCCGCGCGCGTCTCATGCGGGCAGGACACCGCCGGAGACGGGGCCTTCAGCCTGGGGATGATCGCCGACTACATGGAGAGCCTGGTTGGGCGCGGCCCGGGCTTCTACCGAAACCTCTTCTGGGAGGCCGGTCTCGTCGGGCAGGTGCTGTACCTGGAGGCCGAAGAGGCGGGTATCCGCTCGACCGGCATCGGCTGCTACTTCGATGATCCCGTTCACGAGGTGTTCGGCATCTCTTCGCGCGACTGGCAGAGCCTCTACCATTTCACGGTGGGTGGCCCCGTCGAGGACAAACGGCTCACGACGTTGCCAGCCTATGAGTCCGACCCAGCACGATAAGCTGGTGCCCGGGGAGAGGCTCGAACTCTCACGCCGCTTGCGCGGCAGGGGATTTTAAGTCCCCGGCGTCTGCCGTTCCGCCACCCGGGCTGACGAATGCGATGCTATCCGACGCCGCCGGAGGCGCAAGGACCACTCTTGTCACAGCCGCAGGGGTCGG
>Ga0247727_10011669_pt1 | contig 15265 bp, 11 predicted proteins | sample WisWelCaveWW1625_FD_202498 | JGI IMG/M metagenome (GOLD analysis project Ga0247727, IMG submission 202498) | Biofilm microbial communities from Wishing Well Cave, Virginia, United States - WW16-25 | ecosystem: Environmental > Aquatic > Deep subsurface > Groundwater > Cave microbial mat | place... | reverse complement strand
GCCTTTTCCGCCGAGAGATTCGGACCGTGATGCAGGTTGAAGAGAAACCTGCTGAGAAGGCGCAACGAAGCCTGCGGTTCGAAGATCCGGCGCAAAAGGTGCCGTATCTCTGCATCAGACCACTAGGAGCCTCAACGTCCGCCGTCCAGGAAACTGGATTCCCGCTTTCGCGGGAATGACGGAGAGCTTGCATCCAAGAAGGTCGACCTCGTGGAAACCTCCGCTCACTCACTCGCGACGCTGCCGGTCGGCAAGATCGTCTGCGTCGGCCGCAACTTCGCCGAGCATGCCCGCGAGCTCGACAGCGGGATCCCGTCGGAGCCGGTGCTGTTCCTCAAGCCGCCGACCGCCCTGCTCCTGGGAGGAGGAATGGTCGAGCTTCCCTCGTTCAGCAAGGAGGTCCACCACGAGGTGGAGCTGGTCCTCCGGATCTCCAAAGGCGGGAAGAACTGGTCTGCCGAGGACTCGGAACGTTGCGTCGACGCGTTCGCCGTCGGCCTCGACCTGACCGCGCGCGACCTGCAGAACGAGGCCAAGAAGAAGGGCCTGCCGTGGGCGGTTGCCAAAGGCTTCGACGGCTCCGCACCGATCTCCGAGCTCCAGCCCTGTCAGGGCCTCAAGTCGGTTTCTTCCCAGACGATCCAGCTCCTGGTCAACGGCGTGCCGCGCCAGCGCTCGCCTCTCAGTGCGATGCTGTTCAGCCTGCCCGAGCTGATCGCCTTCGTCTCGACCCGATTTCGCTGGGAGCCGGGCGATCTCTTGTTCACCGGAACTCCCGCGGGAGTCGGACCGGTGGTGTCTGGAGATCATCTGGTCGCGACGATCGGCACGACCGCCCGCCTCGAGCTGTGGGTGAAGTAACGTCCTCCTGCGGTAAAGGTCGAACGGTCAGAGCGACAAGTGAGAGAGTCATGCCCAGACCTCCGGAGCCCCCCTTGATCGCGGCGGCTTTGTCGTCCCCGATGGCAGGCCCCGGACGTCTGTTCAGGGACTTCGGGTCGGCCTATCATCACCGCGCTGAATCCAGCATCGAGTCGCTCCTTCCAACGACTGCCTCGCGAGGAGATTCTCATGTTTACCGGCTTCTCGGGCGGACGATGGGTGATGGTGTTCGCAGCCGTTTACTCCGGCACCAGAGCGATCGGCCAGCAATTGTTGATCGACCCGGATCTGCTGCGCGGCCAGGACGCACAGGATTGGATGGGTCGCGTCGTCCGGGAAGTCGGCGACGTCAACGCGGACGGCATTCCGGATTTTGCAGCGAGCACCTTCCGGTACGGCACCGATGATCCCGGCAAGCCCGACTATGTGCGCGTCTATTCCGGGAGGGACGGCTCCGTTCTGCAACAGGTCAACGGGTTCATCGCCGCCGAGCTTTTCGGATACTCGCTCGATGGAATCGGGGACGCGAATGAGGATGGCCACTGCGACTGGATCGTGGGAGCGCCCGGCGGCGTGTTCAACGGTCCGGAATCCGGCTTTGCCTGCGTCGTCTCCGGACTCGACGCCAGCATCCTGTATTTCATCACCGGGGATCAGCCGCGCATGCGGATGGGCGGTCGTTGCTCGGCCGCGGGAGACGTCGACAGGGACGGCGCCAGCGACTTCATGATCGCCTACTGGGAGCCGAGGGCGTGGGGAGGCGTGTGGCCCGAAGTGGACATCCTCTCCGGACGGACCGGAGATTCCCTGCATGAGCTCTCGGGGGAGGAAGCCGACGATCTGTTCGGCTACGCGCTGGACGTCGTCTCCGATCTGGACGGGGACGGAGTGGACGACCATCTCGTGGGCTGTCCGGGCAATACGGTGTACAGCGAACCCGGCATGGTCTCCGTGTTCTCGGGTGCGGATGGGACGCTGCTCTGGCGATGGTACGGCGACGAGGATGGAGATCTGTTCGGCTACTCCGCGGCGAACGCGGGAGACGTCGACGCGGATGGATTCTGCGACGTGATCGTGGGCGCGAACCAAACGCCGACCTGCGGGCTCCATGACGACGTGCCGAGCCCTCTGCCCGGATACGTGAAAGTATTCTCCGGTCGTGACGGTTCCGTGCTCAATCACTGGGTCGGGGAGTTTGCCGGCGACAACTTCGGATGGAGCGTCAATGCAGCCGGGGATGCCAATGGTGACCGTCATGGCGACCTCCTGGTCGGGGTCCCGCACTTCGACATCGAGAAAGAGACTCGCCGCCAGAGCGGCGTTTTCGGAGACAACACCGGGAAGGTGTACCTGTACTCGGGGAAGACGGGCATGCTGCTGTACGACTGGACCGGGACCCGGGCCGAAGGTTCGCACTTCGGATGGTCGGTGAGCACCGCGAAGGACCTGAACGAGGATGGATTCTCCGACGTGCTCGCGGGATACAACCACGATGTGACCGACCCGGCACGGACCGGCAGCGTGCGCGTGTTCGGCGGCAACGATTTGTTCCTGAACGCCATTCCTTCCGTGTGGATTGCGGAACAGAAGTTCAGTCTGATCTCAGGAGAGGGGATTCCCGGAAACCTGGTCCTGGTCGCGATCGTGGCCGTCAACGATCGTGCCACCTTCATTCCCTATCAGTGGGCCACCCTGGACTCGTTCGGCCGTGCCCGGATCGAAGGATCCGTGCCCACGATCCCAGTCATGCAGACCGTGACTTTCCAGGCCTTCACCACCCACTCGCAGGGACAGGTCATCGATTCCGCCGAAGAACGCGTCGTTCTCGACGAGTGAGGTCATCGCTGCATGACCCGCGCGATCCACGTGCACCTTGATCCGGGCAAGCTCCGATTCACTGCGACCCTCGAGCGCCATTTCCCCCAGATTCGCGACGAGTATCTAAGCCTCCCCGACGACGAGTACATTCCGTGGTTCGAGCCTGGCGCGTACAACCATGGCTGGTGGATCACCGGATTCTTTTCCCTGGAGTATTCCGACAAGGAGGAGTGGTTCCGGAGAGTTCGTGCGCGCTGCCCGGTGACGTGGCGGGTGTTGCAGGAAATCGAGGGGCTGCACCTCGCCTCCTTCTCGGCGCTCGATCCGGGCGCCATCGTCTATCCACATGCCGATCAGGACTCCGGAACGATTCGGGTCCATCTGCCCCTGGTCATTCCCGAAGGATGCGAGATGTGGATCGACGGCCAGGTCCATCGCTGGCAGGAAGGCCGGTGCTTCGTGTTCGACAACCGCCTGACGCACGCGGCCCACAACCCCACCCAGCGCCGGCGCGGCCTGCTGCTCTTCAACGTGTTTCGCGATATCCACGGAGTCGAGGACGAGTTCCCGGATCGGCCGTCCCTGAGATTCACCGATCGTCCGACGTAGCCTTCAAGGAATCGGTCCTTCGCGGTTTGACTCCTCCGGCACAATCTCCGACGATGGCACCCCACAAACTGATGCGGACTCTAGCCTCGCGGCCCAGAGCTTCGCGGCTTTGCGTCTTTGCGCGAGATTCGTTCTCGGCGTCGCGGGAGCGCAGCTACTTCTTCCGACCCTGCTCGGCGACCGCCTTCGCCGCGCGCTCGATGGCCTCTGGATCTCCCAGGTAGGAATGGCGCACGGGGCAGAGCTCGTCGTCGAGCTCGTACACGAGCGGCACGCCGGTCGGGATGTTGAGCTCGACGATGTCCTGCTGGGAGATCCGATCGAGGTCCATCACCAGCGCTCGCAGCGAGTTGCCGTGGGCAGCGATCAGCACCCGTCTGCCCAGGCGCAGCTCGGGCGCGATGTGCTCGTGCCAGCAGGGCATCACCCGCTCGACGGTGTCCTTCAGGTGCTCGCCGCGGGGCAGGAGGCACCGGTCGAGGTGGGCGTAGCGCGGATCGGATCCGGGAAAGCGCGGGTCGGATTCCTCGACCTGCGGCGGCTTGACGTCATAGCTGCGTCTCCAGATCTTGACTTGCGCGTCGCCGTAGCGGGCGGCGGTCTCCGCCTTGTCGAGGCCTTGCAGCCCGCCGTAGTGGCGCTCGTTGAGCCGCCAGTGGTTGTGGACCGGAATCCACATCCGGTCCATCTCCTCGAGGATCAGCCAGCAGGTCGCGATCGCGCGCTTGAGGTAGGACGTGAAGGCGACGTCGAAGCAGAAGCCGCCGTCACGCAGCAGACGACCGGCGGCGCGCGCTTCCTCGACTCCCTGGTCGCTGAGCGAGACGTCCTCCCATCCGGTGAACCGGTTCTCGCGGTTCCAGTCGCTCTGGCCGTGGCGAACGAGCACGAGCTGCCGCATCGGTCCTCCTCTCCTGCGCGGACGTCACGATGGACGATCGCTGGCGGGGCGCCAGCTACGGATTTTTCAGCGGGATCTCACCAGGATCGGCGCCAGCAGCGCGAACGCCCCTCCCACACCCATCATCCAAAGTCCCACGTTCTGCCAGTGCACCAGGTAGCTCTCCGGGATCTTGTCCAGGGTGAGGAGCAATCCGTCGGAAGGCGCACGCCACAGCAGAGTGAGCTTGCCCACCCAGCGTTCGAGGGGGTTCAGGCCGTTGACCTGGTGGCGCAGGAAACGGATCACCTGCACGTGGATCACCAGGAACGCGCCCGCCCCGGCGACCGCCCCTCCGACGAGGACCCAGAGCCAGCGGAGCGGACCTCGGAAGACGGGGTGCAGACGCCGTCGGCTCATCTTCGCTTCTGGAGAAGTCCGGTCCTTGCCGCCTCGATCCGCGTTCGAGTCTTCGGCGAGAACCACAGGTTCACCCATTCCTCCTGGTGCTCGTCGTGGTGCTCGCGAATCCGCAGCAGGACGCGATCGCGCAGTCCCGCCTTCACCCGGTGAAACGCGACCGGATCGTGCTTTCCCCAGCGGCGCGCGACCTCGAGCGCCGCGGCAAGCACCTGGTCGGGGTCGGCGAGCTGGTCGGCCAGACCCAGGCGCAGGCACTCCTCGGGCCCGTGCAGGTCGCCGCCGTACACAACCTCCGAGAACGAGTGGGTGGAGAGCTGCGCGCGCGCGATCTCCAGCCCCGCCTGCGGCAACGGCAGGCCGAGCGCGATCTCGTTCAGACCCATCTTCACGTCGCCGCGCGACAGAACGCGCCAATCGGACGCCAGCGCCAGCAAGCAGCCGCCGGCGACGGCATGGCCGTTGATCGCCGCGATCACCGGGCGCGACCACACGAAAATCGTTGAAAGGAATCCCTGGAGACGGTCGAGGAATGCGAGCATCCGTCCCTGGTCGAGCTCGGTCAGCTCGACCAGGTCCAGGCCCGTGGAGAAGAACTTCCCGTCGCCGGTGATGACCAGGGCACGCGAGCCTTCGGCGACGTCCTCACGGCGCAGTGAGTCGAACAGCTCTTCGATGACCATCGGGTTGAGAGAGTTGCCCTTGCCCCTCTGCAACGTCAAGACGGCGATGTCGTCGACCCGCTCGACGCGCACCATCGACGCATGGTTCATGACCGTCCCTTTCCACGCCCGCGCGACCGGACTCTTCGCTCGCTCTCGCGATCGAACCGTTCTTGATCCGCTTTTCACACAGCACGAGTACGCTGGAGTGTATCGAGCTTGACTCAAAAAAAACGCTCGTCCGGGTTTTGTGTGGGAAACCGGGGTTGGACTGATCGCAGGCAGTCCCTTCCTGCCTCTTTAGGACGGCGGTTAGGGTTCGTCCCGAAATAGATGCACCGTTTCGGCGAGCCATCGGCGACGCTGGCTAGGCGCGCCGACGCAGGCAACCCGGCTGGTTTTTGAAGCCGCAACAACGCCTGCGAAACGGCGACCCGGAAGAGCCAAAAAAAGACGCGCGCGATCGTCGGTGCTCGTGAGGGAACGCCGCGAACTGAAGACAGGAGAATGCGCGTTCAGATCCAGTGGAGGACGGCCCCGTTCAGGATCCTTCCTTCGGGATCTTCACTCGACCGAGCTTTGCGGGGAGACTCCTGCCATGTTGATCGAGCCAGCGCCGCCAGCGTGCCCCGGCCTGCTCGCCCCATTGTGGAACGTCTTCGATCTTTCGTTTCGCGGCGAGCTTGCCCAACAGGTCATGGATCGGCCGCGCCCGATCCCGGTCCTCGCCGCCTGGCCCGCGGCCACCGCGTGATTGACCGGACGATTCGACCGAGCCCAGGTACTGCACCACGACTTCGACGCCGTCGAGCGCCAAGAGCTCGGTCAACGATCGGCACAAGGGCAGAGACACGACCGGCGGGGAGCGCGGCGGAATGGAGCGCAATGTTTCGACCAGTGCGGCCACGCTACGGTCGTCGGGCAGGTTTCCCAGCGACTCAATGATGGCCGCGGCGACTTTGAGCTTCTGCTCGTTGTCGGAGGTCTGATCGCCGCCGGTCCCCGGCTCGTCGCCTTGCCGCGGAGGCCGCAGGGCGCCTCTTCCCATCCGTGCCATGTCCTCGCGCGCCTGGTCGAGCGCCTTGCACAACTGCACGACCGCCACCTCGGGATGAAAGTCCTTCCCCAGGAAACGTGCGGCGCGCTCACGAATCACGAGCGAGGAGTCCTCCAGTGCGAGCGCGGCCGCCTCGGCCACCTCGCGGCGCGGCTGCTCGCTCTCCTCCTTGGCGATGGACGCGAGCTCGAGGAGCGCCTGGTCGCGCACCTTCTCCTCCTTGGAGCGGAGAAGCTTCTTCAGCTCGGCGACCGAGGGCGGCGGCTCCTCCGTCGAGCCGATGCACGGCCCCGAGAGCACCAGCCACTGCAACAGCCCGAGGACCCGGGTTGCGCATCGGATCATGATCCGTGACCCTCCATGCCATCGACGACGATTGAACCACCGCTCTCGCCACGTGCAGCACCAACCCGGCCGAGCGGGCAAGGTTCCGGCCCCCATCGGGAATCCACCGATACAATCCTCCACCCTCATGATGCATGAAGCCGGGCTGCGAATGGCCCGGGTTGTTTCCTGGCCTTAGGGTCCGCGCAAAAATAACTTCCCATCCTGGGCGCCCAGCTTCACACCATCTTCGCCCTCTCCTCAATCGCGAATTCCTCAGCGTATCGACCAATACGCTTGCGGATTCGCTCAATCGTCGAGGACGAACCTGGCGCAAATCTGAGCACCGAGAACGGGAAGTTATTCTTGCGCGGACCCTTAAGCGAGCGAAGCGTAGTGGTCCTCCATGCCCCGTGGCAGGAAGGAATGACTCTGGCGGTGGATCGCTGCTCGAAACAGACTCTCTGGTGCCTGGGAATCGGCTCCTCGCTGCTCGCCTTTGCGTGTGCTCCGGAGGCGCGCACGTTGCCGAGCGGCGTGCGCGTCGAAGTACTGCGAAGAGGAACGGGCGATGCCGCGTCCGCCGGTCGGTACGGCGTGGCCGATTATCGGCTGGAAGTCGGTGGCAAGACTCTCGACAGCACTGAGTGGCACGGGGAACCATGGGTGTTCTGCCAAAGTGATGACAAGCTCCTGCCCGGTCTGCGTGCAGGCATCGAAGGCATCCGAGCCGGAGAAACGCGGCGGATCGTGATTCCGCCCGAGCAAGCGTATGGCAGCGCGGGGAAGCTGCCGCAAATCCCCCCGAAGTCGACCCTGATCTATGAATTCACGGTTCTCCAGTGGTTCTCGACGAGCACTTCCGGATGCCAGTACCGGGTGCTGAAAAACAGCGATCGTTCACCGCCCGAGCAGGGCGACCAGTGCGTTCTGCGCTACCGAGTGTTCCATCCTGCGACCGCACGCGAGCTCGACAGCTCGAACAAACAAGGGCGGGCGCTCGAGTTTGAGCTCGGCTCCGGGACCGTTTTGGAGATCATCGAAGAGATGGTTGCACAGATTCCATGCGGCGCATCCTGGCAGGTGGCCGTTCCCAGGGATCGGACGGACGAGCTCTCGCGATCGCTGGACCTCCTGCCTCGAAGCAGCGACCTTCTGATCGAGCTCGAGCTCGTCGGGGTTCGCTGAGCCAGAGACAGCTCAAGATTCGCGGCCCTTGCCCGGAGCGCAGCGCATCGGCAAGATTTGGGGCCGGGCACCCTTCTCCGATCCGACCTTCGCGGCCGACAACATCGACTGCGAGCAAGGTCGTTCCGAGCCGGTCGCGGTCGGCTCATGGTCAGGTCCAGAGAAGGCCGATTCCTCATGTCGAATCCTCAGGAAGCTTCCCGGTCGCAGCGCTCCTCGTCTCGAGCCAGGTCTTCTCCGCGCCAACTTTGGTTGCTCCTGGGCCTGTGCGTCGCCGTGCTCGGTGGGCTCTCGCTGCTCCTGTTGAGGGACGGCAGGAAGGAATCTCCGGCAATCTCGGTTTCCCGTCCGCCAGCCGCGTCGCACCCTTTGTCCGAGGAGATCTCACCGCTGCCAGCGGAGGCCTCCCGGACGGTGACGGAATCCACCGGCGCCGGCGAGCCGAGAGAACCGCCGGCCGGCTACGCGGATCTTCTTGGATGCGTGAAAGGGCGGGTTCTCGCGGCAGACCTGTCGGCGGTCGAGGGCATCGAGGTCTGCGCCGTCGAGTTCAGCTTCGAGCAACTGTTCCAGAGTCCCCAGACGCTTCTCGAGGAGGAGCTCGTCACTCCCGACTTCGTCGCCGGGCGCACGACCACCGACGCGGAGGGTCGATTCGCCTTGCAGGGTCTGGAGTCGCGCGCCGTGCAGCTCCTGGCCGTCGACCTCGGCGGACCGCGCGCCGACCTCAGGTTCCTGGATCACAAGCCCTCCGGCGGCGAGACCGTCGACATCGGCGACATCGTCCTGCAGCCATACGTCACCTTCGTGGGACGCGTAGTCGACGAGAACAGCGAGCCGGTCGCGAAGGCGCGCGTCCGCGCCACATCTCTTCCCGGAGTGTTTGGCCAGTTCGGCGTCCAGGACATCAGAGTCGACTGCGCCGTGATGGCGAAGGTCGAGGAGCCGACGAAGACCACGATCTTCTATGAATTCCCGGCGGGTCTGTTCGCGTCGATCGAGCGCCTGCTGGTCTCGTTCCTGAGGATCCCGACGACGCACACTCTCGAGGACGGCACGTTTCGCCTTCCCGGGGTTCCGCAGGGGCTGGTCACGCTGATCGCCGACAAGCGCGAGTATTTCGGCACGGTCAAGGGAGGAGTTCCTTCCGGAAAATCTCCCGAGCGCAACGTTGGTGACCTGTACCTGACTCGCGGTTACTCGATCGAGGGGATCGTTCTCGACGGCCGCCAGAATCCTGTTCCGGGACTGGAGATCCGCGCCGGCATCCGCCCGAGCGGCGTGCCGATTCCTGCGGCGGTTCTGCAGCCCGCCGGCCGCACCGACGACGAAGGCAGTTTCAAGGTGCGCGGACTGCCGACCGGTGACGAGGCGTACGTGGCGTTTCACCGCTCGATCGGCCAGCCATGGTCCCTGCACGGGCCGTTCCGCGCCGACGGATCTCAAGTCCGCATCGAGCTCGAACGCCAAGGGGAGGTCCTGGTCCGTCTCCTCGACGCCTCGGGCGCGATCGTGTCCGGCGCGGAGCTGTTCATCTCTCCGGATCCGCTGTTCCCGATGCCGCCGATCCTCGCGCCGCAGATGCAACGGCTCGCGCGCGTCGAACGTCTCGAGGAGGGATTGCTGCGGGTGAGCGAGGTCGATTTCGGCAAGTACCGTCTGACGGCGCGCGCCGATGGATTCGCGCTCGCCACGACGACGATCGAGGTCTGTGACCCGCCGCAGACCTTCGACCTCAAGTTCGAGGCCGCGCATTCTCTGGCCGTGCAAGTCGTCCAGGCATTCGATCGGGAGCCCATCGAGTGGGCTTTCGTGAGCGTCAGCAAGAAGGGCCTGTTGGAGCAGCCGATCGACCGCGGCCGCACCGACGAAGATGGACGGATCGTCCTTCAACCGCTCGAGGCAGGCGAGTACCAGGTCTCCGTGATGCATCCGATGAAGGCCTCGCGCAACCTCGAGGTCAAGCTCCCCGACCCGACCGGGGACCTCTTGATCGAGCTCACCGAAGGCGGCCATCTCAAGGGACGGGTCCACGTCGCCGGCGCACCTCCTTCGCGGCGGGTGTTCTTCGCCGCGTTCCCGGATCGCGGCGGCACGGTCCATCCGACGGACGCGCCGACGTTCACGGCGGCGACCGACGAGGGCGACTTCTTCGTCCCCAACCTCGACCCGGGGACCTATCAGTACATGGTTCGCGACCGGGTGGTCGGCAAAGGCTCGATGGCCCTGATCCTCACCATGCGTGACGACCCGCTTGCCCAGGGCGAGTTCGTGATTTGCGAAGGCGAGACCACCGAGCTCGACGTCGACCTGAGCGGCGTCGGCGAGGGCCCGGCCGCATCGCTCGCCGGCAGGATTCGCATCAACGACCGCCCCGCGGCGGAATTGAGCGTGTCGTTCGAGGGGCCGGTGCGACGCACCGCGATGACCGACGAGAACGGCGAGTTCCTCCTCGATTCGCTGCCGGCGGCGGAGGCACAGGTGGAAATCAAGGCGCCGGAGGAGGGAAACTTCTTTTCGATCGCCTCCAGCATCTATCGCGAGAAGCTTGAGCTTCATCCCGGCGAGCACAGGCTGCTCAACCTCGACCTCCATGTGTGCTCGGTGTACGGCAGCATCCTCGCCGACCGAACGTTCTTCGGCACCGTGGCCGGCACCTTCGCCATGCTGGAAGGCAGCGAGGGTGGCGCCACGCTGATCGCCAACATCAATCCTCTCAGCAGCAGTTACCAATTCCGCAACGTCCCCGACGGTGATTACACGCTCCGGGTCCGCAGCCGCGGCTGGATCCCTCACGAGCAGAAGGTCCGCGTCGCCGCCGCCCTCGGGGACGTGCAGATCGACGTGGAGTTAATGGCGGCGGTGACCGTATCGGGAACGTTCGAGCTTCCCGAAGGCGTGGAGCTGCCCCAGGGCGAGGAGCTCAATCGCTCCGGTCCACCGCGAGAGCGTGCGGGACCGCGCAGGTTCGGAACGTTCCTCACGCTGGTCCCGGCCGACGACAGCCATCCTGGAGCGCGTGCCCGGGTCGACAAGGACAGCTCCGCCTTCTCCTGCGGCCAGGCCGGCCCCGGAATACAACATGCGGTGATGATCGTGGACGGCAAGACGTTCGTGTCGGACGACTTCGACGTACCGCCGGAAGGAGTCGAGGGAATCCACCTCGTGCTGCACGCGCAGGAGCCGGTGCTAGAGCAGAAGAAACAGTGAAGACGCAGAGTCGGCCTCCATCGATTCCAGGAGCTCTTGTTCCATGTTGAAGCTCGCCTCCCCCCGGCCGAAGCGAAGTGCCGTCGCGGCAGGCGTCCTCGGCGCGGGGTTGTTCTCTTGCCTCGGATGGGTGGGTCGTCATGCAGAGCAGGACGGATCACCTCTCAAGCCCAACTACGAGCGTCTCGAGCTGACGGTGCCCCAGGGAAGCTCCACGACGCGCCGAATCGTTCTCAGCAACGATGGCTCGGCCAGCATCAGCATCGCCCGCGTCGATGGTGTGAGCGCGTCGCTCACCGTGTCGCTGAATCGCAAGGGGGAGGCCACTCCGGTCTCGGCGGGTGCTGCTCTGGGTTTCGTCATCGAGCCCGGGAAGAGCGGCCGGATGGAAGTGACTGTGCATTCGCAGGAGCTCGAGTACGGCGAGCACTCGTTCGTGATCGTGCTCTTCAGCCCCGACGATCGCGAGCTGCTGCGTTATCCGGTGATCGCGTTCATCACCGACCCGGTCGACCCCGATGCCGACAAGAAAACCACCCCGATCCGGACGCCGGAGGCTGCGGAGCTTCCGCCGCCGGCCGGCGCCGAGCCGCGCATCAAGGTCGAGCCGTATCTCCTGGATCTGGGAGAGCTCTTTGTCGGCGAGCGAGTCACCCGGGAATTCGTGCTCAGCAACGTCGGCACCGGTGATCTCGAGCTCCAGAAGCTCTACACCCAATGCCACTGCACGATCCCCGAGCTCGACATGCCCGGCGGCAAGGTCGGCAGCCGTCAGATCAAGAAGGACCTGCACCTCACCTTGAAGCCGGGCGAGAAAGGAACCGTCCGGTTCCAGCTCGACACCTCCGGGCTCCTGGGAGAGGTGAGACGCCAGCTCGTGGTGTATTGCAATGACCCGCGACAGAGTCCGCTGCCGCTCAATATCGTTGCCGATGTCAAGGACCCGTTCGAGCGCAGCCCGAATATGGCCTACTTCGCCGAGGCGTACCGCTCGCAGGAGCCGGAGATCAAGGTGCACCTGATCAGCCGCACGCTGGGGCCGTTCGAGATCACCGGATACGAGCAGCCGATGGTGCCCTCCGGAGATCAGAAAGTCCCGTTGTTCGACGTCGATTTTCGCAAGCTCAAGGACGAGCGCTACGGGTCGCCGGCCTGCGAGGTGTCCCTCAAGCTCCGCAAGGACGCCCCCACCAGCGAGTACCGCGGCATGATCGTCGTCGGCATCGAGCATCCGCGAATCAAGTCGTATTTCTTCGGCTACAACGTCACGGTGCTGCCCGACGTCGACTTCATCACCGGCAACAACGCCAAGTTGAACGACCCGGTCCTGAAATTCTCGGTCGTGAGGCTCGACCCTCCGGTCAACACCCAGCGAGTGCTGATCATCGAGAACAAAAACCCGCAGGTGCCGTACGTTCCCAGGAACATCCGCGTCGAAGGCATGGACGCCGAGATCTACTCGACTGAGCTGCGGACGATCGATCCGGGAGTGAAGTACGAGGTCGTCGTCACCATCACCACCGCGCCCAAGGGTAACGGGATGATGCGCAGCGTCCTGGTCATCGAGAGCGATCATCCCGAGCTGCCCCAGAAGAAGATCAAGATCAGCGGAACCTACAGCGGCTAGCCCCCACCGCCGTTCACTCTGGGCTCTCGGTATTCCCGCGAAACGAACCCGTCATTCCCGCGAAAGCGCGGGAATCCAGGTCCACGGACGGCAGGCGCCGGCAAAGTGAACGGAATGGCGTGTTGCCTCCACTGTTACCGAGTTGTAACTGTTCGAGCGCACCATGCCTGTTCTTCAACGGGCCCCAGGTGGCATTCGCCGGCCTGGTGCCAGCGTCCGGACAGGGGGGAATGCCGCTTGCTCGGGAGGAGTCCGGCCGTCGACTTGAAAGGAGACTTCCATGTCCGTTCGCTGCTTCTCCGTTCTGACTCTGTCTCTCATCCTGCCCGGCTCGATCGACGATGAACAGGGCGCTCAGGACCCCATGGAAGTGGCGCGCAAGCGCAGCCATTTCCTGCAGGTGGTCGAAGAGCTGTCGCGGCGCGCTCCCGAAGGCTGGAGCGAGTCCCAGCTTCTGAGGCGCGACTTCATCCTGAGCGAGCTCGCCCGCTACGGCCAGGGAGGCCAGTTCCCGATCAATACCGATCATCCCGGAAGGGCGATGCCGTATTTCATCGACCATTTCGGGACCCGGTGCGCGGTCGCTCAGCTGATGGACCTGACCGGACATCCTGACCTCGTCCTGCGCATCGCGGACCAAGACAACCACGCTTTCCTCGCCGAGCTCCTGGGCGACGTCGACATCGAGGCGTGGCTCGAGGAGGTCGGTTTGTCGGTGGAGGAGGCGGCATACATCCAGGATCCGTCCTTCACCCGGCCGGGGCCGACCACCAAGAACATCCTGCCGCCGGAGCGCAATCCGGACAATCCCAGATCGTCCACCCCGGGCATCGACTCCGTCCGCGGTGCAACCGGCGAGCGCGGGCGCGCGCCGTCCGCGACGACGACTCCACGTCGCAGCACCAAGGCGGCCTCCGCCTGGTCATGGCAACAATGGTGGGACCTCAATCGCCATCGTTTCGTCGACGTTCGCGAACGCTATCGATCGCGCCCGACCACGCCCGTGCAGCCTCCGACCGCGGAATCGCTCCTGCGGGATCTCGAGCCGTTCTTCGCTCATCAGTACCGGACTCAGCAGGACATCCGCTCGACGACGCTGCTCGCCTGGGCTCGCTCCAACGGCAACCGTCGCAATGACGAGCTCGAGCAATTCATCGGCGACTACCTCAGAGACTCTCACCAGCCGTATCGCGAGTTCGTCCTGCTCGCCCTGGGATTCCTGGGGACGGACACGGCGATCCCGGTGCTCAAGAACATCCTTCAGGACCGCCTGGAGGGACGCATTCACCTTGGGGAATCGGGTGCGATCGACGACCGGTTCCGTTCCTTCGCCGCGGTCGCGCTCGCAGCCAGCGGGCGCACCGACGTGCTCGCCGACCTGCGCGCGGTCGCCGATCGGAGCGACGTCTCGTCCGAGCTGCGACTGACTGCGCTCGAGGTCATCGGACTCTGTGCCCGCGAACAGGCCGAGCGCGCCACGGTGGTCCCCGCACTCCTTAAGTCCCTTGAGGCGAGCCGCTCCTCCACGGTGAATGACCGCATCCAGGGCGCGATCCCGATCGCGCTCGCGCGCTGTGGCGACCCGGCCGCCGTGCCGGAGCTTGCCGGCATCGTGGAACGGTTTAGCGGCGGACGCCTGCTGCGGCAGTCCTGCGCGTGTGCGCTGGGCGCTCTGGCACCGGAGCTGAATCAAGATCTGTTCAAGCTGCTGGTCGCGGCGGCGCGCCGTGACCCGGACCCGGAGGTGCGCCAGCACGCGATCCTCACTCTGGGCGAGCTCGCCGGGCGCACTCGGGACCTGGCTGGCGACCTCGAGCTCGAGGTGATGCAGTTCTTCGCCGACGGAATCGACGGCGTGCACCGCCAGCCTCTCGACCAGCCTTTCCGCCATCTGGCGGTGGCGCTGATGGCGCGGAGCCATGCACTGGACACGACCGTCTTCCTCGATCGGCTGCTCGACCGCGCGCAGAACGCCGGCGCCCGCGACGACCGGGCCTCCGCCATCGTCGCCCTGGGAATACTCGCGGACGCAAGGGCGCAACCCCTGCTGCGCGCGATCCTTGACCACTGCGGGGACGACATGCTCCGCGGCTTCGCCGCCGAGGCTCTCGGCCTGCTCGGCGATCGAGAGATCGCGGTCACGCTTCTCGAGGCTTGCGTCGAATCACAATCGGAGTGGTTCTCCCATCGCGCCGCGATCGCACTTGCAATGCTCGCCTATCCCGGCTTGACCGAGCCGCTGGTCCAGGCCTTCGAGCGCACCGGCTCCCATGCAGTGCAGGCGGCCTTGACCTCCGCCCTGGGCGAGATCGGCGATCCCCGCGCTCTGGAAGCACTGCGCAAGGTCGCCGCCGGTGCCGAGCAGGACCAGTGGACTCGTCGGCGGGCGACGGCTGCCATCGGCCGCATCGCCGAGGCCCGGGATCGCTCCTGGACTGAGCCATTGCGCGAGGTCTTCAATCCCAACGTTGCTTCCAACGTCCTGCTCGAGGTCGCGGACCTGTTCTAGACCCAATGCCGTTCACTTAGCGTTCTCGCCAGGGCTTCCGGGCGGGGTAATCGTATCTCTCATCCTCCTGGGTCGCGCC
>Ga0247727_10011668_pt1 | contig 15265 bp, 10 predicted proteins | sample WisWelCaveWW1625_FD_202498 | JGI IMG/M metagenome (GOLD analysis project Ga0247727, IMG submission 202498) | Biofilm microbial communities from Wishing Well Cave, Virginia, United States - WW16-25 | ecosystem: Environmental > Aquatic > Deep subsurface > Groundwater > Cave microbial mat | place... | reverse complement strand
TCTGTTAGCATTTGTAATCGAAGTGTAGCCTGTAACAAAAACATTCATCGTATCATCAAGGTCAATTGAATAACCTCTGTCGTCCAAGTTCGCAGTACCATTATAACGTTGCACCCATTGTTGCACTCCCGCAGAATTATATTTAACCGTTGCAATATCAGGTGGCGTGCTGTTATTACCCGTATTCTGGCTCTGGCCTGTTACATAAATATTCCCTAAAGTATCAGCAATAATATCCTGCACTTCTTCATAACGGTTAGCAGCATAATTATAACGAGTTGCCCATTGCTGAACCCCCGAAGGATTATATTTTATTGTAGCATAATCAAACCAGTTCCCCGAAAGAAAACTGTAACCTGTAACAATCACATTGTTGTTTTTGTCAATCGTTAATGCTTTGCCGTAATCATTGTCGCTTCCGCCATCGTAGGCCATTACCCATTGTTGGGTTCCGCTGTTATCATATTTAATTGTAACAATATCCGAAAGCATGTTACTTGTGTTTTCATTTCCTTTACCTGTTACGTAAACATTTCCTGTAGCGTCCAGTTCAATGTCCATTCCCCCATCGTTTCCGCCACCAGTTCCGTTATAAAATCTTATCCATTGCTGACTTCCCGCAGCATCATATTTAATAGTAACAATATCCTGATTGTTCCCTGTTTCAGATGAAAAACCTGTTACATACACATTTCCACTTCCGTCAATATCAATTCCTGTTCCTTCATCCTGCAAATTACTTGTCCCATTATAAAAAGCAACCCACTGTTGAATACCCGAACTGTTGTATTTAATAGTTGTAACATCATCAAAAGTTCCTGTACCTTGACTTTTCCCAACTACATACACATTCCCGCTCGCATCTACTTTTATTGCAGCAGCTCCATCGTTATTATTTCCTGTTCCGTTGTAAATTGCAACCCACTGTTGCACCCCGTTGGTGTTGTATTTCACTGTAGAAATATCGAAAGTTCCACTCACACCAAAACTCGTTCCGGTAACGTAAACATTCTGCGCAGCATCAATTACTAAATCAACTGCGTCATCAGTATTATCGGGCGGACCATTGTAGTTAACTGTCCAGGCTACAGGCACAGTTTGCGAAAAGCCGAAGCTGAAAGCAGAAATGAAAACTGCACTGATAAATGTTTTAGAAAACAAGCGGGTGTAAAATTTCGTCATGAAAAGCATTTTTTGATTTGATATTCACAAAGCTAACAAAAAACCGATAGGTTTTTTTTGTGTTTAGACGAAACAGAATTATTTTTCTAAATCTTCCGATACTTTGTCGGTTTCTTTTTTTACGGAGTTCGCGCCTTTCTCAATTTCATCCTGTATCCCACTGGCAGCATCTTTAAATTCCCGAATACCTTTTCCTAATCCCCTTGCAATGTCAGGGATTTTGTTCGCCCCGAAGAACAGCAGAAAAACCACCATGATAAGCATTAACTCGCTTCCGCCCATTCCAAACATAACAAATGTCTTTTTGTGAAATGTAAAGGTAAAAAAAATCCCCTCCTTATTATGTATAAGAAGGGGATTAGATAAATGTCAACTACTTACTTCCTTCTGCTTTCTTCCTGTCGAAATCAATTACGATAGGAGTAGCAATGCAAAGCGAAGAATAAGTTCCGATAACAATACCAATTAACAACGCAAACGAAAATCCACGTATAACTTCCCCACCGAAAATAAAGATGGCAAGCAATACCAAGAAAATGGTAAGCGAGGTAATTATTGTTCTGCTTAATGTTGCATTCAAAGCGTAGTTAATGATGTTGCGTTTTTCTTCACCTGCAGCCAAATCAGCTTTGTTGTTATTCGCAAGAAACTCACGAATCCTGTCGAACACAACCACTGTATCGGTCATCGAATAACCCATTACTGTTAAAATTGCCGCAATAAAATGCTGGTCAATTTCTAAAGAGAAAGGAAGCAAGCCGTCAAAAATGGTGTAACACGAAAGAATGATTGCAACGTCATGGAACAAAGCCACAGTAGCACCCAAACCATATTGCCATTTCTTAAATCGTATTAAAATGAAGAAGAACATAACAACACACGCCATCATTACTGTAACAAACGAACCGTTTCGTATATCGCGCGAAATGGTTTCGCCCACCTTGTTCTGTTGGTCAATAGTGTAATTATTGTTTAGCGCTTTCAAGCCGGTATTTAATTTCTCTTCCACTTGTTCGTCCACCCCTTCACCATTTTGGCTGATAAGATAAGTGGTTGTAATTTTCACACTGTTGTTTGTTCCGTAAGTTTTTACTTCCGGACGTATGCCAAATGTAGTTGTCAATTTTGTAGTTACATCTTCTGTTGCAACAGGATTATCGAAACGTACCACATACGAACGGCCTCCCTGAAAATCAACACCTAAATTAAATCCATCATTCTTCACATAGAAAATAATTCCCAGCGTAATAATTGCCCCGGAGAAGAGGTAATAGAACTTTCTTCTTCCAACGAAATTGATTTTAATGTTCTTGAACGAATTTTCAGAAAATTTGTTTGAGAAAGGAATGCTCTGGTCTTTTTTCAGCATGCGGTCAAAAATCAAACGGGTGATGAAAATGGCGCAGAATAATGAAGAAAGAATACCAATGATAAGTGTTGTTGCGAAACCCTGTACTGGTCCTGTTCCATACGCGAAAAGAATGATACCCAATAGAAGTGTTGTAACATTCGAGTCAATGATTGACGACATTGCACCTTTGTAACCATCCTTAACTGCAAGCTGAACTCCTTTACCGCCTCTTAATTCTTCGCGAATACGCTCGAAGATTAGAATGTTGGCATCCACTGAAAGTCCAATAACCAGCACAATACCGGCAATACCGGGAAGTGTAAGCACAGCTCCTAGCGAGGCAAGAATTCCGATAATAAAAAACATGTTTACAAAAAGAGCAATATCAGCAACCCATCCGGCTTTATTGTAATATACCCCCATAAATAAAAGCACTAGGGCAAGGGCAATAACGAAAGAATAAAATCCATCGCGTATGTTTTCTGCTCCCAAAGTTGGTCCAACAATTTGTTCTTCCACAATTTTTGCCGGAGCAGGAAGTTTACCTGCCGATAAAATATTTGCTAAGTCATCCGCTTCGCGTGCATCAAAATCACCGGTAATCTGCGAACGTCCGCCTGAAATTTCTCCCTGTACAGTTGGTGCTGAGTAAACCTGATTATCTAAAACAATGGCAATACATCCGCCTGCTTCATCACCTTTAGGTGCATTGTCTTTTGTAAGTAGTGCCCACTTTGTGCTAGCCTCATCTTTCATCGTCATTTCAACAGTAGCATATCCTCCTTGAGCCTGATCGAAAGTTTTTCCGGCCGAGCTGATGATGTCGCCACTCAATGCTGCATTTCCTTTCGGGTCTGTAATTCTTATTGCATACAATTGAAAAATATTCGGATTCCATTTCGGTGGCTTTGCTCCCCACATAAATTTAATGTTCGGAGGAAAAACTTTACGCACTTGTGGTAAATTCAGATAAGCCATCACCTTGCCTGTATCTTTCGGTAATGAACTTCCGATTATCGGACCGAGTGAAGGTTCGTTCTTCTGGTCGATGTTCGGGAAAATCAAGTTGTACACCAGCGGGTTTTCTTTCTGGAATTTTTTCACACTATCATCGCGCGTCATCACTGTGCTGTCTTTTCCAAGCAGACTCGCCATTCCCGTATCATTTTTATTACTGTCGTTTTTAGCGATGGTTGTTTTTGCCGAATCAGGATTTGTTTTTGTTTTGCTCGAATCTGAAGCAGTAACTTTTGCCGAATCTGTTACAGTACTATCTGTCCCAAGCGGATTCATTAAATCAGCAATCACTTTATTCGCCTGCATCAATGGCCCGAAAATATCTTTCTTGTTATCAAATGTTTCCCAGAATTCGAGGTTAGCAGTTCCCTGCAAAAGTTTGCGTACACGATTTTTATCACTTATACCAGGTAACTCAATTAAAATTCTTCCCGAACCTGCGAGTTTTTGTATAGTGGGCTGCGTAACTCCGAATTTATCAATACGCGCGCGAAGTGTTTGCTCGGCAGTATTTATGCTTTGCTCAACAGTAGCACGTATATATTTCAGCACATCATCATCTGTGCTCTTCATGGTAATCTCTTTTTGATCTATGCTTCGGAAATAATAGGCAAGTGGATGTTCGGGATCCACTTTTTTCATCACTTCGCCAAAAATGGTAGCAAAATCACGATTGTCCGTTTTTTCAATTATTTTTGTCTGCTTCAATCCTTCTTTCAGCTTGTCATCGTTGGGACGATTGCTCATTGCTTTGATGATATCAGCTACAGAAACTTCAAGTGTTACGTTTATACCACCGCGCAAATCCAGCCCAAGGTTAATCTCGTTTTCCTTGCAGTCTTCGTACGAATATTCCTTAATGAAAATATTGTACACAGGTGTGTTGCGCATGCTGTCCAGATAGCGGGCTTCACGCGAAATGGTAACCGAATCGATGTACATTTTTTCCTTAAACGCATCACCATTCGAAAATTTCTTTGCCGAATCGGTAACAAATTTATTGGAGGCATAGTCCTGTGCGTATTGTTTTGCGTCTGCTTCAACTCCACGGGTGATGAGCGAAAATGAAAGGTAAAACAGGCAGGCAAGTGCCATTAATATTGCGAATAAACGTATCGCCCCTTTGTTCTGCATAGTACTTTAAATCAAATTGTTATTAATAGAATATATGCTGGTTTTCAGCCCTTTTTTAAAAAGGAGTGCAAACCTACAAAAATTCCTTGATTGGCAAACGGAATTGTTTGAGATGGATTGTCTCAATTTAGAAGCGTTGTCACCCTGAGCGGAGTCGAAGGGTGGGAGGAGGTGTCTTTACCTCTGTATTACTATTTTTCCCGCACTTGAATTTCCTTCGCTATCTGCGATGCTGTAAAAATAAACTCCTTTAGCAAGAGAGGAAACATCAATTTTATTTTCTCCAATATTCAAAGTCCAATTTCCAACTTCCTCGCCAAGCACATTGCATAATTTCATTTTTCCGGTCGTATTCACACTCACATTCACAACATCATTGGTAGGGTTGGGATAAATATTTACTTCGCTACTGTTGTTTGCATCAGCAATGCCTGTGGAAGCGCAGTAGTTAGTGGTATTTGCTGCAGCTGATGTAACCGTTAAAGTGTTTGTGCCCTGTGTACCCGAATTTACCTGCGTTAATGCTGCACTTGAATTAGGCGCATATGTTACAGTTGTTACAGTAAGAGTATAATTGTTTTTATCGCACCAAAGCATGCTTGTCCAGTTTGATTTGAATAAACAGATGCCTACTCCGTTTGGCTGATACGCCAGAATCAAATCATCGGTACTATTTTTTCTGAAAATAAAATTATCATCGTAAGGAAATGCCGAACCTATAACGTTTGACGAGATAGTATTGCCGTTTGCATCGGTTATCACAACAACTGGTAATGAGGTGTAACCGTCAACCCCAACAAGAGCAAGGTTTCCGTTGTACAGTTCCAGCACTTCTTTAAAATAAAACATAGCACTGTTACTGTATGTTTTATACCAAAGCGGGCTTCCGTTGTTATCCATTTTCATAATGAAACCAAGTGTTGAACCTAAGTTATCTGTTTCCATTCCTGCCGAAATAATATTTCCATCGCTTGTGTTTGTCATTGATTTTGGATGGTTGTAGGTGTAATTTACATCCGTAAGTATTTTCGACCATTGTACTGCACCGTTGCCATCTACTTTCACATACATTTTATCCGAACCGCGTTTGCCACAACTTATAAATCCACCATCGGGTGTTGGCAATGCATCGAAACTTGGGTTTTTGCTTGGGTCATCGTAAAATTCTTTCCCCCACAAAAGGTTTCCGTTGCCATCTATTCTTAAAATTCCCATACTTTCAGTAACGTTCATCGAAAGCACAAAATCGCCATTTGGCAATTGTTTCACTTTAGGTGATGCATACGGATATGCATAGCCCGATGCGTTTGCGTAAGTTTTTGTCCAAACAATATTGCCGTTGATATCTAAAGCTGAAAGAAAAAACTTGTTGCTACCGCTCATACTGTCGGGAATTCCAACAGTACCTAAGCAATAATATCCTCCGCCAATTTTGTCGGCTGCTGTGTAAACAACACACGATTCGTTGGGTTTCGAAATTTGCTTGGTCCATTGCACCTGTGCTGCAACATCCATTTTAGTGATAAACGCAATTCCGAAAAAGTTAACATCGTAATCAGTGGTGGTTAATAAATATCCGCCATCGCTGGTGGGCTGAACATCGGTAAGCATTGCGTTCGGAAAAGCAGGCAAATAAATGTTTTTCTGAAGAGTGCTTTGCGCAAACAAGCAAGTTGTTGCTGCTACAAATAAGAGTGTAAAGATTTTTTTCATGATGTGTGTTTTTAATTTTATGAAACCAAAAGTAGAGTACAATAGTTTGTTTTTAAAATCAATCTCCAATCTTTCTTACCCGCCCACGTTATTCAAGACACAATTTAATCCATTTGGTTGCCTTATTACTTTAATTTATATACTTGAGCAAATGTAAACCATCGTGCAGGGCTTGTCAAATTTATTTTGTTCAATTATATACAGGTCTAACGATAAAAAACAGCTAACCCATTGATATATAAACTCCCTTAACCTTCATTCCAAGAGCCATAATCTCAATTCCAAAGCCCTTAACCTTCATTCCAAGAGCCATAATCTGAATTCCAAAGCCCTTAACCTTCGTTCCAAGAGCCATAATCTAAACTCCAAGACCCTTTACTATCATTCCAAGAACAATAACCTGAATCTCAATAACCAAAACTCATATCTAATAACCACACACTCCCATCGTAAAGTCACTAATTCGGTTTTCATTTTCCAACATACAACATCTAACTTAAAACGTCAAACAATTTTCCTACCTTTGTTTAACCCCAATTACACCTCTTATCTTTATTAACATGAATAAGAAACTTTTTCTCTCAGTTTTCATTTTCGCCCCAGCGCTTATTTTTTCTCAGCCTGGCTTTCGCAGAACCGATACCGTGCAAGTGGTGCAAAATAGTGTTACACTTAAAAATCCATGGGTAGGAGGGCACAATAGCTGCCAGTTTTCGGCAATCGATTTAAATTTCGACAACATAAAAGACTTATTTGTTTTCGATCGCGTAGGAAACAAAATAACCACCTACCTCAATGGTGGAACCCCTAATACAGTTGATTACGCTTACGCTCCACAGTACGAAAAAAAGTTTCCTGCCAATATGCACGACTGGTGCATACTTGTAGATTACAACAATGATGGCAAAGAAGATATTTTTACTTACAGCATTGGTGGATTTGCTGTTTATAAAAACACTTCAATATCCAATAACCTTTCGTTTGTGCAAGTAACAGCTCAGGAACAAAGCATTTATTTCGGAAATAATTTAATTAATCTTTATGTAAGTCCTGTTGATATTCCTGCAATAACCGATGTGGATAATGACGGTGATAAAGATGTAGTAACTTTCAGTATTAGCGGCAATCAGGTGGAGTATCACAAAAATCAGAGTATAGAATTGTACGGTAATGCAGACAGCTTAAACTTTAAACAAATTGCAGGCTGTTGGGGAGAGTTTCAGGAAAACCCAAGCAATTGCGGAATAAATTTAAATGCCTGCACGGGATTGCAAGATGATGGCGGAGAAAATATAATTCAGCCTTTGCCTAAACCACTACACGTTGGCTCTTGCCTTATTTGTATTGATATGGATGCAGATAATGATAAAGACGTAATAATAGGCGATGTTTCGTGCTGCAATTTAACCATGCTTACCAATGGTGGCGATTCTTCCTTTGCAACAATGAATGCTATGGATGTTAATTTTCCGAGCAACACAACTTCAGTAAACCAATTTTTATTTCCCTGTCCTTTTTATGTAGATGTAAACAACGATGGCAAGCGCGATATGCTTGTGTCGCCCAATTTGCAAAGCGTAGGTGAAAACATTACCAGCATACAATATTATCTTAACACGGGTACCGATAATGCACCCGTGTTTAATTATCAGCAAAACGATTTTCTGCAGGAAGATATGATTGAAGTTGGAGAAGGTGCCTATCCGGTATTTTTCGATTTCGATGCTGATGGACTAACCGATTTACTTATCTCGAATTTCAGACAACAGGATAGTCCGCCTGTAAACTGCGCTGCAGGTCCTGCATCATCATCTGTTTATGCTTACAAGAATATCGGTACTGCAAGCGCTCCAAAATTTCAATTGGTAAACACCGATTATGCTTCGCTCAGCTCAGTGCTTTCGACCGATAGAAATTATTATTTAACATTTGGCGATTTAGATAACGATGGAGACATGGATATGATTAGCGGTAATGAAACAGGAAAGCTTCATCTTTTCAACAATACTGCTGGTGTAAGCAACCCGGCAGTGTTTGTACAAGTAATACCTGATTATTATCTAAAAGATGACCAGAACATCGAAATTGATTTAGGAAGTTTTTCAACTCCACAACTTTTCGATATTGACCGCGACAATCTTTTGGATTTAGTAATTGGCGAGCGCGATGGAAACCTGAACTATTACCGAAATGTTGGAACTCCAACTGTCGCATCTTTCACTTTCATGACATCATCTTTCGGAAATGTGGATGTAATGGTGCCTTGCTGCACAGGTTACAGTGCTCCGCTTATGTTTAACGACAGCGGCACTTACGAAATGTTCGTAGGCTCCGAGCAGGGATTCCTTTTTCATTACAACAATATTGATAACAATCTTGCCGGAACTTTTACCAAGATAGATTCATTACTTTCCAAACCCACCGATGTGTGGGAAGGAATACGAGTTGCACTCACCATGCAAGATGTAACAGGTGATGGATTATTTGATATGATTGTTGGAAATTATACCGGTGGAGCCGCATTTTACATTGGCGATTTAACAGTAGGAGCAACCGAAGAAGAAATCATTTCTACATTCAGCGTTTATCCTAACCCTGCAAAAAACACACTTACAATAAAGGTTGAAAATGCAGGTAATGACATCCTGCAATTCGAAATTTATAATGTGATTGGCGAACAGGTGATGAACAAAAAATTAAGCAACACAGTTTCGCAGAACATTGATGTTTCAAATTTGAGCGAAGGAGTTTACATCTGCAAACTTATTGTTGACGGAAAGCAATTGATCCAGAAGATTGTGATTCAGAAATGATAAAAAAGTTTTTTATACCTGTTTTAATTTTGTTTGTTATCTCTTGCAAAAAAAACGATGACAATGGCGGAGCAGGAACAATAGTTCAGGGCGATGCAGTGGTGTACGGACAAGTGATGCATCATTTTTCATCTTTGCCAAATATAAAAGTGTGGATTAAAAAAGGAGCTACAAGTTTTCCCGGTCAGGATACAACGTTGTATGATTCTTTTCAGATATCAGATGCAAGCGGTTTTGTACGATTTGATAAACTGGCAAACGGCAGTTATTATTTTTACGCCAAAGGTTTCGACCAGGTTTTTTGGGCCGATGTGTGGGGCTATGTTCCGTTTTCTATCGACAATTTACCCGGTGAGATAAAAGAATACGATGTCACCATTCCGGTGAGTGAGTAAATGAATTCTTCCGAAAACAATCCTGTAATTTTATTTGACGGTGTTTGCAATTACTGTAACAGTTGGGTTAATTTTTACATCCGTCACGATAAAAAAAATAAGTTAAGGTTCGCCCCGCTTCAATCAGAGAAGGGAAAAGAATTGCTGGAGAAATACAATTTTAATTCATCCGAATTAAATTCAGTTGTACTGATTGAAAATAACAAGGCATACATAAAAAGTTCGGCAGGTTTGCGGCCATTTAAATATTTAAACGGCATTTATCCGATTGCAATCGCGCTGCTGATTGTTCCTGCTTTCATCCGCAATTTTTTTTACGGCATTATTGCCAGCAACCGTTACAAATGGTGGGGCAGGAGGGAAGTTTGCATGATTCCCACCGAAGAAATAAAAAATAAATTCTTAATTCTCTGAAACATGAAAAGATTTTTACTAAGTGTAACATTTTCTTTTTCTTCCTTCGTTGCAATTATTTCTCAGCCCTATTTCTTTACACAAGCAACAGCAGCGTACAATAATTTGACAGCAACAACTTCAATAAACGGTACCACAGTTTGGAGCCCGTTCCAAAGTTTTACAGTGCCCATTGGTTTTAATTTTTCCTTCATGGGAAATAATTATTCTACCATATATGTTGAAGGAAGCGGGTTTTGTCGCTTCGATGTGAACTATTATTATTTAATAAATCCCTTCACCGTTCAGATGGAAGATAAAGGAACAAGCACATCGCTTTCTCCGCTTTCGTATAAAGTAGAAGGCACGAGTCCAAACAGAATATTAAAAATTGAGTGGAACAATTGCGGATTTGTGAACGATGTAACAGGTACCGCAAATTTTCAATTGTGGTTATACGAAACTTCTAACATTATTGAAACTCACATAGGTTCGTGCACTGCAAATGCTTCGGCTTATAATGGAAACACAAACCCGGGTGCAGCAATGGGAATTTGGAAATTCAATTCGTCAACGTTTTGCGTTTACGGAATTGGTTTGTTGGGAAATCCTGTATTGGCAAACGATTCAGTGATACAAAATGCCAATGCCGATATATTTGATTTTTCGTTAACCGGAACTCCTGCATCGGGTAATGTGTATCGGTTTTCGCCCGGCTCGCTTTCGGTAAACGAAAATGAAATGGAAAACGATTGGATTGTTTTTCCGAATCCTGTTTCCGATAAATTAAATATTCTTAATTCAAATTCAGAAAACGGAGCAACTGTTTTTGAATTGAGAGATGTAACAGGTAAAATTATTCTCAACGGAAGTGTTACACAAAAGGCAGAGATTGATTTTACAAGTGTTTCCGCAGGAATTTATTTTCTGATTATCCAAAACGGAAGTGGAGAGTGCTTCAGGAAGAAGATAATCAAATCCCAAAATTAGTTTTCTTAGGTTTTCATTCGTGTAAAGCCATTTTTCCGAAAGGTTTAGCCATTTTATGTGAGTGTACTCGCAAAATAAATTCGTAATACGCTTACCCACCCGTGCAAAACGGCAACCCACTCGTGTAAAACGGCAACCCACCTTCGTAAAATGACAACCCACTCGCGTTAAATGGCTACATGTTCGTATAAAATGGTTGTACACTCACATAAAATGACTAAACACTCTTCAGCGACAGCTTCCTCTTGGCATAATCAATCACTGCCTTGTGTTTTTTCAAAATATCGGAACCCAAAACTCCATCAATGGGTTTAATTTTTATTTGTTTGTACGAATTATTTACGTGCGACAAATCTAAAAGCACAGTTTTGTAATTTTTAATTTTGAGTTTGCCGATGCCCAGCGTTTCTATTTCCACTTCGTGACCTTGCATAGTTGAAGTTCCGAGCCCGGTAGAAAGTTTGTCTTTAATCTTCTCTGCTTTTGTTTTCACAAACTTTTTTATTCTGGTTGTATCAAACACTGTTCGCGATGCGCCTGTATCAATAATCACATTTGCTTTTTTGCCGTTGAGGGTAATGTGCATTTGCAAATGATAGCCATCATCAGCAATTTTCAAAAGTTTAATCGGGATTTGAATTTTCATAAAAAAAGGGTTGTTGCCAACCCTTGGTTTTAATTTTTATTAATTAATTTTTGCTTTGCCTACGCCACCACCTTCATATTATCCAGCACACTCATCACTTCCTTCACCGCTTTTGCCGAATCATCAAGCAGTTTTTTCTCATCGGCATTTAATTTCAGTTCAATAATTTTCTCAATTCCGTTTTTACCCAGCACAACCGGAACTCCCAAGTAAATATCCTTCATTCCGTATTCGCCATTCAGCATTGCACACACAGGGAAAATTCTTTTTTGGTCCAAAGCAATTGCTTCCACCATTTGAGCCGCAGCAGCACCGGGCGCATACCATGCCGAAGTTCCTAAAAGATTTACAATTTCTCCACCGCCCACTTTTGCGCGTTGAATAATTGCGTCTAACTTATCTTTTGCCACAAGTTCTGTAACAGGTATTCCTGCCACAGTTGTGTATCGCGGAAGCGGAACCATCGTATCACCATGTCCGCCCATCAAAACTGCCTGTATGTCTTTTGGTGAACAATTTATTTCTTCGGCAAGAAAAGCTCTGTAACGGGCGGTGTCTAAAATCCCCGCCATTCCGAAAACTTTGTTCGAAGCTTTTTTAGCTGTGAGAAATGCGCAATACGTCATCACATCCAAAGGATTGCTCACAATAATTAAAACTGCATTTGGCGAATGTTTAATAATATTTTCGGTAACTGATTTTACAATACCTGCATTGGTAGAAATCAAATCATCGCGGCTCATTCCCGGTTTGCGTGGCAATCCTGATGTGATAACAACAATATCTGAGTTTGCAGTTTTCGAATAATCGTTTGTACTTCCTTTCACCCGCGAATCATACAAATGAATTGGCGATGCCTGAAAAATGTCAAGCGCTTTTCCTTCAGCAAAATTAGGTTTGATGTCCAAAAGCCAAACTTCGTTGGCATAATCTCTTTGAGCAATTACATCGGCACAAGTTGCGCCCACATTTCCGGCTCCTACTACAGTTACTTTCATAATTGTGATTTTTAAGTTTAATTGGGATGCTAAATTAGAAATACAATACTTATTACAAAATGATTTTTAATTGGTTTTTCAAACAAGCCCGAAAAATCGTATTTCGACCAAAATATTCATGCAACCGATGAAGCTGTTTTCTTGTCTAATAAGAGGATAGCAAAATCCGTAAATTTTTATATCTTTGTTGTCCCCTTTTAGCCAATGATTATCAAATGATTAGTAGAATAAAAATAGCCTTTTCTGTTTTATTTTTGCTTTGTGCAGGTTTTTCAGCGCAGGTAACAATAAAGCAATTTAATCTTGCTGTTCCTCCTTCAAGCGATTTGCTTGAACAATTAAACGGAAGTTTTCCTCAGATTTCGGACGAAGTTCCCGTTATCGCACACTCGTTAAACCAGTACGACAGCCTTAAAAAAGCAGGACACAAAAATATTCAGATGGCAATGCAAAAAACTTTGCCCGATACAATTTATCCTAACATTTGTACATCAAAAATAAATCATTCACCGATGACGGCAGCAACAACATGCGACTGCTGGCTTACCGTTGACAATACTTATTCAATTGTTCCTTTTCAGTTTGCTACCGGACCTGATTACCGCAACGATGATTTGTCTTCGCCTGCAATTGCCTTGCCGTTTAACTTTTGTTTTTACGGACAGAATTTCAACACCTGCTTTATAAATAACAACGGAAATGTTTCGTTCGGCTCTGCTTACGGAACTTTCAGTTCATCACCTTTCCCAACTGCCGGATTTACAATGGTTGCTCCCTTTTGGGCCGATGTTGATACAAGAAATCTTGCAAGCGGATTAGTTTATTATAAAGTTACTCCCACAGCATTAATTGTTATTTGGGATGTAGTTGGATATTATTCAATGATGGTGGATAAAATAAATTCGTTTCAGTTAATTATTACAAATGGTGCCGACCCGCTTGTTCCCAACGGAAATAACACTTCTTTCTGCTATGGCGATATGCAATGGACTACCGGAGCAGCATCGGGTGGAACAAACGGATTTAACAACAACAGCAATACTGCAACACCCGCTACAGTCGGAGCCAATCTAGGAAACGGAATTAATTATGTTCAGTTTGGAAGATTCGGTCAGCCGGGAATACAATACACAGGACCAAATTCCCTTCCTCCGAATTATGACGGTGTAAGCTGGCTCGATAATCAATCCTTTGTTTTTAACGCTTGCTCAAATAATATTCCACCTGTTGCAAGTGGCATAGCATTATGCGATACAATTTCGATGTGCGAAGGCGATACACTCAATCTCTTTATCAATTTTGCATCTCCGGAAAATAATCAAATAACGACAGCAAGTGCATCGGCACCCGGATTGCAGGGTTTCACATGGGTTGCCAACAACGGAAACAATGCAACAGTTAATGCAACTTTAATTCCTACTTCGGCAAACGCTGGATACAACACTATTACATTTACCGCAACTGATAATGGGGTTCCTCCAATGACAACAACTGTTGCAATTGTTATATTTATTGATACATTCAGTGCGATACCACCCGTGATAACAGGAAATGCTTTTTACTGCGCAGGTCAGCCCGGAGTAATTCTTACAGGAAATAATCCTGTTCCTCCTTACGGAAGTTACCTCTGGAGTACATCTGCAACAACGCAAAGCATCAGCAATGCCACATCGGGAGTATATACACTCACAGTAGAATACAACGGTTGTTATAAAACAGATTCATTTATAGTTGCTCAATGGCCCTTGCCAACTCCTGTTATCTCTGGACAAATGACAGTATGCGGAACAACACCTGCAACACTTGTTGCCACTGATTCTGCTTACGCTACTTATTTGTGGAGCAATGGAGCAACAACTTCTATTATAACAGTAATGAGCGGACAATTTACTGTTACAGTAACCGATACTAACGGATGTGTTGGAACTTCTGCAGCAGTAAATGTTGCTGTTAATCCTCCGCCAACAGCTAGTTTTACAACAACACCTAGTCCAACTGTAAATATTGGGCAAGGCAGTGTTTTTGTTGATGCATCAACTGTTACAGGCGGAAATATTGTAAGCTGGTTCTGGAGTTTTGGCGATGGTGGATTTTCAACACAGCAAAACCCAAGTTACAATTATACACAAGCAGGAACATATACTATCATGCTTATCGTTACAACCGATTCGGGATGTGTTGACACAACCTATTACACCATAACTGTAGAAAACGGATTTTCATTTTACATTCCCAATTCATTTACTCCAAACAATGACGGACACAATGAATTTTTTGGTCCGAAGTTTTTCGCCATTGACGAATCGAGTTACGAAATGTATGTTTTCGACAGATGGGGAATGTTGATTTTCCGTTCCGAGAATGTAAATGACCCATGGAATGGAAAAGTGGGCAACACGGGAAATGAAATTGTACAGGAGAATGTGTACGTATATTTGTTCAAGTACAAAGATTTGAGCGGAAGAGAACATTCCGTTACAGGTCATATCTCGGTTATTAAATAATTTGTGAAAAAGATGAAACAGTACTTCAGAAAAATTCTGCTCGTAGTTTGTCTTTTTCAATCTGCCGAAATTTTCGCACAAATAAATCTCGGTAACGATACCGTTATTTGCGCTCCGGGAAACATTACG
>Ga0247727_10011667_pt1 | contig 15266 bp, 15 predicted proteins | sample WisWelCaveWW1625_FD_202498 | JGI IMG/M metagenome (GOLD analysis project Ga0247727, IMG submission 202498) | Biofilm microbial communities from Wishing Well Cave, Virginia, United States - WW16-25 | ecosystem: Environmental > Aquatic > Deep subsurface > Groundwater > Cave microbial mat | place... | reverse complement strand
AGGAGCGAGACGAGAAGGCGGACGTTCATTTGGTCAGCGCGAGCGGCAGGAGTTCGGAGATGTGCCGGACGAAGTGCGCCTTCATTTTCGCGCGGACTTCCCTCGGAACTTCGTCCCAGTCCTTGCGGTTCTGCTCGGGCAACAGGACGTGCTTGATGCCGACGCGCGCGGCGGCGAGCACTTTCTCCTTCACGCCGCCGACGGGCAGCACGCGGCCGCGCAGGCTGATTTCACCGGTCATCGCCACGTCAGAGCGCACAACGCGCCGCGTGAAGAGCGATGCGAGCGCGACGAGCATCGTGACGCCCGCGCTCGGGCCGTCCTTGGGGGTCGCGCCGGACGGCACGTGGATGTGGATGTCGAATTTGTCGTAGTCGCCGAGGTCCACGCCGAGCGCATCGGCCTGGCTGCGGAGATAGCTGAGGCTGGCTTGCGCGCTCTCCTTCATCACGTCGCCGAGCGAGCCGGTGAGGATGAGCTTGCCCTTGCCCGTCATGCGCGTGGCCTCGATGAAAAGAATCTCGCCGCCGACGGGCGTCCACGCGAGTCCGACGGCGATGCCCGGCTCACGAATGGTCTCGGCAAGCTCGGAGGTGAACCGCACCGGGCCGAGCAACTCCACGAGGTCGTTCGGCGCGATGGTGACGGGCTTGGCGAGGGAGCCGTTGGTGGCGATGCGGCGCGCGGCCTTGCGCACGAGCGCGGCGATCTCGCGTTCCAACTGGCGGCAGCCAGCTTCTCGCGTGTAATCGCTGATGAGGCGCAGCAGCGTCGTGTCGGGGAGCTTCACGAGCTTCGGCTTCAGCCCGTGCTCGTCGAGTTGACGCGGCACGAGGTGCCGCTTCGCGATCTGCAACTTCTCCTCGGTCGTGTAGCTCGGTAGCTCGATGACTTCGAGCCGGTCGCGCAGCGCGGGATGCACGGGGTCGAGCCAGTTCGCCGTGGTGATGAACAGAACGCGCGAAAGGTCGAAGGGCAGGTCGAGATAGTTGTCGGTGAAGGTCGAGTTCTGCTGCGGGTCGAGCACCTCGAGCAGCGCGCTCGCCGGGTCGCCGCGGAAATCCGCGCCGATCTTGTCCACTTCGTCGAGGAGGATGACGGGGTTGTTCGACTCGACGCGGCGGAGTCCCTGCACAATGCGGCCGGGCATCGAGCCAACGTAAGTGCGCCGGTGCCCGCGAATCTCCGCCTCGTCGCGCATGCCGCCAAGGGAGATGCGGATGAACTTGCGCCCAAGGGCGTCGGCGATGCTCTTGCCGAGGGAGGTCTTGCCGACGCCGGGCGGGCCCACGAAGCAGAGCAGCGGGCCCTTCAACTTGCTCTTGAGCTTGATGACGGCGAGGAATTCGAGCAGGCGGTCCTTCACTTTGCGAAGGCCGAAGTGTTCCACGTCGAGCAGGCGCTCGGCGGCGGCGAGGTCGAGCTTGTCCTCGGTGGACTTGCTCCACGGCAGGCTCACGAGCCATTCAAGGTAATTGCGCGTGACGGTGTATTCCGCGACGGCGGGCGGCATCATCTGCAGGCGGTCGAGTTCCTTGAGCGCGACTTTCTGCACGTCGGGCGGCAGGCCGTTCTTCTCGATCTGCCCGCGGAATGCACCCGCCTCGGCCGCGCCAGAATCCGACTCGCCGAGTTCGCGCTGGATCGCGCGAATCTGCTCGCGCAGATAAAAGTCGCGCTGGGTCTTGTTCATCGAGGAGGTGACCTCCTTCTGAATCTTCGAACCGAGCGTGAGAACTTCGAGCTCACGGTTGAGCAGCGGCAGCAAGCGGTTGAGGCGCTCCTTGACGTTGGTCGTCTCGAGGAGGTGCTGGCGTTCTTCGAGGTTGATGTTCAGGTTCGCCGCGACGAGATCGGCGAGCTTGCCGGGTTCCTCAATGTTGAGCGCAGAGACTTTCACCTGGTCCGACAGCGCGGGAGAGAGGTTGATGATGTCCTGGAAAAGCTGCTGCGCGCTGCGAGAGAGCGCGGACATCTCGACGGAGGCGTCCACTCGCTCGTGAAGCAGCTCGACCTTTGCGCGCAGATACGGCTCGGTCGCCTCGTAGCCCGTGATGCGAAAGCGGCGCAGGCCCTCGACGAGGATGCGGACGGTGTTGTCGGGAAACTTGAGCATCTTCATCACGCGGCCGACGCAGCCGTGTTCCCAGATGTCCTCGGGCATCGGGTTCTGCACGTCGGGCTTGCGCTGGAGCACGAGGCCGAGGAAACGGTCGCCGCCGACCACGTCGTCCACGAGCTTGATGCTTTCTGCCGTCTCGACGAGAAGTGGCGCGACCATGCCGGGGAAAATGACGATGTCCGAGAGGCCGAGCACCGGCAGGACGCCGGGGATGGGCTTGGCCGAGACGCGCGAGGGCGGTGCGCCCTCCACTGTGCCGGTCGGCGCGTTCACGATGTTGATGAACTCGGTGTCGGCGGGCATGGGTGTGTTGGTGGCGTCCTCCTGTTTGGATGCGCGGAGGGCTGGATTCGTTCAGCCCGTGACTGTTCAACTCCGCGGTGCTCGCGAACGACGCTTTGGGAACTCGGGTTCGACAGCCTTCGCCAGCGGCACATCCACGCGAAGAAAACCATTCTGGTAAGCGGCTCGGGCCTGGGCGAGGTCGTAGCCGGGCGGGAGTTCAATCACGTTTTCAAACGAGCCGTAGTGAATTTCCATGAGGTGAAACTTGCTGCCCACTTCGCGACAGCCATCAGCCCGGCTGCCGGAGATTCTCAGCGAATTCCCCTCGACCATCAACTCGAGGTCGTCGCGGTTCAATCCTGCGACTTCGGCCTTGATGACGATGCCGGTGTCGGTGACGTAAACGTCGGTGTTTGGAACCCAGTGCGTGTCGGTAAACCGGCGCCGCCGGACTTCATGGTTGTTGCTGGCGAACGCGAGGGCGGGGGACGATTTGCACATGGCCATGGTCGGGGAAGCCGCGCGCGGCGGCCATCAGGACTTGTAAACGACTTGCGGTGACTCGCCCTTGCGGCAGCGCACGGTGTAGGAGGGCTTGGGGCCCCCGGCGCCACCGCACCCGCACCCGGTCTCGCGATGGAAATCGAACCTCCGTGGACGCAAATGCTGCCACGCGAACACGCCGGCCGTGATGCCGACAATGCCCAGCGCGACGATCTGCTGCCAGTCCATGGCCGCAAGGTAGAGCAAATCGCGCGGTTGGCCAACGGGAATTTCCGGCTGCACCGCGCTACACCGCCTTCAACGCCGCGATCACGGGCAGCCTCGACGCGCGGAGCGCCGGCATCAGGCTTCCCGCGATGCCGACGAAGACCGAGAAGGCCAACCCCTTCGCGACAAGCACCGGCGTGATGCGGAACTGAAACACCACTTCGCTGAAACTCTCGAAGCTCATCGTCCCGGTCGAATAACCATGCAACGGGTATGCAAGAATGCACCCGAGCACGCCGCCCAACAACGAGAGGAACGCCCCTTCGACGATGAAGCTGAACAGAATCGTGCGCCGCCGGAAACCCAGCACGCGGAGCGTGCCGATTTCACGAGTGCGCGTCCCCACGTTCGCATACATCGTGTTCATCGCCGCGAACACGGCGCCGATGGACATCGCCGTCGCGAGGAAGTAGCCGAGAATCTTGATCGGCATCGCCGTCATCGTTTGCGACGCGTAATACGCGCTCTCCTGCACCGCGCGCAGCGGCAGGCGCTTCTCCGTCTCGATGCGGTTCGTGAGCGAATGCAGCGCCGCCTCGTCCGGAACGCGAAGCAGCACACTCGAGTAATTCTCGCGATCGAAGACGCCGCGCGCCTCGTCGCCATCCATCCACACCTCGGAATCGAACGCGCTGTTCGCGCCGTCCAGCCAGCCGACCACGGTGAGGTGGTGTCCCGCCGTTTTGAAGGTCTCCCCGATGTTCATGCCGCCAAACCGCCGCGCCAGTTTGCCGCTTGCCACCACTTCGCGCCGGCCTGGTGTGAACCAGCGCCCGGCAATCAGCGTCACCTGCGGCCGCAGGATTGGCTCGCCGGTTTTTCGATCACGCCCCTCCTCCACTTCCGCGCGCATCTCCGCGCCAACCGGCGAGATGCCCCGCACGAGCACGTGGGATTCGTTGGTGTTGCTCAAGCGCGGCAGGCTGATGAGCACGAGCACGTCCGCCGAGACGAGCGGGCTGCCGGCCGCGCTCTTCGCGATCTCCGGCCAGTAGAGCATCAGTCGAAGCTGCTCGCGCGTGACCTGGCTGCTCGACTCCGCCGTCGAACCCTTTCGCACGACCATCACGTTTCGTGGGTCGCCTGTGTTGCGGCTGGACTTCTCCAATCCGGCCGCGAGCGCCTGCACCAGCACGAACACCGCCACGACCAGCGCCACGCCCAGCACCGTCGCCAGCGTCGCGCGCCAGCGGACGAACACGTTTCGGATGTTGTAACTCAACGGGAGCGCCACGCGCGGAGAATGGCGGACCAGTCGCCGGATTGGAAGCCGGGACGCGCCGCTTGACGGTTGTGGGTTGAGGCCCGATATTCGGCGCGCTGACCGGGGGCGCACTGGTTTCGACTTGGGAGATGCGCCAGAGGCGGCATGCCGAGGACGATGCGTTGGCCTCGTAAATCACCGCATCAAACATAAAAAGCTAACGACGAGTTGGCCCTCGCAGCTTAAGCGCTGCGACGTTCACCGGTGGACGCCTGCTTAATCGGATGAACGCCATAGCAGGATAGGTTGAAGACGGAGACTGCGCGTCTGCGACCGAAATAACTTCATGCGGACTACGCGATGGGATTCGAGTCCGGCCGCGATCCCAAAGCCGACAACCAAGCCGGACTAAGCATGTAGTCGCGGCTGGCAAGTCCGCCAAGGACGCGGGTTCAACTCCCGCCGCCTCCACCAGTTCATCAGGCGTTCCTTGAAGTCTGGTGACATGACGGGACAGAGACGGGACACTCCGCGCATGAACACGCACGGAATCACCGCCGGGAGGCACGCTCACTTTGGTCCGGCAAGGTGAAATCGGTCACACTCATTTCCCACCCGCGCGGCGCTCTTCCGTTCGACCGAGCCCGTAGGCGGTGAAGACGCGGCGGATGTCGTCGCGCACGCGGCGGAATTCGCGGAGGATTTCCTCGTCGTTGCCTGTGGCCTTCGCCGGGTCGGGGAAGCCCCAGTGGTGGCGGTTCACCTGGCCGGGAAAAAGCGGGCACGCTTGGTCCGCGTGGTTGCAGACGGTGATGACGGTCTCAACCGGACGTTCGAGGAATTCGTTGAGGTGCTTCGAGCGGTGCTGCGAAATGTCCACGCCCGCCTCGGCCATGACTTGGATGGCGAGCGGATGCACGTGGCCGACGGGTTGCGAGCCGGCGCTCTGCACGTCGAACACGTTGCCCGCGACCGCCCGGAGGAATCCCTCGGCCATCTGGCTGCGGCATGAATTACCGGTGCAGAGGATGAGCACGGTGGGTTTGCCGGGCGGGTTCATGGCGGGGAAGATTCAGCCCAGATTCCAATTCATCGCGGGGAAAAGCCTCACACCCGCATCCGTCGGTGTCAACGGCACCAGAGCCTCCTGCCGTGACGAAATGGCGGCCTCGCTCATCTTTGCATTGCCGCTGCCCGCCAAGTTTGCGAACAATCCTCCACCGTGAATCTCGTCCGCCTCGCCCTGCGCCGTCCGCTTACGATTGTCGTGGGCGTCATCGCGGTCGCGCTGGGAGCGTGGATTTCGCTCCAGCGCATGACGCGCGACGTGTTCCCGCCGCTGGGCATCCCGACGATTTACGTCGCGCAACCCTACGGCGGCATGGACCCGGCGCAGATGGAGGGCTTCCTCACTTACTACTACGAATACCACTTCCTCTACATCACGGGCATCGAGCACGTGGAGTCGAAATCCATCCAGGGCGCGAGCATCATGAAACTGCAGTTCCACCCCGGCACGGACATGAGCGCTGCGCTGTCCGAGGTGGTCGCCTACGTGAACCGCTCGCGCGCCTTCATGCCGCCGGGCACGCCGGGGCCGTTCATCACGCGCTTCGACGCCGGCTCAGTGCCGGTCGGCTATCTGGTCTTCTCGACGACGAACGCCAATCGCACCGTCGGCGAGATGCAGACTGCTGCGCTGAACAAGGTGCGTCCGCTCTTCGCGCCGCTGCCGGGCGTGTCCGCCCCGCCGCCCTTCGGCGGCGCCGCGCACACGATTCTCATCAACGTGAAGCCCGACCGCCTGCGCAGTTACGGCATCTCCGCCGACGAGGTCGTCAACGCCATCTCTTCCGCGAACATTCTCAGCCCATCCGGCAACCTCCCGCTCGGCGACAAGTTCCCTTTCGTCCCCGTCAATTCGGTCGTGAAGAACCCGCAGGATCTCGCCGCCGTGCCCATCCGCACGGGCACAGGTCCGAATGGCAGCGCAGTCTTCGTCCGTGACCTCGCGGATGTCGTGGACGGCTCGGACACCGTCACCAGCTACGCGCTCGTGAATGGCAAGCGCACGGTCTATATGCCCGTCACCAAGCGGTCGGACGCCTCGACACTCTCTGTCGTCGAGCTGGTGAAGAAGAACATCCCGAACTTCAAGAAGGTCCTGGATGACGACATCGAGGTGACTTACGAGATGGACCAGTCGCCCATCGTCGTGCGCGCAATCCGCGACCTCGTGAAGGAGGGCGCGCTCGGCGCGGTGTTGACGGGCTTGATGGTGCTGCTGTTCCTGCGCGACTGGCGCAGCGCGTTCATCGTGGTCATCAACATCCCCGTGTCGCTGCTGGCCGGGACGTTCGCGCTCTGGGTGAGCGGGCAGAACATCAACCTGATGACGCTCGGCGGTCTCGCGCTGGCCGTCGGCATCCTCGTGGACGAGGCGACGGTGGCCATTGAGAACATCCACGTGCATCTGGCGCGTAGCAGCCGACGTAAGGAGGCTCAAACTTCTTCCGCTGAAAGTCAGAGCCTCCTCACGTCGGCTGCTACCGGTGAAGTGAGCCTCGCCCGCGCCGTCCTCGACGCCACCGTCGAAACCGCCGGCCCGCGCTTCCTCGCGATGCTCTGCGTGCTGGCGGTGTTCATCCCGGCCTTCTTCATGCAGGGCGCGGCGAAGGCGCTCTTCACCCCGCTCGCGCTGGCCGTGGGCTTCTCGATGGTCGCGAGCTTCGTGCTGTCGAGCACCTTGGTGCCAGTGTTGAGCGTGTGGCTGCTGCGGAGCGCCGGCTTCCAGCACGGCGCGAAGGAAGCGGCGCAAGACCAACGCGCCGTGCTGGAAGCCGGCGCTCCGTCCGCTTACGCGTCCTTGCTCCGCCCGCTCCTCGCGGCCCGCTGGCTCGTGCTGTTGGTTTATCTCGGCCTCACCGTCGCCGCGCTCTGGCTCATCTTCCCGCGCCTCGGCACGGAGCTTTTCCCCAAGGTGGACGCCGGGCAAATCCAGGTCCGCCTCCGCGCGACGCCCGGCACTCAGCTCCAAGCAACCGAGGCCATTGCCCTGCGCGTGCTCGACCTCATCAAACGCGAGGCCGGCCCGGACAATGTCCTCATCAGCATCGGCCTGCTCGGCGTCCACGCTCAGACTTACCCCATCAACCTCATTTACCAGTGGAACGCCGGCCCCGAGGAAGGCGTGTTGCAGGTGCAGTTCAAGTCCGGCTCCGTCCGCACCGAGCCGCTCAAGGAAAAGCTGCGTGCCGTCTTCAAGGCCGAGCTGCCCGACGTGCTCGTGAGCTTCGAGCCGAGCGACATTGTCGAGCGCGTGATGAGTTTCGGCGCGCCAACGCCCATCGAGGTTGCCGTGCAGGGCCAGAGCCTGGCCGCCAGCAAGCAATTCGCCGACAAGCTCCGCGAGCGGCTGGCCAAGATTCCTTCGCTGCGCGACCTGCAGTTCGCCCAGGTGCTCGACTACCCCACGCTCGACGTGAACATCAACCGCGAGCGCGCCGGCCTGCTCGGCGTGAAGATGTCCGACGCCACCAAGTCGCTCATCGCCAGCACGGCGAGCAGTCGCTTTACCGTGCCGAACTATTGGGCCGACCCCGCGAGCGGCATCGCCTACGCCGTGCAGGTGCAGGTGCCGCAGGGCCGCGTGAACTCAATCGAGGAATTCAAGAACACGCCCGTCACGACCACCGGCGGCAAGGCCACGCTGCTCCGCAACATCGCGAGCGTCAGCGAAGGCACCGCGCCGCAAACCTACGAGCGCTACAACCTCGTCCGCGTCGTCTCCCTCACCGCGAACATTCACGGCGCGGACCTGGGCCGCGTGGCGAAGCAAATCCGCCAGGCCATCGCAGAAGCCGGCACGCAACCCGCGCGGACGACCGTCGCCGTGCGCGGCCAGATTCCGCCAATGGAGGAGATGTTCGCCGGCCTCCGCACCGGCCTGCTGCTCGCGGTCGTCGTCATCTTCCTGCTGCTCGCGGCGAACTTTCAGTCCGTGCGCCTTTCGCTCGTCGTCATCTCCACCGTGCCCGCCGTCATCGCGGGCGTGGCGCTGACGCTCTGGCTCACGCACACGACGCTGAACCTCCAGAGCTTCATGGGCACCATCATGGCCGTCGGCGTGGCCGTCGCGAACGCCATCCTCCTCGTCACTTTCGCCGAGCGCGCGCGTGTTGGTAGGGCGGGCTGTCCGCAGCCCGCCGCTGGCGCGTCCGCATCCGAACGGCGCGCTGAGGACAGCGCGCCCTACCAATCAACGGCGTCCGACGCTGCACTAGAAGGCGCGACCTCCCGTCTCCGCCCCATCCTGATGACCAGCTTCGCGATGATGGCCGGCATGCTCCCGCTCGCACTCGGCCTCGGCGAAGGTGGCGACCAGACCGCCCCGCTCGGTCGCGCCGTCATCGGTGGTCTCGCGGCTGCAACCGTCGCGACCCTCTTCATCCTCCCGTCCGTCTTCGCCGTGGTGATGGCCGGCAAGCACACCCGCTCCGCCAGCCTCGACCCCGACGACTCTGACAGCCCGGAGTTCGCCAGTGCAAGCGCGACCAAACCCAGTTAGATTCCATCCATGAGCACGACAACAATCGACCCCGCCGGCACAGTTTTCCTTCCGGCGGAATTGCGGACCCGCTATCACCTCGACCCTGAGACAACCGTGCGTGTTGTGGAAACTCGCCACGGCCTTCTCCTCGTGCCGCTCACCGACGAACCGATTCCTGCCGAACTCCAGCGCGAGCTGGATGCCTGGCAGTCTCTCGACGCCGCTGTTTGGTAAGCCTTCCCGTGCTAATCGTGCTAATATCTGCCTATGAACAACCACCTCAAGCGCATCACCATCAATCCGCACCAATGCGGCGGACGGCCGTGCATTCGCGGAATGCGCATCCGCGTCGTGGATGTGCTCGGCCTGCTCGCCGCCGGTGAGAGCATGGAGGAAATCCTCGGCGAGTATCCTTACCTGGAACGCGAGGACATCTTCGCCTGCCTTGAGTTCGCCGCCGGCCAGGGCGACCACCCCATTCTGCAAGCCGCCTGAACCGTGAAGTTCCTAGTGGACGCCCAGCTTCCGCCCTCGCTCGCAAATCACCTGCGCAGTCTCGGTCATGAGGCGGCGCACGTCGTGGACCACGGCCTGCGCGATGGCGAAGACCCGGACATCCTCACGCTGGCCCGCCAGCAGGGCTGCTGCGTCATCACCAAGGACGAGGACTTTCAACTCCACTGGCTGTTCGGCGTGCGCGATGTGCCCATCGTCTGGCTCCGCTGCGGCAACATTTCCAACCGTGACCTGAAGTCCCGCGTGACCGCTTTGCTGCCGGACATTCTCCAGCGCCTCCAAGGCGGTGAAACCCTGATTGAAGTCCGCTGAACCTATGAACCTGAATCCTCTCTCCCTGCTGCTTGCGAGTGTTTTGGTCGCACCTTCACTACGCGCTGCTGACGCCCCCGCCGTCCGCGTCGCTACGCCCACACGCGGCGATGTCCACCGCTTCGTCACGCAGCCCGGCACCATCCGCCCGCTCCAACAGGCCACGCTTTACGCGAAGGTGCCCGGCTACCTGAAGTCCATCGCCGTGGACAAGGGCGACTCGGTGAAGGCCGGCGCCGCGCTCGCCGAGATAGAAGTTCCTGAGATCGTCGCTGACTTGGCGAAGGCCCGCGCCGACGTGGCGAAAGCCGAGGCTGATGTCGCCAAGGCTCGTGCCGATGCCGCGAAGGCCGTCGCCGATGTCGGCAAGGCGAACGCGGAACTCGCGCGCATCCGCGCCGACATCCCGCGCGCGAAGGCCGAGCTCGACCTTGCCGCGCTGGAGCAGAAGCGCATGACCGACGCGCACAAGAAAGCCCCCGACCTCGTCGTGCAGCAGCAGGTGGACACCGCGAAGGCGCGCCACGACCAGGCCGTTGCAGTTCACGCAGCAGCGCAAGCGGCGGCGAGCGCGGCACAGGCCACGGTGAGTGCGGCACAGGCGGCGGTGAATGCCGCCACGCTTGGCGCAGAGGCTCAGGTCGCGGCCGTCGGTGCGGCGAAGGCGAATGTCGCGCGCTACGAAATCATGCTCGGGTTCACACACATCACCGCGCCGTTCGAGGGAATCGTCACGACGCGGCACGTGGACCCCGGCGCGTTCATTCCCGCAGCCACGGCCGGCAGCACGGCGCAGACGGCGGCGCTCGTGACGCTGATGGATTTCCGAACCGTGCGCGTGCAGATGATGCTGCCCGAGACCGAGGCGCCACTCGCGTCACCCGGCCAGCCGGTGAGGGTGAGCGTCGAGGGCCTTCCCGGCCGCGTGTTCGAGGGTGTGGTGAAGCGGCATTCCTATGCGCTCGACGAGGCGACGCGCACGATGCTCGTCGAGGCCGAGCTGACGAATCCGAAGCTCGAGCTGCGCCCCGGCATGTATGCCATCGTGCGCGTCGGAGTCGAGAAGCACACCAACGTGATGCTTGTCCCCAGCGAGGCGCTTGTGATGGAGAAGACCGCGGCGTTTCTGTTCCTGTTGTCGGACGGCAAGGCGAAGAAGACCCCGGTGAAGATCGGCTTCAACGACGGCGCGAGGGTCGAGATCGTGTCCGGCCTCGCCGAGACCGCGAAGGTGATTCTCGTCGGAAAGCTTGTGCTGACTGACGGGCAGGCGGTGAACGCGCAGGAGGCCAAGTGAAGTGTTCAGTGTTCAGTGTTCAGTGTTCAGTCGCAGCGGCATTGTTGTTCGTGGCGGTGGTCCCGAGTTCCCTCGCGCAAGTCGCGGGGAATGCGCCGCAGACGCACCCGATTGACCTGCCCACAGTCCTTCGGCTGGCGGGCGCGCAGAACATTGATGTGCAGATCGCGCGCGAGAAGCTCGCCGAGGCGCGCGCGAACCGCGACATCGCGATGGAGCAGTTCTTTCCGTGGCTCTCGCCCGGCATCGGCTACCGCCGGCACGACGGGCTGTTGCAGGACGTCGCCGGCAACATCTTCAACGCGAGCAAGCAGTCCTACACGTTCGGCGGTTCGCTCACGGCGCAGGTTGAACTTGGCGACGCCTATTTCAAGTCGCTCGCCGCGAAACAGCTCGTGAAGGCCGCCGACCACGCGCTCGACGCGCAGCGGCAGGAAAGCGTCGCGGCCGCGGCGCAGGGCTACTTCGACCTCGTGCGGGCCCAGGCTGGCGTCGGCGTCGCGCGCGAGGCGCTCGGCATCGCCGAGGGTTACGCGGGACAACTCGCGCGCGCGGTCGAGGCGGGGTTGGCGTTCAAGGGCGACGCACTACGCGCGCAGGTGCAGGTCGGGCGCAACGTGCTCGCGCTCCGAAGTTCAGACGAACTTCGCCGCATCAACGCCGCCCGGCTCGCGCAGACGCTCCGGCTCGATTCAACGATCGTCCTTGTCGCGCGCGACGCCGACCTGTCGCCGATGTCGCTGGTTCCGACGAACAGCGCGCTCGACTCGCTTGTCGCGCGCGCCCTTGCCGCGCGGCCGGAGTTGAAACAAACCAAGGCGCTGACGAAAGCGGCGAAAGAATCGCACGAAGGCGTCGTGAAGGGGCCGCTCGTTCCGACGCTCGGCGCCCAGGTTTACCTCGGTGGGCTCGGCGGCGGGCGCAACGGCTCGCTCGGGCAGTTCAGCGATTCGGAGGATTTCTTTGTCGGCCTGAGCTGGCGCATCGGACCGGGTGGCTTGTTCGACCAACCACGCCGCAAGGCGGCAGCATCGCGCGTGAACTCGGCCTTGCTCGGCGAGGAAAAGGTGCGCGACGAGATTGTGAGGCAAGTCGTCGAGGCGCACACGCGGCTGCACTCGATGAGTGACCAGCTCGCGGTCGCGCGCGGTGCGCTCCATGCGGCGGAGGAGACGTTGAAGCTGACGCGCGCGCGCAAGGAGTTCGCGGTCGGTGCCGTGCTGGAAACCATCGAGGCCGAGCGCGACCTCACGCGGACGCGACAGGACCTGATCGGCGTCGCTGCGGAGTTCAACAAGGCGCAGTATTCGGTGCAGCGGGCCATCGGCGCGCTTGGTGTCGAGGAGAAGAAGTAGCCGCGCACGCGCAGGCGTGTATGCTTTGGCCGCACGCATGAACCGCTTCGAACAGAAGCTCGCCGGGCATAACGTCACGCTTCGCCGCGGCGCGCTTCACACGCTCCAGATCAACGTCGGCCGCAAGTGCAACCAGGCGTGCCGGCATTGTCACGTGGACGCCGCGCCGTGGCGGACGGAGATGGTCGGCGGTGAAGTCGCTCGCCGCATCGGCGCATGGATTCTCCAGCACAAACCCGCGGTCGTGGACATCACGGGCGGCGCGCCGGAGTTGAGCGGGCACTTCCGCTACTTCGTCGAGACCGCGCGAGAGGCGGGCGCGCGCGTGATGGACCGCTGCAACCTCACGATCATCGAGGAGCCGGGCTTCGCGTGGCTGCCGGAGTATCTCGCGTCGCACGAGGTCGAGGTCGTCGCGTCGCTGCCATGTTACTTGGAGGAGAATGTTCGGAAGCAGCGCGGCAACGGCGTGTTCGAGAAGAGCATCGCCGCGCTGCGCAGGCTGAACGCGCTCGGCTACGGAACGCGCCTTTCGCTGAACCTGGTTTACAATCCCATCGGCCCGACGCTGCCGCCGCCGCAGGCTGAGCTGGAGGCGGACTACAAGGAAGCGCTGCAACGTGAGCACGGCGTGGTGTTCAACCGCCTCTTCACCATCACGAACCAGCCCATCGCGCGCTTCGCGGATGACTTGCGCAAGCAAGGTCGCTGGGACGAATACCTCGAACTGCTCGCGAACAGCTTCAACCGGGCGACGGTCGAGGGGCTGATGTGCCGGAACACGTTGAGCGTCGGCTGGCAGGGCGAGCTTTACGACTGCGATTTCAACCAGATGCTTGGGATGCAACTGCGAAACAGAAAGCCATTGTTTCTGTGGGACGTGACGCCAGAGCAGCTCGACGCGGCGGAGATTCAAACGGGCTTCCATTGTCTCGCCTGCACCGCGGGCTGCGGGAGCAGTTGCACGGGTGCGCTCGGCGCGTGACTGGCTGAGGCGGGCGCTACTTCGCGGCGGGCGGGGCGGGGCGTGGGAGCTTGATCTCGAATCGGAGCTGCTTCACCGGCAGGCGCTTCGTCCCCTGCGCGGGCTGGTAGGCGAGTATCGAGGGAAGCGTCGCGGGCAGCGCGACGTTCTGCCCGAGAAGCAGGGGGACTTGCAGCGAAAAACTATCCTCGTAATACATCGTGGCCACGGGCTGCGCGATGCCGGGCACCTGCACCTGCTTGGGGACGCCTCCGGGAAAGTTCACCGGGAGAATGGTGATGGTCCGCGGGGCCGTGATGCCGAGTTGCGTGGCGATTTCCTGGCGGAGCACGGGCCGGTTGTTGGGGATGGACCAGCCTTTCTCGACCTTGAAGTTGAGCACGGCGACGCAATTGCTGCCGGGCCGCACGTCGCCGACGAAACTCACGGTGTCGAGCGTGACCGGTTCGCCGGCTTTCTTCGCCTGCGCGAGCGCGGCGTGCGGGAGTGAGAAGATGAGCGCGAGTCGGAGGAGGTGTTTCATGTGGAGTCCTGTTGTCCGGCAGACGCCCGGTCACACGCCGCTCTTCATCCGCCAGCCCGAGGCGACAAGCGCCTTGTAGCCGCCGATGAGCGAGGTGACGTTTCGAAAACCCATCTTTTGCGCGGCGTCGCACGACAGCGCGGAACGGAAACCGCCGCCGCAATACATGATGATCTCGATGTCGGGATCGGGGAAGCGCTTCTCGATGTCGCGTTCGAGGATGCCCTTGCCGAGATGCTGCGCCCCGGCGGCGTGGGCGGCGGCCCATTCGCTTTCCTCGCGCACGTCGAGCAGGACGGCCGTCGGATTCGCGGCGAGCCGGGCGCGCACCTGTTCGAGCGTGACTTCGCGCACGCGTGACTTCGCGTCGTTCACGAGTCGGAGGAAGGCGGGTGCGTGATCCACGGGCGGGAGTGTAGCAGCGGTGCGCGGGAGGACAAGGCAGCGTGCAGGATTGCGGATGGGACGAATGCGACGAATGGGACAGATGCGCTGCGTTTCCACTTGGAGGCCGCACGCGAGCGTTGGATACTTGCGCCGCGATGGACGTGAAGCACCTCGACGACGTGACGGCCTTCACCACGAAAGACGGCTCCGAAATCCGCGAACTGCTCGCGAATCGGAACTCGGGCATCCGAAACCAGTCGCTGGCCGAGGCGCGCGTGCCCGTGGGCGGCAGCACGATGGAGCACTACCACGCGAAGGCGGAGGAGATTTACTTCATCACGCACGGCACGGGCCGTATGCGCATTGAGGGCGAGTCGCGCGAGGTGCGCGCGGGCGACGCCATCGCCATCCCGCCGGGCAAGAAGCACAAGATTTGGAATACCGGCGCGGAGATGCTGCGCCTGCTCTGCTGCTGCGCGCCGGGGTATGAGCATCAGGACACGTTCATTACGGAGGCGTGAAGCATTGCGAAGGCACGAAATCTTAGCTCAACAGAATCCTCAATTCATGAACGCAAGAGCTACCTTGGCTTTGCTCATCGCAATAAGTGTTCTGGCAACAGGCTGCGCCACTGACATTCTCACTGGCTTCAACTACTACGTCGAGGCCAGGAATTCTGGCAAGGAGCCGATTCCAAGTTGCACTGTCACATCGGCCAAGGGTTTCTGGCATGAGCCGGGGTATCTTGGGGCGGGTTTTGGCGGCAGCATCGCTGGCCCATTCAAGCAAACGTATGCCGACGTTTGGACAGTGGCTTGGACAACAGCCAAAGGAGAGCGAATCGAGAAGCCGCTGGACTTGAGGAAGTCGTTTCCGAAACCATTTCAAGGCCGTCTGGTTTTCACGATTGACCGCAGCAACAACCTCACTTGGGCCGCGACGGACTTTTCTGCCCGTTGA
>Ga0247727_10011666_pt1 | contig 15267 bp, 13 predicted proteins | sample WisWelCaveWW1625_FD_202498 | JGI IMG/M metagenome (GOLD analysis project Ga0247727, IMG submission 202498) | Biofilm microbial communities from Wishing Well Cave, Virginia, United States - WW16-25 | ecosystem: Environmental > Aquatic > Deep subsurface > Groundwater > Cave microbial mat | place... | reverse complement strand
TACCCCTCCAGACAAATTATCTCGCAAAAAAATCCTCACGATTATTTTGTCCGCGGAACGGAAGGAAAGCTAAAAAGATTTGGAAAAAACTGAGGCGGGAGAAAGAAATCAGAGCGTTAAATTACACATTACTCGTTGAATTGCTTTTATCATGTTGAGGATAACTTCGTTTGTGTCTTCCACGACATGGATAGACAACCTTTTTGCTCGAATCATCTATCACCTCTCGCAATTCAGAACAGTCTGCCAGTACTTTGGAACTAGAATCGCGACGAACTCAATGGTTCGACTTTCTTTGTTAACATTCAATGTTAAACCCTCTTTTCCGGAGAACCCATTTACGCGCCGAAAAAATGTGTAAGCGGTGTCCAGACCTCCTCCAAGTACTGGTTGCCAAAGACGGGGATTAAGGCTCTCCTCATGTTCGTTTTTGATAGAAATCTCAAGACTCTCACCCATGCTCCCGATATTAATTAAGATTGAACGATCCAGACTAGACTTTTTACCAAACTTCATCGCATTTAAGAACAATTCTGAAAACGCACCGATGAGTGCAAAAATATTGACGGTTGGAGGATCTACGACAGATGAGTCGCCAAAATCCGGGAAGTCGTCTAAACGCTTAACCAGGAGTTGACGTTGGCTGATAACAGAGGCGCTCTGTTCCACACTGAGAATTTGGTCATTGTATTTCAGGTACGGAAGCGAAAAGACTGTTTCAGAGTTTTTTGAATAAGAGAGAAACGGAGGCATATACAATTTACGTCCATCCAGGTGTACAAACCTTTGATTCGCCGTCCGTTCGTTGTTATGAAAGGTATCCTTATATTCTAAAACTGCCAAAATAAAAGCCTTACCGAGAACCTCTCGGAGATCTAGTTTTTGATCTTCAATGTCTTTCTCAGCTTTTAAACCGCGCAGCGCAATACTCGCGGCTCTAACGTATCCTTTCGAAAAAGAAAGAGCATTTACGGCTCTATTGATATTTTTAATAGCAGATTCCAAATGGGGATCATCCGGAAACTTTTGTAAACAGGACTTAATGCTGTCATTGCTTTGTTGAGTGAGCGTAAGATAGCTAGCTATACTGTTATTCCAAGTGTGCCATAGAAATCTTCCACCAGCAGCACGCAATGAATCTTCCCAAAACGCGTGCCGCTGAGCCGCAGGGTAGATAACGACCTGCAAGGCGACAATTGTGCTATTCCGATTATTCAGGTTGGGTGATGCTATTTTCCACGCAACAACTATGTCCACGTAAGAGTATTCGGAGTTTTCTTCACCGTTTACAATTGCTCCGTTCTTAAGCTGTAAGCCGCCCTGTGGGGAAGCAATCGCCCCCATTCTCCAACGAGACTTCTCCAAAATAGGGGGAAACAAAAAGATCCTTGTTGAAGAATCACGGGGCTGGAACTGTGAAACGAATGAGGCAACAGCGGTAGGGTCTTCCGCACGATTCTTAAGTTCCTCGAAGTTATCGCGTAATACGAGGAGCACATCATAAAGGCTTTTTGCGCATGAAGCATGATGTGGTTCAATTACGCGATCCAACCAATCCTGAAATCGCATAGACTGCGAAATTTCTCCGAAGACCGCATGAAAGGATGGATATGTTTTTCGTATCCATCCGTCACTGTCAGCTACCAGAATAGGTGGGAGCATGGCTGAAGGATCAAAGTCATACCGGTCACTCTCTAGATCGATTGAAGAAGCTTTTGCCTTTCTGACTTTCATAACTCTCCGACATTCTATCGAGCTTCTGCTAGTGACTCACAATGATCTTAATTTCGGGAATACTTGCTTTGATTCGTTGTTGCATAGCGGAGATGCTAAGTTGCTGACTTGGACAAAATGTGCAGGATCCGACAAGACGGAGTTCAAGAACGCCCTCAGCATATCTCAACACCTCAAAGCCGCCGCCATCTATGACCATCGCCGGCATAAGAGCATCGAGTGTCTCCGTAAGAGCAGATGGCAAATCATTACGATTCCCGAAATGACTATCCCATTCGATCATCTTATCATCTCGTCGTTAGCTAAATGCACATCTAAAACCTAAATTTGGCCAGTAATTATCCGGCATCATTGCACCGCGATTTGCGCAACGCAACCGAAAGGACTCACGGACATTCCAAGATGCACCCCTGCGTACACGATATTGACCATTTGCTGGACCCGAGGGATTTATATTTGGGCTGATAGCATAGTAATCTACAGCGAACCAATCGTTACACCAGTGCCAAACATTACCTGCCATGTCGAACAATCCATAACCGTTTGCGCTGAACTGTGCCACAACTGTGGTTGGGGGTGGAGCAACTGAATTCATCTGAATGCGGTTCCAGTTGACGTTTTTATCGGAAGGCTGTTCCTCTCCCCATGGATATCGTTTGAGATCAAGGCCTCCCCGTGCAGCTTTTTCCCATTCTGCTTCAGTTGGTAGTCTTTTGCCAGCCCAATCCGCATACGTTTTCGCATCAAACCATGATACGCAAACAACTGGATGATCCAGCCGGTCCAGAGTTGCATATGTCAGCCACGATATTCGACCATCGCGTTTCTCTGCGGTCGTAAGATAGCCGGCTGATTCAACAAAAGTCTTGAATTGGCGGTTGGTTACAGGTGTATGATCGAGATAATATGGTGACAAATTCACTTCATGCACTGGTTTTTCAGAATCGCCCCCATCTACAGCTCCCATTTTAAACTTCCCTTCGGAAATCAGCACCATGCCATCCAGACGTATTGATGATACGGGTTCGTGGAAATCAGTTTCGATTGACATACTTTTTTCCTCCATCAAATGATGCCAGCGTGGTCATTCGCATAGAATCCAAAATTGCTTTCTTTAGTTGAATAAAATCTTGAGAGAACTTCAATTCTTCTTCTCTGGGTCGAGGAAAAGGAACCAAGAAGCATTCACTTATCGTTTTGTTGCTCAAGACGGCAACACGGTCTGAAAGAAAAACGGCTTCCTCTATATCATGAGTTACGAATACTACGGTCTTTTGATGATGGGACCACACCTCAAGGAGCCAGGCCTGCATTTTTTCGCGTGTGTGGCGATCGAGAGCCCCGTAAGGTTCGTCCATTAGGATGATTTGAGGTTCGGGCGCAAGAGCGCGAGCCAGACCCACTCGTTGTATTTGTCCTCCAGAGAGTTCCGCAGGATATTTATCGGCAAGGTGGCGAAGCTGAATCAACTCCAGATTGCGATCTACTATTTGAATTTTCTGTTCCCTTGAAATACCATCTAGTCCAAAGGCAATGTTTTCGCGAACTGTCATCCAATGGAACACTGCGTAGTCCTGAAAAACCACACCTATTTGACCTGAAATTGAGACCTGACCTTTGCCAGGAATGAATCCCGCTATGGCATTGAGAAGCGTGGTCTTTCCTGTGCCAGAGAGCCCTACAATCGAAACGAATTCCCCTTTTTGAACACAGATGTTGATATCCTGGAGAACGACTATGTCATTGTAGGATACAAAAAGATTTGATATCAGAATCTCAGACATACTTAGTTGGTCCTCACGAGCGACAGCCAAGGGAAGATATGAGTTGCTGCTAAAGAAAACAATAAGTCCGCCAAAGCTCCAGAAATGCCAAGAATAACCAAAGAAGCGACCATTCGGTCGATTCTATAAGCGAGATGGGAGATAGATATTTGATATCCGATACCACTTGAGGCACCAGCGAGTTCTGAAACAAAGACCATCACGAAGGAAATTGCGATACCTGTTCGCAGGCCGGCAACGATGAAGGGTAGGGTCGCCGGAAAGATTACCTCGTGGAACATTTTTAGGCGAGATCGGGTAAGCGTTCTGGCACTCCAAAGCAACCTCTCAGGAATCTGCTTAGCTCCCAAGAAGGTCGCGAGCCACACAGGAAAAAATACAGCAAAGCCGATAGAAAAGATCTTCGCAAGTTCCCCAATACCAAACCAAACAATCACTAGGGGAATAATTGCCACTGGAGGCAAAGGTCGAACAAGCTGAATGATGGGAACGAGCGCGTCTGAAAACGGCTTTATACGCCCAGTAAGCAGCCCCAGCATTATGCCAATAGATGCTCCCCAAGAAAAACCAATAAAAACACGAAGGTAACTTGACCCAATATCACGAAGCAATTCGCCGCTTTTTTGCATTTCGACCAAAGCCACTAAAACACTAGAAGGAGGGGGAAAGAGAGCAATGTTCACGATGTTAGAGCGGGAGATGAGTTCCCAGATAATCACAAATAGGAAAATCGGAACAGCAAAACGGATTCTTTTCATCGGATTTTCACAGCGTCCGGTTTCGCAGCTTTGAGTGGGTCTGCATCAATTAATAAACGAAAATTAGGAACGATCGCGGAGTCAGGAACTGTTCCACTCTCCTTAGCCCAGGCAGCTTCTTGATTCTGATACTCAATGAGACGCTCGGTTAAAGTTGGAGCAAAGACGAAGTTGGCCCATATACCATCGATAACGCTTCTGTCCAGTTTCGTGTACTTTGCCGTGATTCCCTTTGCCTCGGATGGGTTTGCCTTGATCAATTGATCAGCCTTCACGAGTCCCCGTAGGATCTTGTCCACGGTGTCTCTTTTTTTCTGCAGCATATGAGAGTTGGTAACCAAGACATACAGTTCGGAATAAATATCAGCATCGGCAAAGGTTATTCCCTTGTTACCCATCTGCGCTTCAGCTATAAAGGCAAATGGATCGAAAATGGATATTGCATCAACACTTCCATTCACCAGCGCCGCAGGCATGTCTTCTGGCTTCTGACTTATGATCTCTATTGATTCTTTTGGGATGTTGTGTTTCTTAAGAAAACTGTAAGTAAAAAACTCCGGACCGCCGCCAAAGGATGTGGCCAGCTTTCTTTTTTTTGCCCGGAAATAAGAATTTGCATCAGTAGACGGCCCATCCCGACGAGCCACGACCCGCACTTCATTGATGGTTCTTTCAACAACCTGAGAAAGAATAACCAACTTATTTCCCTGAAGAGAGGATAATGTTACCGGAACTTCCCCAGCTACCGCGAAATCCAATGATCCCCCAAGAAACGCTTGCAATGCAAACTTCCCGGCGGTGAATCCCTTAAGCTCAACATCCAGGCCCTCCTGATCGAAGTATCCTTTGTCCTTTGCAACCATCACTAGCGTCATGGCCGGTGAAAGCTGTATGCCAATGGTGACATGGGCTTTTTGTGCTTCTTCTCGAGAGCAACCGGTTAGCGTTATCAGATTCAGGCATAAACTCATGATTATAATCGTGAGTAAACACTTAGGCGTTCGGTTTCTGAGCATTCTTATCTCCTTGCAAGAACTGAACATGAGCAAAATGAGTGCCAAATCCTGACATGAATTTTCTCTGTACTTGGAAGTCTCTAACCTCAAGCAAAGAAAAGGCATAGCAGACCTGCCCAGCGGAAACTGGAACTCGGCGTGATATCCCAAGAACGTTGGATTTTAATAACATACTTGTGAGCTTTTTATAACATGGTCGCAGTAATGTCGCCGATCAGAGGATCGTTCACACAGTAATGAGACTACTATACGAAACCCGGCTCAATCCCGGTCATAGTGATTCGATGCTCACGGATGACAGATTATGTTATATAGAAAGCGATTCCAAGAGAAATTGCATCGAAGTATGCCATCCTATAATTCTCACTTTGGTAAAACAAGCGCCGATCCGGCAATGACGAGAGAAGAAACGAGAATTTCGAACAGATTTCTTTTGCCCGATCATATTTATTTTTTGCGTCCGGAAAGGCTTTGCTTAAGCGATAATTCGAAACCTCGGCCAGATGAACGGCCATTTTTGTATTTGTGAGAGACTTTAGAAACTTCAAGGCTCTTTTTCGTTTATCTGAAATGTCAGACATGGCTTTAACAACAATGACCGTAGGACGATATCGTTCCTGTAACTTTGCGAGTGAGCTCATAACACTACTCCGGCTGTAATTTTTATGCAGCTCAATGACGCCCCAATCGAGCAATGTCTCATCATTCTCCATGACGGCATATCCAAATCCTCTGCTGGTGGCATGTATCGCAAGCACACGTTGTTCATTTGCGATCTCCATAATTGGTTTCAGCCCGGAGCGCCAGTTTTTCAGTGAGTGATTTCAACGCTTCAATTTTCTGAGCGCCTGAATCGACGCTGGAATTACTGAGCATTTCCTGGGCACGTGTTAAGATTTCCTTTTCGACATTCTGATACAACCCACGAAATAACTGCTTAAGCAAAACACCGAAAATCACCTCATAGCAGATGAGTATTTTCAGGCTGGGCTCTCTTATTCCTGATTCGTACCGACTGATATTCATTGGTCCTTCCAATCCCAAAAGAAAAGCAATCTCTGATTGAGAGAATCCGGACAATTTGCGGTACGTGCGCAGATAGTTCAATAGTGGTGTGTAGGGCATGGACAAAATTGATGGTTACGATTTTGACTTAATCATGACACGAAAGCTTGGTGTGCTCTAGATGGGAAAATTAGCCGGAACGGTTAATTTCTACTGGTTGTTCAATCTCTTTGTGCCAGATGGATTTCGCGGATTTTGGGGACTATATACGAACCCGCTCCATCAACTATTCATCCTCTTTCTCAAGCATTGTTTCTGGAGGCGATTCCGGCATACCAGTCTGTATGAAATCCCCAGAACCCCCGGAATTCGAATCGACGATCCCATATTTCTCGAATAGCTGCAGCAATCGAGATGATTCAGATGTTGCGATGAAATACACGCCGTGGCGCTTTTCTGTTTTCAGTCTCAACTTCCGCCGGATGAGAAACCCCATCCAGTGGGGCGTGATTTTCCGGTCGATTTCAGATGAATGTCGCGAAGCAAAGCGGTCTGTGATCTCTCGAATAGAAAGCTCGACAGGGATTGATGCGGTCTTGAGCTCATTGATGATCCCGAGAACCAAGGCTTCAAGGTCCAATGAGCGATCCGCAACCAGATCCTTCTGATAGAGCTGCGCAATCTCTTCAACTTCGGTTTTAACTGCCGGATCGTCAATCAGAGTGAGGAGCGGACAAAAGATCTGAGCAAGCCGTGGCTCCAAGCTTCGCTCAAATAGACTCGGATCAATCATGCGCCGACCATAATTACGAAAACGAAACATCAGAAGCTTGTTCCGAATAATTCGCGCCGCATCTTTGTAATCTGAAGTCAAATTAATCGGAATATCTTTACGTAACCGGCGAGACCCCAATTCTTCTGTCAAACATCGGGATTCCAGCGCTCGGTCCTGAAAATATCCTCTCGTGGCCACAATTTTAGGACCAAAAACCTGGAATGCCTTGGGCGAGAATTCTTTCCGGGCGTTGTCCGCTTCAGAGCGCAGAACCGGGAATCCACGAGCATTTCCATTGTTCAAAATCTTGATGATTTCAGTCTTTTCATCTGAAAAGCGAAAATCACCTTCATCAATAATGAGGGTTCCTCGGATTGCATCAATGATTCTAAAGAGTGGCGAGACACTACTGGCCCCGGAAGCAAAGATTGACTTGTAACAGAGCGAGCCGATGATCAATAAAAAGCGTGTTTTGCCCGAGCCCATATCACCCCGCACTCTGAGGTATGGTAATTCGTTGAAGTTGTCGTAAAGCCAGGTAAAGAGGACGTAGTAACTGCAAATCTTTTCGAATCCCGTTGATATATCGACGTATCGATGCAGAAATGCTTGGATCTCATTAATGAGTTCCACATCAGATCCATAGTCTACTGCTTCGGATGGAAAGAGGACGACTTCATTTCTGATCAGGTTATTCTTTGCCGAATACGGAACGAAAACGGAACCACTTTCCGTTACACGGTCAAGATAGGAAAGTTCACCGTTCTGGTATGCGCAGAAGGTTGTTCTTTTTTCTTCAGGCCGGTGGATCATTTCAAATATTCCCAAATCAGAAACACCTGAGGTAACAGCCTCTACGGTTGTATTAGTTTTAGAATTCATGGGCCCATCATATTCTTTCGTGCCGATGGGCATAGATAGGAAAAATCACCAAATTGGAGAACATTCCCTACTATCTGTCAACCACGACATTCCGTCACAATACGTGCATGAAAAAGATTCCACCAACTATTTCCGAACTGTATCCGGAACTAAATGACGAAGACCTGAAAGAAGCAGAAAAGAATCTGAAAAGATATGCTGATTTGGTTCTGAGAATGTATCGCCGGATAACAAGCGATCCTGTAGCTGCACAAGAACTCGAAAAATTGACAGAATCTGATTCAACCGATACGATTTCAGGAAATCCCCCCGAGAAATCTTCCCCATGAAAAAACATTACTTCGCCTACATCCGTGTTTCTACTCAAAAGCAAGGAGAGAAAGGAGTCTCGCTCCAGGAGCAACGCGGCGCCATACAAGGTTATGCGCAAAGAAACGATCTCGAGATTGATCGCTGGTTTGAAGAGCGCGAAACGGCTGCCAAATCTGGCCGCCCACTGTTCCTGGAGATGTTGAAGTTATTGAAAAACGGAAAGGCTGATGGGGTCTTGATTCACAAAATCGACCGAAGTGCCCGGAACCTGAAAGACTGGGCTGATCTGGGAGCCCTCATAGATCGTGGCATCGAAGTTCATTTCGTTAATGAGAGTCTGGATCTGCAATCGCGAGGCGGCAGGCTATCCGCCGACATTCAGGCCGTCGTCGCCGCCGACTATATCCGCAACCTCCGTGAAGAAGCCCGGAAAGGGTTCTACGGCCGTCTGAAGCAAGGTTTTTATCCACTTCCAGCACCACTGGGATATCTCGATATGGGCAAGGCAAAAGCCAAGGAGCTTGACCCGGTCAGAGCCCCCCTTATACGTCAGGTATTTGAGTTTTATGCTTCCGGGGATTACACGATTAATACTCTGCCGGCCAAACTTGTAGAACTCGGCTTACGAAACCGCAGAAACAGCCCGGTCAGCAAAAGCGGATTATCAAACATCCTGAACAACCCTTTTTACATCGGCATTATCCGGCTAAAGACAGGTGAGACCTTCGAAGGACTTCATGCGCCATTAATATCGGCCGAGCTTTTTGAACGGGTCCAGGCAGTTTTGCAAGGCCGGACAATTCGACGGAACAAACACCATGATTATCTGTATCGAAGGCTTATTACCTGCAAAGCATGCGGATTTCGCCTAATCGGAGAGCATCAAAAGGGACATGTCTATTATCGTTGCCACACGAGAAACTGCGAGACAAAGTGTTTCCGGGAAGATGAGATCACAACTGATGTACGACAATTGCTTTCGCCACTCACCTTTAATGTTCCTGAACGCACCTTTTTGAAACAGCATATCTCAACTCTAATGGGCGATGAACGCAACCAACGGGAACATGAAATTGCTGCGATTGGTTTGACGCTCCAGAATATCGACAGCCGGCTTATGAAACTCACCGATGCATATGTGGACGGACTTCTGGATAAAGAAGCCTACCTGCAGCGGCGCGAAGCTTTTCTATTGGAAAAGAAGAATTGGATGGACCGGCGCACAGCTCTAGAGAATGGAGCGGCCTCAATTCCTGAGAGGCTGAAGAAATTCCTCGAATTCACAAACAGCCTGTATTTCCAATACAAAACTGGTACGACGACTGAAAAACGTGAAATTCTGAAAATAGCAACCTCGAACCGGTGGGTTGACGCAAGAAAGATAGATTTTTCGCTGTCTTTACCGTTTTCTTTGATTGCAAATCGGGCCGATGAATCAAACGGTGGACCGTATCGAGACACAGGTCGAACATTAAAACTCCTGATAGAGAAATTAGTAAGGTATTTCAAGGAAAACAAAATGATGCTTCCAGGAGATGAAGAAGATGAAAACTCTGGGGATTTGGGGGACTCTACCGAGGCAGCTTAAGTTGCTCGTTGTCATCCTGGTAAATTCTGGATATTTCTCCCTGATTCAGATCGTCTTTAAACTCTCTGACCAGGCGATCATAGATACGTAGCACAAACTACCGCACATCTTTTCAAATTCCTCTATGCTTCGCCCAATTCTTCTTCTGACAGTTCGGGATAGAGATCCAGGATGGTTTGGTTTTTCATGCCCCGACAGTATCAGAGCGCTAATAAGTCTCAAGGGAATAGACATAAGGATCAGAGATCTGCCCCATCATAGTTAATGTACCTTATTTTTGTAAAGTGGCCGCCTGAGTTTAATTCCCTTCCAAAAAGATATCGGCGATTTTGTTTCAAGATCCCTATGGGTTCCACGCCTCGTCTATCAATCGTCACGATTTGTGGAATACCGCCAACATTACGATATTTATTCTCGTCAATTATGCGAACCAGAGCTTGATAAGGAGAAATCGCACATGACTCAACAAGTTTTTCTGCGGCTTTGCGAGCATCTTCAGTTCCTATGAACTTTGGCTTAGATAGCTCCGGTATTTCTATACTTCGAAAGTCACGGTGGTCGTCTTGTTGAACATGCCAAGCAAGTATTTTCTTTAAGCGATACGAATATCCGGCGAATATGAAGCTGAATTCAGCATTATGATAATTAGAGTTTTTGTCCCTTTGATTTGCTCCCCAGAGATCATTTGCTATCATAACGATCCTTTTCAACGGGCCATGCAAGTCGGATCCTTCAGTTGATAAATAGTCGCTATAGTCGATATCGTTTCTGATGTTTTCGCAGAAGCAATAGGAAAAGAAAGTGTCTCCCTCCCAGCAAAGTGCACAGTCCTTCCGCTGAAATAGCAACAATTTGGTTCCGTGAGGATAATCAAAACCCCCGGTAATCAAACTATCTGTGGCCATTATAAGTTGCTCTCCCATCGATGGGACATTTCTAGTGTGCACAAGGCAAAGTGTCATAATATAAATAACCTCAACTCACGAAGATTTCTAAATTCACTCAGCGCCCGGTCGTGCCGCAAATCGCAGTGGTCAGCCACCTCAAGCGCACTAATTCCAGCAAACTCCCGTTTGTATTTTTGGATGATATATTTTAGAATCCGGTTCATTTTTATGAGGGTAATTCCTATGATGGAGATAATGAGAAGATAACCTTTCTGAATGCTTCGGTCAAAAATGAAAAAGCATAGTTGTTTTTCCACCGACTCAAAAAGTCTTATCCGAAATTGCGTTGTCCGAAAACGGTTCGAGAATTTGAAGGAGGGTAGGTCGAATGTGGAAAGGCTATGAAGGTACTCTCACGTGGTTTGTTAGTGAGCATGGCGAATTTTGGAGGCGCTGGACTCCATACACGAGTCAACTAATCAAGGTTATTAATTGCGAAGTTCGATCCTGCCACCTGGAGGTACCCCAATTCGCATGGCAGAAACATTTCCCCGAGGAGTAAAGGATTTGACAAACGACTTGAATCTATACTACAAATTACGATTTCCACGGGCATCTCTGCATTCCAGATAAGCCTAATGGATTAGAGGCAATCAATTTCGGGGGCTCCTGTGACTTCAAAGGCCATTCTTGTATTTCTCTTTTTGTTTTCAATCTTTCTTTTACCTGGAATCATTCTTGCGCAAGAGAGCCCGCGATTAAATCCCTCACTATCAGGCTCAGAGGGCAACAACACATTTCTTCATTCCGGGGAATGGTCTCTTACTGCGGTCGATCTCGTTATCAAAGGCCGGGGGTTCGATTTCGTTTTCATTCGCAAGTACGAATCGCAGTCGATTTATGTCGGTCCTCTCGGCCAGAATTGGGACCACTTCTACTTCATGAGACTTCTGGAGCTTCCCAACGGTGATGTTTTCTACTACGACGGCCTGGGCAGAAAAGAGCTCTTCAGGGCGCTACCACCCCCTAATACGCCGGTTATCGGGACGCTACTTTACGCCTCCCCGCCGGGGCAATTTGCTGAGCTTAAGAAACTACAGGACGGAAGTTGGCTAATCCATCAGCCCAATAGCATGGCCTATCTGTTCAACAACTACGGTCAGCTTCATAGAATCCAGGACCGGAACCAGAATTACATGGAATTCTACTATAACCCGTCTGGACAAATGACGACAGTGATCGACACGATGGGGCGCCCAATTTCGTATACCTACAACGCAGATGGAAAACTCACCAAAATACGCGACTTCGACGGAAGAGAAGTAAAATTCAATTATGATGAAGGCGTGACATCGCCTGACCCGGACAAGAGGTACGGTTTTCTTACATCGGTTACTTCTCCTGAGGTAACCGGAACATCAAATGGCAACGACTTTCCACAGGGTAAGACCACCCGCTATACCTACAAGGGTGGGCTTGACATCAAGTTCACAGCAAACCTCTTGACTGTCACAAGCCCTCGGGGTGAAAGCTTCATCGAAAATGAATACGATTCAGAAGACCGCCTTACTCGTCAAAAATATGGAACTCATTTTGTTCAATTCAGATACGAGGATCAAAAAACAACCGTCACCGATCGTAGGGGAAATGATAGCGTGTATGAGTTTAATCAATATGGTAATCCCACCGCCATTACTCGCGGCGGGTATACGACCCGGATGGAGTACGATCCCGACATTATCATTCCCGACCTTCCAATCATTCCATCCGATGGACTTCTCACCAAGATTACGTTTCCAGAAGGGAATTCCATCGAATACACCTACGAAAAATCCATCCTCAATCGATTCCTTCGGCGCAGGAGTGAAGCGAATGTGCTGTCGATCAAGCGAGTACCTGGACCGCGTGGATCAGGAGGAAGCAGCGAGACGCTCACCACCACCCATACCTACGATCAACTCCACAATCTGCTTCTGACGGTCAGGGATCCGAAGGGTAATCTCACGCAATATGAACGGAATCAACAGGGCAATACGATCAAGATCACGATGCCTGAAGGCGTTACTCAGAGTTTTTCCTACAACAAATTCGGGCAGCTCTTGACCGAAACTTCCGGCGAAGGGAATACAAGTACGTATGAGTACTACCCGGAGGCGGAAGGACCAACCCTTCGGCAAAATCCCGATCAGACAACCGGTGGTTATCTCAGGAAAAAAACGGTGGGAGATCTCTACTCCAATACTTTTGTTTACGATAAACTCGGTCGCGTTATCGAATTCATTGATGGAAACAATGTCCGGAGCAAGTATGAAGTGAACGCGCTGCATCAGATTATTGGCGAGACCAGATTTGAGCCGTTCAATTTCCAAACACTTTATGAATTTGACCTCAATGATAATCTGATTAAAAAGCTCGTGCAGCATTCCTCAGCCGGTGGCGACGGTTTCACGGAATACCGCTTCGAGTTTGGGCATCCCCTGAACCTTCTTACAAGAGAATCCCAGGAGCTCTCAGACGGTGTGTTTGCAGAAACGATTTACCAGTACGATCCTAACGGGAATCGGGAGCTGATCGTTGATCCGGAGGGAAATCAAACAAAATATATCAATGACGAGCGCAATCTAAATTCTGAAGTCATACAGGCATACGGAACCGCAGTTGCGGCGACTTCAAAGACTACCTATGATGGAAACTCCAATCCGGTTTTATCAACGGACGGTGAACACAACTCGACGCAAATTGTCTATGATGGATATGATCGACAAACTCAAACTATTGATGCGCTGGGTAACAAAACGCAATTCTCATATGACGATAACGGAAACTTGATGACTGAAGTAAGTAAAGATGCGGCCGACTCCCTGCTGGCCGCATCAAGCAGCGTTTATGATGCCATGAATCGAATCAAAACCCGGACCCAGAAATTCGAACCGGCGGATGCAATAGCCACATACAACTACGACAAAGCTAACAGGATTGTCTCATTCGTCGATGCCCGGAACAATCCGATTTTATATAGCTACGATCAAGCGGGGCGACTTCAAAGTGTTGTCGATGCGGTCGGGAATGCGACTTCATATGAATATGACGGCAATGGCAACAGTTTAAAGATCACTCAAATAGAAAAAGGACCGTTGGGAAACGAATCATTCGCAACGGTCAATGAATTTGACAAGGCAAACCGACTGATAAAAGTGACCGATCCTGCCGGGGAGATGACGGAGAACGTTTATGATTCGATGGATAATCTTGTCATCTCTATTGATCCGGAGGGAAATCAGACGGCCGCGAAGTTCGATAATACCAATCGCCGGGTAAAGCTCGAAGAAGCCAACGGGTCTGTTGTCACGCGGCACGATTTTGATCTCAACGGACGACTCAAGAACCTTACCGACACAAACGGCAATACCACCACGTACGGATACGACGCGCTGAACCGCAACAATCAAACCACGTACCCGGACGGGAATCAAATTATTCTGACCCACGATCGCGCAAGTAATGTCAAAACAATTACTGATCCCAATGGCTCGGTCACAACCAACAGTTTTGATCCTTTAAATCGTTTGGTATCTCGCAGCATAGACAAGGCGCCAGGAGTTGAGGGACCGATTTCGGAAACATTTGAATACGATGGCCTGTCCCGGCTTAAGAAGGCGACCGATGACGACTCGGTTGTTGAATTCACATATGATTTCATGTCCAACGTGAAAACAGAATCACAAAATGGACGGATTGTATACGGTAAATATGATGCTCTGGGCAACCGGACAGAGATCAATTATCCATCCGGAAGACAACTGGCTTTGCAGTATGATGCGCTCAATCGACTGCAAAAAATCGAGGAGGGCGGAAATCTCGTTGCCGATTATTCGTATCAGGGAACAACTAGGACGGCAGCGTCCGGATTTGGAAATGGAACTCATGCCGGTCTCGATTACGATGGTGACAGGAGGCCAACTTCAATTCGGCATGTGAATTCTGCAAATCAAGTATTTGCCGGTTTCTCCTATGGCTGGAACAAAGCAGATCAAAGAACGTTTGAGCAGAGTTCGCATGAGAATAACCGGGCGGATGTTTACAACTACGATGGCATGTACCGGATTACTGAAGTAGCCCTCAACTCTCGAGATCCTTTAAGTTCATCCTCTGCTCAGAAAACGATCTCCTATGTGCAAGACGGTGTTCACAACTTTAAACGGATCATCGAAACTGAAGGCGGGATGTCTCGAACAAAAGCAACTCAAATTAACAACAGGAACCAGTACGTTGTTTTTGACGGGCAACCTCTCTCGTATGATTCAAACGGGAATCTGACAGCATTTTCCGGAAAACAACTTTTCAGCGACTATGCAAACCGATTGACCCGGGTGGTGAACCCGGATGCGACCACCACAACCATGACCTACGATGCTCTGGGACGGCGCATCTCCAAAACAGTGAACGGACAAACCACCGAGTATTCGTGGTCTGGTCAGCAAACATTGGAAGAGTATTCCGGATCCGCATTACAGGCCAGTTATGTT
>Ga0247727_10011665_pt1 | contig 15267 bp, 14 predicted proteins | sample WisWelCaveWW1625_FD_202498 | JGI IMG/M metagenome (GOLD analysis project Ga0247727, IMG submission 202498) | Biofilm microbial communities from Wishing Well Cave, Virginia, United States - WW16-25 | ecosystem: Environmental > Aquatic > Deep subsurface > Groundwater > Cave microbial mat | place... | reverse complement strand
ACCAAGGCGCTGCACGGCGTTGAAATTGTGGACAACACCGCGCGCCTGTGCGCCATGAACATGCTGCTCCACGGCATCGGCGGCGACGAGTGCCCCATCACGGTGGAAGACAGCCTCGGCCGGAAACCGTCCGAGAGCTACAACCTGGTGCTCACCAACCCGCCCTTCGGAAAGAAGTCCAGCATGACCGTAGTCAATGAGGAGGGGGAAACCAGCCGGGAGTCGCTCACGGTCTATCGGGAAGACTTCTGGGCCTCGACGAGCAACAAGCAGTTGAACTTTCTCCAGCACGTCCGGTCGCTGTTGAAGATCCACGGGCGGGCGGCCGTGGTTCTTCCCGATAACGTCCTGTTCGAGGGCGGCGCCGGTGAGACCGTTCGCAAGAACCTGCTGCACGAATGCGACGTCCATACGCTGTTGCGCCTCCCCACCGGCGTGTTTTACGCCCAGGGCGTGAAGGCGAATGTCCTGTTCTTCGACCGGAAGCCCGCGAGCGAGACGCCCTGGACGAAGAAGCTCTGGATTTACGACCTGCGCACGAACCAGCACTTCACGTTGAAGACGAATCCGCTGCGGCGAGAGGACCTGGACGACTTTGTTGCCTGCTACAACCCGGCGAACCGCCACACCCGCAAGGAAACGGAGCGGTTCCGGCCGTTTTCCTACGAAGAGCTGGTCAAGCGAGACAAGCTGAGCCTGGAGTCAGGGGGGGGAACGAGCTGCTCGAAGCCTCTGATCGAGTGCGGACCGCCGAGCGCGGCACCCGCAGGCCGGCGCCCATCCAGATGGCGAAGTCCAGGAGCCGGCCTTTGGTAGCTTAGCCGGCTTGGCGCCGAGGAAAGCTCCGGCGCCGGAAGCCGGCAAGATTGTGAGTCTGCATTCGTCAGGCCCCTGCGCCACGCACGGATTCGCAAGGCAGTCCTGCCTGCAAGCCGGCCGCCTGCGCCTTCATGCCGCCGCTCCGGGCAGCCGCCGCGCCACCGCCCGCGCGTGCAGGTTAGCCACCCCGGCGCTGAATCGCGAAGCCACCACCGTGAAGGCCAGCGCTTCGTCCAGCCAGTCGTGGCTGGACCCGTCGGGGTGCTGCGTGGCGACGGTAAGAGTATACTCCTGCGGGCACAGCCAGCAGTCGAAGTGAAAATCCACCTGGAGCGTATCGCCGGCCCGGCACGGTCCCATGGCCAGCTTCTGCAGCTTGGTGTTGGTGCCGAAGACGTCCATGCCGATGCGGGTCCGGATCAGGATCCCGACCATGGGGTCGGGCTGGTCGGCGTGAAAGCGGGAAGTGACGCGGACCACCACCGGCTCGCCGCTCTCCACTACTCGGGTGGGCCCGTCCTGGCGGCCCAGCAGCTCGACCGAGGCGACCTCGGCCAGCCGGTCGCCGTGGCGAAAGCTCGCCGCCAATGCTGCCGCGGAGGCCCCGTCGGAACCCTCCAGCGCCTTCTGCCGCTCGAGCACCAGCCCGATGTAGCGGTTGATCACCGCGCTCGGCTCCCCGGCCGCCTCCACCCGGCCCTCCCGCAGAAAAATGGCCCGGTCGGCGATCAGCTTCACCAAGCTCAGGTCGTGGGAGACGAACAGCACGGTGACGCCCCGCTTCTTGATCTCCTGGAACTTCTTCACGCAGCGGTTGGCGAAGACGGCGTCGCCGACCGCCAGCGCTTCGTCCACCACCAGGATGTCCGGCTCGACGTGGATGGCGGTCGAAAACGCCAGCCGCACGTACATGCCGCTCGAGTAGGTCTTCACCGGCCGGTCCAGGAACTCGCCGATCTCGGCAAACTGCTCGATGCGGGGCAGGGCGCGCTCGACCTCGGCCCGGCTCATCCCCAGGATCTCGCCGTTCAGGTACACGTTCTCCCGGCCGGTGAACTCCGGGCTGAATCCGGCCCCCAGCTCGAGCAGTCCCGCGACGCGGCCCCCGCGCGCGACCCGCCCGCTGGTTGGGTCGAGCACCCCGCAGACGATCTGGAGCAGCGTGCTTTTTCCGCAGCCGTTGGGGCCGACGATGCCCAGCGTCTCGCCCCGCTCGACGGAAAATGTGACCTCCCGCAGCGCCCAGAAGTCCTGGTGGCGCTCGGCCGGGCCCGGCAGAACGGCCTCCCAGATGCGATCCGCGGGCCGGCGGTAGAGCCGGTAGAGCTTGGAGACGTTGTGAACCTTTACCAAGAGATCTAGCTCAGATCAAGTCCGCAAACGAGCGGCGCAGCCGATAGAACCAGGCGTGCCCGGCCAGAAACACCGCCACCGCCACGGCCGAAAGCGCCAGCACCGATCCCCACTCCGGCGCGGCCGCCTCCAGCAGGATTCGCCGGTAGTTGCGAACCAGCCCGAAGAGGGGATTGGCCGAGAACAGCCACAGCCACTCGGCGGGCAGCGAGGCTTCCGGGTAGCAAATGGGGGTCAGGAAGAACCACAGCGTCAGCAGAAAACCGATGATCTGCCCGACGTCGCGGAAGAAGACCCCCAGCGCGGCCAGAAACCAGCACAGGCCGAGCGTCAACAGCACCTGCGGCGCCACCAGCACCGGCAGATACAGCATGGCCGGGGCGAACGGGCGGTCGAAATACCACAGGCCCGCGGCGTACAGGATCAGGCCGAAGGCCTCGCTCACCAGTCCGGCCAGGGTCAGGTTCACCGGCAGGATCTCGATGGGAAACACCAGCTTCTTGACCAAGGTGCGGTACTCGAGGATCACCGTGGGCGCCCGGCCAACCGCCTCGCTGAAGGCCAGCCAGGGCAGCATGCCTGCCAGAAAGTACAGCACGAAACTGCTGGGCCGGGGGTCGTTGGCAAAGCGCGCGCGCAGCACGACCCCGAACACGAAGTAGTAGGCGGCCATCATCAGCAAGGGATGGATCACGGTCCAGAACAGCCCACCGTAACTGCCGCGATACCGCCCGGCGATGTCCCGGCTCACCAGGGACCGGATCAGGGAGCGGTGCCGGACCAGCGAACGGGCTGGATACCACGCGGCCCGCCCCAAGCTGCGCGCGAGCGTCGCCAGCCGGACCCGTCCCAGCGTCGACACGCCGCGGCGGCGCAGCTCGGCCCGCCCGTCTTCGACCCGCGCCTCGAGCAGCAGGAACGGCGAGCCTCGCTCGTAGAACCAGGCCTGGTGCTCGACCAGCGGCGAGACATAGACGCGATAGTCGCCCGGTTGGGCCGGCAGGGGCACCGACAGGCGAACCGCGACCGAGTCTCCTGGGGCGATATCCCCTCCCATCTCGGTCCGCTGCCCGTCCTCGACCAGCGTGCCGGTGGAGGGATCGAAAATCTGATAGCTGAACGCGAAGCCCTTCGCCGGAATCCAGGCCTCTGGGCCGCGGTTCTCCAAGCGGCAGCTCACCTCCAGGCGCAACTCCGGAGCCGCCACGCTCACTTGGATGTCGGAAAAGCGGGCTTTCATAGCTCGCCTCTCAGGCGCTTTGCGCTGCGGACCAGGACTGGGCCTGTACTAGAAACGCCAATCATTCGCGGCCAGGAAACCGTTGACATTGGTGCACGGGATACTGAAATGTTCGCAGACATTGGGTATCTTGGCGGCGTTCGGCTTTCTGGCCTCTTCCGTGACGACCGCTCCACTCCGCACCTTGGCGCAGGCAATGACGAAGGGATCGGCTACCGGTTGTCCCTTGAGTCGCTGCGTCTCGCCGACAAGCGTCCGGGGTCCTTGTTGAGCACCGCGGCAACATCTTGTTCCGAATGGCCAGATCGAAGCCGGGCCCACTTCAATACCTCGGGGTTGATTCCGGAGACGGGTTTGCTCATCCGGTACAATCCTAGCAGTTCGCCGGCGGCCTCTACCCCTCCGCTCCCGCATAGAGCCCCGCCGGGAACCGGCACTTGACCGGGCCCACCTTCCGACCCACCGCGTAGATGGCCTCGCCGCGATGTTCCGCCGGCAACTGGTATTGATCGAGCAGGCGCCATACCCACTCGCCGGCGGCGCTCGGCTCGCTCTGGTACGGACCGGTTTCGAGCAGCGCGACCTCGAAGCCGGACTGCTCCAGCAGCCAGCCGATCTCCCGGGGCGCGTACTCGCGGTTGTGCCGCGGCTCGGCGTCTCCCTCCGGCCCCGGTTGTATGTATTGGTGGAAGAATCCGGGATGATAGCCGGCCAGGACGGCCTGGATCGCCCGCAGGCTGCAGATGTTCGGGGTGGTCAGGACCAGCGCGCCCCCGGGGCGCAGAATGCGGTTGATCTCGCTCATCATGTGCATGGGATCGCGCTCCAGGTGCTCGAGCAGCTCACAGCACAACACGGTGGCAAAGTGATCGCCGGGGTAGGGGAAACAGTTGGTCTCGGCGTTGAACAGGTCGATCGGGCACCGGAAAACCTCGCCCGCGGCGGAGCGGACTTCGCGGGATTCGTTCCGGCCGCACGGTCCCAGGTAGCTGCCGCGCACCTCGCCGTAACCTAGCAGGTTGGCCAGGGCGGGGGTGATCTGCAGGTAGGCGCCCATCTCCAGGATGCGATCCTGCGGCCCGCCCCGGGGAGTGATTTCGAGTGTCCGCACCAGGCGGGTCAAATGCCGGCGGGCGTACTGGAGCTGGTCCGGGGAAGCGGACGCGTAACCGAGGATGTACTCTCCCCAGGGGTGGACCCGATCCGGGGCGGTCGCCGGCCGAGTCGCGGCAGTGGCCGCCGGTTCCGGGGCCGGCGCCGGCGCCGCGGCCGGCGGCGAATCCCAGGGACGCCCGGCGGCGACCGCCTCCAGGAAGCCGGCGTAGAGTCCGGCCACCCGGTCCCACCCGCAGTTGGCCGCCATGTAGCGGCGCGCTTCCTCGCCCAGCGCTCGCCTCGCTTCGGGCCGGCTCACCAGCAGGTTCAAGCACTCGAACAGGAAGTCGACCTCCCGCCCATCGACCGGGACCTTCAGGCAGATCCGGTCCGGGAGCTCGGCAAAGGAGCCCACCTCCGAGACGAGCACGGCGCGTCCCATGGCCAGCGCCCGCTGCAGGGTGCCCGAGCTCTCCCCCGCGGTCGGATACCTCAGGTTCAGACAAATGTCCACGGCGGCGATGTAATCCTGAAAGTCATCCAGCGGGACGTAGCCCAGGTGGCGGGCGTGTTCTTCCAGGCCCAGCGAGGAGATCAGCCGGGATACCTGCAGCTCCGGGTGCTCCTCGCCGACCAGGATCATGCGCGCCCGCGGCTCGAGTCGAACCAGCCTCTGGAAGGCCCGCAGGGCCGGCGCGACGCGCTTGTAAGGCTTCAGGAAGCCGAAGATGCCGATCAGCGGGGTCTGCTCGTCCAGCCCCAACTGGCGGCGCTGCCTCAGGCGGGCGGCGGGGTCCAGTTCTCCATCCAGGACCGCCCCGTGCGGGATCACCCCCAGCGGCAGCAAGCAACCTGCCGCCCGGACCTGGCCGGCCAGGAACCCGCTGTGCACGACCAGGGCGCGGCTGCTCTCCAGCAGCCGGCGGTTCATCGGCAAGTTCTCGTAGTCCGGACCGACCTCCCGCGCCTTCACCCGCCGCGCATGAGCCAAGGCTTCCGGGCCGCCGTTGCGCTCCACCTCGCGCAGGTATTCGTCCCAGTCCCCGCGGGTGATGGTGGCCGCCGCCACCAGGTGATGCAAGTTGAACTCGTGGAGCGTCACCACGCCGGGATGCTCGAGCGCCACATCGTAAAGATAAGTATGATCCGGGTTGTTGCCCACTTGGTAGAGGACCAGATCAAACTCCTCCGGCCGATAGTCGCGGAAGTGCCGGGTCCGCAGCGGGCCGGCCGGCGGATTCGTCTCCTCGACGAAAACTTCCAGGTCGACGTTCTCGGCCAGGCGAGGCAACAGGGCGGCCGAATAATCGGCGATGCCGCTCTGGCGGGGCGGCAGCGGGGTGAAGCAGGCCACCCGCATAGCGCTCAGCGGGTCAGCTCCAGGGAGAAGGTCCCCAGAGGCAGCGGCGCCCGGATCAGCAGCGGCGTGCGCGCCGCGTCGCGGGCAAAAAAGATCTGGATGGTGTGGCTGGAGGCGGGGCCGCGGAGCGACACGGTGAGCCGGTCGGCCGCCTGCCGCGTCCCGCCGATCTCGATCTGGGGGGAATCCGTGTAGGCGACGCTCACCTGGTAGGGAGCGCCGAAGTTCAGCGTTTGGGCCGCCGGCACCCGTCCGTTGGCCAGCTCGCGCCTGGTGAAATAAAGGAAACTGAGCGCGTCCTTGACGCAGTCGGGAATGGCCACCTCGCTCGCGCCTCCCCCGATGGTCTGCCGCTTCGCCAACCGCGCTGGCCGGTCGTAGGAGACCTTCTCCTTCGACTTGCGCGAGCCGTGAATGAAATCCTTCTCCAGGCTGATCGCGCAGAACTGGCCGTCGGATTGGGAGCGGTAGCGGTCGCGGATCTCGAAGCCGGGCAGGCCCGCGTCCAGGCTGAGCTCGAAAGACCAGCCCGGCTCGCCCGGGCCGACTTTGAGCTCGGCTTCTCCCAGGCTCAGCCCGCTCGGCCAGTTGGCCGAATAGCGCAGGACTTCTCCGCGAGCGAAAGGCGCCGAGGTGGCGCCCGCGGTGGCCGGCGCCGGCGACGAGGATTGCCCGCCACCCTGGTTCGCCGGGCCCAACAGCGCGATCAGAAAAAGCCAGTGCCGCACGGCGTCAGGACCCGCCGGCAACGCATCCGGAGCTCAGCGGAGCGGTCGGGGCGCCCCGGCCGGCCACCTCGTAGTATACGTCCAGCGTCTTGCGCGCCGTCTCCCGCCAGCTCAGCAACCGCGAGCGCTGCAAGCCGCGCCGCTCCAGCCGATTCCGCAGCTCCTCGTCTCGCAACACGTCGCGCATGGCCCGAACCAGCTCGCCGGCCGAGCCGGGATCGACCAGCACCGCCGCCGCGTCGGCCACCTCCGGCAGCGAGGCCGCGTTCGAGCAGACCACCGCCCGGCCGCAAGCCATGGCCTCGATCACCGGCAGCCCGAACCCTTCGTAAAACGACGGAAAGACCAGCATCTCGGCGGCGTTATACAGCACGACCAGATCCTGCTCGGCGACAAAGCCCGTCATCCGGATCCGCTCGGCCAGCCCGCTCCGCCGGATCTCCTCGCGCACCCGCGGGGAAAACCAGGTCTCCTGGCCGGTCAGCACCAGCAGGTGCGGCAGTTGCGGATCCTCGCGAATCAGATCGTGGAAGGCCCGGATCAGACCCAACTGGTTCTTCCGCGGCTGCACGTCGCCGACGTTGAGCAGGAACGGCCGGTCGATTCCGAATCGTTCCCGCGCCCGCTCGCGGGCCTGAGCGCGGTTCATCGGGCGAAAGTGCTCCTGGGCCGCCAGCGGAGTCACCGCCACGCTGGCCGGATCAATCCCGAAGGCGCGGGAGATGCTCCGGCGGCTGAACTCGCTGATGGTCAGGATCTTGGCCGCGCGCCGTAGGGTGTGCCCGGCGGCCAGGCGGAGCTGCCAGGCGCGCCCCGCGGGAAAGTACTCGGGATGCTCGATGAAGCTGACGTCATGGACGGTGACCACCACGGGGACCGGGCAGAACCAGGGAGCGTTGTATTGAACGTGGATCAAGTCCGGCCGGTCCCGCCGCAGGCACTCCGCCAGATGGTAGCCCAGCCGCCAGTAGCGGTTGGCCGCCACGCGCCGCTTCTGAAAACGCGCCGGCACCCAGCCGTTGCTGTCCGGCTGACAGAGGTAGGCGACGAACTCCGCGTCGCAGTCGAGCTGAGCGAACGCTTTCAGCAGGCTGCGGACGTAGACTTCGTTACCGGTCAGCCTTCTGCCGATGGCGTGGGCGTCGACGGAGAATCGCATGAAGCGCTCACCCCAATTCTACCCCGACCGGGCGGTTCGGCGCGGGCCGGGCCCTTTCGAAGACGCGGAGCTACCGCTCCCTCGCCGCGGCCTGTGGAATCAGGCCTGACAGAGCCAGCTCCAGCTCCCACCACGCCGCGGGCCAGCAGAACTGCGTTTCGACCAGGCGACGGCCGGCTTGCCCGAGATGGCGGCGGAGACGGCCATCCCGGAGCAGCGTTTCGATCGCTCCCCCCATCGAGTCGGGATCGTCCGCCAGCAGCAGGTTTTCCCCGTCGATAGCGGGCAGCCCCTCGGCGCCCAGCCGCGTGGAGACGACGGCGCGGCCAGCGGCCCAAGCCTCCAGAATCTTCACCCGCGTGCCGCTGCCGGAAAGCAGGGGCGCGACGACGACGCGGGCTCGCGCCAGCTCGGCCAGGGAGTCCTCGACCTCCCCGGTGATCTCGATCCGTGGATCACCGCCTACCAGGTCCGCTACTGCCTGGGCGTTCTTGCCGATCAGGCGCCAGCGCAGCTCCGGATCTTGCCGGCGCAGCCGAGGCCAGACGTGGCGGGCGAAATACCGCACCGCGGTCCGGTTGGGGCGATACTCCATATTCCCCGAAAAGGCGAGGCAGTGATCTTCGGCGACTTCGGCCGGGAAGCACAGGGGCAGCGCGTTGGGATATACCGCCAACCGGGCGCCCGGCGCCGACTGGGCCAGCCGCCGGCGATCGGCGTCGCTGGCCGCCAGGACCAGGTCGAAGCGGGGCAGCCAGTGCTGCTCCTGTTGGCGGGCCAGGAGGGCAAAAGCGCGGTGGCCCCAGCGGGCCGGCCAGCCTTCCGCGCGCGCGCACCCTTGGTGCAGCGCGGATTCGACATTGTGCATGTCCAGCAGCACGCAGCCGGCGCGCCCCCGCACAACGTCCAGGTAAGCGGCGCACCAGAAATGCTCGATCACCGCCAGCGCATAGCGGCGGCCGGCGACGGCGCGCCCGGCCGCTTCCAGGCTCGTTGGCTGGCAAAACCGGTCCGACAGCGGCAGACGGCCGCGCAGAAGTCTCCTGGCGTTGCGGAGGCCGCGCGCGGCCAGACTCCGCCGGTGGACCGGGAGGCGAATCCAGTCCACCCGCTCGACCGTGCCGGGAGGAAACGGCGAGGCCGGCTGGGGACCATCCCCCATCGTAAAGCTCACCAGGTGAAGGCGAAAGCGCGCGGCCAGAAAATGAAGCAGGCTGGCGGTCCGCATCGCGCCGCCGCCGGCCAGCGGGTAGGGCAGCTCGGGGGCCAGGAGCAACGCCCACTCAGAATCGCCGCACAGCTTCGACATACGCTTCGCGCGCCCGAACCGCCGTCTGGCGCCAGGAGAATTGCGCGGCGCGCCGGAGGCCTCGCTCGCGCAGCTCCTCTCGCCGGGCGCAATTCCCACTCAATTCTACAATTGCCCGAGCCAGCTCGGCGGGCGAATCGTAGGGAACCGCCACCGCCGCCTCGCCGGCCACCTCGACCAGCGCCGGATCGCGCGAGATCACCACCGGCGCGCCGCACTGCATCGCCTCCAGCACCGGCAGACCAAAACCTTCATAGACGGAGGGATAGACGAACAGCGCCGCGCCGGTCATCAGCGCCGCCGCCTCCCTATCCTCGACCGGCCCCAGCAAGCGGAGCCCTGTTTCCGCGGAAACATCGGCGGAAAGATTTAACAACTCTCCGGCGGCGCCGGGGGAGCGTCCGGCCAGCGCCAGGCTCAATCCGGGACGCTCTCGGCGCGCCGCTCGCCAGGCCTCCACCAGCCGCGCGAGGTTCTTCCGCCGCTCCGCTGTGCCAATGAATAATATATATGGGGGCTCGACCCCTAGCCGCCCCAGCGTCTCGGCCACCTCGCCCGGCGGCCGCGGATGAAACTCCTCGGCCGCGGCCAGCGGCGCGACCGCCACGCGCGAGGCGGGAAGCCTCAGCTGCTCGATGGCCTCCCGGCGGATGCTTTCGGTCGGAGTCAGGATCAGGGTGGCCACCCGGGTCAGGAACGGGGCGCGCCGCCGCACCCGCCCGGCCCGCTCCGCCCGCCGCTCCCCGCCGCTCCAGGGCGAGAGGTCATGCAGCGTCATCACCGAGGGAACCAGCGGCAGGTAGGGAACCGCGAAATCGGTTCCGTGAAACACCTCGACGCCGAGCCGCCGGAGCTCCAGCGGCAGTCCGGCCAGCCACCAGCGGCGCGTCCACCATTGATCCGCAGGCCGGCCGGCCCGGAGATTCGGCAGCGGCGGCGGCGAGCCCCACCGCTGGTCGGAAACCAGCCAGTAGTCGTCATCGGGAAAGTGCGCGGCCAGGGCGCGGGCCAGCTCGGCCGTGTAGCGGCGGATCCCGCCGGTGGGCTCGGTCAGGGGCGTGGCGTCGAGGGCAATGCGCAAGGTGGGCTGCCGCCGAAATCCTTTTCCCGGTTGCCGTAGTTTCGCTGGTAGTACAGCCGGTAGTCGCCGGCCTTGACCCGGCCGACCCACCCGGCGTGGGACCGGTACCACTCGATGGCCGCCTCCAGCCCGCGGGCGAAATCCACTCGCGGTCTCCAGCCCAGCTCGCGCTGGATCTTGGCGCTGCTGAGCCCGTAGCGCCGGTCGTGCCCGGGGCGATCGGCGACGGGCTTCAGCAGGCTCTCCGGCCGGCCGGTCAGTCGCAGGATCTCGCGCGCCACCTCCAGGTTCTCCCGGGAGCAGTCGCCGCCGATGTTGTAGATCTCCCCCAGCCGCCCGCCATGGATCACCGCCTCGATGCCGGCGCAGTGATCCTCGACCGCGAGCCAGTCGCGCACCTGCCGGCCGTCGCCGTAAATGGGCAGCGGCAGACCATCCAGCGCGTTGGTCACCATCAGGGGCACGAACTTTTCGGGAAACTGGAACGGTCCGTAGTTGTTCGACGCTCGGGTGACCACCACCGGCGTCCGGAAGGTAGCGAAGAACGACAAAGCCAGAAGATCCGCGCCGGCTTTGGCCGCCGAGTAGGGGCTGCTCGGGCGCAGCGGGTAGCTTTCGTCCGCCTCCCGCGGCTCATCCAGGCTCCCGTAGACCTCGTCGGTCGAGATCTGCGCGAAGCGCTCGACGCCGTACTCGCGCGCCGCCTCCAGCAGCGTAAAGGTTCCGCGCAGATTCGTCTCAAAGGCGGGACTCGGCGCCAGGATGCTGCGATCCACGTGCGATTCGGCGGCGAAATGAACCACCACCTCCGGGCGCTCCGCCGCGAAGAGCCGGGCGACCAGGGCGGCGTCGCAGATGTCCCCCTGGCAGAACCGGTAGCCGGGATGATTCTCTACCTCCGCCAGATTCTCGAGATTGCCGGCGTAGGTCAGCTTGTCCAGGTTCAGGATCCGGGCCCCGGGATGACGGCCCAGGTAGTAGCGGATGAAGTTGGATCCGATAAACCCGGCGCCGCCGGTGACCAGGAGCCGAACAGGCTCAGCGGGCGGAGCCAGGGGCGTCACTTGTGCTGTGTTTCCCAGTCGTAGTTGATGGCCGGGTCGTCAAAAGACAGACGCCCTTCGTCGGCTGGATCGTAGAACCGGTCGGTGACGTAGACCAGCACGGCCGGTTCCCGTCCGATGACCTTGTAGCCGTGCCCGACTCCGGGCGGGATCAGGATTTGCCAGGGCTGCAGGGTCCCGGTGAACAGGGTATTACAGAAACCGAAAGCGGGCGAATCCACGCGCAAATCGACCAGGCAAACCTGGAGCTGGCCCAGCACCGGCGCCCACAGATCGGTCTGGCGGAAATGATAGTGCAGCGCCTTGATGGTGCCCGGATAGCCCATGGCGGCCGAGACCTGCAGATCGGCCTCCAGCCAGCCGGCGCACAGTCCCCGGCCCCGCCGCATGACCTCCAGAAAGTAGCCGCGATCGTCCGGCCACAGGCGCGCCGGCTCGAGGCGCACGCCGGGGATCAGATCGGCCGTGTCCTTGTCTCGAATCAGGGCGCCGGTATCGTGGCGCGGCCGGGACTTGACCGCCAGGGCCAGGCCGTCGCGCTGGCCGAGCATGCGGGCCGCTCGCAAGTCGGCCGCTGCCGGGACGCTCATCTCCATCACCCCCCCGAGACCGCGGCCGGCTCCGGCTGCGGCATCTTGTTGGCGCCGTTTTCGGCCACCAGATTGGTGGCCCGGCGCAAAGAGTCGAAGGTGCCCGCGTCGCTCCACCAGCCCTCGAGAATATCGTAGGTCAAGGCGCCTTCTCCCAGGTAGGCATTGTTGACGTCGGTGATTTCCAGCTCGCCTCGGCCCGAGGGCTGGAGCCGCTGGACCTTGTCGAAAACCGTCCCGTCGTAAAAATAGATCCCGGTCACCGCGTAATCCGACTTGGGATGCCGGGGTTTTTCCTCGATCCCCACGATGCGGTCGCCGTTGATTTCCGCCACCCCAAACCGCTCGGCGTCGCTGACCCGCTTTAGCAGGACCTTGGCCCCCGAAGGCTGCCGGCGGAAGTCGTCGGCCGCGCGCCGGACGTTGTTCTCGATGATGTTGTCCCCCAGGATGACGCAAACCTTGCCGCCCTCGGCGAAGTGCTCGGCCAGGGACAGGGCGTCGGCGATGCCCCCTTCCCCCTCCTGATAGGTATAGTGAAGATGTTTTAATCCGAACTCTTTGCCATTGGAGAGAAGCCGCAGAAAGTCGCCGGAGTTCTTGCCCCCGGTGACGATCAGAATGTCGCTGATGCCGGCGTTCACCAGAGCCTCGATCGGATAATAGATCATGGGCTTGTTGTAGATCGGCAACAGGTGCTTGTTGGTGATCTTGGTCAGGGGAAACAGGCGGCTGCCTGTTCCGCCGGCCAAGACGACGCCCTTCATGGTTGGTCTCGCTCCTCCTCCCCGCAGCAGGGGAATCACCATGATACCCCGTTTATGCGCTCGTTCTCACGGTTGCCAAGAAGGTCTTCATGCGAGTCATAGGTTACGATCGGCCGGACTCGATTCTCAACTTCTCAGCCAGTCCGAGGTCCTGAAGGATCTGTCCCTCCGCATCGGCCGCCTCGCCGTCGAACGAATCCTCGCCGGTCACGGCTACAACATCACGGTGCCCGACCTGCTCGGCGCCGTCGATCACTTCCTCAGAGCGGCAGCACGGTTGGGTGTGGAGGCCGACGCCGACCGGGATTTGGCCCAGATGCTGGCGACCCATCCGGATGCACCGTCCTTCTTCCGGGACCGATCTTGCGGCGTCTGGGCGCAAGCACTCGGTTGCTCCACGCTGCCAACATGTCGAGGTAAGCATTCCAGGACACATCTCGCGCCCGAACCCTCAGAGGTGATTCCCTATCCACGCATCCAGCCCTGGTGCTCTAGCTGATCCCACGCCGTGTGAATGTGCTCAGGCTTGAACACCTGCTGCTTGCGGGGGTTCCAGGCATGGATCTGAGCAATGGCCGCCTCCGCATCGGCCGCAGGCTCCTTACTCTTCGGGCCTCCGCGATGGCTCACCCAGTGCACAGTCGCCAGGAGCTCCATGCCGTAGGGCGTCTCAAATCCTTCAATCAGTCGGGCCACTCGTTCGAGACGGCCTAGGGATTCAATCTTGCCGGCGAGAAAGTTCGTGGCTTCCTCGATGGCGCCGGGCAGCAACTCGATCTCGGCAATCGGATTCTGAACATCGCCGTAGCCGCGGATGAAGTGACCTTCCATCATCTCCAGCACTTTGTTGAGATTGGTCGCATAGGGTCCGTAGTGGCCCGCCTCATACTTGAGCCGCAGCGGTTCTCCCGCCCCTTGCAGGAAGTACGCCAGCTTCTGCACCTCCAGCAGCGTTCGGCTGTACTCCAGGGCCGCATAGGCGTCCATCAACTTGATGAACAGGGCACGCGCCGCCGTCATGTGGGGGCGTGCAGTCCGGACAGGCATTGCCTTCGCATCTGGCGTTCCCGCGGGTTCGAACAACAACACGCGCACGTCCGGCAGTTCGGAGAACGCCTGCTCAATCGTCGGCCGCACCTTGCACCAGTCCAGTCCGCCGAGCCCGCACCCGAGTGGCGGCACGGCGATCGAGCGGATCCCCAGCCTGCGGACATCGGCTACGAGCGCCTTCAATCCGGACCGGATATCCGAGATGCGCGACTTGCCGCGCCAGTGGCGCTTGGTGGGGAAGTTGATGATGTACCGTGGATTGATGAGCCTGCCATTGTCGAAGATGAGCATGCCTCCCGGCGCCACCTCGCCGGCACGGCAGGCGGTCTCGTAGGCTTTGAAGTTGGCTGGGAACGCCTGCTTGAACTGAAGCGCGATGCCCTTGCCCATGAAGCCGACGCAATTCACGGTGTTCACCAGTGCCTCGGCGTCGGCTTCCACTATGTTGCCCTTGGTGATTTCAATCATCTGCGCCCTCTCTTCAGTAGTACCATTCTGACCTTACTTCCACTCCGGGCTGAGACCGATTGGCGTGCCGGTGCAGCACGCCCTCGACGGCCGCTTTGACTTGCTCGTTCAGGACGCCGATGCCCTCGAGCAACGACAAATCAAGCGACTGCCAGACCAGAAACTCAGCCTGCTTGCGGCGCTGCCGGTCATTGTCGTCCCGTTGGTCTGCCCAGTAGCGGGCGGCGACGAGTTCCCAGTCTACCTGGTCGAGTTGCGCCAGGTCGTCGTACCAATTGGTGAACGTCGCCAGGCCGTGCCCGTCCGAGAAGACGAACCGACAAGCGGCATTCTCTACGCGCTGCACGGTCGTTGTCAGATAGATGAGCGGCGCCTGGCCTTCTTTGTAGCCGTCAACGTGCCCTGTCTTGAGGTTCAGCAGCATGACAGACAGCGGCCCGAAGTAGAACGGAACGTAGTCGTGGCAGGTACCGCGAGGTCCACAAGGGATCGGTCGGTTGTGGCGACTCACCTGAACGCTCACGTTGTGGATAGTGCGGTAAGGTAAGTCATCGTTCGGCGTGCAGTTCGGCGCGTGGAGCGCGCCGCGGGTGAGCAGGGTCGGCAGGTTATCCACATGGAGCAGACGGTAGAGTGTGATTGGATCTGCGGGCGTAACCGTCGCCATCAATCATCTCCAGCCTGCTACCATCCGCCAACGACCATCAGGCTGTCGGGCATAGAGTTGAGGCCAGGGACAGGGCGTCGGCGATGCCCCCTTCCCCCTCCTGATAGGTATAGTGAAGATGTTTTAATCCGAACTCTTTGCCATAGATCATGGGCTTGTTGTAGATCGGCAACAGATGCTTGTTGGTGATCTTGGTCAGGGGAAACAGGCGGCTGCCTGTTCCGCCGGCCAAGACGACGCCCTTCATGGTTACTCCTCCCGAACCACCGGACTCTCCATGATACAATATGAATCCGGCTGACCAACTCCGGCGGGAGCGCGCCATGCATCTTTATCGGTGGGACCAGATCGAGCGAGAGCAGATGAATCCCCTATTGGAGCGCCAAGTGGTCCACGGCGAACGGCTGACCCTGGCTCGGGTGGTCTTGAAGCGCGGCTGCGTGGTTCCCCTGCACAGCCACGAGAACGAGCAGATCAGCACCGTGCTGGAAGGGCGGCTGCGGTTCCAGATCGGGGG
>Ga0247727_10011664_pt1 | contig 15267 bp, 12 predicted proteins | sample WisWelCaveWW1625_FD_202498 | JGI IMG/M metagenome (GOLD analysis project Ga0247727, IMG submission 202498) | Biofilm microbial communities from Wishing Well Cave, Virginia, United States - WW16-25 | ecosystem: Environmental > Aquatic > Deep subsurface > Groundwater > Cave microbial mat | place... | reverse complement strand
AAATTGTTCGATTACCTGTTTACTGAAAAGAAGTTGCTGTGGCATCCTGAGAGGCATCCTGACGAACAAAGGACCCGTATCCTCGCTTGGAAGGAAGGGAGCACGCGCAGGAATCGCCTGGCTGTTGACAGCCTCATGACTGGTGATTCTGACCAGTTCTTCGCGTACACGTGGGAAGAAGTTGCCATGCTGGAAACGCTGGTTGGTGAGCGTGACAAAGAGATGGCCCGGCAGTTCACTGATGCAGAACCCAACATACGGCATCGCTATCCTGCGCTGGCTGGGAAAGAACCTTTGCGTTATGCTGCCTTCATGGGCGCGGCGCACAAGCCTGAGCGTTACATGGCGAAAAAGCCGCGCATAGTTCCACTCGGTGGGGAAGTGACTGGCATCTATGAACGCTTGCGTGACGCACTGGCGCGCGGGGAACGCACAGATGAAGTGAAGAAGGACACGCTGATATGGCTCAATAAATCAGTTTTCCGTTTTCCTGAAGAACAGCTGCTCGGTTTGTCCCTGCCTGAACTCATCGAGACAACGCAGCAGAGACTCTTTGAGCTTAAGCGAGCGGCATCGCGCGCTTAGGCGTTCAACACCTGATAGAACGCGTCGAATATGGGGAATTCTGTGTCTACGACGAAGAATTTTGCTCCGATCTCGTCGCAGATGCGTTGTATCTTTGCCTGGTGCTCGGCCATCAGGCCAAGATACTGTTTGCGTGAGTATGGCGAGAGGAATGTGCGCAATGAGTCGTCTGTCTCGACGTCCACGAGCTTGAAGTCGCCTTCAAGGTCGAGCTTGGTCTCAAGGCGGTCAAGGACTTGTATCAAAACAACCTGATGGTCCTTGTATCGCGCGACTGCTTCCTTGATCTCATCGGGCGAGTACAGGAAGTCAGAGAGGATTACGACATATGACCTTGAGTTGACGCGTTTCTTGTAGGCAGTGAGCGAGTCCTGCAGCTTGCTCAGGCCCTTTGGCTTCCTGGTGTTGAGGTATTCGAGGATGCGCATCAGGTTTGTCCTGCCGCGCTTCGGCTTGAAGACTTCGAGCTTGTCAGAGAACGTGCTCACTACGAAACGCTCATTGTGCCGCATCGCCATGTAAGCGAATCCTATGGCTAGCATGCCTGCGTACTCGTACTTCTTGGTCTTCTGGCCGAACGCCATCGAACCAGAATAGTCAAGTATGATGTGCACAGTCAGGTTGCGTTCTTCCTCATAGCGCTTGACAAACAGCTTGTCAAGGCGGCCGAAGACTTTCCAGTCGATTGCCCTGAAATCATCGCCTGGCGTGTATATCGCATAGTCCTTGAATATCAGGCCGCGGCCAGAGTAGACCGCCTGTCGCTCACCGACATAGTTGGATGTGACGCGCTTGTCGATGAGCAGGGACATCCTGTCCAATTTGTGCAAAAAACTGATATCGATGGCCATTGTGCAGCAAACCAGTCATTTATTTGAGGAACTGCTTTATCACATCATCCTCGTGCAGGTTCTGCCTTTCTGCCTCAAAGCTCAGGATTATCCTGTGCCGCATGACCGGCAATGCCATGAGGTTTATGTCCTGCTTTGAGACATACTTCCTGCCTTCGAGCAATGCCCTTCCCTTGGCAGCGAGCACTATGCCTATCGATGCTCTGGGCGAAGCGCCGTATTCTATCAGGTCTTTCTTCTGCCTGGTCGCTGTCACGAGGCTCACAGCGTATTTCTTGATGTCTGCGGCTATCGGGACCTGGCGTGTCAGGCTCTGCAAGTATATCAGCTCGTCCTTGCTTAGCACTGGCTTCAGGGCGACGCGCTTCTCTTCTTCCGCATACCTGTTCACGATCTCGACTTCCTCATCGAACTTCGGGTATTCTGTCCTGATCTTGAACAGGAAACGGTCGCTCTGCGCTTCAGGCAGCGGATATGTCCCTTCCTGCTCGATCGGGTTCTGGGTGGCAAGGACGAAGAACGGCTCTTCGAGCTTGAACGTGCTGTTGCCTACAGTGACTTGCCGCTCCTGCATCGCCTCGAGCAAGGCAGACTGCGTCTTTGGCGTGGCTCTGTTGATCTCGTCTGCCAGGATGAGGTTGGCGAACACAGGCCCTGGCTGGAACTTGAACGCCCTTTTCCCGCCAGTCGTTTCCTCGATGATGTATGTGCCTGTGATGTCTGACGGCATGAGGTCTGGCGTGTTCTGGATACGCGAGAACTTCAGGGTCAGCAGCTGCGCCATTGTCTTGACGCTGAGCGTCTTGGCGAGGCCAGGGTATCCTTCGAGGATGGCGTGGGAGTTTGTCAGCAGTGCCACTACCATCTGCTTTAGCACCTCGTCCATGCCCACGATGACCTTGTTCATCTCGTGCAGCAAGTGATCGAACGTCTTCTTCGCGTCTTCGATTTTCATTTTTTTTCACCTCATTATTTGGATGTTTTGGCGATTTCGTTGAAATATGACTTGACTATCCGCTGGTATCCCTTGGGGATGCTCTCTTGGAAGGAAACGTCTGTCGTTGCCTTTATCTCCTCAGGCAGGGTGCTTGTGAACTGCTTGCTTTCAGGGGGCTTTGTCTTGCCGATGTCGATGTCTGTGAGCATCGGCGTCAATTGCAGCTGCAATTCCTCATTCCCAAGGTCTGCGATCGTCTTGTTGCCATAGATATCCTCGCTCAGGTTCTCGATGAATTCAAGGCCTTCGCCAGACATCTCGTACTGGCCTGCTGGCGCCGTGAGCTTGCCAAGGTCCTTGAGCGTCTCGCGGATGTCAAGGAAGCGGATGTTGTGCGCTGATGCGGTGATGATGAGTATGCTGACAACCGCGAGCGTTATAAGCTCCCGCGTCAGCCTGCCGAAACTCAGGAAGTATGATGTCTTGATGAGGCGCATCCCTTTCAGCACGTCCTGCTGCAGGCTTTCCACGATGGGGTTCTCCTTGTCTGTATTGTCAGCGACGGTTATCAGCTGCTCCTGCAGTTCAGGCACCTTGTCCTCCACATAGGCGAGGTTCCTGTGCCGTTTCACATTGCGCCAGGTGTGCAGCCCGCCATAGGCGACGGCGATCGGCGCCGCATACCACCATGGCAGTGTTATGAGCACGAACACCAAGGTCGCTATCAGGAATACTATCAGCGTGTCAAGCAGGCTGGTGAAGACTGTTATCTGCGTGACTGCGTTCCGCACTTCTTTCAATGCCGCGATGATCGGTTTGATTCCCATCTAGCAGGTGCTCTCCTCTGCATCAGGCTTGCTTTGCAGGCAGGAAATCTTAGCATCCCTGGATTCTATCTGGTCTTCCAGGTCATCGATGTCATCCTTCAGCCGCGATACGTCTGCTGCTGCCTTGGCAAGGTCTGTCTTGAGGCGTTCGTTCTCTCCCTTTGCCGCCTCGAGGGAGTTCTGTGTCGCCTGCAGCGTGGATTCTGTGTCAGACAATTCCTTCTCAAGGTCCTCCTTGAGCTCTGTCAACTGCTCTTTTTCGCCGGCAAGCTGCTGTCTTTCTTCGCGCACTGTGGTGTACTGCTGGGTGAATTCCTCTTCGCGCGCTGCCTTTATCGTGAGTTCGCTCTTTATCTGCTCAAGGGCAGTCTGCTTCTCTGTGAGGTCTTTGCTGACCTCATTGAGCTGGGTGAGTTTTGTGTTGTATGCGGTGGTCAGGCGGTCAAAATTCTCCTGGAAGAAAACTGTGGCTGCCACAAGGGCGCTTGCGCTGATGAGTATCAGGAACAGCAGGACGATGTTCGCATTGCGGGTTATGTATGCCATGGCATTATTCCCTCCTGACAAGTCTCCTTATAAATATTTCTATGAGGAAAATCACGACACTTGCGAGCACAAACGGCCATCCGAGATGGTCTTTTGTGTTGATGATGCGCCTTGAACTTGCCTTTGTGTGCTGGATTATGCCGTCTATGTCTGTCGGGTCAAAGACCCTTCCGCCTGTTGACAGCGCGATCTTGCTGAGCTCTGCATTGAAGCCCAGGCCGTTGTATTCCCGTTGGTAATTCGATGCGAAGATTGCCCCAGAGACCTGCTGGAATCCGAGTGTCGTTGGAGTCATGGCGGCTGAATACAGGTCTTCGTCTATCTTGTAGAACGTCGCTCCTGGCGCTTCAGGGGGTGTCTCTGACTTTATCGTGACTTCTGTCGGCTCATTGATTATCGTGTCCTTGGCGTCTATGTAACTGTCTGCCTTCCTGTCAGGGTCTCCGATCGCCCAGTTGAACATCCGCGCATAGATCTTGCTGTTCAGCCTGTTCAGGGTCTCGCCAGCCCATTCGCGGCCATCGTCAGTGCTCCATGCAGCGACCCTGCCGAGTCCGACGCGCCATACTGACAGTATCGGCTCTCCGCTCGTTGTTGTCAGCAATAATCTCGCTGTTGTCTTTGGCACGACCTGGTTGAAGCCGTGGATTGACGCTTTCGGCTCATATCCTTCTGTGATGAAGTGATTCTGGTTGAGCACGAACAAGCCCATTATCCCGCCTTCAGGCTCTTCTTCCTCGCTTTCGCCAAACAGGATCTTCAATCTTGATTCCTCTGTCGCGCGGAAATATATGCCGTTTCCTATCTCTGCCATCTGCATCATCAGGTTCTCGTTGGTCGTTGGACCGACCCCGACTGTGTAGATCTTGATGCCTGAATTTGATGCGAGCTTGGCTGCGTCAAGCGCCGCGTTCTCGCTCTGGGTCTTGCCGTCGCTCATTAGTATGATGTTCTTGCTGCCGCCCATCTGCTGCAGCATGCTTATCGCCTTGAGCAGCCCTGCCTGGATCAGCGTGCCTCCGCCGAACTTGAGCCTGCCGACCCTGTCCTCCAGCCCGACTTTCTCATACACATAGCTGGGCTCTGAGATGAGGTATGCTTGCGTGTTGAACGCGACTACAGCTAGCCTGATGTCAAGGCGCAGGTCCTTGTATATGCCGACTGCAGCTGCTTTCTCGAATTCTGCAGTGCTCGCGAACCTGCCGAAGGCGATGCCTGTGCTGCCTGAGATGTCGATGATAACAACGACAGATATCTCGCCTTCTTTCTTGCCTGGCGCTGAGACGAACACAGGCAGGATCGTCTCAAAGATGGAATCCTTGTAACCACCGTTGTCAAATGAGCTCTTGCCTCCGAGCACGACCATGCCATTGCCGTCTGCCACGAATTCGTTTATGCGCTCTGTCTCATCTTTCAGGTCGTCAGCAGGGATGTCATTGATCGCGATCGCGTAATAGTCCTTGAGGTTGGTTGGGATGTTTGACGTTGAATCCACCCTGTAGAGCTCGTTGAGCAGTGTCTTCACAGGCGATTCTTTCTCTGTGACGAAAAGTATCCTTGGCTTTGCCACGACCTTGATTGTCTTGTAGAAGACGTTGTTCTCTGTGAAATAGTCGTCATCGAGTATGCGTGCAGTCATCTGGTGATATCCTTCAGACAGTTTCTGCGCCAGCTCCTTGACTGGTTCGCTCGTGACCTCATCGATCACCATGTTGCCGTCAAGGCTGACCTGCAGGTGCACCGGGTTTTTTGTGCCGACGCGGTTCAGCACTACTGTGAACGTGTTCTCGACATCTGACATCGTCTTGCTCGGCCCGAGGATCGTGACCCCGACATCGCTTTCCTTTGGCGTCAGGCTTATCGCGTTGATCGTGGCATTGAGCTTGCTCGCGAACAAGGCCACATCGCCCAGGTTCGAGCCGAAGTTGTTGTTGCCGTCTGTGACAAGCAGTATGCTCTGGCCTGGCTCGAGGTTGCTGAGTATGGCGTCAGAAATGTCAGAACGCTCTCCTGTGGCGATCGTCTTGCTTTCCACTGTGAGGCGCTTTTCGAGGTTCTCTGCCAGTTCCGGCATGACCGGTTCGAACAAGCCCATGCTTGTTGAGTTGTCCAGCAATAGCTTGATGAATGGGTCTCCCTCGATGATCTTCTCGTGTTCGATGTATGGCGCGGCGAGCGCGATGCACAGGAACAGTATAATCAATGACCTTGTCAGCGTCATCACTTTGCGTGCCTTCTTCTTCTGCCTGACCACGTCAGGGTCTTCCTTCATCTTGAGGAAATCCCTCCTGAGCAGCCAGAGCGTGATGAGGATGAGCGGTATTGCCAGGAGTATCACAAAGGGGTGTTCGAAGTAGTTGTAAGCCAGCTTGACAAATCCGGTAATGCTCATATGATGCCTCTCAACTTGACATACAACAATTCGATGAACAGGATTATGAGCGCTATCAGGACAAATGGCATCTCAAACTCAAACTTGCGCTTTTCTTTCACGGGTTTCAGCTCGAATTCTGTGCTCTTCGCGCCCATTGTCGTGTTCGCATTGATGTCGCTCTCGCGCTCGCTGAGCAGGTTCACTGACAGTGTCCTGCCGTCTTCGAACTTGTACAATCCTGCTTCTTCGAATATTATGGCTGACTTCTTGAGCACTTTTGTCGGGGTCTCGATGCGTTGCAGCGTGTCAAGCAGCACCGTGTCGCCTGTCCTGTAGTTAAGGGCCCTCACGTCCTGCTGGTCTGTCACGTACCGCATGAACTCTGTCCAGAATATCGGGTAGCCTGGCGAGAAGTGGAAATCTGATGCCCTTTCAAGGATGCCATAGTATGCTGTCTTGCCCTTGCCTTTCCTGCCGACCGCTATGACCGGCCTGTTGTCGATGGACATTATTGTGACAGTGCCTTCTTTTGGCGTGGCGCTGAAATAATACTGCACTGAGCCGAACTCGATGTTCTTCGTGAACCTGTTGAGCTGCTCGACTGTGATGAAGGCGCCCTCTGCCCTTCCGCCGAGGTCTACCGGCGCCAATCCCTTGTAGTCTATCTTGTCTGATTCCTCCTGGCCGACAATCACGACCCCTGCGCCATCTTCCACGCGCCGGGCGATATCCTCGAAAGTGCCTGGCAGCACGTGCTGCTGGTTTATGTTGTTCAGGATATAGACGTCAAACTCTTCTTTCGGCACTATCGGCAGTTCTGCGATAGTCAGCTCCACATCTCCTGACGCGAGGAGCGCGTTCTTCAGGAAGACGCTCGCATTGCTGGTTATCAATGCTGCCTTTGTCTTTGCGCCGCTTGGGCTGCTTATCCAGACAGCGTTGTCGACGTCAAAATCATCCTGGACCTGGAGCTCGACTTTTGTGACGTCTGGCGGAGTGATTATGTTGAATGTCTCTATCGATCTCGCAGGCAGGGTGAGTTCTTTCGCCCCTTCGCCTATCTTGACGCGGACATTCTTCTGTTGATTCTCAAAGTTCTTGACATAGATCGTGGTCGCGCTTGGCTCTGCGAGCATGTCAACTATTCCGATGTTGCTCCTGTGCTCGCCTGATGCCGTGTTGATGAAGTCAACGACTATTCCCCTGGTTTCCACGACTGCCTTTGAGATGTGCGGGTCCTGGCCTGCTGTGTTGATGAAATCGCTGAGCGCGATCACGCGGCCTTCCTTGCCTGCGAGCACTTCTCCTGCGAGAACCACTGCATCACCTATCCTGCTCGGCGTGTCTTTTGGCCTTAGCGCATTGAGATATTCTATCGCTTCCTGGACATTCACATCCTGCGCTCCGATCTGTGCCACATCTTTTGCGAGGATTATCGTGTTTCTTGCGCCTAACAGGCTTTTTGCCTTGTCGACAGCTATGTCAAAACGCGTCTTGCCGTCTTCCTTTACTTGCGAGCTCGCTGAGACATCTATTACGATTATCGTGTTCTGCGCGCTTATGTCGTGGGAATAGTTCACGAATGGTTGGGCAAGGGTCGCTGCGAGGAGGAATATGATCAGGAACTGCATCAGGAAAAGCCAGTCGCGCAGGAATTGCCTCAGGAAGCTTGTGAGTTTTGTCGCGCCTGTGCTTTTCATGAAGAACATCAGGCTTGGTATTGTCATCAGCTTTGGCCTGGGCCTGATGAGGTAGAGCAGTATGAGAGGTATCAGGAACAAGAGCGCCAGCAGGCCGACTCGGCTGCCTATCTCGACGAGAGCCATGTAGGGAATTGTATACTGGTTCCCTATTTAAGGATTTCGCCGAATGGAAGAAGCTTTAAGTTAAAGAAGGGGTTGCAACTAATCCATGATGAGCAAGATATTTCTCACAGGTCATGTCATCAGTCATGGGTATGACGATATTTTTACAGATAGATGGATCGTTATTTAGTCCTGCTATATGATAATAACAAGCGTTTCTTAATTTCATTGAATCGTCAGCTACTTTATCACATTGTTTTGGATCATTAGCTGCGATCAAATAATAGCAGTTTAGTATCTTAAAATCATCTGTCATACTTAGAAAGGTTTCTTTTTCTTCGCAAATTTGTTCTCCATTTACAATTCTACATTCTGTAACTTTTGGCACACCTGAGGTATCTTTTAGATATTTACATAAGGTTATATCTTGGGTATTGATAGCCATAGTTCTAAAACAAGAATTTACATCTTCTTGATTTGTAAATGATCTGCATATTTCTTGGTTATTATTCTGTTCAGCATTAATAAGAAGACAGCGAGTTACAGCAGATTGATGTATATCCACATATTCATTTCGTAGATTCCTAGTAGGAATTTCCTTACAAAGATCAGGTTGATTCTTAACGGCTGCGATAGTCGATATACATGTAGAGTCCTCACAAAGGGATTCATTGAGACTAGCTACAGCAACAACGCTAAAACAAGAGTAGTGTTCACCGCTTATTTTATCGCAATAAGAAATATTTTTATGAAACTTTGCTACATTTATGTAACATGAAGTTTTTTCATATGTTGTTCTTAATTTCTCACATTTTTCAGGATCATTAATTTCTGGAGCAACTTCTTCAAAACATTCTTCAATAATCTCATGGGAGACAATTTTATTACATAATTCAGGATCAGCCCTAATATTCGCTGCGAAAGCATAACACCAATCCCTCTCTTCACCGCTATAGGATTCGCAAAAAGAAGGATCTTGCTTTATTTGTTCTTGATACTTGACAAATTCACTTGGCGTGCAGCCATTTAAGAGTATTAGTATTAGAGTAGCACAAATTGGGAGAATGTATTTTGCTTTTGTCATGATTATACTTTAAATATAGATTACATTTAAATCTTTTGATACATGGCTGAATGAATTATAAAGAAAATCAGTGCTGGCCGTTGTAGTCAAACTTGACAGTGCGGCCTTTCAGAGAAATCTCTGCCATCCCGTTACAATCATTCTTCAGCGCCTCGCTGACCGCAGGATTCCTGGGCCTGAGATGCACTGTAGCGTCCGCAGGATAATTATCGAGAACCAATCCCAGCACGAATTCAAAATGGTTGTCAGTGGCAGTATATACCGCCTTGCGTTCGCGATCTCCATCCCTGTACAAGAGCACGTGCTTCCTGACAGATTCATATTGCGGAGCTTCTGGCGCAGTTGTATCTTCGGCGTCAATCGGGCTGAGAATCTTCTTGATCTTGCGGGTATCTTCTTCTACATCGAAGTGTATGATGTGTTCAAGCGTAGCGTGAGGTTTCTGATGCGTTTGTTCCACAGTCTTCACCATAGTGACGAATGATAAACCGAAAGCAAAAGGACCTCTTTATAAATCTTATGACACTTTTGCCTGAGCCGGATATGTCCCTGGCTGCATGAAGACTTTGTGGGTCTTGATCGCTTCTCCGCGTTCGAGTGTCATGAGTTCGTCTGCGTTGTGCTGGGCTTCGCCGAGCGCGATGAGTTCGTTTTTCAGGGTCATTATCGCGACGTGTTGTCCCTTTGCGATATCAGCGTCGAGCTTCACAATGCCTGGCACTTTCAGTGTGGCGCCATGGCAGAGCGTGTCGACAGCAGAGTCTTGCACATAGACCTTTGGCAGGTGGGCGACTCCTGCCTCGACTGGCCTGATGCAATTTCTTAGAAGCTTGTCATTGTTCTCGTTCTTCCAGTACCACATCGCGTCATCAAGGTCCTGCATCGTGACATAATCCTCGTCAGTGAAAGGCCCTGCTTTTGTGCGATGCAGTTGCGCCATGTGCGCGCCTGTCTTTAGCGCGATGCCGAGATCGTGGCAGAGTTTCCTGATGTAAGTGCCTGCTTCGCAACCGACACGGAAGAGCACATCCTTGCCCTGCACCTCGAGCACGTCCAAGTAATAGACTGTTCTTTGCCTTAACTGTCTTTTAATCGCAGAACGCAGTGGCGGCAATTGCGTGATCGTGCCTGTGAATTTCTTTATCGCCAATTCGAGCTCTTTCGTCGGCACCTCGTCATGCAGGTGCATCACTCCGATGTACTCTTTTCCTGCGATGAGCAATGTCTGGACTATTCTTGTCGCATTGCCGAGCGCGATAGGCAATACGCCTGTCACGCCAGGGTCAAGCGTGCCTGAGTGTCCGGCTTTGCCTATCTTGAGGATTCGCTGGACATAGTCAGATACCTGGTGGCTTGTCGGCCCTTTGGGCTTGTTCAGGTTGACGATGCCATACTGCACGAGAACATCAGCAGGCCGCTGTTCAGGGATGCAGCCATGCTTTGGCTCGGTCTCTGCCTGCCGCTTGACAAGTATCTTGGCTCGGCGTTTCTCAAATGGCAGGGAGTTCATGACTCAATGATTCTGGTGTACCTTTTTAAATATGCTGCGTCTAGCGGTGGGCATGAAAGACCAGACCATAACGATGGACCAGCTCGCAAGCGAATTCGGCCAGCGCACGCTCATAGACAAGATCATCCGCTATGAGCGAAGGATTGGCGCTCAGGAGGATTTGAAACAGAAGGTTGAGCAGCTTGGTGCGCCGCAGGGGCTCGTGACAAATGCAGAGAGCCTTGTGCGCGCGGGTTTCCAGGAGCTGGCCATGCTGTTCAATGGGTCACAGCTCTATCGCAATGGAAGGGTATTCGCCTGGATGTACAAGCATGCTCAATTGTGCCAGCGCTCCTCTATCCATGATCGCTGGCGAAGCGAATTTGATGCGACAATAATGGAATTGCTCAACACAGAGGACTCGGTCGATGCCGCGTACGAATGCATGGAAGGAGAATACCGCACGGCTTTCGAGGAAAAGCTCAGGGTGCCTGTCAAGCAGATAGAAGACCAGGCAACAGCGCTCTATGATGTGTTGTTCGCAGAGACGCTGTGAGAATCACCGCAGCACAGTATGGCATTCCTTGCAGACATGCGCCTGTGATTTGTCATCCCATTCTGTCGTGAGGCCGTAGTCTATCTTGTGGCTGCACCGCGGGCACTTCGGTTCCAGATAGGCCGTTGCATTGAAAAAGTTAATGGGTTCCAATCAGCTCACCGTTTTATGTTGTTCTGTTTCACCCTTGGAAAGAATCTTGTAGAACTACGTAAGCAACCTAGTATTAAAGTGTTTTTATATAAAACTTATAGCAGAAACCCTATAGCGGTTCTTTCGGCTTCTTTATCGCCCATCGCGCGAAGAATCCGCCGATGTAGTACGCTGCGATGAAGAGCACGATGACGATCATATACTCCAGGATTTCGCGCATCGCGTTGCCGATGAGCATCCCTGCGAGCGCTGCCATCGCGAGGACTCCGCCTGCCTGGAATGCGGAGTCAGGAACGCCATGCTTCTTCGAACCCCAATAGATTGACCCTATCGTCAGCGCAAGCACGACCACGACGTGTATCATGCCTGTGCGTGAGACCATGCTTAGCAGGAATGTGACGAGCGATACCACGAACGCTGTGAGCAGTGCCCAACGGAACCAGTCGCGCATGACTGAATGAAAAGAGCAGTGGAATAAATACTTTACTGAATTTGGCCGCTACTAATCAACCAACTCTGAAGTCTGATGGCTTGCGCCGATAGATGAAGTTCCTCAGGCCTGAACAGTGCTCGGCGACTGCAAAATAGAACATTTTGCGGCGCGCCCAGAGCTCAGCATTCTTGTGATCAGGCTTGCCGTGGGCTTTCTCGTACAGCAGCTCTGTGGCATGCTTGAGGTTGCGCGCAGGGAGCAGGAGTCTGAGCGTGCTTGCCCAGCCGCAATCGCCCCCGTCGCCAAAACTCATCCCTTCAACATCCGCAAGCTCTGCAAGGTTCACGATTTCGTGCGCAAGCGCATAGCCAAACCCGAACCGCATCAGGTAGCCATCATGGTTATGGCGGGCGCGCCTGAGGACATTTTCCGGCGTCGTTCTTTTGACAGTGTGCGCGTATTTGCGATACCATTCAGTCTTTTTTCCCCAACGCATTTCAAGCTCTCCGCGATACAATTCTTGGTGTTGCGCAAGCCGTCCAATGCAGCCGATGAGAGAGTGGGCATCGATGTCTTCTGGTGAATAAGGCTCGCGTTGTGCGTATATCGCTTCGTTCTTCTGGTGGTGGAATGCCCTGGCTACTTGTTCGCGCAACACCAGGACTTCCTCGTTCTTTTGCCAGTCATACACCTTAGATTTCGCGAGCCTAAGTATACGGTCAGCCAGCGTCCTGGGCGCATGGATTGTTTTTTCGTCTGCGACATAAGAGGGCGCAGGCGGGTGTTCATCGCAGACGCGGCTGTCGCATAGCAGTGTCTCTGGCGCGTGTGCGGTTATGATGGGCGTTTCGTTTGCTTTCCACGACTCAATCAGCGGAGCCGCGGTCATGCCGAACAAGTACGCAGTGCGCCTGAACAACAATTTCTCGATGCATCGATTGATCACCCACGCGTTCTTAGTCCGCTTATCAAATTCAGACTTTGAGAATTCTTTACGGAGCGATTCGTTCAATGCCTTGAGTTCAGGAAGGTAATTGATCTTGGGTTGCTCAAGCCAGCCTTCGCCACCATCGTCGTCATCATCGAGCGTATTTTTGCGAGGCATCGGCATTCTGGCAAAGGACTCGGGCTTTTATGTCTTCGCCTTGCCTCAGAAGAACTTGCTGAGACTGCTTTGCGCCTGCTCTGCGAAATAGTCGTTTACGTTGATGCCGAATATCTCGAATATCTTCTCGACTCCTGGAAGTATCTGGTTCTGGATGTAATAGTCTGGGTCGTAGTCATTCTGGGTGATTTCTTCTGGCAGCCTGACCTTGTCGCTGATGCGCCCTTTGCCTTTGACGATGACAAACCTGATGAGTTCGCCTGGCTGGACTGGCGTGCCGCGTTCCTGCAGCCTCTGTGCTGCTGCCACGTGCGGACCTGCGCTCTCATACTCAGAGATCTCCTTGCTCAGGGCAGTGTGGATGATGACTGCGTCGAGCTTGAGCCTGTTCTGCTTGAGGTCGTCGATGATGCCCTTGAGGTACGCCAGGGCTGGTTCTGTCTTGCGCTGGCTGAGCAGCAGTTCGAGCACGTGGCGCTGGGTGTCCCTTGCGATAGGACTCCAGTTCCTGCGCACAGTCTCAAAGCCGACTATCTTCAGCTGCCCTTTTTGATTGACGAGAGCGTATTTCTTCTTGGCGCCTGCCTCGCTTGACTTGACCGAGACAAATAGTCCTGCAGGATAATGCCCTTCCATCTCGAGCTCCATCGGCTTTGGCAGCTCCTGGTTTATGCGTTCCACAAAGTTCTTCGCCTCTTCCTGCGTCTTCGCGCCGAGCTGGAAGAACGCGGAGTCTGTGTCGCCGTAGACGACCGCGAATCCTTCCTTGCCTGCGCGGCTCATAACATCCTGCACGTATTGCCTGCCCCAGGCTGTCGTGCTTTCTGCGCAAGTGATATCATACCATCTGGCGACCGAGAACCCGAGATAGCCATAAAACGAGTTCGCCAGGTCCTTGAGCGCCTGGCTGCGCGCCACAAGCAAGGGATCCTTTTCGCCTTTCTTCAGTATGTCCTTGATGCGCGCACGGCGGGTAATCAGGTCTTCGATTATGCCGCTGACAAATCCCTTGCGCTTCTGGCAGAACCAGAACGTGCCGCGGCCAGTTGTTATCCTCTTGCTGTCTTCGCAGCACGTGCAGTTCCGCATGCCTGGCGAGACATTGTGCGATGCGATGATGCTCGGGTAAAGCGAACGGTAGTCGAACACGACAAGGTCTTGGTAAAGCCCTGGTTTTGGTTCGTAGACAAAGCCGCCCTTGATCCTGTCGCGATTGCGCCTCATCTGTTCGTGATACGCAGGCTTGTTTGGCGCGATCTCGCCAAGGGCGAATGCCTGCCGCAATGCATACCACTCGACAAGCTGTGAGAATCCCATGCGGTTGACATCAAATGGAAGCTGCCCGACGATCTTCACGAACTCTATGAGGTTCGGCAGCACCTTGTTGCAGAGTTCGTATGTCAGCTCTGCATCTTGCAGGTTGTACGCCGCGAATTCGTTCAGCATCTTGACATCAGCCTGGTCCCATGCAGCTGCGAGCTTGTCGACTTCTGCAGGATATTTTCCCTTGCCGAGAAGCTCTTTTGCGACAGCGTCGAGCGTGAATATGTCTGTTTCCATTGTCTTTGCGAACAGCTTCCTGATGACCCTGAGCACGTCAACGTGAGCGATGCCTGCTATCTTGGCTGTGGTGTGCGCCCTGCCTTCGATGCGCAGTTCGCTGTAATCCAGCCCGATATCAAGCGGAATGCGGTTCTTGCTGGCTCGTGCCCTGATGTACGGGAAGTCAAATCCGTCTGAGTAATAGCCGGTTATGATGTCTGGCTTGTACTCGTCAACAAGGTCCTTGAACCTGTCGAGCAGGTCTGCCTCGCTGGGAAGGAACTCGACATAAGCCTGGGCGTTCGCAAAGCGCTTCCAGGTAAGGACCTTCTGGAAGTTATCGCCGTACGCTGCGAGCATGACAATCGGGTGCTGGTTAGGGTTCACGTGCTTGCCTGTCGGATTATAGGTCTCGATGTCGACCGCAAGCACCCGTGGCTTTGCGAGCGTTGTCTCTGCTGCTTGTTCGATTTTTGTCGCGCGGATCGCAGGCACCTTGAGCTTTTCGACGGCAGGCTCGCCCTCAGCGCTTACCAGGGTCATCGGAGTGAGACCTTTGTCAATCAGGTATCGCCTCACGAACAGGATGTCGCATTCGTGAGTCGACTGCACGCCAGGCAATGCCCTTACGTCGTCCTTGAGCGCTGCGACTGCCTTTGGGATGTTGGTGAATGCCTGCAATGCATTCACTGGCTGCTCGAGCAGCTTTTTCTGCACAGGCTGCACGCGGACGATTGAATATGTTTCGCCAAGCTGGGTTCTCCTGAGCTTGAGCAGCTCAGCAGTCGGGTCTTCGCCTGGTTTGGGTATGACATAGAAGTATGGTTCGATGTTCTGGTCGATCACGCAGACTTGGTCGCCGGCGACTGTGCGGCCGAAGAGATACACTTGCGCCTTGCCATTCACCACTTTGTACGTGGCATCCACAGGATAGAACTGCACCGCGACCATTTGGAATAAGACGAGAAGCGTGTTTATAA
>Ga0247727_10011663_pt1 | contig 15268 bp, 14 predicted proteins | sample WisWelCaveWW1625_FD_202498 | JGI IMG/M metagenome (GOLD analysis project Ga0247727, IMG submission 202498) | Biofilm microbial communities from Wishing Well Cave, Virginia, United States - WW16-25 | ecosystem: Environmental > Aquatic > Deep subsurface > Groundwater > Cave microbial mat | place... | reverse complement strand
GGCGTACAACAGCGGCCTGATCATGTGATCGAGATCGCCGACAAACGTTTGCCATCGGTCGAGATGGGGGTTGATGAGAATCGTATAGAGGTCGTCGTATTGAAATGCACCGCGAAGCGCACCGGCGTAGGTAGCCGCGGCAACCGCGACGAGAGTTCCACAGACGAACAAGGGGCGCATCGTGAGGCGATCCACGGCGTCGTTATACTGCATCGGGCCTTGATGGTATAGGGGGGAACCTATGAAGATCTTCAGATTGATGACGTGGAGTCTGCTCCCGTTGATGGCGTTGCTCTGGATTCCTTCCAGCAGCGGTGCGCAGGGAGCAGCCGGGTTCAAGAGCAATGTGAGCGTCCCGCTAGGGTGCGGCTGCCGCCCGCAAGACGAGACGGATTTGAATAGCCGTATTAAGCAAGTAGAGGCAGCGATGAAGGAGTACGACGCCTTGATTAAGGAGTGGGAGGCCAAAGAGAAAGGTGCGAAGGAACCCCTTCTGCTCACCAGCGAGAACCGACGTAGCGTGCAAGGCTCCGTGGGTTTTCGAATGTCCAGCGTCAGGACTTCAAATGCGCGATCGTTCAAAGCCGAAACGGATCCCAGCTGCACCACCACCATTGAACCTAACGCGACGCTCTGTTTGCGAGGCGCTCTGCAAGACCATGAATTGGTGCATAAGAAAGCCTGTGACGCTAACAAAAGCGCGAATCCGTTTGTCGATTGGCGGGACAAGCAGCGGGTGGTGGACTACATGAAGGAGGAAAAGGCTGGTTACCAAAAGGAGTGGGACCGATTGCAGGATGAAGTGAACAAGATGCAAGCGTTTTGTTCACTCGATGCGAGCACCCGGGATATTTTGATCAAAGCTGCGGCGCAACAAGACAATGAGACGAATGCGGTGAAGAATCTGGAATTCTACACCACGCACTTGGACTAGCTTGTCACTCGTGCACGGTTCGGGAGGAAGACCCATGAATATGCATTCGATACTCATGCCGGTTGTGGCCGCTGCCTTGCTCCTTACCGGTCTGGGCGCGCTTCCCAGCCTCTCTGGAGCGACCTCGCTTAGGGGCAACGGCTCTCCGGAAGGAGCTCCTGACTCCTCGCCCAAGGCCGCGACCATGACAAAACCCGAGGTCGTGAAAAAGTATGTTGATGGTTGCAGGAAGAAACCCGCTAAAGAGGCAAATTGCGACAAGCTTCGAAAGGATGCGGTGGAGATCTTGAAGGAAGATTTGCGTACATTGGGCTCGTCCGCCAAGCGCACCTACGTGCCGATCATTCTGAAGACCTTCAAGAGCGACGAACCTGAGTTGCGGATTGCCGCGGCGGACGCGATCGGCATGATCGGTCCACAAGACAGCGACATCGAACTCCTTGCTCCGCTGACCAACGATCCGGTGCCCGACGTAAGAATGGCCGTGGTGCAAATGATTGGTCGCGGGAAAGGCCCTGCACTCAACTTGTTGAAGCAACGCACCCTGTCCGCACAAACGGGGAGCACACCGGATTCTTTACCGGATCCCGGCAAGCTTCCTGTTCCGGTGCTGCCCAAGAGCACCTATTTATATTACGCCAGCGACGCCTCGTTTGGGCGGCTGTCCTATGTGGCCAAGGACTTGAACGAGGTCACGGCGTTCTATAAAGGGAAAGCCAAGAAAGGGCCGTTCAAATGGGACGAGTTCCAGGAGAAATACCGCTTCCAGTTGGGAGACGAAGACCGAGCCAGGTCAGCCGCAGACGATGCCGAATCGGCAAAGCAGACGGAGAACTTCAAGCCCGATCCGGCGAACATGCAAGCCACGTTGGAGAAAATGCATCAGATGAACGCCGCTCAAGTCAAGCGGTTGAAGGTGGCACTCCACGATATCTATCAACCGAGCCTGTTCGACAAGCCGACCGTCTACATCCTGGAAGAGCGACAGATCGGCAGTCGCACCTACCCCACCCGCTACGTGGTGCTCTATCAGGACGTCACGCTCAAACGTCCGGGCTATCGACTCTCCTGGATGACCCTCCCCGACGACGCGATCAAGACGGCACAAGCGGACTCGCTCAAGGACGAACAGCGGGAAGCGGCCGGGAAAAAGCGGCAAGAAGCGCTGGAAGACTTAGTCAAGAAAAAAGACGACCAGGAGAAAAAGAAGTTTAAAAAAGGGCAGTCGGATCTCGAAAAAGAGCTGGGGTTCTAGGAAGCAGACTTCCGCTCGGCACAGGACCAAAGTAGGTCTGACTTTTCTGGCAGTGTGATCGTGCTTCCTCACACACCCTACTCGTCAATCGCAGTTCAGAGTGCGGGCTTGACCACCTGCACGTTCGCCGGCTGTTCCCAACGGCCAACATGGCCGGAATTGGCAAGCGTGATCCAATCCTTGACGCACAAGGTCGCGCACTCGTATTTCTCCGCGCGCGTGACTCTGCTGCAATCGCGAGCTTTCAGGCGAGAGGTAAGTGGCGAAGACTTCCGATCTGGAAACACGGCTCTTTCCTCTAGCCCCTAGCCTCGCGCCCCTCGCCTGGCCTGTTGGCATGATTTCGCCACGAACCGTCATGAATAATGCGGGCTAGACCTCCCCCTTCTGCTCCGCTACACTCCGTCGCGGTCACTAGCAGTTTTCGGAAAACTCGGTTTTTGTACGACACGCTGCTGTGATAATACGCAGGGTGATAGTGCCTGAATAGTCAGCAGGATGCTCAAAAAGGCTGTCAGCAAGGCCGCAGCCGATGAAAGCGCCGGAGGCGTAGCCTCTGGGCTACGTTGAGGATGCTTTCGAGGCGAGAACGAAGCTGGCGGACTTTTTCAGCATCCTGCCGGGAGAGACCGATGCGGGACGAACGGACAACCAATTACTACACAGTGCTCGAACTTTTGCCTACCGCTACGCTTGTCGATATTAAGAAAGCCTGGCATGAACAACTCCAAGTTTGGCACCCGGATCGTTTTAATCATTCACCGGCATTGCACCGCAAAGCAGAAGCCCGGACACAGCTCATCAACCAGGCCTATCAAACGCTGAGCGACCCCACCTTACGCATCCGCTACGATGCCGCCACACAGAACGCTCCCTCCACTACGCCCCCGCACGTCCGTCTCCTCTCCCGCGTCTGCAACCAGATCCGCTCGAAACACCCCACGTTACCGGCTCGGGCCCGTCAGCCGTCCGGCCCCCACGGAAAAGGGGGCACACGCGGTACAGAATAAGAGCATATAGCTGATGGCGTATGGCTGGTAGCACGAACAAAAAAAGTCCTGTTTTTTTCTGGGACAGGCCATGGGCCATCAGCTATCGGCCATATGCTCTTTTCTCCTGCTATACGCTATATGCTCTTACCTTCGAATCGGGAGGCGGCCTTGAGGCTGTCCTGAGTTACGACGCACGGCTACCATGGGACCTTGTCTCACGCGCCCATGTAGGCACATTGCGCCCACTCTCAGGGGTGGGTTACAGTGACATCTCACCGAATTGAACGCGGAGACGTGTGATGGAACAAGTTGCCGAATCCATAGAAGAACGATCGTTGCTACGACACCCAGGCGCGATCATGTTCGTCTCGTGTTATGAGCTGGGTCACCAGCCTCTTGGCATCGCTCAGCCGATGGGATTTCTCGAGCAAGCCGGGTTTGCGCCGATCGGTCTCGACATCGCGGTTGAGAACATCGATGAATCGGCCCTCCGGCTTGCGCGATTTGTCGGCATCTCGGTACCCATGCATACGGCGCTCCGGCTTGGGGTGCGGGTCGCCGAGCTGATCCGGGCGCTGAACCCAGCCTGCCACATCTGTTTCTATGGACTGTACGCCTCGATCAATGCGGAATATTTGCTCCAGGGGCTGGCCGATTCTGTGGTGGGCGGAGAGTATGAGATCCCGCTGCAGTCACTCATCGAAGCGCTCGATCGGGGTCAGGCGATCAGTCTCCTCGAAGGAGTCAGTTCTCGAAACCGGGTGGTCGGTCCTTGGTTGCAGCGTGGCTATTTATCAACGGCCTCGACGATCCGGCACCCAATCCCAAGTCGCAGCGGATTGCCGATGCTAGACAAGTATGCTCGGCTCGAACAGAACGGCAGGGAACGGTTGGTCGGGTACGTCGAGGCCAGTCGTGGTTGCCTGCATCACTGTCTCCATTGCCCGATCGTGCCGGTCTATGACGGGCACTTCTTCCTCGTTCCGGAAGCTGTCGTCCTTGAGGACATTCGGCGCCAGGTGCATGCAGGCGCGACGCACATTACCTTCGGCGACCCGGATTTTTTGAATGGGCCGGGTCACTCCCTGAGCATCGTTCGCGCGATGCACAAGGAGTTTCCGCATCTGACCTTTGATTTCACCGCAAAGATCGAGCACCTCTTGAAGCGCCGCGCTCTGATGCCTGACCTGAGTGCGCAGGGGTGCCTGTTCGTAATTTCCGCAGTGGAGTCGTTCAGCGACCATGTTCTGGAACGGTTACACAAGGGGCATACAAGAGCTGATATCATGACGGCGCTCGGCATTATGCGCGAGGCCGGCATCGCGCTTCGCCCATCGCTCGTCGCCTTCACGCCCTGGACCAGCCTGGACGAGTACGAACGGATGTTACACATGGTGGAAACGCACGATCTCATCGACGCGACCGATCCAGTACAATTGAGCATTCGTCTCTTAGTTCCACCTGGATCGGCTCTTCTCGCCAAGTCTGACATTCAGCGGTTTCTCGGTCCACTGGATCAGGCCGGCTTTCAGTATCCGTGGACGCACCCGGATGAGCGGATGGATCGGCTGCATCAGGCAGTGAGTGCGATCGTGGAGGGCGGCGCCAAGGAAGAGGACGATGCGATGGTGACCTTTGATCGCATTCGAGCGATTGCCGCTAAGATAGCCGGCCGTCACGCCGAGTCCTCGACTCGGACAAGAGTGAGCAGGCCTGATCGTCCGAAGCCGCCTCGTTTGACAGAGTCATGGTTCTGCTGCGCGGAGCCGACGACCCAGCAGTTCAGACCGCTCTTGACGAAGGGGCATGGGGAAATCTAACAGGATGCTGAAAAAGTCCGTCAGCGTAAGAAGATCGTTATTTGGTTTGTCTGGTCTATCTGGTTTTTTTGGTTGAATGGAACTAACCAAATGAACCAGACAAACCAGATAAACAAAACAAACCAGTATGAGCATCCTGGGTAGTACCCTACTGTCGTAGATATGAGACGATTATGCCGCGACTCCTCTTACTCTTACCGGCAACAACCTATCGAGCAGAAGCCTTTCTCGATGCGGCCCGTAGTTTACAGTTATCCGTGACCATTGGGATGGAGCAGGTTCCCGAAGGCCTTCCTGATTCATCGGGCGATGTTTTGTTGCTCGATATTCGACATCCACAAGCGGCCGCGCAGACCGTGGTCGAATTCGCCCAACATCACCCGATTGATGCGGTGATCGGGGTCGACGATGTGACTGCCGTCACCGCTGCCGCCGTGGCCGAGGCAATGGGGTTGCCCCACAACTCTGTCGCGTCCGTCACCGCCGCCAGTAACAAACGCCAGATGCGCGAGTTGCTGTCCGGACAGGGCATTCCTGTGCCTCGCCATAGGGTGTTCCCCCTCGACGGTGATGCGAAAGAATTTGCGAAACAGATTGTCTATCCCTGCGTCGTGAAGCCGCTGATCCTCTCTGCCAGTTGTGGGGTGATTCGCGCCAATGACGAGGAGGAGTTTAGGAGTGCGTTCCGTCGGGTTGGCGCGCTCCTCACCAACTTGGGTCTGGTGGCACGGGACGAGCAAGCCCGTTGGATCCTCGTCGAGGATTTTGTGCCGGGGATCGAAGTCGCATTGGAGGGTTTACTCACAAACGGAACGCTCCAGCCGCTGGCGATCTTCGATAAGCCTGATCCGCTCAACGGCCCATTTTTTGAAGAGACGATCTATGTCACGCCTTCCCGTCTCTCCTCCGACCTACAACAGAAAGTTGTCGCCTGTGCAGATCGAACGGCGAAGGCGCTCGGACTACGGGAAGGGCCGGTGCATGGAGAATTTCGTGTGAATGAAAAGGGGGTGTGGGTCATTGAGATGGCGGCACGATCGATCGGTGGGCGTTGTTCCAGAGCTCTGGATTTTTCCGCCGGCATGTCGCTCGAAGAACTGATCCTCCGCCACGCACTGCGGATACCACTCCCTCTTCTCACCATGCAAGAGCAGGCAGCTGGAGTGATGATGCTCCCTATTCCGTACGGCGGCAGACTGCGTGAAGTGCGGGGGCAGGCTGAAGCCAGAGCGGTACCTGGGGTTGAAGAACTGACGATCACGGCGGAGCCAGGCGATGAACTGGTCCCGCTTCCTGAGGGGACGCGCTACCTGGGGTTTCTCCTGGCACGGGGAGCGACACCGGAGGATGTGGAGCGGTCACTTCGGGACGCGCACCGCCGATTGACGGTTGTCATCAGCGCCTCGCCACCAACAGCAACCCACTCATCGCCATTATCACCGCGATCCCGAGCCATGAGTTTTTGAATGCACGCAGCGAGAAGCCTGGCGTTTGTTAGCTCGGCTTCTTCCGAACCTCTGCGGTCATGTTCCGCGACCACTCGTCCAGACTCTTGCCCTGCGCCGCCACGTCCGGGAGGCCGGTCATATCGTGCACCCATGCGCCCTGTACGACCTCACCATCGTCCGTCACACCCTTCTTGATGGCTTCAAGCTCTTTGTCAAACCGTTCGGGGGCTTGCTCAAGAATGCGCCTGATCTTCCACTTCGTCGTCGGTTTGCCATCCGCATCCAAGTCACAACCGTAGTGGACGAGATCCACCTTTCCGGTCGTGAGCACCTTGGCTAACATGCGATAGGTCACGCCTGAATTGGACTGAACCTGCGCGGCCTTATAGAGACGCTCGCATTTGTCCGGATCAACCTCCAACGCCGTGAGATCTTCAATGACTTTGGCGGCAACTTCTGGGGCTGTATCGACCTCTCCCATAATAGTCTTCCTCCCTTCAGGGGTTGAGCCTCGTGACAATACCAACCCTGACCCTATCAGACTATTCTCGAACAGCGCAAGACGCTGACTGCGGCCGGTCCGCCGTAAGGCCTCCATGCAGAACGACCACACGCGTCATGGCGGCGTTGCGGGCAGGCCAGTTGAATATCCTTGTGCCAATTAGTTCTTCCCGCAGCCTGCTAGACCTCCCCCTTCTACTCCGCTACACTTCGGCGCGGTCACTAGCAGTTTTTGGAAAACTCGGTTTTTGTACGATACGCTGCTGTGATAATACGCAGGGTGATAGTGCCTGAATAGTCAGCAGGATGCTCAAAAAGGCTGTCAGTAAGGCCGCAGCCGATGAAAGCGCCGGAGGCGTAGCCTCTGGGCTACGTTGAGGATGCTTTCGAGGCGAGAACGAAGCTGGCTGACTTTTTCAGCATCCTGCCAGGAGAGACCGATGCGAGACGAAAGAACGACCAATCACTACGCGGTACTCGAACTTTTGCCTACTGCCACACTTGGCGATATAAAGAAAGCCTGGCATGAGCAACTTCAAGTTTGGCACCCGGATCGCTTTAATCATTCACCGGCATTGCACCGCAAGGCGGAAGCCCGGACACAACTGATCAACCAGGCCTATCAAACGCTGAGCGATCCCACCTTACGCACCCGCTACGATGCTGCCACACAGAACGCTCCCTCCACTACGCCCCCCGCACGCCCGTCCCCTCCGCCACGTCCGCAACCAGCCCCTCGATCCCGGCAGGACCCTCGCGGGCCCCAATCGCTCATGATGCTCTCGCGGCAAGGCCAACCCAAGACCATGGTGCCGGCCATCACAATGCTCGTCGACACCCGCGAACACCTCCCCTACGAGTTTGAGCGTCTCGTCCGCATCGCCGGAACCATTCGGCAGACGTTGCCGGCGGGCGACTATGCCATTGCGGAAGCGCCGGAGATATTTTGCGTGGAGCGCCGGCGCGTGGAAGAGTTCAACACGATCTTCTCGAATCCCTCCGACAACCGCTCGCCCTTTCTGCAAGAGATCGAACCGCTCCTGGACTACCCACATCGGTTTCTCGTCATCGAAGGAACGCTTCAGTCCAGCAAAGGCGGAGGACGGTTAGGCCAATATCACAAGAACGGCATGATGGATTTCTTGGATGCCCTGACGGCGAGATACGGGATTCAGATCATTTATTCGGATAGCCGAGAAGAGGCAGAGGAACGAGTCGCCAATCTCGCGGCCCTGCACTATGCCTACCACTTTGCCGAGCAACAGGGATTCGGCCGCTGCCTCACGGAGGACGACTTGTAAGAGCTGATGGCTCGGATGGAAAACCCTATCTCGTTCAAGCGTTTCAAGTTTCGAGTTTCTGGTTTCAAGTTGTTCGTTTCGGATTGCTGAAATTCAGTGATCGAACCTGAAACTAGAAACATGAAACTTGAAACACTCCTAGAAACCAGCAACTCCACTCCCGAACGAACGACGCTGAATTGTCCGTTCAAGTGCTCGTGCCAAATCCGAGCTGCCGCCAGGCTTCATAGATGACCACCGCCACTGCGTTGGAAAGGTTGAGGCTCCGGTTTCCCGGAACCATGGGAACGCGGATTCGTTGCTGAGCGGCAACAGCCCCCAGAATCTCAGCCGGCAACCCGCGGCTTTCCGGGCCAAAGACAAAGGCATCGCCGGCGGCATAGTCGACCAAATCGTACCGTTGAGAGCCTTTGGTGGAGACCGCAAACAGCCGGCGAACGTTCAGACTGGCAGTACAATCGGCCCAGCTTTCATGGGACTGTGACCGTGGCAAATTCGTGATAGTCCAGTCCCGCTCGCAGCAATTGCTTATCCTCCAGAGAGAAGCCCAGAGGTTTCAAGAGATGGAGCCTGGCGCCGGTGTTGGCGCAAAGTCGCATGATGTTGCCGGTGTTCGGAGGAATTTCCGGTTGATAGAGAATGACGTCGAACATGGGCGTGCAGTGTAGCACGGCCACATAGAGTTCCACGATGCAGGGGCAACGAACGGCGAGAGACGGACAAGGATTCGGTGGTTCATTTCACCATCACATGGCTTCTTGGTATAGTGAACCTCGTACAATATGCAAAACACATTCTCCCGGCCACGATATCACTGCATCGCCATGCTCGTTGCTGTGCCACTTGTTGTGACGTTGACGATGGGTCCCTTCGCGCTCGCGGAAGCTCCACAGTTACGTTCAGAGGAGCAAGTCGCCGAACATGCGAAAGCGGTGTGGGAGAGTGGCGCCATGACCGCTGCGCTCGAGATCCTCGACCAGGGGATTCACGATCATCCTGACGCACTCACGCTCCGGAAAATACGCGCCGATATTCTCGCCACATCCCGAGGCCCCCGCGAGGCGGTTGAGGCCTATGAGACGGTCCTTGCCAGGACACCGACCGCGTTGGATGTCCGATGGGCCAAGTGGAGTGTGTTGATTCGGTCGGGGCAAGGGAAGGAGTCCATCGCCGAGCTAGGACGCATTGCAGGGGTCGATGTTCGGAATCCCTTGGTTCATCTGCGGCTGGCGCAAGAACTCCGAAAACTCGATCGCCTTGAGGAATCGCTCGAATCGTATCAGAAGGCCGTGGAACTCGTTCCGGACTTGCTCGGCTGGCGACTAGCGTTGGCCCGGGCGCGGTTCGACGTCTTGGATTATCCAGGCGCGGATGCTGACGTGCAATACGTGTTGCACAAGATGTCTCCTGGGTCTCCGCTGGAACTCCCTGCCAAGAATTTGCTCTCACAAATCAATGGAACCTCCATTGATCGAGGCCGGCGCTTCGACCCCGTTCTGACCAAAGACATGACAGGGGCACAACGCAAGGAATGGGCCTCCATTCGCGCAGAGGCATGGAGGCTCTTCTCTACGGGTCGATATCTGGAGGCCGAGCCGATCTATCGAAGACTGCTGGCCCTCAATCCCAATGATGCTCTAGCCAATTATCAATTAGGACTGACCCTCATGCAGCTTGGCCGGTGCAAGGACGCGCTGACCGTGTTTGGCAAGATGTCCAACCTTGATCCCAACGATGAAGACTATGCGGACACGGTGTTCCGGATGGGCCAATGTCTCGTGGAGTTGGAACAGTGGGAAGACGCGTTCGTCCATTTTCAAACTCTCTATGATGCCGCCGTCGAATTTGAAGAACACAATACGAACGTTCGACTCCCGCCCGAAACCCGTGTGCTCGATAAAAATAAAATTGCACGATGGCTCGAGAAGGTGCGCCCCCATGTTCTGGAATTAGCACAACTGAAGGCCGATGAGGCTGCGAACCGCAGGCCTTCAGACGATTCGTCTCCTGCCCCAGTCTCTCCAGAGGAAGAGCTGTATGCAAGAGCCGCCGAGCGATTTAAGCCCCAGAAACCACTGGACCAGCGGGCGTCGCTCATGGGTAGAGACGCCGACTTCAGTTGGTTTCGGTTTGTCATCCCGGCTAGCAAGGTCGTGCGGGACGATTTCCCCACCGGGGCCCATGAATTTATTCCCTTGAACCCAGGAGACAGCTTTCCGACCACACAGGCAGAGATCTACTTGGTCTTTGGACTGGTGTCTGCCTCATTTGATGCGGTGCCCCTTACCGCACGATGTTTCTTGGAAACATCCGAGATAACCGGAGAGCAACACGCCGTCGCACAGGACCATGTGATGACGACCATGAATGACCAGTCCGGCTATTTTATGTTGACCCCTCCTAAAACCGGATGGACCGCTGGTCTCTACCACTGTGGGCTGTTCGCAGGAGAGCGGACGTCTGCAGATACCCTTGTGGACGAAGTCAGGTTCCGTATCATTGCGCCACTCCGGTCATCCTAAGACGTGAAATGTGAGACGTAAAATGTGAAACGTTTCGGGCTTTCAAGGAGAGACGAGATGCGATTGAAGGCACTGATGGCTGAAAGCTGACTGCTTCGATTGCGAGATACGAACGACGCTTCACGAACGACGAGGACCGGACGCGGTGGGCGGCTGGCGGGGCTGAGGCGGCTATTCAGACCGAACTGGTTCCTGCCCATTTTTCTGGTCCGCCGCTGGTGCAAGGTCGGCTGTGCGCCTGTCAGGAACTGGAGCCTCAACCTGAGGCAGATAGATTGTGAACGTGGTGCCGTGCCCCACCTCGCTGGTAACAGTCACATGACCATTGCTTTGCTTCACGATTCCATAGACGATGGACAGACCCAAGCCGGTACCTTTTCCCGGCGCTTTCGTTGTGAAGAACGGCTCGAACAATTTGGCCTGCGTCGCCTGATCCATGCCGGATCCGGTATCTGTGACCGAGAGCAGGACATACCGTCCTAGACGGAGATCTGGAACTTCGCAGGAGCACGGGTCGTCCAGCTCAGTCATCGCCGTCTCGATGGTCAGCGAGCCCCCCTGCGGCATGGCATCACGGGCATTCACGCACAAGTTCATGATGACTTGCTCGATTTGGCCCGGATCGGCCTTGACCCGGCCAAGATGCGGGCCCAGGTTCGTGAACAGAGCAACGTCATCCCCGATAAGCCGTCGCAGTATCGTCTCGATATTGGAAACGAGATCGTTCAGATTTACGACCCGGGGTTCCAATACCTGCTTTCGACTGAAGGCCAGCAACTGATTGGTCAGTCCCGAAGCCTGTTTGGCGACCTTCATTAATTCGTCTGCATATCGTCTTGAAGAAGCCGCGGGGTCCAGCGTCGCGACAATCAGTTCGGTGAATCCTTGCATGACGGTGAGGAGATTGTTGAAGTCGTGCGCGACGCCTCCCGCCAGCCGGCCCATGGCCTCCATCTTTTGAGACTGCTGTAGTTGGAGGTCTTTCTGACGCAACACCACAGCATTATTGGTGCGTTCGATGGCGGCGGCGGCGATGGAGGCGATGACAACCAAGAGGTCGAGATCGTCGCGGCCGATCTGGCCGTTGACCTTATTCAGAACCTCGATGACGCCGATTGGGGCTCCGCCATACCGTTTGAGTGGAACCACGATCATGTCCCTTGACTGATACCCAGTGATCCGGTCGGTTGCCGAAAAGTGCCGGGTGTCCTGCTGTACGGCGGGAATGACCTCTGCTTGGCCGCTGCAGAACACGGCACCGGCAATACCCTTGTCCCAGGGAATCGACGTGCCGTGAAGGCAATCGGCATTCTCTCCGATTGCATAGCGAAAGACTAATTGCTTGGTCTTTTCGTCTGCCAGGAGGATGGATCCGGCGTCTGTTCCTATCACATCAAGGGCGGTGCGCAGAACCTGACTCACCATGTCGTCGACATTCGAATACTGAAAGAGGGCTTCGCTGAGATGACGGATGGATTCCAGCGTCGATGGCATCGGTTTAGTCCTGTGGCAACTCCGGGATTGGAACGGCATCTCATCTTCGGATGGCTATCTACAGTATTGCCTCAGATCGACATTTGGCCAAACAATATCGAAGATTTTGAAGAAGAGGCGCATCGCATCGCTCCTTCGCCTCTGTGGGAGTTGCGACGGAGTCCAACGTGGTTCCTGCCATCCTTCATGCTCTGGAGCTGATGGAGGAAGAAACGCGGGACGGGTGAGGCAGGCTGAAGACTGAAGTGTTCGGAACCTCGAATCCCGAACTTCGTGTCGCGCCTGTCGCGCATTTTTTGCTTGTCTCGCTCATCACGATTCACGAACGACGAGGACCGGACGCCTAACTTCTCCGATTGAGCAATTCTGGAGACTCGCTTCTGCCCGAACGGATCTTAAACAATTCGATGAGTTCAATTCGAAGAGTGCTATTCAGACGTTGCCGGGCCTCAAGAGGCAGGCGAAGAAACTCCACCCCAAACTGATGGCCCTGGACCCATTTGATCGTGCCGAGGTCAATTGACAACGCCGGCGTCTGATTGGGAAGCAGTACACTCACGCGCACGTTACTACCGCAGAGAACCTCTCGATCGCACATGACGGAGCACCCCATCAGCGACAGGTTGGTCAGCCTGCCTTCGCCGACAAATGGGGCCCCACCGAAGATGACAGGATAGAAAAGCGGGAACCGATGATAGGTTCGAGAATAATGAGGGGGCGCCATCACAGCCTCCGTGACAGCGGATTGTACCGAGGGAGGCACTGTGAGCGGTATCCTACCTTAGGAGGGGGCCCCTTAAGCCGTGAGACGTGAAGCCCAGCTGGTTGCTTTTGTTGGTTTGATTTATCTCGTTTATTTGGTTGAATTAGACTAACCGGACAAACCAGATGAACTAGACAGACCACAAACGACGAGGACCGGACGCGGTAGGCGGCTGACGGGGTGGAGTCTGGTTCAGGCCAACTTGCTGGTGCAACTGAAGCTGGACCAGTGCCGATCACGACATGATTGACACCAGACAATGTTCACGTATATTGTTATCGTATACATGAAAGATCGCGGATGAAGAACCTGTCGACCCTGGAAGGTTTTGACTGGGATGAAGCCAACCTTGCAAAGAACTGGGACAAGCATCGCGTTACACCCTGGGAATGCGAACAGGTATTCTTCAATGTGCCGCTGGTGGTAGCCGACGACCCGGCGCATTCAAGGGTCGAACCACGGTACTACGTGCTCGGACAGACTGATGCAGAACGGCGCCTGTTCATCGTGTTTATGATCCGCAAGCGGCGTATTCGTGTGATTTCAGCCAGAGATATGAGCCCAAAGGAACGGAGAGCCTATCATGACCAAACTCAAAAGCAGACCGACGTTCAAGAGTGAAGAGCAGGAAGCCGCCTTTTGGGCCTCGCACGACTCGACGAAGTACATTGACTACTCTAAGAGCCGGCGCATGGTGTTCCCTCGCTTGAAACCGTCTACGGAGACCATTTCGCTCCGTCTGCCGAAATCTCTACTGGATCAACTCAAGACCTTAGCAAACAAACGGGACGTTCCTTATCAGACGCTTCTCAAACTCTTTGTACTCGAACGCGTCCAGGCGGAACTCCATCACAAAACGGCCAAAGCCTCTTAGCCTGCATTATTCATGAAACTTCTGCTGCAAGCGTGGATACGCGGCTGTGACAGGCAGCCTCGCCGTTCGGCCCTTCGACATACTGCACGAGTATGCCTCAGGGCTTCACGCCTCCGAGTGCCCGCCTCGCTTCGCGTCTACACGCTTTCGCGACGAACCTTCATGAATAATGCGGGCTAGGATCGAATGCGTCTGGAAGGTCTCAAGTCAGATGGCCTTCCTATCCCTCCACCCAGCAGCCAAGTCGAATACGTCGACGTCCCAGCCTAAGATTACGGCAACACAGTTCACCCAAAGCATCCCCCGTGAAGCGCATCTCGTTACGCCTGAAGACCGTTCAGCTAGAGGCGAACGACGCTTCACGATCGACAAGGGCCGGACACGGGGGGCTTCCTTAGTGAAGAAACTGCGGGAGCTGAAGGTCTTGTGGTCCTGGCCTCAAGACAACGATATTCTGTGTAACGGCCTTGATGACTCGTCCAGTCCCACCCTCAGGAGAAAACACTTGGATCTGGGCAGTCAATTCGATTACATCACCATCGCGAGGCAATTCCATAGCGGCTGCAAAACAGCTCCCAAGAGTTTCGACAGGAAGTGAGCCGGTATCGTCCATCAGTTCAAACTGAGCAATACCATATAGAGTTCTGCACTTTTTTATTTGTTTAGATACTGGCAATGGGGGAAGGACCTGCATCGCAGACACCCTGCCGACCAAAGTAACCGAGTGCATATGATAGGACGCATGGTATTTCCGGAGTTGCTCAATCGTGAGCTGCTCCGCCGCCAGAGAACTACCAACACAGAAGAATAGGAGGACTACGCCCCAAGGGAATGCTCTTCGCAGACTCAAGAATTTCATGAACTGACCGTACGCCTAGAAGAAAATAACGTCAAGAATTCAGAGAGGAACACAATACGGCCGCGGTGGGCGGCTGGCGGAACTGCTATGTTTCGGCTCATCTAGAAATTCTATTCTTGCTAGCTTCTTTAGGACACCTCTATTACGCTGGCGGTACCTAGCGAGATCACATCATGCAAGACATCAAGAACCTGCTGCTCACGCCTGCCAACCATGAGCGTCTTTTCCTCGCTAGCGCAGGGCTGCTTCAGGGCGTAGCCACTTGGATCGTCGTCCGAATCGATCCACACGAACCGCTCTTAAGAGCCTTGTGTTTCGGCCTCCTTGCATGGGTACTCTCGAGCGGGCTACTCTTCCAATTTGTCCGAAAAAGATTCCTGAGCTGACCCGGGTTTGACGGACACCTCAAAAGGGGGCACGATTGCCCCGGAGGAGGTGCGACATGGGACAGCGACGACGGTTCACCCCCGAGTTTAAGCGACAAGCCGTGCTGCTGCTGAATGCC
>Ga0247727_10011662_pt1 | contig 15270 bp, 14 predicted proteins | sample WisWelCaveWW1625_FD_202498 | JGI IMG/M metagenome (GOLD analysis project Ga0247727, IMG submission 202498) | Biofilm microbial communities from Wishing Well Cave, Virginia, United States - WW16-25 | ecosystem: Environmental > Aquatic > Deep subsurface > Groundwater > Cave microbial mat | place... | reverse complement strand
TTCATGTGCTCGGTCGAGAATTCATCGTCGAAGTATTCCATCTTGAGCATGTCGCGAATCACTTTGGCTTTGGCGGTGACGGTGCTCTTCACAACGCCAAAATGGTTCGCGAGGGCATCGAAGGTGGTATGAGGCGTGAGACTTTTATCGTATAGAAAGTTGATGGTGGCGAGCGCGTGCACGACCGCCGCAGCCCATATTTCAATGCGACCTGAGAGAAACGGCGCGCTGCGCTTGCGCGCCGTTTTGCGAATGAGCTTCTCGCATAATTGTTTGTACTCGGCATTCGCGTGCTTGTCGCAAAAGCTGCCGGTCATTTCGATTAGGTGCCTGGCTTTTTCTTCGACCTGGGTTTTGTCTGGCATGGTTTATTTCCTCCTCAAAAAAATCCGCTAAGTGCGTTGTTGAAGAGTAAGGAAACGCTCCGCTTGGTTTTATGCAAGCAAAAAATTAATCGCTGGTAATGCCTCAGAACTCCGGTCATAAATGACGGCCGCCGCTCCAAAATCTCCTTGCACCTTTCGGCGTGTTTCTATAACTTGCTTCCACTTTGTTCAACGTACTTTTGCTCGCGGCACTGTTGTGCTACCTGTATTTTGGACTATGGCTCTGGCGCGGCTGGCGACGGCTTGGTTCGGCAATTGGTCAAGCGCAGCCTTTCGTTTCTGTCGTCATCGCGGCGCATAACGAAGCAGAGAATTTGCCCACTCTACTGGCCGCGTTGCAGAAGCAAAGTTATCCAAAAGATTTACGCGAGTTCATTGTCATCGATGATCGCAGCATTGACGGCACGCATGAAGTGCTTGAAAAGTGGAAGAGACTGTTGCCACTTTGTTCTTTGCGAATCGATTCTGTTCCAGATGGCGTGAATCCGAAAAAGTTTGCGCTGGCTACGGGAATGAAACACTCTCGCGGCAAGGTGATCGTCACCACCGACGCGGATTCTGTTCCGCCGCCGCGCTGGCTTGAATTGATGGCAAGCGCGTTTGAGAAAGATGTTGGCGCAATTGTCGGTGTCTCGCCCTGGTATGCCGAAGGAAAACTCTGGGGTAAAGTGATCGCGCTGGAAAGTCTTGCGACGACGGTTGTTTCGCTGGCAGGAGTTGGTCATGGCCGGCCGTTTCTGGCGGTCGGAAGAAATTTTGCATTCCGTCGCGAGCTGTTTGAACGAGTCAACGGTTACGACAGAGATATGCACATCTTCTCCGGCGACGATGATCTGTTGCTGCAAAAAATCAGCGTGCTTCCAACGATCCGCGTGGCCGTAGTTTTCTCTCGTGAATCAATTGTTCCAAGCCTCGGCGCAAAAAATCTACGGGCGTTCATTCACCAGAAGCGGCGCCACATTTCATCGTCAAAAGTTTATCCGCGAATCGTGCAATTCGCTTATGCACTTTTTCATTTGAGCAATCTTGTCTTGTGGTTGTCGCCGTTCTTTATTGGTTCAAAAGGCTTTGCATTTTTGCTCTTAAAATTTTTTGTTGACGGACTGACTTTTCATCAAGCATTGCGCCGTTGCCGGTTGGCAATTTCTTGGAAGGCATTTGTACTCTGGGAAGTTTTGTTTTTGTTTACCCACATCTTCGTAGGGCCGATGAGTTTTGTCGGGCGTGTTCGTTGGAAAACGTAAAGTTGACGAGCAGCAACCCAAAAGATACCTGCCAACGGATGAGAACTCTTTCATCAGTTGGGTTGTTTCAATCCGTTGGAAAATATTTTTGCTTTTAGCGAGTAGAGTTCACTTGTAAGACGCCAATAATTTCGGAAATATTCGTGCAAGAAGTCTCGCTCACACAACTTGCTCGCGCTTTGACGCTTCGGCGCGTCGCCAACGCCGCCGCCGGCGTCAGTGGCTTCATGCTCTCCGCCATCACGAAAAAAAGTTTTGTGTGGGGCGCGCCGCCGGTGTTGACGGTCGAGCCGACCAACATCTGTAATTTAAAATGCCCGCTGTGCGTCACCGGCAACGGTTCGATGATTCGCCCCAAGGGCCGTATGGATTTGCCGGCGTATCAACGCTTGATCGACGAGTTGGGCGACAAAGCCATCTACGTCATTCTTTATCAGCAAGGCGAGCCGTACATCAATCATCATTTTTTGGATTTCGTCTCTTACGCCAAAGCGCGGCGGCTTTACGTCACCACCAGCACCAATGCGCATTACTTCGATCCTGACACCTGCCGGCAAACCGTCGAATCAGGCATCGACGCGATGATCGTCTCGGTTGACGGCGCGACGCAGGAGAGCTACGCAAAATATCGCGTCGGCGGCAATCTTGAAAAAGTGCTCGCCGGCATTCGCAATTTGGTGACGGCAAAAAAATCTGCGCGCCGCAAAACGCCGTACCTCTATTTGCAGTTTCTCGTCTTCCGCCACAACGAGCACGAGATTCCCGCGATGGAAAAGTTGGCGCGCAATCTCGGCGTCGATCGCTTTCTGAAAAAAAACGTGCAGGTGGAAACGCTCGACGAAGCGCGCGAATGGATGCCGCAAGATGATCGGTACCGCCGCTATGATCTTCGGGATAATGATTTTCGCGTGAAAGCCGGCAAGGGCGTTTGCGCGCGCCCGTGGCTCTCGACGATGGTGAACTGGGACGGCACGGTTTCGCCGTGTTGCTTTGACAAGAACGGCTTGCACGAGACCGGCGATCTGCGACAGGAGCAGCGCTTTACAAAAATCTGGAACGATGCGGAGTATCAACGTTTTCGTCATGAGATATTAAACAATCGCGATGGCATCGACATCTGCAAGAATTGCAACCAGGGCCTGCGGGTTTTTATCTAATCGAGTTGTTTCCCGCCTGCTGAAGTTGGCGATCACCGTGATCGTGTTGACGGTCGCCGCGCGCTACATTCAGCCCGAAAAAATTTTTTCCACAATCCTCTCCGTGCATCCCGTTTTTTTGATGTGCGCCGCCATCCTGCTCGTTCCCAATCTTTTTTTGCAGCAGATCAAATGGCTTTTGCTGTTGCGGCGAATCGATGATAACGCCTCTTCGATCGCTGCCTGGCATTCTTTGCTCGCCGGTTATCCGCTTGGCCTGGCAACGCCCGGACGCTGGGGAGAGCTTGGCCGCGCGATTTTTCTTCCGGATTATCCACGCACGACCGTCGCCGCGCTTGCCGCGATCGATAAACTCATGAACTTTGTTGCGATCATTTTGCTTGGCGTTATCGGTGTGGCTACATTTTTACATGACGGTTTTCTGCCGACATTTTCCATACATCCAGTGATCATTGTTGCAATCGTTGTAGTTTTTGCCGGAGGTCTGTTTCTCTCTAAGCGAATCTCGAAGAAGTTTTTGAATCGCGATGGCGCTCACGAGCAATCATCATCTTGGATTGGCGTTTTGCGAAAGTTTGACGCGAGATTTTTGTTCATCCTTTTTATGCTTTCACTTTTCTTTGTGATGACCTTCTGCGCGCAATTGTTGATATTAGTCGAAGGGCTTCAGACCGTCGATGTGCCGCGAGGTTTTGCCGCGGCGAGCGCCACGTTTTTAACGCAGAGTCTGCTGCCGTTGTCGATCGGCGACCTCGGCGTTCGCGAAAGCGCCGCAGCTTTCTTTTTCAGCAAAATCGGCGTTGCGTCTCACGCTGCATTCGGCGCTGCGTTGTTGCTGTTCGTCATCAATATGCTTCTGCCCAGCGTGGCCGGATTATTTTTATTATGGAAAAATCCCTCAAAACCGCAGCGGTGATGACGTTGTTTCAGCGCACGCCAAATTTCGCGAGACGATTTTTGCCGCAGGTCATTTGGTGTTTTCCGGCACGCACGAATGAGCTTTTTCTGACTTTTGATGATGGACCCGATCCCGAATTTACACCTGCGTTGTTGAGCCTCTTGACGAAGCATGAAATTCGCGCCGCTTTTTTTCTGATCGGAAAAAAAGCCCGCAAGCATCCGCAGCTCGTGCGCGAGATCGTGGCTGCCGGTCATCTCGTCGGCAATCACACCATGCATCATCCTCGATTGCGCTGGCGGCGTCGCCTTATCGTTAAAGAAGAAATTCAGTCTGCGCAAGAAGTGTTGGAAGATTGTGCGGGCATCCCTGCTCGATTCTTTCGACCGCCTTATGGAGCATTGAGCCCGGCCATCTTGGGAACAGTGAGAGAGATGAATCTTCGCATGATAATGTGGAGTCTAATGCCGGGCGATGTGTGGCGCGTTGATAATCCGTCCGCCATCGTTAGCTCCATCATCAAGTACGTTCGGGGCGGCGACATTATCTTATTGCATGACGGGCACCGCTGCGGCCCGGCAACCATCTCTGCATTGCGCGAGACGATTCCAGTGCTTAGAGAAAAAGGTTATCGCTTCAGTGTGTTGCCCGATGATTTTTCATCCACGAGAAGTTTAATGAGTTTGCCGAATGAAGGTTCATGAGCCTGTCGAATGAAGGTTGATGAGCTTGTCGAATCAATGTGAAGCCATGCGATTGCGACTGATCTTTTTTTCAATCCTTTCATTATCCTCAACTCTTTGCGCTCAGAGTGTGAGCGTACCACTCGGCCACCCGGTCTATAATTTTTTAGAACGGCTTGAAGCTTACAACATATTTTCACTACTCACCCTGCGCGTTCAGCCGATTAATCGCGCTGAAGTTTTGCAGATGCTGCAAAGAGCCGATTCGTTGTTGGCAAATTACTTGACTCCTGCAGAAGGCAGCACACTGCAACGCTATCTTTCGGAATTTACTGATCCGGCGATTGGTGTTCCGTCATCGCATGACGCGGAACCTCATATTTTGCGCCTTGAAGAAGACAGAAATCAAATCTTTATTGATGCGTTAGCGTCCCAGGAATTTGATTTTCGTCGCGGCGGCAGGGAGGGCGAGAAAAATATCTCGCGCACGCTCGGCGGCGTGCGCTTGCGTGGAAATTTTTCCGGCAGCTTGGGATTTTTTGCAGAAGGATTCAACACCCTCGAACGCGGCGATGAAGACGCTGAAGAAGGTTTCAATCCGGACACCGGCGAAACGGTGACGATCTCCGGCTCCTCGGTTTTTAAAGATCAGGCATTGGCGGCATTTTATTTTCGCACGAAGTGGGCGCATTTTGAAATCGGACGCAACCAATTAGCGTGGGGAGTCAGTCCGGTTTCGCAGCTTGGCCTGGCGCGACAAAACGCGCCGGTCGATTTGCTTCGCCTGCAAGTAAATTGGCGACTCTTTCAATTCACTTATGTGCATGCTCATCTTCGCGCTGCGCAGCGGCGTTACTTCGCCGGCCATCGTTTGGATGTGGCGTTGGGCAAGCGCGGTCGAGTCGGCATTTACGAAGGTGTGATCTACGCGGGGCGTGGCATGGAGTGGCAATATCTCAATCCGCTGATGCCTTACCACATCGCCGAGCATCAGCTTGGCGATCGCGACAACAATGTTCTCGGCGTCGATTTTTCATTTCATTTTTGGCGCTCTACAAAATTCTACGGCGAAATTTTTGCCGACGATCTCAGTCTTGAATTCCCCATCGGCGAGTATTGGGGAAACAAGCTTGCCTATCTCTTCGGCGCATTTGCCGTGCGGCCTTTGGGATGGCGCGACGCCGATCTGCGCGTGGAGTACACCCGCGTCGATCCGTTCGTGTACACGCATCACGACAGCAGCAACGTGTATGCGCACTCTGGTGAAAGCCTGGGTTCGCGGCTCGGACCGAACGCTGATCGTGTCAGTATCGAACTGGCCTATCAACCGCATCGTGACGTTCGATTTACTGCTGCATTTTTTCATGATCGCAAAGGCAGAGGCAATCTCTTCACGACGCATCGTGATGAGGAGGGAGGCAGTAAAGGATTTTTGAAAGGCACACTCGAAACCGCCAACGAATGGCGCGCCGGCATGACCGTGCAAATTCGCCGCGATGTTTATGTGGAAATCGCTTACGATCGGCGTTCGGTGAAGAACGTCGACCGTGCTGACGGGCGCAATGAAACACTGCAACGCGCGCTGTTTTCCTTACGGGCGGATTATTAACACTGCGATTGTTTTCGAAATAGAACTTTTAACGGATGCAAGATGCCGACAACTCTGTTTATTCTACTCGCTTGCCTGGTTCTGCTTTACGTGAGCACGCTGTTTTATTTCTGTCGCGGCTTTCGTTTTTTGAATTACCCTTTCGGTGATGCCCAACCCTTGCCAACGGTGAGTGTGATCGTCCCCGCGCGCGATGAAGCGCATCACATCGATGAACTCTTCAAAAATTTGAAGAGACAAAACTATCCATCCGAGCTTCTCGAATTCTGTATCATCGACGACCGCTCCAGCGATGCGACCTTTGCACGGATCGAAGCCTGTGCGAAAGAAGCGCCGAATGTGATACCGCTACGCATCAACGACACCGTTCTGCATGTGGCGCCAAAGAAACGCGCCATCGATCTCGGCATTCGCCGCAGTAGCGGCGAAATCATTTTGGTGACCGACGCCGATTGCCGTCCCGGCGAAAACTGGGTGCGCAGTTTTGCGACCCGGTTCTCGAGCGATGTGGCGATGGTTTGTGGCTATGCGCCGTATCATCCGCGCCGCAGTTTTTTGCACAAACTTCTGGCGCTTGAATTTTTTTCGCTGGCTGCCGTCAGCGCGGCGGGTATAGGCATCAGCGTGCCACTCACCTGCGCCGGCGGCAACCTGGCCTATCGCCGGCGCGCCTATTACGCCATCGGTGGCTTCGAGAAGATCGCTTCATTCATCTCCGGCGACGACGATCTTCTCTTGCATGAAATGCACCGTCGCCGCATCGGAAAGATTCTCTATATGCCGGAGCCTGAAGCAGCCGTGCAGACCGAGCTGCCGCGCTCGTGGCGACAGTTTTTCTGGCAGCGAATTCGTTTCGCCTCGAAGAGCAGGCACTATGATGCGAAAATGACTGTTGCTTTGGTCGCAATTTATTTTATGAACTTACTGTTTGGATGCGGACTTCTCGCTTCGCTTGCGCTTGGGAAATGGTCGTGGCTCGGCGCAATTCTGTTTTTGTGGGCGATAAAAGCTTTAGCAGAATTCATTCTCTTGAAACGCGCTGCCAACTTTTTCGGCGAGCAGCATCTACTTCGACATCTTCCTGCGGCCAACATACTGCATCCATTCTACATCATCCTCTTTGGCGCGTTGGGTCAGTTTATGTCTTTTCGATGGAAAGGCGAGCGTTTTCGCCGAAAGTTGACAACTGATTCTGTCGCCGGTGTTGAACGATGATCGCGCTCTGGATTTTTTTTGTCTCGACGATCTTTCTATACATCGCCATCTCCAGTGCCTTGCAAATTGGCATTCGGCGATTGCCAACTCATCGGGCTGATAATATTCCTCGCGTTTCTGTTTTGATCGCTGCGCACAATGAAGAAGTAAATCTCTCCAGTTGTCTTGATGCGTTAGTAGCAAACGATTATCCGGTTTCACATCTCGAAATCCTCGTTATCGATGATCGCTCGACAGACGGCACACGCGCCATTGCAGAAAATTACGCGGCGAGATTCTTTCACGTGCGAGTGATCGCACTCGACAAACTTCTCGATGACATGTCAGGTAAAGCCAGCGCGATTTGCCAAGCGATGGATATTGCGCGCGGCGAGATTATTTTAATCATCGACGCCGATTGTCTTCCATCGAAGCAGTGGATTCGCAGCATGGTTTCGGGCTTCACGCCGGAAACCGGCATGGCCGGCGGCTTTACACTGCTGTCGAATTTTCAAAATCCGAGAGACGGTTTTTTTTCGCGCGTGCAAAACGTGGATTGGATTTATCTCTTGTCGGTCGGCGCGGGAGCAGCAGGCTTGGGCAAGCCGGTTTCCATCCTCGGCAACAATTTTGGATTTCGTCGGGAAGTTTACGACGCGGTCGGCGGCTATCGGCGCCTCGGCTTCAGCATTATCGAAGATTGCGCCTTGATGAACGCGATGATCTCACAAACTTCATGGCGCGTGCGATTTGTATTAGAATCCGACGCTGCCATCTTGAGCCTGCCGCCGTTAACCTGGCGCGCGTTTATAGATCAACGCAAACGCTGGTCTGCCGGAGGTAAAGAAGTTTCTTCTTTTGGCAAGCTTTTGCTCATCGCCGGATTTCTTCGACATATTGCCACGATCTTGGGATTCATTTTCATCAAACCAATCGCGTTAGTCATCGCCGGTATTTTCCTCGTCTCACTTGCCGACTTCTCACTTCTTTGGCATGTGAGCAGTCGTTTACGTTGTCGAGATGCGTTGATTTACTTTCCATTCTTCGAAATTTATTTTCTGCTTTATTCATTTTTATTTGCGCCCGTGGTGGCGTTGCCAACTACGGTACGTTGGAAGAACGTCGATTATCATTGGCGTTTCGGAAGGCGTGTGCATAAGATTAAAGAGACTCAATGAGTTCGCCCTGTTAGCATCGGATTACTCGGATTCCCCGGATTTAATCCGCGTAATCTGCGAAATCCGTTGCTACTGCCGGACATGATGAAAGACCGTTATATCATTTGATGATACTTCTCACTTCTGAAATCTCACCCACACTTTTTCTTCTGGTATTGCCAATCTTCATCTACGCAGAAATTCATTACCGCTTCAAAGGCGTGCCGAGCCGCCTGTTTTTGCTCGAGCCGGAGATCATTGCCGATGTTCCGCATCGTCTTGAGCCTAGCGCGCTATTGCCAATTTTGTTGATCATCAAAGACGCCAAACGATTTCCTATTCGTTTGCAATCGATCACGGCAAATATCATGAACGAAAGCGGCGAATGCTTTTTAAAAACTCTACTCGATAAATTGCAAACTATTGAAGTTTATTATTGGTGGCGAGTCGAGCTTATTGAGTTGCCGCCAAGCATGATTGGAAATCTGCTCATTGATGTGACTTTTGAATATGAAACACAGCGTGGGAAGATCAAGCGCGCCGTGAATGACAACTATCGCAGCGTCTCTCATGCAGCGTTGCAATGCTATGCCGCCGCCGAGCCGTTGCCAATACTGCCAGGATACATTTCCGGCGACATGCATTATCACACCGATGGTACCGATGATCAAGTCGAATTCGGTGCCCCGCTCGAAGCTACGGCATTGATGGCGCGAGCGATGGGTTTGCAGTTCTTTGCGGCAACCGATCATTCCTACGACATCGACGATCTCCCGGAAAATTATCTAAAGAATGATCCCGACCTAAAGAGATGGCATGCCCAGCGCCGACATATTTGTGAATGGAACGCACAACAAAATGGCGTTATAGTTCTCCCAGGCGAAGAAGTCTCTTGCGCCAATCGAAATGGGCGCAACGTGCATTTTCTTGTTCTCGATCACTCAAAATTTCTCCCTGGCAGCGGCGATGGGGCAGAGCGATGGTTTCATACGCGCGCCGAATTGTCGATTGACGAAATCCTGAATCAACTCGATGAAAACGCCGCAGCATTCGCAGCGCATCCAAGAGTGAAAACGCCGTTTCTGGAATGGCTGCTCCTGCGACGTGGACGTTGGCAGCGCGAAGACTTTCTGCATTCACGACTCGACGGCATGCAAATATGGAACGGCCATCCCGATGGCACCGAGGACGGCTTGCGGGAATGGCGAGAACTTCTTCTCTCCGGCAGGAAGCTGGCACTTGCAGCAGGCAATGACGCGCACGGCAACTTCAGCCGCTTTCGCCAGGTTGGATTTCCATTTTTCAAAATGCGCGAACATCGCCTGAATATTTTTGGCAGGGCGCGCACGGTTGTTCGCGGCGCGAAAAATAATGATGCCCATCAAATCATCGCTGCTCTAAGAAAAGGAAATTCGTGCATTTCAACCGGGCCGGTAATTGACTTGCAAATCGCCAATCATGAAGGAAAAGTTTTTTCAATGGGCGACACCGCGCGCAGCGATTTGGCAAGCATAACGATCACTGCCCTAAGCACGCATGAATTTGGCGAGCTTGGAGGTTTGAAAATTTGGTTTGGTGATTTGGCGGCTCAGAAGGAAGGAGCTTTTTTTGAAAAATCCGATTTCAAAGGCGTGACGACTTTCGATGCAACATTAACACTTGAAAGCGCTCGGATGCGTCGCGGATATTTTCGTGCGGAGCTTGCAACCAAAAGCAATGGGACGACTTTGCCGGATATTCGGTTGCAGCCACAGGCATTGAGCAATCCGGTGTGGGTGGAGGCGAGGTAAGAGGCGACTGAAATTATCTTATACTCTCGATCATATCGGTAATATAGAGCTCAAGATCGCGCTTCATAGATGACCTCTTGCTCTTTCAAGATTCTGTCTTTAATCAACGGCTTGATGGTATCGTACTCCACCAAATCAACCTTCTTTTGAAGAGCATCTTCGATTTCAAGTTTAATGCCCACAAAATCCAACAAGCTCAAGTCGCGGTCGATGTCCACGAGAATATCAATATCACTGTCTTCTCTCATTTCGCCGCGTACGACGGAGCCAAACAAAGCTGCGCGCTTAATGCCGTGTCGACTTAAGATGGGAAGGATTCTTTGCTTGATCTGATCAATAGCTTGACTCATATCCGCACCATATTGATTGATACACTTTGGTTTCACAGCTTTACCGCCGCCAGCGCTTTTGTTCTACAGCGTCTTCAAATTAACTTTTGCACTTGCAATTTGCTCCATCTCGAATAGAAAATCAAGTAAAACTTCCATGATTGCCCTCTTGACTCCCAATGCCGCTTTCTTTATATTCCACCAGTCGTTTGAACAACTCGACGCCACACCAGTCGTTCAACATTCACACGGGGACGACATGGTTTCGACGGGAGTCGAGGGATCGAGAATGGCATACCGAGGAAGTCTGGCCCCTCGTTAATCATCTGGACAAAAATTTAAACGCAGACAATTATGCGTATGCTTTGGCTGCCTAATTTAGGCTAGCCCGCTTCCCCGTTTCGCGCCATCCGGGGCGGAAGAAGCGACAGCACTGATGGCTGGCTGACGGCTGTGCTCGGGTGTCGCCGGCGAGATTCACGAGCTGGCGGTGTTTGCGCCTTGTCGTTTGAGCGCAGCATCGCGAGAACAATCAACCGACTAAGTATGTAGAAGTTCTCGGTAACTGTCTTCCGGACGCGGGTTCGATTCCCGCCGTCTCCACTCGGTCGTAAAACGTGATGCGTAATACGTAAGGCTTATGCTCAATCTGCGAAGCAAAGAATTTACGTATTACGCTTTACGGATTAAATCAATGCGCAAGCCTCACTGGAAGTGGTTCCCCGTTCTCGCTGCACTTATTCTTATTCTTTCCCAGCCTCTGCTCTCAAAGTTTACGCCGACAATCGAATCTCTTTACGCAGACGGTCTTTATCGATTTCTCGCGGCCATCGTCTCGCCGGTCACGGGGTTGTTTCCATTTTCTTTTTCTGAGATTTTTCTCTACGCCATAGTCGCCGGTGGTGTTTATTGGATGCTGCGCGGCAAAATTCGCCGCAGATTCTGGCGCTCCCTCGGCGAGATTGCCATCGCCGGTTCCGTTATTCTTTTATGGTTTTATTTTTTCTGGGGAATGAACTATTTCCGCCAGCCGCTTGACGAGTCGCTGCAATTTCCAGAAGAAACGCCGGACAGCACGGCGTTTCTTCGATACCTCGAATGGTCGATCGCCGAAGCCAACGCCGGATGGATGCCGCTGCCGGAGTGGAAGATGGCTGAGCTTGATGATGAAATTGAAGCCGGCTATCGCAGTGTGTTTTCAACTCTCGACATGAAACTCATATCGGGCAAGCGCCGTCCCAAAACGCCGTTGATTCCAGCAATCTTGGATTATACATTGACCTCTGGAATCTTCGGGCCGCTATTTCATGAAGTTCATCTTAACAAGCGTTTGTTGCCGGTGGAGCTGCCGTTCGTGCTCGCGCATGAGAAAGCGCATCAGATCGGTTACGCGCGCGAGGGCGAGTGCAATTTTCTTGCGGCGCTCGTGTGCTTGACCAGCGCCGATCCGCGCGTGCGTTACAGTGGACAATTCGCCATCGTTGGCCGGTCGAGCTTTCATGATTATGCAGCCTCTGATTCTCTCGAAAAACTCTTGAGACCGGAAGTGCTCGCTGACTTTGAGGCGGTGCAAGAGCGGGTTATGCAGTATTATGGCCCGGTTGCGCGCTGGGCGGAGAAGTTGTATGATCTCTATTTGAAAGCCAACAAAGTCGAAGGCGGAGTGGAGAATTATGATGAAGTCGTTGATCTGCTGATTCGCTGGCGAGAAAAAACCGGCGGGGCGTTGTTGCCGCAGCATTGAGATAAATTTTACTACTACTGCTCTTACTCCTACTCATACTCGTACTCTTACTCGCTTTTGGCTTTTAAAACAACAGCGAGTAAGAGTATGAGTCGGAGTAAGAGTACGAGCAAAACTGACAAGACAAATATTTCGGGGAAACCCTCATGAAAGCATTACAAGACAAAATCGCCATCGTCACCGGCGCGAGCAGCGGCATTGGCGAAGCGACGGCGCTGCTGTTGACGGAGCATGGAGCAAAAGTAACTCTCGCGGCGCGGCGGAAAGACCGTCTCGGCAATGTCAAAAAGAAAATCGATGACATGGGCGGCGAGGCGATCATCGTGCAGACGGATGTGACGCAGCGCGCACAAGTGGAAGCGATGGTGAAAGCAACGATCAAAAAATGGAAACGGGTGGATATTTTAATCAACAACGCAGGAGTGATGTTGCTGTCATTCTATCAAAGCTTGAAAGTAGAAGAGTGGGAGCGGATGATCGACATCAACATTAAAGGTGTGCTTTATGGGATTGCGGCGGTTTTGCCGATCATGTGCGAGCAGCGCAGCGGCCACATCATCAACGTTTCTTCGGATTCGGCGCGCAAAGTATTCCCCGGCTCCGGCGTTTACAGCGGCACCAAAGCCGCAGTCAATTGGATTTCCGAAGGCCTGCGCTTCGAGCTGGCGCGCGAGAAAATGCCGATTCGCGTGACCACCATCATGCCAGGCGGCGTGGTGACCGAGCTGACGAAACACATCACCGATCCGATGGTGTTCGAATCGTTCAAATCATTTCCGGCGATTGAGTTCATGCAAGCGAAGGATGTTGCTGAAGCGATTCTCTATGCGCTGATGCAGGAGCCGAGGGTGGACGTCAACGAAATTCTTGTGCGCTCGACGGAGCAGGCGACTTGAGAGTTCAACTGCCGCTTCGCGCACTCGCAGAAGTGTGGATAGTTGTGGGAGTGAGAAGTTTTAATAAAGAATTTGATTTGATGAAGATCGTTCAATTCGATTGTGAAAGCTCTTTTAATTTTATATCACTTTGACCGTCATGTCTCTCAAATTGAAAATAGCCTCGCGCTCCAAGAGCATTTCCATCCCCATCAATGCCAGGTCTGACTCCGTTGCCGTCATCTCGACGATGTAGGGTTGATTTTCGACGATAACCTCGCCGAGGTAAATCGTTTCATCAGTTGGCATGCCATCCGCCAACACGAATACCCCTTCTCCGAAATACTCCAAATTCAATTTCTCAAATAGATGTTTCGGAAAACAGAACGTCGAATTAAAGCCCGTATCCAGAATGGTTCTCACTGCAATCAGCGAACCGTCGTTGGCGCGCAAATAAACGTCGTTGAGCAACGGCTCCAAATCGGCGTTGATATGCCCCGTTATCATTGGGCTTGGCTCCTTTTCTTAATGACCCCATGCTGCCGGTACACCGCGTCGTAGCCGATGCGTTTGAAATAAAACTTCGCTTGCGGACGCGTTTTGCGGCCAAGCATGCCCGCTTTTAATACTGTGCTCTCGATGTAATAATCTCCCGTTTCGACGTCGATGGCGACAATTTTCCCTTTGAGCTTTTCCACCGAAATATTCGGAAGAATCTGGGCCTGGAAAATATGCTCGCCTTTTTGGGAGAATTCGGATAAGGCCAATGGTTCCATTGGGTTCACCTCTTGCAATAATAAAACGTTCACCCCCTAACTCCTTCGAAAAGATCTATTCAAGATTAGACAAATAATCTTTGAATGTCAATCCCCAAGTCGGTACCCACTAAACAAAAAAGAGTTGGGTTCTGCACGGATGGTGTTCCCCGGCTCCGGCGTTTACAGCGGCGCCAAAGCTACGGTCAATTGGATTTCCGAAGGTCTGCGCTTCGAGCTGGCGCGGGAGAAGATGCCGATTCGCGTGACCACCATCATGCCCGCTCCGCCCCGCGTCCATAAATTCTAAAGGAGCCGGAGCGGGGGCGGCGTGGTGACCGAGCTGACGAAACACATCACCGACCCGATGGTTGTCGAGCTTACCGAGACATGGTGCTCGAATCGTTCAAATCCTTTCCGGCGATTGAGTTCATGCAAGCGAAGGATGTCGCTGCGGCGATTCTTTATGCGCTGACGCAGGAACCGCGCGTTGATGTGAACGAAATTCTGGTGCGTTCCACGGAGCTGGCGACGTGAGCTGTCTCACTTGGTTGAAAGCGCCAACCAATTTTTCTTCACCTCATTTAAGGCTGCGAGTATTGCTTCTTTTCCTTCTTTTATCTCCAATGCTTGAAACAACTGCAACAGCCACGCGCGGTGCGGCGCCAAACTCTCATTCGTGCTGATGAACTGTTTCGTGCCGTTGAATGTCCAACCCACTTTGAATGTGTCGGATTGTGCGGCGATGCTTTGTTGCAAGGTTTCCAATTCTGCCGGAACCTGCTTGATTTTGTTCTGCGCCAGCGCGTTGGCAATGCCGATGGCGCGCAGCGCGACCTTGACGCGTGGCTCGATTTCAGCATTGGCCAAAAGCGCCGTGATTCTGTTCTCACATTCTGGAAAACGCCCGGTGGTGAAGTGCTTTTCGGCAAAGTCGCATTGCGCGGAAAGATCTTCGTTATGCCGCGCCAGCCAGTTTTGGTTTAACGCAAAGGCTTCGGGAAATTGGAACAACACTTCGTGATACAAATAGCCGGCGGTTGAATAGGCTTGCTCATAGTCCGGATAAACTTTGAGTACATTGGCATAGCAGGCAGCGACATTAGGCCATTCTTGAAGTAGTACATAAAGCTCTGCGAGATTGTTTTGGCTCTGCGCCCAGCCAACCGGAAGATATTCGAAGCTTCGAACTTCAAGCGAAGCCTTAAACGCCGTCACCGAGGCCTGGAGCAATTTCGCCCCTTCTTCGCCGCCCGTCCGCGTGCCCAAATCAGAAAGCACTGCTCCCAGATTGTTTTGCGTGGCTGCCCACTGTTGCGGCAATTGCTCGCGCGTCCTCACCACCAGCGCATTTTCAAACGCCGTCACCGAGGCCTGGAGCAATTTCGCCCCTTCTTCGCCGCCCGTCCGCGTGCCCAAATCAGAAAGCACTGCTCCCAGATTGTTTTG
>Ga0247727_10011661_pt1 | contig 15271 bp, 16 predicted proteins | sample WisWelCaveWW1625_FD_202498 | JGI IMG/M metagenome (GOLD analysis project Ga0247727, IMG submission 202498) | Biofilm microbial communities from Wishing Well Cave, Virginia, United States - WW16-25 | ecosystem: Environmental > Aquatic > Deep subsurface > Groundwater > Cave microbial mat | place... | reverse complement strand
TCGACGTTCTGAGCTGCCTCAACCACCTATGTCGTGGACCAGGCAGCTGAGAATGGGTGGCGGGCTGGGAGAGCGACGCGACGCGCGCGCTTTGCGCCGGGCGGGATGAGCTGACCGGCCGCGCGGCGAGGACGACCGCCTTCTTCAATCGTCGCCTCGCGACCGCCCGCGCAGCCCCAACATTCGTCAAATCATTGCCCCTCGTGGTCAAGGCGTGGCCTCAGCTGCCCGAGAACACACGAAACGACGAAAAGGGGGGCGTCTTCGGTGAGGACTCGTCGCGCCAAGATCTCAGTAGTAACCACCGTGCTCGCGCTCGGTGGTCTCTCGGCGGTGGCGCTCAGCGCGCAGCCTGGGCCCATGCCGCCCGACGATGGCAAGCAGGCCAGCGCGGAGATACGGACCCAGGTGGTCAACCGTACGGTGTTGCAGCGCCAGCCGGGAGTCCAGGCGGCCGTCTTCGGCGCCGCGGCGCCGGTCGCTCGCGCGGCCCCCTCCTACTACCGGGCCGCGTACCGGCCCGCGGCCGCGACGGTCCCCGCCCGGCCCTGGCGCCGGGCTGCCACGCCCGTGCGGCGCCGCGTGGCGACCGCTCGCCGGAGCCCGAGCGCTGCCCCGAATGCAGCGCCCCCGGTGCCTGCCGCATCGCCCGCGCCCGCCCAAGAGGCGCCGGCTCAGAGTTCGGCACCTTCCGTCACGGCGCCGGCGCCCGAGCCGGTCCGCACACGCGCAAGCGGCGAGCCGACCGAGGCCGAGAAGAAGGCCGCCGAGGCCACCAAGCAAGCAGCGGAGAAGGCCGCAGAACTCGCGAAAAAGGAGGCGGCCACGGGCGACTGAGAACGGCTCGCCTGCGGCTCCCGGCGAGGCTCAGGCTGACTCAGCCTCAGTCGTCCTCGTCGGGCTCCTCGCGCCGCTCTCCGTCGTGCTGCTCGCGCGCTTCACGGCCGCGCTCGGCGTCCTGCTGCTTTCGTTCGCGGGCGCGCTCGGCGTCGTGCTTTCTGCGTTCGCGAGCGCGCTCGGGAACGGCCTGTCGTTCACGGGCGCGCAGCTCGGTCTCGGCCACTTGCGGGCGCACCGGCGACGGGGCCGGAGTCACGACCCGGCGCTGCGAATCGACGCTCCGGGCTACGCGGCGATCCGGGGGCGGGCGCTGCTCACGGTTGGTCGGGACGGTGACCGCCAGCGCCCGCTCGGTTGCGTCGGAAGGCGCGCTATCCGCAGCGCTGCGGATGGGTCTTGCGCTGCGCCTGACGCGGGCTCGCCGTGGCTTGGCGATCGCGCGTGCGGCCCGAGGACGCGCGGCCGGCGTCGGTTGCGGCGTCACTTCCTCGATCGCGTTCGCGCGTCCCTCGGCCTGGAGGCCCCTCTCCTGGAGCGGCAGACGGCTCACGGCGACCGACACCCCGGATGCGACGAGCACGCCGACGAGCGCGAGCGCCGTCCACGGGAGCGTGGCGCGCAATCGCGGGCGCCGCGTATGCGGACTGAAGAACGATCTCAGGCTCATGGGAGGGCGCCGCTCGGTCGAGGTGCGACTCCGAGGCTGACGCGCAAGGTTAGCCCGATCGGCGGTCAACGGTCAAGCGGCCTCGCGCGGCGGCGCGGCGCCGCTCCGACGGCAGCGGCAGGGTCAGGACAGCGCGCGCGCCGCCGTCGAACCGGTTGGCGAGCGTCACGCTGCCGCCCCATTCCCGTGCAAGCTCGCTCGCGATCGCGAGTCCGAGGCCCGTGCCGGGCATACCTCGACGGCCCGCGCTGCCGCGGTGGAAGCGCTCGAAGACCGCTTCCTCTTCGCCGGGCGCGAGGCCGGGCCCGCGGTCGAGGACCGCGACCGATCCCGGTCGCACCTCCAGGGCGACGCTCGTGCCGGGCGGCGCGTAGCCCAAGGCATTCTCGATCAGGACGTCGAGCGCGCGATCGAGGTCTTGGCGGGCGCACCACGCGACCGCGGCGCCGACCGGGGGCGCCGCCACGATGCGCTGGTCGCGCTCGGCGGCAGTGCTCGACCAGCGCTCCACCGCGCGCGCCGCCGCGCCGGTGAGGCTCACCCGCTCGCCCGGCAGCTCGCGCTCGCCGGCCCGGCTGAGCACGAGCAGCTCGTCGACGATCTCGGCGAGCCGATCGACCTCACGCGTGGCGAGCTCGAGTTCCGTCAGCACGGCGCCGTCGCTCGACTGCGCGGCTGCCTCCTCGATGCGCAATCGCACGCCGGTGAGCGGCGTGCGCAGCTGATGCGATGCGTTTGCGACGAAATCGCGCTGGATGCGCAGCAGGCGGTCGATGCGCTCGGTCATCTGGTTGAAGGTGCGCGCGAGCGAGCGCTGCTCGGTGGTCCCTTCAACGTGTGCGCGCGCCGAGAGGTCGCCATCGGCCACGCGACGCACGGCGGCATCGAGGCGCTTGACCGGTCTCGCGATCTGCGCGGCGAGGATCATCGCGACCAGCAGCCCCAGAGCGAGCACGATGGCGCCGGCGAGCGCCAGGCCGAGCGTCGCGCGGCGCGTCGCGCGGTTGACGGCCGCCACGCTCTGGGTCACGCGCACGGCGCCGACGGTCAGGCGCCCGCGCAGGATGGGGACCGCGGTGTAGAGGATCTCGCTGTTGAGCGTGCGGCTGTGACGGGTTCCCTGTACGGCCTTGCCTGCGAGCGCGGACGCGATCTCCGGCCGCTGGCGAAACGACAGACCGAGACGCTCGGAGCCAGCGCTGTCGGCGAGCAACCGGCCTGCGCGATCGACGATCAGCACGCGCCCGCGGACCTTGGCCGCCACGCCGATCGCCAGTCGCTCGAGTTCGAGCCGCCGCGCCCGCGCGAGCACGTGGACGCCGCCGGCGGCCACGACGTCGGCCTGCGCGCGCGCCTCGGAACGGATCTCGGAGTTCACGCGGTCGCGCAGCTCGAACACGAGCGGCACCTCGAGTGCCACGATCACCAGCAGCAGCACGTAGGCAAGCGCGAGCTGCAGCCGCGCGCGGAGGCTCAGAGTGCCGAACCGCCTTACGGAGCCAGCTCCTCCGTGGCGCTGAAGCGGAAGCCGACGCCGCGCACGGTGTGGATGAACCGCGTCCGCGCCGGATCGTCACCGAGCTTCTTGCGCAGCCAACCGACATGGACGTCGAGTGTCTTGGTGGAGCCGAACCAGTTGGCGTCCCAGACGTTCGCCATCAGCTGCTCGCGGGTGACCACGTGGCCGGCGTTCGAGACCAGCTCGGCGAGCAGGTCGAACTCCTTGCGGGTCAGTTCGAGTTCGATGTCGTCGAGCACCACGCGACGAGATGCGAACGAGACGAGCAACGGGCCCAGCTCGACCTCCACCGGCGGCGGGTTCTCCTCGCGGGTGTCGGTGCGTCGCAGGACCGCCCTGATCCGCGCGATCATCTCCGCGCTGCTGAACGGCTTGACGACGTAGTCGTCCGCGCCCAGCTCCAGCCCGACGATCCGATCCGTCTCGGTGCCGCGGGCGGTGAGCATCACGATCGGGACCTCGGAACGACTGCGCAGCGTGCGACACACGTCGCGACCGTCGCCGTCGGGGAGGTTCAGGTCCAGCACGACGAGATCCGGGGCTTCGCGCTCGGCCAGCTCGATCGCCTCGGCTGCCGTGCAGGCGACCACAGGCTCGAAGCCCTCGCGCTCGAGCGCATGGGAGAAGGGCTCGTAGATAGAGGCCTCGTCCTCGACGATCAGGATCCGGCTTCCGCGCGCCATACGTGCAATCTATCCGGGCGAGCCAAGGGCGGAGCGTGAGGCTTTGCCAAGTCTTTGCCGTGGGTTGTCAAGCGGTTGCCCGGTTGCTGCCGACAATAACCGTGTTGATTCAGGCTCGTCCGCACGGCAGCAACCGCCGGCTGTCTGTACAGCGGCCTCGAGCAGCAAGCAGTCACACACGACGAAACAGGGGGTAGTGCCAGTGAAGACTCGTCGCGCCAAGATCTCGGTTGCGGCCACCATGCTCGCGCTCGGTGGCCTTTCGGCGGTAGCGCTCAGCGCAGCGCCTGGTCCGATGCCGCAGGGCGGCAAGCAGGCCGGTATGGAGGTGCGTACCCAGGTCGTCAACCGGACGGTCATGAAGCCGATGCCGGGAGCGCAGGCGGTCGCCCTCGCTGCCCCCGCTCCAGCGGCGCGTGCGGCCTCCTATTACCCGTCCGCGCCTGCGGCCGCCACGGTCCCGACGCGCCCCTGGCGCCCGGCCGCGGTGGCCCGGCCCGTGCGGCGGCGGGCGGCCAGTGCCCCGCGGAGCGCGGCCCGTACGCCGACCGCGGCGCCGCCGGCGCCGCCGGCGCCCAAGGCGACGAGCCCGGGAGCCACTGCGCCGGCCCCCGAGCCGGCCGCTGCGACCACGAAGACCAGCGGCGAGCCGCCGGAGGCCGAGAAGAAGGCCGCCGAGCGCGCGCGCGAGGCCGCGAAGCAGGCCGCCGAGGTCGCGAAGGGTGAGGATGACTGATCGCCCGGCAGCAGCACGCAAGCCTGCGCCTCGGCCGAGCCCGCTGCCGGTGTTCGGCTTCACCCTGGTCGCATTCGCGCTGACCACGGGTCTGCTGTCCTACCAGATGCACACGGGTCGCGATCCGGCCCTCGGATTCGCGGCGGAACCTGCGCCGGCCAAGCGGATCCTCGTGCGGCGGATCATCAAGCGCCGCGTGATCTACGCCGATGCCCAGACGCTCGCCGCCCTCGCTGCCCAGAAGGGCCAGGGCAAGGGTAAGGGCAAGGGCAAGGGGATCAGCGTCTCGAGCAACGGCACGATCACGGTGCCGAGTGGCGCCGCCATGCCCAATGTCGCGGGTACGACAGCGCCCGTCTCTCCAGGCGGCGGTGGCGGTGGCGTGAGCGGCGGCGGTGGTGGCGGTGGGGGCGGCGGCGGCGTCCCGGCTGCGGCCCCGGCTCCCGCGGGCGCACCGGCTCCGGCCGCTGCGGCGCCGGCTCCTGCTGCCGCACCGGCTCCGGCCGCTGCGGCTCCCGCTCCGGTGGCCGCTCCGGCGCCGGCTCCTGCTCCGGCCCCGGCCCCTGCCCCTGCGACCAAGGCATCGTGACCGAGCACGATCTCTCGTTCCCCGCCATGGGCAGCCAGTTCCGGCTGCTGATCGGGGATCCGCTCCCCGGCGAGCGTCGCTCGCCGGGGGAGGCGGCCGCCATGGCACGCGACATCGTCGAGGAGCTCGAGCGCAGGCTGTCGCGGTTTCTGCCGGACAGCGAGCTGTGCGCGCTCAACGCCGACCCGCGCAGCGAGGTGCCGGCGTCCCAGCTGCTGCGTGGCGCGGTCTCGGCCGGGCTGTGGGCCGCGCGGCGCACGAACGGACTGATCGACCCAACGCTGCTGACCGAGATCGAGCTCGCCGGCTACCGTGGCTCGCGAGTTGGCGCCGCTCCGGCCCGGCTCGCCGAAGCGCTGGCCAAGGCGCCGGCGCGCCATCCGGCGCGGGCCCATCCGGACAGCCCCTGGCAGGCCGTCGAGGTCGACGAGCAGCGCGGCACGATTCGGCGCCCGCCGGGCGTCAGGTTCGACACCGGCGGCGCGGGCAAAGGCCTCACCGCCGACGCGATCGGGCAGGTGCTCGTCGGCTTCTCGCGCTTTGTGGTGGACTGCGGTGGCGACCTCTGCGTCGGCGGCCCCGACGCGGCGGCGAACCCCTACGGGATCGATGTCGAACACCCGCTCACCCGCGACCGCGCGCACGTCATCAGGCTCGGCTCCGGCGGCGTCGCGACCTCGGGCCTCAACAACAGGGTCTGGGAGCGGGGGTCGGGCTACGCCCACCACCTGCTCGACCCCTCGACCGGCGAGCCGGCCTGGACGGGTCTGGTGGGCGCGACCGCCATTGGCGCCAGCGCGCTCGAGGCCGACACGCTCGCCAAGGCGGCGCTCCTGATGGGGCCTGCCGGCGCGCGCGAGCTGCTGCGCGAGCAGGGTGGGCTGATCGTCGGAGACGACGGTGAGGTCGAGCTGCTCGGCCCGCTCGCCCGCGCCCGGACCCGCGTGACGGCCGGCGAGCTGCGACCGATGGTGGCGGCATGAGCGGCCCCAACCCACTCGACCACAGCTGGTGGATCGCGAGCCGCTCGCTCGGGATCGTCGCGCTGGGGCTGATCACGATCTCAGTCGGAGTCGGCCTCACGATGGCGGGCCGCGACTTCCGCCGCCCCGGCCTCAACCGCCTGATGATGGCGATGCACGAGTACACGTCGTTGGCAGCGATCGTGGCGATGGCGGCGCATGCGATCACGTTGATCGGCGACCCGTTCCTGAAGCCCGGGCTGCCGGGAATCTTCGTGCCCGGTGCGATCAAGCACGAGCCGTTCTACAGCGGGCTCGGGATCGTCGGCTTTTACATGGCCATCGTCCTGGGGCTGACGTTCTACTTCCGCAACCGAATCGGCGTGCAGCTCTGGCGCAAGGCCCATCGACTGATCATCGTGGTTTATGCGCTGGCCGTCGTACACACGATCGGCGGAGGCACCGACGCCTCAACTCCCTGGCTGCGTTCGTGGATGATCGGCACCGGCGCTCCGATCCTCTTTCTGTTCCTGATGCGGATCCTCAAACGGCCGATGGGCGCCGCTGAGCAGGCGAGCGCCGCCACGCCGGCGGCCGCGCCGCCGCGGCCGATCTCGGCGCCTGCGCCAGCCGAGCCGGTGGCGGTGGCGGCGCCAGCCGCGCCGCCCGCCGCTCCGGCGCCTCCCGCTCTGAACCTGCCTGACCCGCTGCCCGCCGAGCTGACGGCCGCTCGGATGGAGCAGAAACAGCAGCCCGACGCCGAACTCGAGCCCCAGACCTCCACCCCCACAACCACTACGACCAAGCTCAGGATGGGCTGGCCGACGAACACGGAGGCAACACATGAACGATGACGGAATCGTGATCGCCGGAGGCGGTCTGGCCGCGCAACGGTGTTGTGAGCGGCTGCGCGCGCGGGGCTATGAAGGGCCCCTCCGCGTGGTGTGCGACGAGGGCGTCGCGCCCTACGACCGTCCGCCGCTCTCCAAGGAGGTGCTGGCCGGTGAGCGCGACAGTGACGCGCTTGCGTTCAAGCCGGCGCAGTGGTACGGCGACAAAGGGGTCGAACTGCTGCTCGGCGAGCGAGCCGTCTCACTCGACCCCGAGGCCCGCCGGCTCGAGCTCTCGAGCGGCGCGGCGCTGCGTTACGAGCAGCTGCTGATCGCGACGGGGAGCAGGCCGCGACGTCTGCCAGCCGCCGAGCGCTTCAGCAACGCGCACATGCTGCGCACCGCCGCCGACGCGCGGGCGCTGCGCGGGGCGATCGGCGAAGGGTGCAGGCTCGCGATCATCGGCGCCGGGTTCATCGGCCAAGAGGTCGCGGCGACAGCCCGTAAGTTGGGCGCCCAGGTCACGATCGTCGAGGCGGCCCCGACTCCACTCGTGGGCATTCTCGGCGCGCGCATCGGGGCGTGGTTCGCCCAGCTCCACCGAGCCGAGGGCGTCGAGGTGCTGTGCTCGGCTCAGCTCGCCGACCTGCACGGTAACGGCAGGGTTGAACAGCTGACGTTGGCCGACGGACGCTCGATCGACTGCGACGCGCTCGTCGTCGGAATCGGAGTCGAGCCGGCCGCCGACTGGGTCGCGGGCTCGGGTCTCGAGCCGGACGGCATCCACACCGATTCGGCCGGGCGCACCGCGCTGCCCGGGGTCTACGCCGCCGGCGACGTCGCGCGCCCGCTCGATCAGCGCAGCGGCCAACGCGTGCGCACCGAGCACTGGGAGGCCGCGTCGCGCCAGGGACAGGCGGTCGCGCTGGCGATGCTCGGCGAGGACCCGCCGCTGGCGCCGCTGCCGAGCTTTTGGAGCGATCAGTACGGGCTCCGGATCCAGTACGTCGGCGACGCTCGCGCTGCCGACGACATCACCATCGACGGCGACCAGGACGCGCGTGACTTCAGCGTTCGGTTCTGCCAGGGCGACCGCCTCGTGGCGGCGCTGCTCGTCGGCCGACCGGGCGAGTTGCCCGTCCTTCGCCGCGAGATCGAGAGTCACTACGAGCCAATGAGGAGTGCCGCATGAGCTACATCCCCAAGATCGACGAGCTGGCTTGCAGCTCGCACGGCGATTGCGTCGAGGTCGCGCCTCAGGTTTTCGCGCTCGACGACATAGCGGTCGTCATCGGCGACGGCCCACCAGAACTGCTGCTCGAAGCCGCCAAGGTCTGCCCCTCGACGGCGATCCTGCTGTTCGACAGCGAGTCGGGCCAGCAGGTCTATCCGTAGTCCTAGCTCGCCTCCCGGTGAGTCCACCCCGACACACGAAACGAGTCACATGAAGAAGACAAGGATCAAGATCGCGACGCTGCTGACGGTGCTGGCACTCGTCGGCTTGACGGCAGTCGCGCTGAGCGCCCAGGGCGGCGCGCCGGTCGCCGCCACGCAGGCGGCTCAGGAGGTGCGCACGGAGGTCATCAAGAAGACGATCGTCATGCCCGGTCCTGCGCTGGCCGCTGGCCAGGGTGGGCCCGGCTACCAGCCCGCGGGCGCGCCCGCGGCACCCACCGGGCAGAGCGCCCCGGCGGCGAGCGCCGCGAGCGAGGCAGCCGAGTCCGACGACGAGTCCGACGACGAGGAGTCCGACGACGACGAGTCCGACGACGATGACGCGAAGAGCGCCGCGCCGGCCGCTGCCGCGCCGGCCACGACGCCGCAGGTACGCGAGCACGAGGACGACGAGGACGACGACGAGCGGGAAGAGGGGCGGGAAGACGAGCGGGAGGACCACGAGGACGACTAGTCGTGCTCGTGGTCGCCCAGCAAGCCCGCGATCAACGTCCGGAGTTCCTCGCCGCCACCCGCGACGGCGTCGGCTCCGCGCAGCTCGGCGGCCGGATAGGGGCCGCTCGCCACGGCGAGGCAGCGCACGCCGTCGGCGCGCGCGCAGGCCACGTCGCGCGGCGTGTCGCCGATCACGACGGTGCGCTCGCGCGGGTGCGGACGCGCGTCATCGCCGGCGCGGCGTCGCGCGATCGCGGGCAGCATCGTGCGGTCCTCGTGGTCTGAGCCGAAAGCTCCTTGACCGACGGGGAAGTGGTGGCCGATGCCGGCGCGCTCGAGCTTCAGTCGCGCGACCGGCTCGAAGTTGCCGGTGACCAGCGAAAGGCGCACGTCGTCGCGCCACGCGAGCAGCTCGAGCAGCTCGACGATCCCCGGCGCCACGTGTCCGGAGAGGTCGGCCGGGCAGAGCTGCGCGTAGGCGCCGCAGACCGCCGCGCGCAGCTCCGCCGCCCGCGCTGCCGCTCGGGCGGCGGAGACTCCCGCGCAGGTCAGGATGTCGCGTGCGATCTCGCCGTCGGTGCGGCCGGCGGCTTCGACGCCCGCGCTCGCCGGGTCGCGCACGCCGTAGACCTCTGCCAGCGCGGCGTGGAGCGCGTCGCGATGGGCCTCGTGGGCCTTCTGCAGCAGCGTGCCGTCGATGTCGAAGAGCAGCAGCAGGGGATCGGAGGGCACCGTCGCCGTCCCCGTCAGCGATCGAAGGAGACCGCGGGTACGAGCCGCTCCGCGAAGGCGGCGATCAGCCTGGCGGCCGCCTCGACGTCCTCGAGCGCGACCATCTCGACGGGCGAATGCATGTAGCGCAGCGGGATCGAGACGACGCCGGTCGGCACGCCGGCGCGGCTGAGGTGGATCGCGTCGGCGTCGGTCTGCGTGGCGCTCGCGCTGGCCGCGACCGTGCACGGGATCCCCTCCGCTTCGGCGGTCGTGTGCAGCAGTTCGAAGACCCGCGGATTGATGATCGGGCCACGATCGATCACGGGTCCGCTGCCGAATGGGTGCTTGCCGAGCCGTTTCTCTTCGACGCCGGGCGCGTCCGTCGCGTGCGTGACGTCGACGACGATCGCCACGCGCGGCTCGAGCGCGAACGCGCTGGTGCGCGAGCCGGCGAAGGTGATCTCCTCCTGCACCGCCGCGACGGCCACGACCGGACCTGGCGCCCCGCCGGCTTCGGCCACCAGCCGCGCGGCCTCAGCCGCGACATAGGCCCCGAGGCGGTTGTCCAGCGAGCGCGACGCCAGGCGCCCGTTGGGCAGCTCGACCGGCTCACCCGCGATCACCGCCACGTCGCCGATGCGTACGCGCGCGCGCGCCTCCTCGCCGTCCCGGGCGCCGATGTCGACGTGCAGGTCGTCGAGCTTGACGACCTTCTTGCGATCGTCGGGCTCGAGCAGATGGATCGGCTTGCGGCCGAGCACGCCAGGCACGTGACCGTCGCGCGTGATCAGCTCGACGCGCTGACCGACGAGGATCTGGGGGTCCCAGCCGCCCACCCCCGCTACGTAGAGGAAGCCGTCGTCGTCGATGTGCCTGACGATCAGGCCGATCTCGTCGATGTGGCCGACGATCGCGAGCGGGGGGCCGTCGCCGGCGCCGTCGACGCGCGCCACCGATGAGCCGAGGGTGTCGCCGCTGACCGTCGCGAACGCGCTCGCGGCCTCACGCCAGACGGCGGCCGGCGCGGCTTCGAAGCCCGAGGGCCCGGGCGCAGTCAGGAGGGCGCGCAGCAGCGCCGGCACAGCCATGGGCGGAACCCTATCCCCCTACAGTCCCACGATGGCCGCAGGGCACCACCACCACGGGCACGCGCACGGAGCCCTGTCAGGCACGGACGGGCGCCGCCTGCTCGTCGCGCTCGGTCTGATCCTCGCGCTGATGGCGGGCGAGGTGGTGGCGGGGATCACCGCGCGCTCGCTCGCCCTGATCTCCGACGCCGCACACATGCTCACCGACGCTGTCGCGATCGGGCTCGCGCTGGTGGCGATGCGGCTGGCGGCCAGGGCGCCGCGCGGGGCGTTCACCTACGGGCTGGGGCGCGCCGAGCCGCTCAGCGCGATGGCGAACGGAGTGACGCTCGTCCTGCTCGCCGTCTGGATCGTGTACGAGTCGATCACGCGGCTGATCGCGCCGCCCGCGGTCGAGGCGACCCTCGTGCTGGTCGTCGCGCTCGTCGGCGTGGCGGTCAACCTGCTCGCCACCTGGGTGCTCGCCGGAGCGGACCGCCGCGGGCTGCACGTCGAGGGCGCCTTCCAGCACATCCTCACCGATCTCTACGCCTTTCTCGGTACCGCGTTGGCGGCGGTCGTGATCCTGCTGGCTGGCTTCGATCGCGCTGACCCGATCGCGGCGCTGCTGGTCGCCGCGTTGATGCTGCGGTCCGGGGTCGGCCTGATCGTCTCCTCCGGGCGCGTCGTGCTCGAGGCGGCGCCCGTGGGGCTCGAGCCGGCCGAGATCGGCAACGCGCTGGCGCAGCAGCCGAGCGTCGTCGAGGTTCACGACCTGCACGTCTGGGAGTTGACCTCAGGCTTTCCCGCCCTTTCGGCGCACGTGCTCGTGCCGGCCGATTGCGACTGTCACGCCGTCAGGCGCGCGCTCGAGATCGTGCTGCGTGAGCGCTTCGAGATCGCGCACACGACGCTCCAGGTCGAGCACGCGGCGGCGCCGGGGCTGCTCTCGATCGACTGAGCCTGAGCCAGCGCCCGCCCACGGTGGCGCGGATCGTGGGGGTAGAGCAACGGTTATCCGCGCCACCATCGCTGGTTGCCGAAACCAAGGGCAACGGCAGCGCCGAGGGGCCGGCCTGGCCGGCCAAGGGGGGTTTGGTTCCCTGTGCACGCATACGGTGCAGCAGGAACCAACCCCCCCGAGCACCCACGGAAGCGGCGGCGGTTCTGGCGGCGTCTGGACGCGCCTGACACCACCCGCTCGCGCACCCGTACTCACCAAGTCTGGCGCTGCTCGCGGCCCTCGCCAGCCACGCCCAGCCACTCGCCAGCTCCACTCACTAATTTCTTGACGCTCCCTTATCCGCGCGACCATCGCGGTTGGATCTCAGCCGCCTGCGCCGGGGACTCAAGTCTTGACCCCTTTCTTGCCGACGATAGCCATGGTCGGTCTGAGGGCCCACGACAAAACAACTGACGGGCTGGGACAGCCCATGAGCGTCGCGTTGCGGCACCGTCGAAAGCCCTTCGTACATCCGGTACTACCGGGCTTTCGCCGTCACCGCCCCGCTCGCTCCTGGACCGCCCCAATCCCGCCAGTTATTCCGTCGCGAACCCTGACTATCGAAAGGGGGAGGTCCACCCGTGCAGAGTCGCCGCACCCGGCTCGCGATAGGCGTCACCGCGCTCGCGCTCGGTGGCCTCAGTGCGCTCGCGCTCAGCGCCCAGCCAGGCCCGCTGCCGCTGCCTGGTGGCCTCAAGACGCGCATGGAGGTTCGCACCGAAGTCGTCGGCCAACTCGTCCTCGAGCGCCGCAAGCTCCGTTCGCAGGCCAGGACGAGAGCGACGGCGCGCGCCGTGGCGCCGGTCGCGTTCGCGTACGAGAGCGCCGGCGGGGCGCCGCGCCGGCTCTCCGAAACCCCACAGCGCAAGGCGCGCCCGATCGCGCACGCTCGCGCGAGACTCGTGCGCAGCGGCACACGGCCTGCCGGCGAGCGCTTGAACCGCGCCGCCAGCGGCGACGCGGCGCCCCCCGCCGCGTCGCAGCCCGCGGCGAGCGTTCCAGCCCCGGCGTCGACTCCTACGCCAGCCCCGAAGCCGACCGAGCCGGCCGAGTCAAAGTCGGCCGAGCCAAAGCCGGCCGAGCCGGCCGAGCCGATCCCGGAGGCGCCCTCGCCGGCCGAGTCCTCCCGGACCGGCGACCAGCGCTGGACGAGGGACGGGTACAAGCCGCGGGTCGGGCGGAAGCCAGTTGGCTGACGCCGGACCGTCGCCGGTTGGCCGGCCGAGCCCGTTGCCGGTGTTCACGGCCGCGCTGCTGGCATTCGCGCTGACCGCAGGGTTCCTGGCCCACCAGATGCGAACCGGCCGCGATCCCGTGCTCGGCCTCGGCGAGCACGGCGCGCCGTTCGAGCGCGTCCTGGTGCGGCGTGTCGTCCGGCAGCGCGTGCTCTACGTCGACGGCGGAGCGCTCACGGCCCTCGCGGCGCGGAGGCCGCGGGGAGCGCGGGTCAGGAGCGACGGCGCCGTCGTGCTGGCGCCGACGGCGCCGATTCGCGGCGCCACCACCACCGTGATGGCGCCGACCCCGATGACTCGCTCGTCATGAGGGGTGGCTCAGGAGCTGGCGCAGCACGTAGCGGAGGATGCCGCCGTGCCGGAAGTACTCGGCCTCCTTCGGAGTGTCGATCCGCACACGGGCGATGAACTCGAAGTCACCGGCCCGGACGCTGACCTCCTCGGCTGAGCCGTCGCCAAGGCCCGTCACGTCGAAGCGCTCGTGCCCGGTCAGCCCCAGTGAGGCGACCGATTCGCCCGCCGGGAACTGAAGCGGCAGCACGCCCATCCCGACGAGGTTGGAGCGGTGGATGCGCTCGTAGCTCTCGGCGATCACGGCGCGCACGCCGAGCAGGCACACGCCTTTCGCGGCCCAGTCGCGCGAGGAGCCCGAGCCGTACTCCTTGCCGGCCAGCACCACGAGCGGGACGCCTTCGGCGCCGTAGCGCATCGCGGCTTCGTAGATCGAGGTCTCCGCGGCCGTCCCCTGTCCGTCGAGGTGCAGCGTCACCCCGCCGACGGTGCCGGGGGCGAGCAGATTGCGCAGCCGGATGTTGGCGAACGTGCCGCGCACCATCACCTCGTGGTTGCCGCGTCGCGAGCCGTAGGAGTTGAAGTCCTGCGGCGCCACGCCGTGCTCGACCAGATAGCGACCGGCGGGCGAGTCGCGTTTGATCGCGCCCGCGGGCGAGATGTGGTCGGTCGTCACGCTGTCGCCCAGCACGGCGAGCACGCGCGCGCCGCGGACGTCCGCGACGGGCTCGGGCTGTGCGGGCATGCCTTCGAAGTAGGGAGGGTCGCGCACGTAGGTGGAGTGCTCGTCCCACGCGAACAGAGCGCCGGCGGGCGTCTCGAGCGACGTCCAGCGTTCGTCGCCGGCGAAGACCTGGCTGTAGCTCTTGCGGAACATGTCCGCATGCACGCAGGACTCGACGACGCGCCCGATCTCCTCGCTGCTCGGCCACAGATCGCGCAGGTAGACGGGCTGGCCCTCTCGATCCGTGCCGAGCGGCTCGCTCGCAAAGTCGACGTCCATCGTCCCGGCGAGCGCGTAGGCCACGCACAGGGGTGGTGAGGCGAGATAGTTCATCTTCACGTCGGAGTTGATGCGACCCTCGAAGTTGCGGTTCCCCGAGAGCACTGCGACGACCGCGAGGTCGGCGCTCGCAATCGCCGCGGAGATCTCCGGCTCGAGCGGCCCGGAGTTGCCGATGCAGGTCGTGCAGCCGTAGCCGACGAGGTTGAAGCGCAGCGCGTCGAGGTAGCTGGTGAGGCCGGCGCGCTCGAGGTACTCGCTGACGACCGTCGAGCCCGGCGCGAGCGAGGCCTTGACCCACGGCGGGACGCTCAGGCCGCGTTGGCAGGCGTTGCGGGCGAGCAGGCCGGCAGCGACCATCACCGACGGGTTGGAGGTGTTGGTGCAGCTCGTGATGGCCGCGATCACGACGTGACCGTGGTCGAGCGCGAAGCTCGTGCCGTCGGCGAGCGTCACCGGAGCAGCCGTCATAGGTCGCTCGACCACTCCCACGGGGGCGCCGGCCGGCGCCGGTAGGGGATCGCCCGGAGGGTGCCCCGGAGCGGCGCTGGCGGGTGGGTCGCTCGCGGGGAAGGACTCGCCCACCAGCTCGTCGTTGCCCAGTCCGTCGCCGTCGAGCTGGACGCTCAGCGCCTCGCGAAACGCGGCCTTGGAAAGCGTCAGCGGCACGCGGTCCTGCGGGCGGCGGGGGCCGGCAAGGCTCGGCACGACGTCTCCGAGATCGAGCTCGAGCAGGTGCGAGAAGGTCGGCCGCTCGGAGTGCTCGTCGTGGAAGAGGCCCTGCTCCCTGGCGTAGGACTCGACCAGCGCGATCTGCGCGGCCGGCCGCCCGGTGAGCTCGAGGTAGCGCAGCGTCTCGGCATCGATCGGGAAGATCGCGCACGTCGAGCCGAACTCCGGCGACATGTTCCCGATCGTCGCCCGGTCGGCGAGCGGGAGTCGCGCGAGCCCGGCGCCGTGGAACTCGACGAACTTGCCGACCACGCCGTGCGCGCGCAGCAGCTCGGTGACCGTCAGCACGAGGTCGGTGGCGGTCGCGCCCTCGGGGAGCTCGCCGGAGAGCTCGAAGCCGACCACCTGCGGGATCAACATCGAGATCGGCTGGCCGAGCATCGCCGCCTCGGCCTCGATCCCGCCGACGCCCCAGCCCAGCACTCCGAGGCCGCCCACCATCGTGGTGTGTGAGTCGGTCCCCACCAGCGTGTCCGGGTAGGCGCCGCCCGCTCCGTCGTCGAAGACGAC